>MHCFR05601__coassemble_1231_pt1 | contig 18176 bp, 21 predicted proteins | sample MHCFR05601__metabat2_low_PE_003 | metagenome-assembled genome bin MHCFR05601
GTGGGCGTTGCAACTGGATTGTATGAAGCGTCTATACTTCTCTTCCCTGAAACGTAGTCTGCAGTAGTTTATATATTTGGGAAAAGCCGCCTTTTTGAGGCGGCTTTTTTATTGCCCTCAAGGGGGTGAAACGGTGGCATCTAAAGAACTTAAATTAGCTATCGCCATCGGCGGTGTTCTTAATGCAAATTTAAACAAAAGCATTAAGCAGGCGAGCGAAGCGCTTGATTCTCTTTCTGTTGCAGGAACTGAGACGCAGAAAAAATTAAACGCGCTTGGGCAAATAGACGCGAACCAGCTTGCATTAGAAAAAATGAGTGTAAAGCTGCGTGATGCACTTATAAAAGAAAAAGCAGCGGCTGAAAAGCTCGCGCAAGCTCAGACTAACGGAAGGAAAACACAGGAGAGTCTCACTCGCAGAAAAGAGGCTGCGTCAGTGGCGGCAGCGAAGCTCTTAAAACAGACACAAGAACTCTCTGCTAAAAACATCGCCTATAAAAAGAGCGTCACTGACCTTTACGGCCCCATCGACAAATTGCGGAATTCCGAGGAAAAGCTCAAAAAAACACGCGAGCAGCTGGTCGCTCTCCAGAAGCAACAGGAGAAAATCAGCGCCGCTATAAATAGCAGAACTGAAACGGCTCTTGGCGCTCAGGCGCGTATGACAATGGCCTCTAACATCGCGTCAAAGCTAAGGACGCCGCTTGAAGCCGCTATGGAAGGCGAACGGCTCAATTTTGAGCTCGGCACTGTTATCAATGTAGATGAAAAAGGAAAAGAGGCTGCGTTGGCTCGCGCAAGAGAAGTCGGCAACGAACTAGCAAAAGCTGGGTATGCATCCTTTGCCGAAACGCAGGATATACAGTACGCTCTTAACTCAGCAGGGCTAACGGCAGCCCTTTCAAGTGATGCCGTGAAGGCCGTTACATCCGTCTCAAAGGTAACAAAAGGCGAGATGGCGCAGGTCGGCGAGGTTATGGCTACGGTATATAACAACCTTGGAAACAGAATGGCCGGAACGGAAGCCGAGCGTTTCAACCGTATAGGCGAGTTGCTGACAAAAACGCAATTTAAATATCAGATACGCGACTTTGGACAGCTTGGAGAGAGCATGCAGAAAGGTGCACTCGGCATTAAACAGTATAATGCCCAACTCGAACAGTCCATTGCCGCACTGGGTATGCTTAACAGCGCCGGCCTACAAGGTGGAGAGGCCGGTACTGCATACTACGCAATGCTTAGAGGCTTCTTAAAAACTGCACAGGAAATTCCAAGTGTCCTTAAAAAAACAGCCGACGGCGAACTGGACGTCGTTGCGTCTCTTCGGGAGCTTAACCGCGGCATGGTAAAAATGGACGAGATCCAGCGCGCGCAGTTCATGAGTGAAATGTTCGGAGACGAGGGCGCTGCCGCTCTTGTCCCATTGCTGGACAAGCTCGATGAGTTGGAAAAGGGCTACAAAGATGTCCGCGACAGCTCGCACGGGATTGTAGATAAAAACATGGCTGCGTATCTGCAGCTGACGTCTACGCGAATAAGCGCGGCACGAGAGTCTGCCTACTCTTTGGCCAGAACTCTTGGTGGCGCGCTTGCCCCAGCGGCACAAACCGGCTTTGATGGACTAAACAAGGTCGCTGGAGTGATAGGGGCATTTGCTGAGGCAAACCCAATGCTGACTAAGGTAATTGCATTAAGCGCTGCGGCTCTGGTAGGAGTTAATCTTTTGGCAGCCGGCGCTTTATACTTAGCTTCAGGTTTCAGCACACTATGTACAATAGGCAGCAGTACTATACAATTTCTGCGCCTTTACAAAGCAGCACTGGCGGGGACGGATGTCGCCGCGTTAAAAGGCGGACGCGCTGCGATGTTTTTGGCTAATACTTGGCGGTATATGCAGAGCCTTGCGATTGTGGCAAAAATTAAGGCAATTTCATTGGCTACGAAAGCATGGGCCGCCATCCAATGGGTACTCAATGCTGCCATGAACGCTAACCCAATCGGCCTATTTATTACGGCTGTCGCCGGATTGATCGCTATTTTGGCCGTCCTATATCAAAAATTTGAGGGTGTACGCAACATCGTTAATGGGACATGGGAGATCCTGAAAAAGGCTGGAGGTGCAATAACTTCGTTCTTGGGGTTTGGCGGCAATTCTTCCAGCCAGAACGCCGGTAGCGTTGTAAATACACAGTCCGGCTGGCAGGTACCTGTCTACGGTAAAGGCGGTTACATTGGCTCTCCAACTTTGGCAATGGTCGGCGACGGCGGGCCTGAGATGGTCGTCCCACTTTCAGATCGGCGATTGGGGCTTGCTCGTCTTACCGAAGCCGCAAAGATACTCATGCCGGCCGCGTCAGGCAGCAATACGCTTTCTGCGGCTATGTCTGGCATAAAAAACCGCAACAGCGTTTCCACTTCTGGAATATCAATCTCTTATGCTCCTACGATAATCCTGCAAGGCGGCGGCGCTGATCGGAACGGCGTTTCTTCTGCCTTGAAGACAGCGAAAGAAGACCTGCGGCGAATGCTTGAAGAAATTCAGCATGAAAATGCAAGGACGGCACTGGCATGAAAACGATACGAACGCTAAGCGGCGACACATGGGACCTTATTGCGTGGCGTGAATGGGGCGAAGGAGCCGACCAGACGAACACGGCGGCTCTTATCGAAGCTAATCCCCAATATGTTGAAACTGCCATCTTTCCTGGCAACGTTGAAATTGTTATTCCAGATGTTGAAGAGTCGCCTCCTGTCTCTATCCCGCCGTGGAGGGAGTAACAGATGCCGGAGAAAGAGAAAGAATATATCCGGCGTGTTGTGCTGCAGGTGACGCTCGAAGGCAAGGACATCACGCGAGACCTCGCGCCTTACCTCATATCGTTCTCGTATGAGGACAACCGGAGCGGCGAGGCCGATTCCATCACGCTTACGCTGGAGGACCGTGACGGCCTGTGGCGCGGCGACTGGTGTCCGAAGCGCAACTCGAAAATCGAGGCGGCCATCACGCTGCTTGATTGGGAGAAAAGCGAAGACAAAAAGTCGCTAAAATGCGGCACATTTGAGATAGACGAACTCGAAGCTACACAGGGCACGTTTACCATAAAAGCCGTCTCCGCGCCCGTGACCGCAGGCGGCCGGCGGGAAAAAGAAACGCGGACATGGGAGAAGGCCTATCTTAAAACTATTGCGCAGGATGTGGCCACTAAGGCAGCGCTTGAGCTGAGGTATACCGCTCCTGAGAATCCTTACTTCGGCCGTATCGACCAGAAGCAGGAGTCCTCGCTTGAGTTTCTTGCCCGCATTGTCCATAAGGCAGGGCTTGCCATCAAGATAGTCAACGGCGCGATAGCAATCTATAACGAGGTAGATGCTGAAAAAGAGGCGGCGTCTTTTACGGTCGACAGGACCGGCGGGACTGTCCTCTCGTGGCGTTTCCGAACGCAGTCGGTTGACACTTACAAGTCCTGTGAAGTCACGTATTTCGACAGCAAAACTAAGCAGGCGTTTCGCGGAACGGCGAAAGCTGCAGGTGAAGACGACCCTAGCGGCCAGGTGCTGCGTATCAGCAACGAACGCGTTGAAAGTGACGCCGATGCGCAGACACTTGCCGAGAAAAAGCTGCGCGACAGCAATAAACGCGAAGTGACCGGCAGCCTTACCTGCATAGGCGATCCCAGGATGCTGGACGGTGTCGTCTTATCTGTGACCGGATTCGGGACGTTCGACGGTAAATACCGTATTGCCAAGTCGACGCATACCGTCGACAGCGGAGGCTATACGTCCTCAGTCGACCTAGAATCTGGCCCGCCTAGCGTAAGGTTGGGTGGAAAAGGCGAACGTAAGGCGGCGGCGAAGAAGAGTAAAAAAGAAGATTGGAATAGGTTCTACGAGGGAAACGATGGCTAATTATGAAGACCTTTTTCGCTTAGGCACAGTCGTCTCTGTCCATCCAGAGCTTCACCGCGTCCGGGTGCGGTTCCGCGACAAGGATGACATGGTATCGGACGAAATTCCGGTATTAGTGCCTGGCTCTCTGAAAAACAAGGCACAGTGTCTGCCGGATGTCGGCGAGCTGGTGCTTTGCGCATTTTTACCAAGTGGAGAAGAGGCCGGCTTTGTGCTAGGCTCGCTATACAACGCAGCAGATAGGCCGCTGTCTGCTGATCCAGACGAGTACCTGCTCAAGATTCCGGGCGGCGGCTGTATATCGATACACCGCACGAACCACACAATCACGCTGGTAGACTACCACGGCTCGAAGATGGTATGGGCAGGCGGCAACATCACGCTCAAAAGCGCGGCCAACATATATCTCAATCCTGACGGCGACATCTCCGTCCCTGCGCACATCAGCGCACAGTTTGACTAGGAGGCAAGCACAGTGCCTGCGATAACAAGACAGGGCGATAACGATACCGGCCACGACGCCTGCCCGCCGCGACCGTTGGCGAGTGGCAGCCCAAATGTATTTGTCAACGGCAAAGCAGCTGGGCGTGTGTCAGCAGACAGTTATGCTCTGCACGGCTGTATCGTCCACTCGCCGCATAGCGCGGTCGTCTCGTCCGGCAGTTCAAACACTTTCATCAACGGCTTTGCTGTCGCACGAGTGGGCGACCCGGTGAGCTGCGGAGGCAGCGTTGCGGAAGGCAGCCCGAACGTCTTTGTAGGAGGGTGATTGATATGGGATAGGCAGTTTAGGCAGTGTGGTATTCGAATCAAGCTCCAACCTTGTGCGGACGTTCGCTGATTTGCGCCAACGTAACGGCGCTCGATACGCCGAGCATGAGGTGATAGGCAAAAAACCGAAGCTCGAATTTCTCGGCCCAGGGCTCGAAGAAATATCGTTCAGAGTACAACTCATGTCAGAGCTTGGAGTCGACCCGGACAAAGAGCTGAAGACGCTACAGGAAATGCGGGATAAAGGCGAAGCCGCGCTGCTCATCTTCGGCGAAACTAAGATTGGTAAATTCGGAATTACCGAATTATCTTCCGAGGAAGGGCCTCGGAGCAATACCGGCAAGGCGACGTGGATAGACGTCGAGCTTACGATTAAGGAGTATATCTAATGGCAAACGTCTTTGAAATGGCGCTCAAAGGAGGCTCCAACATCTTCGCTGCCTCCGGCCTGGACAATATACGCAACTGTCTCTGCGCTATAGCGGCGACGAGAGTCGGTTCTGTGCCTCTGTACCGTCATTTTGGGACGGACTGGCAATGGGTAGATTATCCTGAACCTGTAGCTATGGCACGTTTCCGCGCGGAACTTATGGAGGCGATTGACAAGTACGAGCCGCGAGTAGAGATAATAAGCATATCTTTCAAAGCGGATAAAACACAGGCGATAGACGGGCGGATATATCCAGTCGTCAAATTTCGCCTTGCAGACGGTGTAACTCTATGATAGATCTTTCGTCCCTTCAAGATATTACATTTGCGGATAAGGATGCCGAGACCATCGTCTCCGACGTCATCGCTGGATATGAACAGGTATCCGGCACGACGCTTTATCCGGGCGACCCGGTGAGGCTGTACCTTGAGACTATCGCCTATATGCTCTCCTTACAGCGCAGCTGGATAGACTACGCTGCGAAGATGAACCTACTCGCATACGCGACCGGCGACTACCTAGACCACATTGGGGCCATGCTCGGCGTCTATCGCCGCGCTCCGGTCGCTGCGTCGTGCATCGTGCGCTTTACGCTTTCCGCGGCACAGGACTTTGCGGTCCTTATTCCCGTCGGCACGCGTGTATCCGTCGGCGGCGAGGTGATGTTCGCAGTCGGCGAGACGACGCAGATAGGCTCCGGCGACACGTATATCGACGTCATCTGCACATGTACAAGCACAGGCACAGCAGGCAACGGCCTTGTCGCAGGACAGATCAACACGCTCGTCGACCCCATCGCCTACATCGCCAGCGTGGCCAACACGACCGAAAGTACAGGCGGCACGGACACGGAAGACGACACGAATTTCCGCGAGCGCATCCAGCTCGCTCCGGAGTCTTTCAGCGTCGCGGGCTCCGCAGGGGCCTATATCTACTGGGCGCGCTCGGCGCATCAGGACATCGCCGACGTCGCAGTCCTCGGTCCCAACAGCCCGGAGGACGAGAGCGGCGAGCACACTGTCCCTGCCGGCGAAGTACACGTCTTCCCGCTCATGCGCGGAGGCGAGCTGCCGGACGAGACCATCATAGCGCAAGTGCTCGACACGCTCTCAGACGAGACGGTCAGGCCTCTTACGGATACAGTCAAGGTCATTGCGCCGACGAAACAGGAGTATGACCTTGAGGTGACCTACTACATCGACCGCGACGACGCGACTATGGCCGCCGACATCCAGGCGCAGGCTGAACAGGCCGCAGAAGACTGGATAGCCTGGCAGAAAGAAAAGCTCGGACGGGACATCAACCCTTCCGAGCTCACGCACCGCATGGTCGAGGCCGGCGTCAAGCGAGTAGTCATCACGAGCCCGACATACACCAAAGTCGGCTCATACGCTGTCGCTACGTGCGGCGACAAGTCTGTAACCTTCGGAGGACTTGAAGATGGCTAAAACACGAGAAGATTTAAGCCTCTTCGACCTCCTGCCGGACTCCATTAGCGGAATCCAAGAGGTCAGAGATACGGCGCAGGCACTAGACCCAGAGTTCTTAAGCGTCTCCCAGGCAATACGGGAGGCGCTTATTTTATCCCGCATCGACGAGCTGCCTGAGCCGGTCATAGACCGCCTCGCGTGGCAGTATCACGTCGACAACTACGAGCCGTTGTCGCTGCCGCTCGCGCAGAAACGCGAACAGGTCAAATACGCGATACAGATCCACAGAAAGAAAGGCACGCCGTGGGCGCTGAAGCAGGAGCTGAAAAACATCGGCTATCCGGTCGAGCTTATCGAGGACACTGGCGAGCCGTACATCTTCGACCTGCGCGTCGTCCTCAACGGACAGGCCGACACGACAGACGTCTACAACGCGGCCGTCGCGGCGGCGAAGCGCGCGAAAAACGCGCGAAGCAAAATCGGCACGATAAACCTCGAAAGTCAGACTGAGGGCACGATACGAGCTGCTGCGGCGTCAGTCAGCGGCGTACACGTCGAGGTCTATCCCTGGGTTAAACCCGGAGACACGCTCCAATGCACGCCGTGTGCGGCGGCTGGAGCTCAAATCTGTGTTCGCGTGTCCGTCGGTCCGAAAGCGGACGCAGGACAGAGCACCACATAGAAGTTAAGGAGAGGAAAATGAGTGACGCAATATACTACACGCTAATCACAGACGTCGGTCGAGCGCAGTTTGCCAATCTCCAACTGCTGCAGCAGCCGATGAAGCTCAAATATATGGCCGTCGGGGACGGGAACGGCAGCCAGGTGCTGCCAAAAGGCAGCGAGACACAGCTCGCGCATGAAGTCTATAGAGGACAAATTAGCCGCCTAGCGAAAGACCCTGACGATCCTACTCAGCTGATCTCCGAGCTTGTCATAACGGCACAGGCCGGCGGCTTTGAGATACGCGAGGGCGGCATCTTCGATGAAGACGGCAACATGATTTATTACGGCTCGCTGCCGATGGTCATTAAGCCTACGCTGCCGGACGGCACGGGTATGGACTACGTGCTCACGATGAGGGTGCTTATAAGCAACGACGTCGACGTAGAGCTCAAAATAGACCCCGGCGTGGTAATCGCCACGCGCGAATACGTAGATGAATCTATATCAGAGCATGACGCCGACGAAGACGCGCATGCCGATGCCTTTGACCAGCACGACGCGGACGAAAATGCCCATGCCGCCGCGATAAACAAGCACAACACCGACGCAGCGGCTCACGCCGCGCTCATAGCCGCCCACAACGCGGATGAGAACGCCAACTCTGCGGCGATAGCCAAGCATAACGCCGACCCCAACGCACACAGCGGAAACGACCTGCAGTGGATAAACTGCGGCGCATGCACGCGAGTATCAGACGACCAGATAAGCGTCACCGGCGACCAGACTGCTACGTACCCCAGAGGCAAGCGTCTGCGCTTCAACGGCTCGGACGACTACCTCTGCCGCGTCTACGGCGTGCCGACATACTCAGACGGAGTGACAACGATAACGGTTTGGTTCGACTTCGACTTAGCCGACAGGACTATTCCGGAGACAGTCACCAAGCTAGAGCGCCGTCCGCTGAGGCCGGAGGAAACCGGCGAGACTATACCGCTGATGACGACCACATACAGCGCGGAGGTCTTTCAGGAGCTTATATTGAGCCGCTGCATCGGCGGCGGAAGCGTAAGGAAAGGGGCGTAACGCATGACAAAAGAAGAATACGGGCGCGACGAGAATGCAGCCCCGGCGAAAGACACTACTCCTTCGCGCGTCGGCGACATCGTATTTTCTCCGCTCGGCACACCGCGCGAAGGTACGCTCGTCTGCGACGGCTCCGCGGTGTCTAGGCAGACGTACAAGGAGCTTTTCGACTTCCTCGGCGTTTCCTGCGGCGAAGGCGACGGTGAGACCACCTTCAACCTCCCAGACCTCCGCGACGTGTGGATACTCTGCGCGGGAACGGAGCACGAGGCGGGGGATAGCGTGGCGGAAGGGCTGCCGAATATTACCGGAGAACTAGGCTGGAGTGTTTCATGGCTGTTCTCCAGAGCAAACGGGGCTTTTACGGGAGCGCCAGGCACATCTACAAATGTTGTAAGCACTGAAATAAGAACTAATTCATCAATACCGTATGGCTACGGAATACTTGACGCTTCGCGTTCGTCTGCGATTTACGGCGCGTCCGACCACGTCACGCCCGCGAGCGTGGCAGTCTTGCCGTGCATTGTGTACGAGTAAATCTAAATAACTGGAATCTTGAAAGGAGCAAATCACATAATGACACCCCAGACACAGGCGGCAAACCCCGCCACAATAGCCTATAACTATGATCCCAAAACCGGCGAATATAAGAGCCAGGTAACATGCCAGCTCAGCCCGCGCGAGAACAACAAGCCCCTCGTCCCAGGACATGCGACACTTACTCCGCCGCCAGAAGCCGAGGACAAGAAAGCACGATGCTGGAATGCCGAGAACCAAGCATGGGAGCAGAAGCCGGACCATCGCGGCGAAAAGTGGTACGACAAGTCCACGCGCGAACTGCACGAAATCAAGGACATTGGCGTCGAGCCCGACACGGAGAACTGGACACAGACCGAGCCGAAGGACCTCGAATCCGTCTGGGACGAGGAAACGTCGAGCTGGGTAATCCCGCCCGAGGTCCAGGAGCAGCGCGACGTCGCGACGGCGCAGAATGACGCCAACGCCATCCTCCGCGCCAGAGCCTTCAAAACCGTAGCAGAAACAGAAATGTTCTCCATTACTGAATTCGCTACGCTTGGCAAGGCGAAAATGTACGACGAGTGGCAGCCTAACACTGAGTACGCCAAAGGTAAACGCCTCATATACAACGGTCGCGTCTACGAGGTACAGCAGCAGACGGTCTCGTCCGAAGTTTATCCACCGGACGCGGAGGGAGTTCTCGCGCTCTATGTGCCACTAAGCACAGACGGTTCCGGCACGCTCGAAGAGCCGTTCGTCTGGGTGTACGGCATGATTGTGGAGGCTGGCGTGTACTGCTCGTACAACGGTAAGACTTACAGAGCCAAAAGCCTCATGAAGCCATGCACGTGGGCACCGGGGTCAGACATCAACATGTGGGAAGAGGTCACGGAGGCTTAATTATGATGACAATACGTAACACATACGGGGGGGGGGCGCTCTGTGGTAAACACAATCACAGAGTATGCAACCTAAGACAACATAGAGCAGTATCAGCAAGGGAGGCGCAGTGACATGGCCTCCCTTGAATTTTACGGCAAAGATGAATACGGCAACAGCATCAGCATCAATCTGCCGGACTTCACCGGCTGCCTTTTGCTGGCCACGACGCCGACACCGCCCGCTGGCACGCTCGTAGCGGACGGCAGCGAGGTCTCGCGCGAGGCATACGACAAGCTCTTCGCCATTTTCGGCACTCAGTACGGCGCAGGCGATGGTGTGAGCACCTTCGCGCTGCCGGACTGGCGGGACGAGTTCCCGCGATTCAGCGGCGCGTCGAGGGCGGTGCTAACGACGCAGGGGGATGCGAGCCGCGACATTGCAGGCGCAATACAAAATTGCATTACCCAATTAAATCCACCGCCAACCGGCGCTTTTACCTCAATTAAAACAGGTGCGATATTTGCTAGTCTGGCAGGTGGCTCGGCATGGGGGGCAGAAACATTTAATTTTTCAGCTTCAAATGTCGTTCCCACCGCCGACGAAAACCGCCCGCGCAACGTGGCATTCCTGCCGTGCATAATCTACGTATAAGGAGAAAATAAACTATGATAAAGTTTACAGCTAGAAAGTGTACACGGGGGGGGCAAACCTCCCTAGTAAGTAGTCATATAGTAGTCATTTCGCCGCTCTCATGGAGGGCTGCGTGATGGCGTACTACGAGAATTACCTGCCGGACGAAAACGGTGTTCTGCATAAGGTAGTCATCAACGCGGGCGTGGGCTTTTGCCTGCCGTACTACGGCGAGGCAGCCCCGCCCGGGACGCTAGCCTGCGACGGCTTGGAAATCTCGCGCGAGGCCTATAAAGAGCTTTTTGCCGTGCTCGGCACCAAGGCGGGCGCTGGGGACGGCTCGACTACGTTCAATTTGCCGGACTTCCGCGGGCAATTTGTCAGAGGCATCGGTGGCAATGCGGCGGCGTTGGGCGTCCAGCAAGAGGACGCAATTAGAGATATATACGGCTCTTTCCTTATCCGGTCATCCGATATAGGGAGCTTAGGTAGCACCTTTATTTCTGTGCCAGATAGTGGAGGAGTATTCAGCTTTGAAACTGCGTATGGCAATGGATCAACTGCCAGCTTATATACCCAAACACGGTACATGGGAGCGCAGAAAATGAATTTCGACGCAGGTTCTGTTGTTCCCACAGCCGCCGAAAACCGCCCCGTAAACGTGGCCCTGCTCTGGTGCATCATCTACGAGTAGTTTTATATAACGCATACGCGGAGCCCTTCGGGGCTCTGCTGCTTTTAGGGGGAACTTGTTTGCTTGAAAAAATTCTCTGTTTTTTAGCGGTGTTGCTTAGCGCCGCCCACTTCGTGCTGGTCTACTTTTTTATCGGCTTGTCCCTGTCCCTATGGGGCATCGGGTGGCTCGTCAGATGGCCGTTTCAGACGCTTTCTAAGCTCTGCGATAAAGTCGTGAACCTTCTCGGGAAGGAGATGGGACCTCAATGAAAATAGTCTGCATCGACGCTGGACACGGCGGCAAAGACCCCGGTGCCGTAAGCGGCGGTGTCCGTGAGTCCAACGTAGTGCTCAATGTAGCAAAGAAAATCCGCTCTTTCCTTGAAGCACAAGGCTGCTCTGTATTGCTCACGCGCTGGAACGATGATTTCATCGAACTTCGTGACCGCGCCTATATGGCTAATAACTGGAATGCAGACCTCTTCGTCTCCGTCCACTGCAACAGCTCGACAAGAGCGGACGCGACCGGCATGGAGGTCTACCATCACACGCATGCCTCGGAAGCGGCAAAACACGCGGCCGACGAGATTTACAACAAGTTGCTGCCCGTTTCCGGCCTTCGCGGGCGCGGCGTCAAGTCGAAAGACTTCGCGGTGCTGCGCGAGACCACCATGCCCGCTGTCCTCATCGAGCTGGGCTTTATCAGCAACCCCGGCGACCGCGCGAAGCTGACCGACTCCGCATGGCAGGACGACGCTGCGCAGGCCATAGCCGACGGGATAATTGAGGCGCTGAAGTAACATGACAGGAGTGATAGTCCATGAACATAACCCTTGAAAACGTGACAGTCTACATCGGGATCATCACGTTTGCGATAGCCCTGCTCAAAGCGCTTATCATCAACCCGCTTAAAGAGTCCATAAGCCGACTTGAAATCTCCATCGAAAAACTGAGCAGCCAGCTTGCGCGGCAGGACGAGCGCGTTGACAGGCAGCAGGAGCGCATCGCCATGGTGGAGCGTGACGTTAAATCGGCACACAAGCGTTTAGATCATCTGGAGAGCGGCGGCTGTGCAACGGTGGACAGTTTTCATCACTAAGCCGCTTCACGACATAGCCTTGACGCTCTACGACGATTTAGAGTTCAAGGCTATGTCTCTGCCGCGCATAGCCTGTTTCGCGCTCACGACGACCGTCATAGCCGTGACGGTCTACTGGTGCAGGACCGGGCTTATGTTCCCGTCATACACAGAGCTTTGCACTCTGACGGGCGCGGCCTGGGGCTGCTACACCGCAAAACGCTGGCGCAACCCGCCGGAAGGAGGACACGAACACAATGGACATCAACAGCCTGAAAAACTGGGTAAAGGACAAACTGAGCCTGGCGGCTGACTGGCTCGCATCTCACAAGTGGTATATCGTTGGCTTGGCTCTCATAGCCCTGCTGCTCTCAGGCGTCTGGGTGCGCCACTCCTCGACCGCGCGCGAAATCTCCTCTCTAAAATCGGCCTACGCGCAAAGCGTTGAGCAGGTCAGACTACTCGAAGACGAGGTGACAAGTCTCCGCGTCGAGCTCGACCGCAAGCGCGAGGAGATAGTCCAGCTCCAGCAGGAGCACGACCGCGCGATAAGGGAGGTGACCGCCGATGCGTACCGCAAAGCTCGCACTCTGTCTGACGATGAGCTGCTTGCTGCTTATAACCGTCTCATATCCGGCGCACGGAGCCGCAACGCTGACCGAGAGCGGGCAGATACAGGCTCCGAAGAGTGACGTCAGAGAAGTCATAGCCGACAACGTAGCGCTCTTGGCCGAGATCGAGGCCGTCCGGCAGGCGCTCGCCGCAGAGCGCAAGAGCACGAATGAGCTCATCGACGAACTCAACGCCTACATGGCGGCCAGCGATGAGGAGCGCCGGCTCTTGCGCGAGCAGAACGCAATCCTCAAAGATATATCCGACGCCTACAAGCGCCAGGCGCAGGCTGAACGCGAACGCGGCTTCGGACGGCTGCTGTTGGGTCTCGTCGTAGGCGTGGCCGCAGGTGCCGCGGCGAACTGAACAGGGGCGGGGAAACCCGCCCCGATTTTTTATTATCACTTGACTTAACACGTTAACGAGTTAAACTACCACACGACAAGGGCGGAAGGCCCAGCGACAGGAGGAAACGATATGTGGATCAAGTGGTTTTATAAAGGTAAAGACGGAGAATATGAGTATCAGGTCAAGTGCTTCGACGAAGGAAGCGAGTTCGGTATCGAGGGAGGCAGAATCTCAAAGCTTTGGATCAGTTTAAACGGCAAAACCGTCTGCAACTACGATAGAGGCTGGGATGTCATGCCAATGACACAAGAAACAAAAGATTTGTATGTAAGGCTGCTAGAACAATATAATTAGAAGGCGTCGGCATGAGACTGGAAGTAGTGCAACTGGCTTTATTATACTTTTCCCGCTCTCTCTATTGATTTTGTCTATCACAGCCATTGCTTTTTTTCTTTTCGCGACAGCACTACGCCGTATTTCTTATATTGCTTGCCTTCAATATATATCTTTTTATAAAAAGAATATTAAAGACAGGATGTTGCAGTCACGGACAAAAAAGAGGTTAAATAGAGGTTAAAATATATAAAACAAGGGTTCTCGGAGACTCCGAAAACCCTTGCTAAATCTGGTCGGGGCGAGAAGATTCGAACTTCCGACCTCTTGGTCCCGAACCAAGCGCGCTAACCAGACTGCGCTACGCCCCGGAAACTTTATAAAAGCCTCTCATCTCTGAGAGGCTGTATTTGCTGGTGGCGCTAACTGGACTTGAACCAGTGACCTGTCGGGTATGAACCGAATGCTCTAGCCAACTGAGCTACAGCGCCATAATTTGGTTGCGGGGATAGGATTTGAACCTATGACCTTCGGGTTATGAGCCCGACGAGCTTCCGAACTGCTCCACCCCGCGATACCAGGTGGTTGGTGCCGAGAGCGGGATTCGAACCCGCACGAGCTTGCGCCCGCAGGATTTTAAGTCCCGTGCGTCTACCATTCCGCCACCCCGGCCAACGGAGAGTATTATACCAACTTTTTGTTTCTAGTCAATAGGCTAAGAAAATATTATCCGGCGCGTTTGTAATCCTGCGCCGCTATTTTGCTATAATAGTCTGCGGCGCGCAGCGGCGCATTTTTTGCGCTGCGCCGCGCAGTTTTTCGCGCGAAAGGTGAGCGTATGAATTTACTGTATTTGTTCAAGGCGATGCCTCTGCCTGTCATGGCGCTTCTGCTTCCGCTCGCGGGCGTTCTGCTCATGGTTCTGGCTATGGTTTACAGCCGTTTCATTGCAAAGCCGCTTGGGCGCAGGCAAGAAGGCATCCCGAAGATTCTGTATAAACTGCCGTTTCTCGTTATTCTTATCGCCGAGCTCGTCCTCTCATACCGTGTATGGGCCGGCGTAGAGCTTTCGCCGTCGCCCTTTTATTTCTTCTCCGGCGGCGGATGGGGGGCAGCGGTCTCCGGCGACGGCCTGAAGAACGCTCAGGCTCTGCTGAAGGTCGACGCTTTCGGCGCGGTCTCAGCGCTTCTTATGAGTTTCGTCGCGCTCGTCGCGGGGCTGCGCGCCCTCTCCGACAAGCGGAATCTTATAACGCCGCGCAAGGCGGCTTTTTTCCTGCTGACATGCGCCGGGATTCAGGGAATGTTCTATTCGAGCGGCCTCGCGGTGCTTTTCGTATTCATGATGGCGACGCAGGCCGGAGTGACCGGGCTTTACAGCAATTTCGCGGTTGGAGAGAGGCGCCCCGGCGGGAAGCACGTCTGCTATTACGTCTCGCGCGTCGTGCTGCTGGCGATGTTTCTGGCGGGCGCCGTCATGCTGCGTGTGGAGTACGGCACGGACAACATCACGACGTTGGCGTCGCTTATGAAGAGCACGCCTTCGTCGCTTGCGGCTTTTATTTTGATGACTGTGCCGCTGCTTTACATATTTTTCAAGCCGTCGCCATATCTTCCTGACGCTTCGAAAATCTGCTTTTTCGGCATCAGGACGCAGGCGTCGCTCTTCGCCGCTTTCCGCGTGATTTTCTCTCTTTACGGCCCGCTCGACGGCCTTCAGAAAGTCCCGGTGCTGCTCGTCATGCTCGGCTTCGCCTCCATGGCCGCCGCCGTGGTCTTCCAGAGCGGCGGCAAGTCGCCCGTGCATTTCATGGATTCGATGATCATGTATATTAAAGGAATGGTTATTGTAACGACAGGCATCGCGGTGAGCGGAACGTTCGGCGCAGAGCGCGCGGCGCTTTACGGCGTGAGCGCGCTGGAATCGATGATAGCGCTCTGGCTGATATTCCTGCCGGTCGCCGCCGCGCTGTCCGTCGTCACCGTTTTTCTGAAACAGGAGTACGAGGGCTGCGAGCTGTGGCAGGAGGGGCGTATGATGGAACGCGCGCCGCTTTCGTTTTGCACGCTCTTCATCGTCGTGGTCGCCCTGGCCGGGCTTCCGCCTTTCATCGGTTTCAGCTCGAAGCAGCTTCTCTTCCGTTCCGCGAATTTCCTGAGCCCGATCGTCGTCGTGGTGCTTTTCCTTTTCACGGTGCTCATGCTGATGATAGGGCTGCGTTTCCTTGCGTCGCTCGCGTTTAACAGAAAGCCCCGGAAGAGCGAATTTCATTTTTCAGGAGAATCGACGGTCGCTTTCCCGCTGGTCCTGCTGCTGCTGTTTTTCGCCGCTTCGTCCGCCGTCCCCGGATATGTGTTTGAGAAGATGGTCTCTCCGTCGGTAACGGCGCTTATCAACAGGACCGCGCTCGCCGCTGCTGCCGCTCCCGGCGTTGCGGACCATGTTATCATGCCGCGCATAGCCACGGGGTTCTTTACGTGGGACGTTTACAAATGGCTGCTTGTGTTTCTCATCGCCGCCGCGGCCGGTGCTGCGTTTGTGAGCTTCTGCGCGCACCGTTCCGGCGTAGGGACGGCGTATGAACGCGGCGAGAGCGAAGCCTCGTTCCCGATGTTTCCATCCGAGCGCTTCATCGCGGCTCTTGCGACGGCCTGCTTCCGCCCGTGGCGGGGCATGGCGGCGGGCGGACTGTGCGGAATCGCCGCGCTCGTCCTGCTTTTTGCTACGGCTCTGTTCTTAAGGTGATATATGATGATTGCAGAAATTTTCGCTTCGCTTTTCCAGTATTTGAACGCGTGGATGCTGATCGCATTCGTCGTAGCTGCCGCCGTTGTCTCGGAAAAATTATATTTTGCGGCTTTCTCTGCAGTTCGCGGAAGGGCTGAACAGTGCGGGCGGTCTGTGAATTTCCACCGCTGGTTCCGCGTTCCAGTAGCTTTGCCGGGCGGCGCGCGCCGCGGCGCCGCGCTCTACTGTCCGGTTTTCGCGTTTGCCGCGCTGCTCACTGTCTGCGCGTGCCTGCCTATATGCACCTATATCCCGATTATAGACAACGGGGCGGACATTGTGCAGCTTGTGCAGTTCATGCTGCTGTCCGAGGTCTTCGTGCTGATGTCGCTTTATGCTGCCGGCACGGAAGAGGCGCTTGAGATCGCGCGCGCCGAGATGCGGAACATGATCCGTTTCCTCATCCCGTTTATGGCGTTGTGCGCCTCTGTCGCGGCTTACCTTATAAAGAACGGGCTCGACACGGACCCGTTCAGCTTCAACTCGTTCTCGCTTTTTGGACAGATGCGGTCGATGTCGTGGTGCGGCATAACGGGCGTCGTGCTCTTCGTGCTCGCCGTGCTGAGCCAGACTCCGCAGCGCGGCGCGGTCTCTGGCACGCTGCTGCTGGCTGAGGACGAGCTTACGGACTACGACGGGGCGCAGCGCGGAATTATGCAAATCTGGTCGGTCGTAAGGTCTTTCGTCGTCGTAGCGGTCGTAACGTACATCGTCTTCCCTAGCGATCTGATCGGCGCGTTCGGGGAGTCCGCCGCGATTGCGTGGAGCGGGCAGGCTGTAAACTTCATCGTCTTCTGGCTCTCGGTCGCGGCTGCGCGTATCGCCGTCGTGCCGCTCTGCCGTTCGGCGATGGCGCTCGTCGAAAGGCCGCTGCCCGTGGATGCCCGCGGCGGGGCCGTCTATCTCCTTACGGTCGCAGCGGTGCTGCTTTTGTGGTATGAAGGTATCGTGCTGTCTATGGAAGCCGCGGCTTTTTAACGCGCGGGCGTTTTTATTGCAGGAGGCGGAATCTTGGAAAAGGTCATGATAATTTCGACGGGCGGCACTATCGTCTCAGTCGATAAAGGAGACGGGGCGGTCCCGGACGCGGACGCCGCTAAGAGCGTCGTCGCTCCGGCGCTCGATTACCTTCGCGGCCGCGGCGTCGTCTGCGAACTTGTCGCAGCGTTCGGCGACGCAGGGGTGGACAGCTCCGACATTTCGCCGGAAGAGTGGATGGCTCTTTCGCGCATAATAGCGTGCGGTCAGGCGGAGGGCGTAAAAAAATTCCTCGTCGTCCACGGAACTGATACAATGGCCTTCAGCGCCGCGTGGCTTTCCCTGACCGTCCCCGACGCGGCTGTCGTCCTGACGGGAAGCCAGCGCACGCCGGACGAAGAAGGATTCGACGGCGCAGACAATCTTCTCGGAGCCGCGAAGCTTCTGCTCGAAACGGAGAGCGGAGTCTTCATATATTTCGCAGGAGAGAAATTCCCCGGCGCGTACGTCCACAAAGAGGATTCAAGCGCGCTCTGCGCCTATGTGTGTACCGGAAGCGGCGCTTCGCCAAATTTCGCGCTCCCAGCTCAAACTGTGGATTGGCGCGAAGCGGCGAGTAAGCTCGCCGTCGTTTACCTGCATCCGGCCTATTCCGGCGGATTCCCGCAAAATGCGAAAATCCTCATACTTTGCGGCTACGGTGCGGGGAATATGGCGCAGCGGCTGCACGGCGAACTCGAAGAGGCATACTGCGGCGCGGAGCGTCCCGTTATAATAGCGGCGAGCTCTTGCGCGAAGGGCGAAAAAAATCCGTCGCGCTACGGCGGCGTCGGAATGGCTGCGCTTGCGGAGAGAAATTTCACAGTTTTCGGACAGGGAAGCTATTCCCTTGAGTTCCTTATTACATTATCATATTCAGCGTTATTGAGCGGCAGCGGCGCGCCGGAAGAAATCCTCGGACGCTGCCTTGAAAAATTTTAACGAACGGGTGGAGGCTGGACTTATGGCTTCGGAGAACAAAAATCTTAACTTCATCGAAGAGATCAT
>MHCFR05601__coassemble_1240_pt1 | contig 17970 bp, 12 predicted proteins | sample MHCFR05601__metabat2_low_PE_003 | metagenome-assembled genome bin MHCFR05601
CGTTTGCAGCGAAGACGATTATGTAAACTAGGCTCGCGCGCATCGAGAGCATGAAACAGGCGAGAAGATACTGCACCAGCAGGAAGTTGACGCTCTCGACCGCGATTTCGAGCGCTTTCGGGAATTTCCGCGCATTCTTATTATTTTCAACGCTCACAGCAGTTTCATCCTTTCTCCCAGCTCGCGCGCCTTCTGCTTCCATTCTTCCTCCGTGCCGTCGTTCGTCAGCACGAAATCGGCCTTTGCGATTTTCTCCTCGCTTGGCAGCAGCTTCGCCTCGCGGCGCGAGACCTCTTCGGCGTTCCAGTTCCGCTTCGCGTTGCGCGCGACGCGCTTCTCGAAGGGCGCGGCGGCGTAGACGACATAGTCGAGCCACTCGTCGTGGCCGCCCTCGTAGAGCAGCGGGATTTCCACTATCACCCAGCCTTCGGCCTCGCGCGCCAGTTTTTTCAGTTCCTCGCCGGTGCGGCGGTGTATCAGAGCGGAGGCGAATTTATACTCCTCCGCGTCGTTGAAGATCTTCGCCGCGATTTTCGCCCAGAGCGTTTTTTTGTCCGGCTCGTCGAAGAAGCCCGCGCCCCATCGCTTTTCAGCCTCGGCGCGAACGTCCGCCCTGTCCCACATCGAGCGCGCGACGGTGTCCGCGTCTATGACACGCGCGCCCATTTCGCGCCAGACGGAGCAGAGCGTGCTCTTACCAGCGCCAACGTCGCCTGTCAGCCCTATGATCGACATGGTATCCCTCCCCAGCCTCGTCGCTGAAGTCTCTCACTTCCGCGGGAATCTCGTTGATGAAGCGCGACCGCGGGTTCCTCTGTATTCCGCCGAAGAGCAGGCGGCTCGCGGCGCAGCTCATGCAGAGCCGCTCCCGCGCGCGCGTCATGCCGACGTAGCAGAGACGGCGCTCCTCGGACAAATCGCCTTCGCCGCCGACGGCGCGCGCGCTCGGGAAAATCCCCTCTTCAAGCCCTATAAGGTAGACGACGGGGAATTCAAGCCCCTTAGCCGCGTGCAGCGTAAGCATATTCACGGCGTCGGGAATCACCTCGGCGGAATCCTGGTCGGTCATCAGCGGAATCTCCGTCAGAGCCTCGACTATCCCGCTGCCCGGAGTGACGACGGAGAGGATTTCCATGACGTTTTCGACGCGCTCCTCCCAGTCGTCGTGATATTCGCCGCGCAGGTAATTTTCATAGCCGTTCGTATAGAGTATCGCGCGCAGCGCTTCGCCGACGTCGTCCTTGTTTGCGAGTATCGAGAGCATATCGAAAGCCAGCGCCTTCGCGCCCGCGGCCTGCTTGCCTTTCAGCCCCGCGCCGCTCTTTTCCACCTCGCGCCATAATTCTTCGGCGTTTTCGTGGACTATCTTCGACAGCGCTTCGCCGAGGCGCTCGACCGTCGTTTTGCCTATGCCGCGCGCTGGTATGTTCGCGGCGCGCGCGAGCGAGACCATGTCGAGCGGGTTGACGGCGAGACGCAGCATCGAGAGCGCGTCCTTGACCTCGGCGCGCTCGTAAAATGCGACGCCGCGGATGATGTTGTAGGGAATAGAACGTTCGAGAAGCGCCTGCTCCATGCCGCGGCTCAGCACGTTCATGCGGTAGAGTATCGCAATTTCTCCGTAATTGTAGCCCTCGTCGTGAAGAGCCTCGATGTTCTTCGCTATCCACTCTGCCTCGTCGGAGTCCTTGAGGAAGCGCCTCACCTGTATTTTCCGCCCGCGCTCGGAGGCTGTCCACAAATCCTTCGGATGGCGGCCGTCGTTGTTGCGTATGACGCCGTTCGCGCCGTCGAGGATGTTTCCGGTCGAGCGGTAGTTCTGGTCAAGCACGGTCACCTTCGAGCCCTTGAAATCGCGCTCGAAATTGAGAATCATCGCCATCTCCGCGCCGCGCCAGCCGTATATCGACTGATCCGGGTCGCCGACGACCATTATTTTGCGCCCGCTGTCCACCAGGCAGCGCAGCAGAAGATACTGCGGCATGTTCACATCCTGATATTCGTCTACGAGAACCCAGTCGAGCCGTCCGCGCTCGCGTTCAAGCACATCTTTGTCGGTCGCAAGTATGTGGAGCGGCAGCACCATGAGGTCGTCGAAGTCGAGCACCCCCTGCGCCTTGAGCGCGTTCTGATATGTATCGTACAGCGTGCGCCAGCGGTCGGGAATCTTCGGCTCGCGCGAAACGGGGTTCGCCTTGGTCTTCGCGTTCGAAATCATGTCGAGCGCATCGGCGACGCTCAGCTTTTTCTCGTCGATGTTAAGCTCGTTCATCGCGCGCTTCACGACGGAGCGCGAGTCGCTTCTGTCGAAGATTACGAACGGATAGGGATAGCCGAGCTTTTCGAGCGCTTCATGATAGCGGTGCAGGAAGCGCAGGCCGTATGCGTGGAAGGTGGAGATCTCCAGTCCGCCGAGCTCGCCGTCGAATATCGCCTCGGCGCGGCTCTTCATCTCGCGCGCCGCCTTGTTCGTAAAGGTCAGCGCAAGTATGCGCCACGGGCGCACGCCCATCTCGCGCACGAGGTAGGCTATCTTCGTCGTCAGCACCTTCGTCTTGCCGCTGCCCGCGCCCGCGAGCACGACCTGCGGCCCTTCGCAGTACTCCACCGCCTCGCGCTGTCTCGGGTTCAGATTATCTATAATGCCGCCCATTCAAACACGTCCTTACAAAAATATAGATTAAGTTACCGCGGCGGCGCGGATAGGTCAAGCCTTCGCGTCGCCGCGGCGCAAAGGTGGCGGACCGACGGCGCAAAAATCCCGCCGTTCCGTTTGGAGCGCGGGACGCGCGGAACGGCGGGATTGTCTGGCGTTGTGCGGACGCGGCGCTAGCCGATTTTTATAAGCTGACCGTCAATATTCAACGGCTCCCCGCTTGACAGTTTAGAACCTACCACTTTAAGGCCGCTGATCGTTACTCCACTATCATTGACGATTACTTCATGTCTTGAATTTTGCTTGGTGGCGATATGGACACTGTCAGCCCAAAGGTAACTTTCACTCTTGTTCATTTCCATAAGAGAGCCTCCCCGTACCCCTATGACGACGGAATTATTCTCAAGCTCGATGGCGCTCACGCCTTTAAACTGCAGCTTTGCGCTATATTTATCAGTAATCAAGCCCGACAGTGCGTCGTCAGTAACGATATCGGCCTCCGTCGGATAGTTCCCGGTAACCGTTCCGATTTTTATCGTGCCGTCAGAGGGCGTGTAGCCAAGCCACTGTTGCTGTTTGAGGCTCAAGGTAGCGCCTTCGGAGCCTCCGCGGATGAACACGCGCTTGTCTGCGTAATCGACGCTGTCCGCCTCGGAGAGCGAGACCGAGTTTTTGGCCCGGCTGTAAATCGTATCGGATATAGCCGCAATGTTCGTAGAGGAGCCGCCGACGCTCATTCCCTGATCCCGCTGGAGGAAGGATAAATCTTCTGTGAGCACGCCGAAGGCCACGCCGCCGTCGCTGCTGCTCCCGCCTACCCCCCAGTGCCCGGGGCCTTTAAGGTCTTTGGCCTTGAGCGCCGCGCGTACCGAGTCGATGTCACCAAGCCCGGCAGCGTTGCTCAGAACGCCGCCTGCGGTGGGCAGCTGCCCCGCGTGCAACAGGATGCTTCCAGCCGCGTTCGCGGTGACGGAAGTACCGGCGTTCAGGTTGACGTTCGCTTGAACGGCGTTGAGAGAGATGCCGCCGAGCTTCTTCTCCTGCTTCGCCAAGGCGACGAGCATCACTATGAACGACGTAAGTTCCGGAATCAGCGCCGCGGCCGCCGTCGTCGTGTAGCTTCGCTGCGCCGCGGCTTTGCTCACCTTGTTGTAATTCTTGTCGTAATAGAGTACGTTGCCCTCCGCGTCTTTGCCGGCCGGCTGGACGACGAACGCTTCGCCCAGATCAGCTCCGAAGCTGTAAAGCCGCAGAAGCAACGTGGAGACAAGACCGAGAATCTCTAAGGCTCCAGCCTTAGCCTGTATCAGAGAGGTCGCGGTGCCGTCGTCTTTGACGGTCATCGCCATGTTGTATGCGCTCTGCGGCGCTTTCCCGATATTGATCGTTTGGAGAATCAGATTGAGGACGAGCATCGCGTCTTTCGTCCCTTCCGCTCCCCACGACAGGCTGTTCGACGTGTCGCCGGAGAAGGCTTTGCTGAGCGAGCTGAGAGTGTCGGAGACCATCGTGCCGGCCGACGAGCATGTGGCGGCCCATGTCGCGAGCGATTTCGGGTCGGTGGTAGAGCATGTGAGATTGCGGAATCCGCACAGGTTCGTCTTTATCACTCCGGCGAGGTCGGTGCTGCAGGTCGACGTAGCGTGCATGACCATGTCGGTCGCGTCCACCTTGAGGTCGGAGGAACCCGCGGACATCATCACGCCGCTGCCCGACGGTGTGAGCATCGCTATGCCCTGTTTTTTATCTTCGTCGTTTATCGTTATCTGGCTGCCGCCCGCGGTGCGCAGCCCCGATATGTTCTGATTGCCGGAGCCGTATATGCTTCCCGTCTCTCCATTCGCTAGGACGCCAGATATGTACGGGCGGTCGGGGTCTCCTTCTTCGAACGATACCAGCGCCTCGACTCCGGGCTGAACGGGCAGAGCGAGACCGCTGTCAGGCCCCGCCTGCTGCTGCGACATACGTATCCAGCAGGAACCGTTTCCGCCTTTTCTGCCCGATATGTCGAAGGGGAATACCAGCTTGTAGCGCCCGTACTCGTCGGTCTCGGCGCGCGCGCCGCTGCCAGCTCCGTCGACGAAGGCGCGCATAACTCCAGTTATCTTCGCGCGCGGAGCTGTGCGCGGCGGGCGGTACGGAGTGTCGGATTCTATGCAGCGGAATTCGTTGCGGTAGAAGAGGTGCTCCGCCGCGCCGCGTATCGGTATGCCGAGGCCCATCGATATAAATGCCTCCTGCGCGCCCTCGTGCGTGACCTCCGTGACCATGTAGTCGCGGTTGAATTTTTCGTTGTAATGGCGGTCGAGCGTGAAGACCGCGCCCGGGCGCATGAGCGGCGATGCGCTGACGCCGCCGTATATTTTCGCGCGGCATTTGAGCTCCTCGGCGCGTATTTCGGCTATGCGCCGCGCGTCGGCCTGCGTCTCGGCGGGCTCGTGCGCGAGGTAGACGTCGCCGAAGCCGCGCGGCGAGACCTCGGCCTCCGCGACTACCGGCGCGTTGGGATTTTTCCAGCTGTATGTGCGCACGACGACGCGCGCGGGCAGCGGCGTCTGGCAGAGCGAGAAGGCCGTCGCCACTTCGCCCGTCTTGTCGCCTTCGAGGCCTGTCGCGGGCGAGTAGTATATCGTGCCCGCGGAGCCGTCGTGCGACTGCGGCGAGTCGGAGAATATCACCTTGTCGCCGTCGGGCGCGAAGTAGAAGTACGCGCCCTGCTGCTCCATGCGCCACGTTATGTAGTCGTAGACGCTTTCCTCGTGCTGCATCGCAAATTCCTGCTTCGGGTATTCCGCGGTGAGGCGCATTTCAAAGCTCAGCGGAAAGCCGCGCTCTCCGGAGATGAGCTCGTCCACCGTCTCCGGCGCGGTTTTGTTGAGGAATATCGCGCTCTGCACAAGCTGTGTGAATTTCCAGAAGGCGGGGCGCAGCGTGACGGAGTAGTAGGCGTACTCTCCGAAGCTCCCGCTCTGGCGCGCCGCGGCGGGACGGCCCGCGAAGACCGCGTCGGGGAAACCGCCGCCGCGCTTTATCGTGAGCTTCGCGTTGCCCGCGAGAAGCTCCTCGAGGTCGAGCGACATATTTTTGCTGACGAGCTCCACGTCGAAGGAGAAGAGGCTCGAGAGCGCCTCCGTGCCGCGGAAGCTGAGAACGTGGAAGGTATCCTCCGGCATTCCGTCCGCTTCGAAGCGGAAAAGTTCTGTGTATTTGCTTTCTGCCATCTTTTATCTTTCCTTTCTGCCGGAAGACTCGGGAGCGGCGCTCCCGCGGCTAGTCCGTGACGCTCACCTTGCCCGAGGGGTTTATCCTCGTCGTGAGCTTCACGGGCAGTACGTCCGTGCCGGTCAGCACAAGCTTCGCGTCGAGTACGAAGTTGATGCTGAAGGGCTCGTTCGGGTCCGGCGAGTATGTGATTTTCACGTCGCGCAGCCGCGGCTCGCAGCGCTCGATGAAGCGCGCGATTTCCTTTTCGATGCGCGGAATGTCGTCGCGGCTGTAACTGACGCCGAAGCCGGTGAAGTCCGGTATTCCGAACTCCTCGTCGAGGACGCTGCTGCCGCGCCGCGTGTTGAGCAGCTTGCTCACGTAGCCTATGACGGAGCGCAGCACCTCGTTCACGTCCTCGAAATTCGCGCGCTCCGAGCCCTGCTGCATCGCGCGCAGCCTTTCAAGAAAGCGTATCGACGACACCGTTATTTTCCCTTTTCCGCGCCCGCGGGCGAGAATACCACGCGCACGGCGTTTTTCGCGGCGGAGTATTCGGCGCGCGCTTCGAGCTTCGAAACGCCGCGCGCCGCGACGCCGGAGACGCGCAGGTAGCCCTTGTGGCCCGCGGCCTGCACGAGCGAGAGGCAGCCGGAGCTCACGGATTTTTTGAAATAGGGCGGCTTGCTCCACTCGCCTATGAAGTCGACCGTAGCGCCCGTGACGTTCCTCGGGTCGTAGAAGGAGACGTCGCCTATAGTCCCGGTAAGGGACATGACGACGGCGACCGCGCCTCCGTCGAGCGTCTGTATCTCGGGCGCGCCGAGCGTGCCGCCGCCAGCGGTCTTGCCCTTGGCGAGCGGCGTCCATTCGGGCGCGGGCGGCTCTGCGTGCGGCTCCTCCGCAACTGGCGGGACTGCGCGGCGTTCGACGGGCGGGAGCTCGACCTTTTCGCGTCCCGCGGACGAGAAGAGGAAGGCCATCGTGTTTCCCGCGTAGGTCGTGTGCGTGCCGCGCGAGACCGCGAAGCCGAGCGCGGCGACGAGCACGAGCCATACCAGCAGCATGCAGCGGAATATAGTTCGAAGCGAGTTCATCAGCGCGTCACCAGCCTTGTTATATTTGACGGAAGCTCGGGGAATTTGCGCTCGGCCTCCGCCTTCGGGTCCGCGAAGATGCCCGCCGTGTTGGAGACGGCGATGGGCACCTTTATCGTCTTTATCCCGGCTTCGTCCATGCGGTCGAAGGCTCCCGGGAAGTCCATCGGGAAGAACGTCTTTTCGCCGGTGCGGAATTCCGTTACGAATTCCTTAAGCCCGTCGTACTCCCTGCGCAGGTCGAAGCCCGGGAAGCTTATCACGAGCGTCACGCGGCCCGACTTGCCGGGGCTGTAGGTGAATACGGCCTCCTGCGGGAAGTTCTGGTTCACGAGCTGCTGCGGGCCGTCGTCGCCCTCGAGCGTCAGCGTCATGACGCTCGGGCGCAGCTTCGCGCCGTGGTTGACGATGAGCGGGCGCGACGCGACGTTCACGCGGTACGACTCTTTGCGCTCGGGCGGCAGCGGCTGCGACGCGGCCTCCGCGCCCTGCATGAGCGCCGCGAGGAATTCGTCGTCGAACGGGAAGGGCGCGCCCTCCCAGAGCGACGGCACGGGGACGCCGCCGCGGTGCGAGAGCAGCGAGCCGAGGTTCTTCTGTACGAATACGGGCACTACGCCCGTCTCGCCGAATATCGCATCTCCGCCGCCGCGTCCGAAGAGCACCGTCGGGCTGTTGAGCACCTCGTCCTCCCAGCGGCGCTGGAGTACCTGCGCCGTCTCAATCGTCGCCTCGGCGGCGATGAAGTCTAGGATGCCTCCGAGCACCTCCTGCGCGGGCGACCAGTCGCCGCCTATGAGCGCGAAGGCTTCGTCGAAGGCCTGGCGCGCGGCGTCGTAGGGCTGGCCCTCGGGCTGCTCCGCGCCCTTTTCCTCTCCGTACTTCGCCGAGCAGAGCGAGAAGGCCGACGAGGGGTTGGAGACCGCGCCTAGCAGCGTCGCGCAGTTCTCAAAGAAGGCGCGCATCGACGTTTCGGCCTTGACTAGGTCGCTGACTTTCGCGTCGCTCTTTACGCCGGAGCGCAGCCGCGTCATGAGTTTTGGATTTTTTTCGACCGCGGTGAAGGCGTTCCATAGCTTGTCGCGCTTTTTGTCCTCGCTGCCAGCGAGCGCGAGCGACACTACGGCGTCCGTCACTTCGAGCCTGTCCACCCACGACGGGCGCACCTTGCTTTCAAGCAGCGGCGCTGTCTCGATCATCATACGGCGGTAGGCCCTGACGTGCGGAAGGTCGTTCACCTTCTTTATGTCCTCGTAGGCCGGATACTGTTCAAAATTCTCATAGCGCAGCGACGGCCCCGCGGCGGCGAAGCTCTCCGCGAAGTTCTCCCACGCGCGCGCGTATTCGAGCAGATAGTCGTTCCTGAAATTTTCGAGGTAGACGCCGAGGATTTCGGAGCCGCCCGCTATCTCCTCGATGTCCTCTATCGTGTCGCGGACGGCCTTGCGTCCCGCCGCGGTGTAGCAGAATTCGACGCTGACGTCGGCCTCGCTCTGTATCGGTATGTGCGTCCAGAACTGCGAGAGGCGGACGCTCTCGGAGGCGCGCGAGCTGTTGAGCTGCTCCGTGAGGTCGTTGAGCAGGTTGCTGCCGCGGCGCGTGAAGCTCTGGACGAGCAGCGAGCGTATCTCCATCGAGAGCGCCTCGAGCTGTTCCTCGTCGTCTATCCAGCGCAGCGCGTTGATGATGAGCTGCCCAGTCACGGGCGTCCACTCGGCCTCGTTGAGCCCCGTCAGCGGGAAGCTGCCCGCCGCGTCGCTCTGGGCCGCGCCCGTCTCTCCGAGGCGGTCGGAGAGCGCGGCGGTCAGCCACGTGAGCTCCGTCGCTAGGTCCATGTCGCGCGCGCGCGTCTTGGCGCTCGCGGGAGCGGACAGAATGTCGCGGAACTGGTCTATCATCGGGCGCAGTATTATCCTGTTCACGTCGCGCACGTAGTCGCGCTTGACGCCGGTAAGCGCGCGGCCGAGCATATCCTCGCCCATCTTCGGCAGATACCACGCGCCGTTGGATTTTTCGAGGTTCAGGATGTAGTTCATCTCGGAGTAGAGGCGCGAGTAGGACTGCGCGAGCGGCCCCTGCGCGGGGTCGAGCACCATGAGCCCCTCGCCGCCGGACTTCTGCGCCGCGACGTGCGGGTCCTCAGCAAGAATCCTGTACTGGTATATCGTGTTCGCCGCGAGCAGGCCGCAGACGGAGAGCGTCAGCAGCAGCCAGCCCGCCATCAGCGCTATCCTTCCTCCGGCGCTCACCGGTATTCCGCTGAAGGGCTGCGGAAGCGGCGCGGAGGGCAGCACGCGCGAGACGAGCGCGCCTGCGAAGGCGGGGACGCGCCGCCCGCCGCGCCCGAGCGGGCGCGAGGCGCAGAAGTAGACGCCAGCAATCTCCGGATTGACCTGGTGCGCGAGCTCGCGCGAGAGGTTTTCCGTTATTATGTCGAGCTTCGGCGCGAGCGCTTTCAGGCGGTTCAGCGCGGAGAGCACGTCACCGTGCGGCGGCGTCCCTTCCGCGGCTCCGTCGAGCACGAGCTCTTCGAGTTTTTCGGCGGCGTTCGCCGCGGCCCACGCGCCTATCGCGGGGCCGCCGTCCCAGCCTCCGAGCGCGCCCTCGGAGCCTTCTGGCAGGTACTGCGCCAGCAGCGTGCCCATGCCGGGAAGGCTTTCTATCTCTTCGACGAGGAGGTAGACGGGGTAAAGCGCGTTCGCGGTCAGCATTATCTGCTGCACGCGCGTGCGGAGCTTCTGCCCGAGCATATCGAGTTCCGCGTCGTTTTTGTCGAGCAGCTCTGAAAGGCGAAGCGCAAGCACGACGCCGCGCAGCGGGGCGTGACGGCGGCGCGCCGCTAGAAGCTCTTCAAGCTCCGCCTCCCACACGCGGCCTCCGTCGCCGAAACAGCTGAGGCGCAGGACGACGCATGACTCCATGAAGTGCCAGTAGAGCGGCGACGCGCCCTCTGGAAGCTTGCGGCCGAACGAATCGAAGGGCGAGCTTTCGCGCGCCTCGTCCTCGACGACGACGAACCACGGCTGGCTCGCGCCGAGGGTGCGGCTGAAGCGCGACGGCGAGCGCAGCACGCAGGACATACCCTGACGCCACGCGACGGAGACGGCGGAGTCGCCGCCCTCCTCCGGCGCGGCGGCCTGCTGTTCGCTCATTATCTTGGAGACGAAGGCGCGCTTGTTCCGCCAGCGCCAGAGCAGCTGCGCGCCGCGAGCCGCGAGGCAGAGCGCCGCCAGCCCGAGCAGCGCAGCCGCGCCCGTGAAGAGCGGCCATCCCTCGTACCACGAAAGCGCCGTCAGGACGGCGAGCAGGATGAGCAGAAGTATAAGCAGCAATATGAATTTCAAAGCCTTAGATAAAAACTTCATCCGAATATCACCTCTTCACGCCGTCCTCAGAATTTGCCGTGGAACGGCGCGTTGGCGAGCACCCCGCCGCAGTAGAGCGCGAAGAGGATGCAGACGAGAAGCGGCAGCGCGACGTAGGCGGCGCGCTCGCCCCAGACGAGGAGCTCCGAGCTCCTGCGGCGCTGCGGCGGCGTCCTCAGTTCCGGGACGCGGTCGAAAAGGGTGCGGCAGGCCCTGCGTATGCGCGCGAGCTGCGCGGCGTCGGCGTAGAGCGCGCCGCGGAATCCGTAGAGCAGGCATAGGGCGAAGACGCCGAGCGCGCCCTCGTCGTCGCCCTCCCTGTGGCGCGACGCGGCGGCCTCGAAGCGCTCGGCGAGGTCGAGCGCGCGCCATTCATCGCGCTCCGGCTCCGCGCACGCGCCGAGGTCCATCCCCTCGTCCTCCGCCGGCGGCTCGCCCGCCGCCTCGCGTTTCTTCAATCTGGCGCGGCGCGGCACTCCGCACGAGTCGAGGCATTTTTCGAGCTCCTGATAAAAAAGCCGCCCCGCCTCCGCCGTTTCGAAATAGCGGTACTGTAAGCTCGTCGCCGCCCACGCCGCGGCGTCGGCGCGCGGCGAGCCGAGCATCTGCTCGTCGGCCCACGCAGCTACCGCGAAACGCGCCTGTTCAAGGTCGCGGCGCGGCGTGGAAGATTCTCCAGAGGAGCACGACGGCAGCGCGCGCTCGCGCTCCGCGAGCTCGACCAGACGTTCGGCGGCTTCGGAAAGCGGCCTCTCAAGCCCCTCGGGCGCGCCAGCGTAGTGCAGCGTCTCCGCCATCAGCGGCGCGAATCGTTCGCAGAGGCTGTTCATGGCCTCACCGCTCCACGACGGTCACCTGGACGCGCAGATCGTCTGGCGCGCCGGGCAGCGTGTACGAAATTTCGCCGTCCCGTTCAAGCCTGCGCCAGAGCGGGTCGTTCGAGTCTATTCTGAAATACAGCGTGTCGCCGCGCCGCGGAAGCCCCATCGGCGGCTGCTCGCTGCGGCGCAGCCTGACGCCCGGAAGCGCCTGCGCTACCACGTCGGACATCTCCGCGGCTGGCGCGAGCTTTCCAAGCGCGGCGGCGGATGCGAGCTCCTTCCCGCGCTGCGAGCGCAGCAGCAGCCAGTAGTCGTAACTGCCCGCGGCGAGCGCGCCTCGCGGCATGACGGCGGAGAAGACGCCGGGCGTTCCCGCCGGTTCGAGGTCGAATATAAACTGCGGCCCCATCACAAGCGTGTCGACAAGGCGCATGATGACGCGCGCGACGGCGCTGAAGCAGCCGTATAAATCGGCGTGGTCGTAGGGCGGGATGACGCGCGCGCCCTGCCGCGTCTCTCCGAGCGGAGACATATCGGGTGCGAACACGGAAAGCTCGCCCGCGATGCGGCAGAGGCTGCCGTAGACGTTCCACGGGTGCGCGCACGGAGCCTGAAGCCAGCGGTTCAGCTCCGGTATGCTGCGCCCGAGCAGCCCGAGTATGGCGAGCAGCACAGCGCCGTTGCTCTGGACGCCCTGCCAGCTTCCTTCGTTCGTGTCAATCTTGTATTCGTCAAGGTGGCGGTTGCGCGACAGCAGCGTGTCGGAGACGTCGTGGACGAGCCTGTGCAGCGCGGGGACGGCGGCGATGTCGACGCAGGGCGGGGCCATGCGCTCGTCGAGGCGCACGCGCTCGCCGTCGCGTATCAGCCGCGCGACCGGCATCTTCCACAGAGCGCCGCCCTCGTCTCCGAAGCAGAGGCGCATATTGTAGCGCAGCGTCGAAACGTCCATGTCCGGGCCGCCTGCGTAGTAGTCGGGCACGGCGTCGGGTTCGAGCGGAGCGGCGTAGCGGAAGTTCTCCGGCGCTTCGGCGGGAGAGGCGGCTTTCACAGCGTTGCCTCCGCTTTCGCGGAACTCCGCTATTCCGGCGTAAACGGTCAGCGGCTCCTCCGGGTTCGTCCACGCCTGAGCGAAGGAGCGCGGCGGGAGCCACGCGTTGCCGGGGCATGAGACCCATTCGCCAGAGGGCAGAAGCAGCTCCATCGAGACGACCTCGAAGACGCCGTTCGCTATCGAGTTTTCGTTCACCTCAAGGCGGCGCACGCCCCACAGATAGGGATTGAGCAGAGCCATCGCCGCCGCGGCCCTCCTGACGTTCTGGATATATTCAAGCTGAAAATGCTGCGGCTGGAGGAACACGCCGTGTTCCCAAAAAACAGGATTATCGTTCATATCCACCTTCACCTCCAGTGACGGTTACAGCCTCGGAATTTAAGAGAACCCCGGCTGCGAGGGTTCCCGCGGTGTAATACGTTACCTTCTTGCGGCGTTTCACCTTTATGACCGTCTCCGCCACTGGAAACGGCGCGTATGCGGAGCAGCGCGCAGGGTCGCGGTGCGCGTAGCCCGCCGCGACGGCGAAATATTTCGCCCCTTCCATGCGGTCGAAGCTCCGCGTTATTTTCTCTCCGGGCTGGAGGTACTCGACGCGGCTCATCAGCGCCGTGCCTCCGAGCAGTTCTATATCGCCCCCCAGAAGCTTGCCGATTCCGTCGAAGGTCGCGGCGAGCGCCGTGAATTTCGACATATCCGAAAGCTGGTAGAGGCATATCGTAATCCCGAGCGGCGAGCCGTAGGCGAAGTTCAGGTCGTCCGTTGCGGCGACGGTCACGGAAAGGCCGTCCTTCTGCTGGCTCCAGACGACCTCCGAAGGCTTCAGCACGCCGTCGGGCGGCGGCGGGACTTTCTTCGCCGCCTCGCATCCGGCTGGAGCGAGCAACAGGCCGCCGGAAAATATAAACAACACAAGGGCCGCGGCGAGCCCAGCGATTCTACGCGACATCCACCTTCGCCTGCGCCGCGACGGAACAGAGGCCGACGGTGTTTCCGTCGTTGTGTTTCGTCGTCGCCCCCTGCGAGACCGCGGCCTTGCCTTCGAGCGTCACCTTCGCAGAGCCTTTGATGAATTCGCCCTTGCCGATGAATTTATTCGAGACGACGCCGCCTCCGGCGTTCCCCGCCTCGTCGCCGTTCGAGATCGCGGTCTGCGACTTAACGTTGAGCGCGGGCGAGCCCGAGATGAAGACCTTCGTGCAGGCGGTGTTAGGCAGCACCATATTGCACATGAAGATGTTCGGGTACGGGACGGGCGTCGGCCCCGCGGGCGTCGGCGTCTTGCAGACGTCGGGCGCCGTGCTCATGCAGGTTCCGCCCTGAAGCGTGAGCGCGAACATCTAGCCCACCTTGATGCGCTCGCCGTCTAGGTCGAGCATTGCTTCGGCGCGCATGTCGGCGTTTTCGGCGCGCAGCCGGTAGCTGGTCTCGCTCTTCACGCGCATACGCCCAGCGCTGCGCTCGTCAAGCCCTTCCGTGCGTTCTGAGAGCTCGCCGTAACGTCCCTCCTTGCGCGCTATCCGCTCGCCTACGCGGCGCGCAGCGGTCTGCACCGCCGCGAAGCCCTGGAGCAGCAGTCCGCCGCCGAGCGACAGGATAGTGCCCTCCATCGATATATGGCGCGCCGCGACGCCGGCCTTCTCCGCCTCTATCGAAAGCTCGCGGGCGCGCAGCGCCGTCCTCTCAGGGAGCGCGAGCTCCGCCTCCGTTTCAGTTTCGGCGCGCGTCAGGACGCAGGTGACCCACGCCTCGCCGCCGGACAGGAAGGCGGTGAGCACCGTGTCGCCGCAGCGCGGCTTCAGCAGGCAGCCCGCGGCGCGCTCGGCGCGCACTATGCCGCGCGGCGTCCGCACGAGCATCGCGCCGTCGTTCATGCCGACGCCGGTGACCGTCCCTTTAACGAGCGAGCTTTCGGGCTCTTCCGCCGGAAGCGCGTATCCCATCTTTTTCGTCCCCCTTCGTTCCAATCGTCCGTTTCGTCAAAACCTGTATAAAGACGCTAATTTTTCTTCATAAAATTTTCGGCCGCGAGCAGCCTTCCGTCGGTCGGGCGCAGCCCTTCCGTCACGGCGCCGGACATGGAGGCCTCGCCGAAATTCACGGCGTGCCCGTTAGCAAGCGTCATGTCCGCGCCGTCGAAGCGCGCGCGCGTAACCTTCGCGTGGGAGAAATCCGCCATCTTGAGGTTCGCGCGCGAGAGGTCCGCATAGGAGAGGTCTGCCCCCGCGAAATTCGCCTTTTCGAGCGGCGCGCCGGAGAGATCCGCGAGCGCGAGCACGGCGCGCGCGAAGTGCGCCGCAGTCAAATCCGAGCCCGCAAACGAGCATTTCGTCATATTGCTGCCGATGAAGCCGCCGAGGCCGAGGCCGCAGCGCGCGAAGCTTGATTCGGTGAAATCCGTCTCCATTGCGACTATCTGCGTCAAGTCGCACTCCTCCGCCGCGATTTTGCTGCAGGAGCATTTTTGCAGCACGAGCATCGGTGCGCGCGCCTTCGCCAGCTTCGCGCCGTCGAGCGCGCAGCTCACGAAGAGCGCCTTTTCCATATTATTATCTGTAAAATCCGGTAACTTCGTGGCGGCTTCCATGAAGGTCGCCTCGCTGAGATTCGCGCCGTTCCACGCACACTCCGAAAATTCGCTTTTATGGAAGAAGGCGCGCGACATATCCGCGCCGTCGAGATCTGCGCGCGCGAGCTTCGCGCGCACGAACCGCGCGCCTCCGAGCTTCGCGCCCGTGAAATCGCAGTCCGCAAGCTCGGCCTTGTCGAAGGCCGCATCGGACAAATCCGCGCCGCGGAACGAACAACGCTCCACGCGGCAGCCGGTGAAGTCCGCGCCGGAAAGCGCCGCGCCGTCGAATAGGCACGAGATCAACGCGCGCCCCGCGAACGAAAGGCCGCCGGGCAATTCGCGCTGCGTGAAGTCAACGTTTTCTATTGTTTCCAATGCGAGCAGCTCATCGAGGCTCGCGCCGCGGTTCATCTCTTCCGCCACCGTCAGCGCCCCTTTCTCGCCTCTATGACGGTCCGCCCGACGTCAGCGCCGCGCAGCTCCGTAGCCTCGTTCGTGAACATACGGCAAAGGTCCGCGCCGAAGAGATTGCTGCCCGAGAGGTCCGCGCCGAACGCGCGCGCCTCGCGCATCGAGCCTCCGAAGAGGTTCACGCCGCGCATCGAAGCGCCTTCAAGGCGGCTGCGAGAGAAATCCCCGCCCGCCGCGTCCGCGCCGCTCCAGCGCGACGACGAAAGCTCGCAGCCGGTGAAAGACGCGCCGCGCGCCGATACGCAGGTGAAATCCGCGCCTCCGGCGTCGGAGTCCGTCCAGTTCGCGCCGTCGAGCTCCGCCTTTGTGAAATCGGCTTTGCGCGCCGAGCTGCCCCAGCAGAAGGTCGAGCCGCCGAGGGAAGCCTTTCTGAAATTCGCTCCGTCGGCGCGCGACTCGTGGAAATCCATCTTTCGCAGCTGCGCGCCGGAGAAATCCGCGCCACTCATGTCGCTGAAGCTGACGCGCGCCTCGCTCAGGTCCGCGCCCGCGGCTTTCAGCCTTTCGGCCCTGACCTTAGACAACGTCGCGCCCGCGAGCGACGCACCGGAAATGTCCGCGCCGGTCATAACCGCCTCGGAGAAATCGGCGTCCGCGGCCGCGGCCGACGATAAGTCCGCGCCGCTCAAGTCCGCGCCCACGAACGACGCGCCGGATAAACTGGCCGCCGCGAAGGCCGCGCCAGCGAGCGACGCGCCGTCGAAGCGCGCGCCGTCGAGCTTCGCCTTCACAAACGACGTGCCTTTCAGGTCGAGCCCAGAGAAATCGAAGCCGGCGAGGTCGAAGCCGTCGAGCTTCGCGCCCGCAATACTTCCGCCCGCGGCGAGTATCTCCGGCAGATTTTCCTGCGTCAGCGGCAGAGGTTCCGGCGGCTGCGCGGCTTCTTCAATAACTTTATTTATAACTTCGTCCGAGCTCTGCGGCGCGGCCCCGGGCTCCGCAGCCTTCAGCGGCGAGCCGCCGGGCCATATGTCGTTCGTCACGCCCAGCTCGTCCGTCTTTTTCTGTACATTCTCTATCCGTCCGCGCACCGAACCCTCGGGGAAACCGGCGGCCCGCTCTACGCGGCTCGCGTAGTTCAGCAGCTCCTTCGGGTCGTCTGGTATATCCTCGTCGAGCACAGCTACGAGACGCGCGGCTGCCGCGGGTTCCATCCCAGCCTTGACGAGCTGCGCCGCGCAGTCCGCCGAGGAGCGCGGAGCGCTCTTCTCCGGTTCGCCAGCGGGCAGCGACGATAGGATGTTTTTCATGCTTGTGACCGTCTTTTCGTCGGCTCCTATTACCGAGCCGAACTCGTCGGCGTACGCCCCAGCGGCCTTGTTCCACGCCGCCTGGTCGTCGAAGTCGGCGAGGCTCGGCGCGGGGATGTCGAGCGCTTTTTTGACCGAGGCTATCTGTTCGTCGGAGGCTCCGGCGCGTTTCAGCGATTCTTCGAGCGACGGCTGTTTCGCCGCCGCGGCCTGCGCCTGCATCTCCGCCATCTTGCCGGATAATCTGTCTATATGCGCCTTCGTCTCGGCGACCTGTTCGGACGTCATCGGCGGCAGCCCCGCCTCGGCGAGCGCCGCGTTTATTTCGGGCAGAGAGTCGTCGAGCTCTTTATAGGCGTCCGCGCGCAGCTCCGCAGCCGACGGCGCGTAGTCATCCGCCGTTTCAGCCGGAGGCTGCGCCGCCGCGCTGTCCGCCGGGTTTTCGGCCCGCGGCGCGCTTTGAGCTCCGGCGGCGGATTCTTCCGCCGAAGCTGCGGCCGCTGCGCCCGCGACGCCTGTTCCGGCCGCCGCAGCCGCGGCCTCCGCAGCGCCTGCGCTTTCGCGCGCGGCGCGCGGCGCGCCCGCAGCGGGAATTTCCGGCGGCTGAGCAAAAGCCTCGGCGGCCTCATCCGTCACGGCTTCGCCGTCGAGTTCGAGACAGAGCGTCACGTTTTCTATTCCGGCTCCGGCCTCGTCCTCGCATTCCGCGACGGCGTGCCAGAAGAGAAGCCCTACGAGCTCGCCCGGGAAGAGCCATAGCGTGTCCGGCTTCGGGCGCTTCTCGAAGCTTCTGCCGCCCGCCTCGAACTTGAAGACAGCGGCGGCCTTCGGGAGCTTCGTCTCTATTTTGGGAATTTGTTCGTTGAGGTTTATAAGGACTATGCTTTCGCCGCCGCCGAGCCCCTTCGCGAGCCTCTGCTGCGGCTGAGAGAGATTGTAAAATCCCCAGTCGAAGTCGTCGGGGACGCCGGGCCAGTCCTCGCGCAGCCACTTCGCGTCGTAGGTCGCGGGCCGCCCCGTGCGGCAGGGCCACGCGCCGCGCGGCCCCATGCAGGCGGGCGCGCCGTGCGGCAGCGCTTCGTCGCAGACCGGCGGTTTTTCGCCGCCGCCGGGCCGCGGACCCTCCGGGTTCTCCGCGTCGCCGCCCCACGTATTTTTCCACGTCAGCGGCATCGAGGCGAAGGGCTCGCGCGATTCGACGAGCAGCCGCCTGCCGCTGCCACCGACCTGGACGCTTGCCATCGTCCCCTTCGCGGGAACGCCGCCGGGTACGAAAGCCGAACCGGCGAGAAGCCACTCGGCCTCTCGCTTCGGTACGCCGAGGTCGAGACAGTCGCCCGGAGCGAGCGCCGCCATCGCCGCCGCGTAGGCCGCGCCGGGCTCGAGCGGGCGGCCCGACGCAAGGTCGAAGGCGAAGCCGGCCGTAAAGCTCATGAAGAGCTTCCGCTCCATATAGAGCGGCTGAAAGGTGAGGCTCAGC
>MHCFR05601__coassemble_1256_pt1 | contig 17619 bp, 17 predicted proteins | sample MHCFR05601__metabat2_low_PE_003 | metagenome-assembled genome bin MHCFR05601
TTTGCCCTGGCTTTCAAGCGCGTCGTATGAGGCGCTGTTTTCCGCCGACTTTTTAGCCGCGTCTATCAGCGTCTCGCCCTTTGAGTTCCACGCCGTGTAGAGGCGTACCCCCACGCCGGCCGCCGCCGCTATGAATCCGAGCAGGACGGCGAGTATTATCGTTTTTGTTGTCGAACGCCTCAAGACCTATTCCTCCGTGTAGTTCCTGTACAGAGATTTTTTTCTTATGAACTTCTCCACCGCCGGAGGCACCATGAAGCGTATGCTCCTGCCGCTTTTCGCGCGCTCTCTGAGCTCAGTGCTCGAAATGGCGAGCAGCGGGATTTCCAGCGGGATGATTTTTGTCCTGAGCCCTTCCGGGAGCTCTTCCATCTTTTTCGGCGAGTAGCCGTAGCGGCTGACCGCGACGAAACGGCACATCGCCATTATTTCTTCCGGGTTTTTCCACGAGACTATGTCGAGCACGGCGTCCAGCCCCGTTATGAAATAGAACCGCGCGCCGTTATATTCCGGCATCGCGCGCAGCGCGCGGAGCGTGTCTATCGTGTAGCTGTTGCCCTGACGGTCTATCTCGACGCGCGAGACGCGAAAATACGGGCAGTCCACCGTCGCCAATTCCGTCATCAGATAACGGTCCTCGGGGGACGTAACCCTTTTATTGGCCTTGTGCGGCGGACGGCCAGACGGGATGAACACGACCTCCGACAGGCCGAAGGCCGCGTGCGCCTCGTCAGCTGCGAGAAGGTGGCCGTAATGGATGGGATCGAAAGTCCCCCCCATTATGCCGATTTTTCTGCCTTCGGAGCCTTCCGCAGAGCGGTTATTCATCGCCGTCCTCTTCACCGCCGTCCTCGAATTCATCAAGCTCCGGCGCGGGCTCTTCGTCGTATGTCTCTTCGGGATAGTAATCCGGGTAGAAGTTGAAATCTTTGTAGCCTATGCTCACGAGGTCGCCGGGCTGCGCCCCCGCAGCTTCGAGCAGTTCTTCGACCTTGTAGCGGCGAAGCAGCTTCGTGAAACGGGCGACGTTCTCCTCCTGGCTGAAGTCGTAGCGCTCGACCGCCTTTTCAAGCTTGTAGTGAAGCACGCGGTAGCCGCCGCCGTGCATGGAAATTATCTGTATCTTCATGCGCTTGCGGTTCGGCGTTTTTTCCAGCGGTTTTTCTTCAAGCGCGTAGAGCCTTACGCTGCTTTCAGGCCTCGGGTGGTCGGCTGTGAATTTCGTAACGCGCTTTACGATCTCTGGAATCCCTTCTTCCGTGAGCGCGCTCAGCGTCATGAAGGATACGCCCTTTTTCTCAAAATAGTCAGCGAGCTGCGCCGTTAGCTCCGGCGCGAATTCCTCGGGAACTTCGTCGAGCTTGTTTCCCGCGACGAAGAATGGACGTTCGTCAAGCTCGGGGTCGTACTTGCGCATTTCGCTGCGCACTACTTCGAAATCTTCAACGATGGTGTCGAAGTCGCCGCTTTCGAGGCTCAGCACGTGTATCAGTAGCCGCGTCCTGTCTACGTGGCGCAGGAATTCGAGGCCGAGCCCCTTGTTTTCGTGCGCGCCCTCTATGAGCCCAGGGATGTCCGCGATGACTATTCTTTCGTCGCCGGTGTTTATGACGCCGAGGTTCGGCGAAAGCGTCGTGAATGGATAGTTCGCAATCTTCGGCTGCGCGTTGGAGATGGCGGCGAGTATGCTCGATTTGCCGACGTTGGGCAGTCCTACGAGGCCTACGTCCGCGATCAGGCGCAGTTCGAGGCGCAGCTTGACCTCCTCGCCCATTTCGCCCTGCTCGCAGAAGCGTGGGGCCTTCCTCGACGAGCTAGCGAAGTAGCGGTTGCCGCGCCCTCCCCTGCCGCCGCGCGCCGCGACAAAGCGGTCATGCGGTTCGACGAGGTCTGCGCAGCCTTCGCCCGTCTCAACGTCGTAAATGAGCGTCCCGCACGGGACGTAGATTATTTTATCTTCGCCCGCGCGCCCGTTCCTCGCCGCGCCCTTTCCGTGGTCGCCGTTCTCTCCCTTGATGTGATGCATATACTCAAGGTCGGCGAGCGTCTGAAGGTTCGACGTCGCTTCGAATATAACGCTGCCTCCGCGTCCGCCGTTGCCGCCGTCGGGGCCGCCGTTGGGCTTGAAGCGCTCGCGCAGGAAGCTCATGCAGCCGTTGCCGCCGCGTCCGGCTTTGACGGACATTATCAGAGAGTCAACGAATTTCATCTGTTCACCTCTTAAAATACCAGAAAAGGGGGCCTGCTCCAGCAAGGGCCCCCATGACAAAATCGGTCGGTAGATATATTAGAGCGTTTCCTGCTGCTCGATCGTTACGTACTTGCGGTCGGCCTTCGTCTGGAAGCGGACTTTGCCGGGTACGAGCGCAAATATCGTGAAGTCGCGTCCGAGGCCGGTGTTCTCTCCGGGATGGTACTTCGTGCCTCTCTGACGCAGGATTATCGTACCGGCGTTTACGAACGAGCCGTCGCCGCGCTTGATGCCAAGGTACTTAGGCTGACTGTCGCGGCCGTTGGTTGAACTTCCCTGTCCTTTTTTATGCGCCATAATTCATTATCCCCTTTGCGTAGAAACTAGCCGTTGATGGACTCGATCTGAACGAGCGTGTACTGCTGGCGGTGTCCGCGGAATTTGCGGTAGTTCTTCTTTCTGCGGTACTTGAAGACGATGACCTTCTCGTTCTTTCCGCTCTCGACGATCTTCGCGCTTACGGAAGCGCCCTCGACGTAGGGAGCGCCGATGACCGCACCTTCGTCCTTGCCGAGAAGGATGACCTTGTCGAAGGTTACGACCGCGCCGTCTTCGGCGTGGATCTTCTCGACTTTGAACTTGTCGCCCTCGGAAACTCTGTACTGCTTTCCGCCCTGCTCAATAACTGCGTACATTCTTTCGTTTACCTCCTCCGCTGTGTGTCAGGCAGCCCTTTGGACTTTTCAAGCCCGCACCAAGCGTATTCTAAAACTAGAAGATTATAGGCATAAAGCCGCCGTCTGTCAACTTCTGCGCGCGCCGTACTTCTCCGCCAGATATTTTATCGCGGCGCGGTAGCCCTCGAAGCCCATGCCGCTGAATTTTTTCTCGCAGGCCATGCCGACGTATGAGACCTGGCGGAACGGCTCGCGCGCATCCACGTCGGAGATGTGCACCTCGACTGCCGGCAGCGCGACGGCTTTGAGCGCGTCGAGTATAGCGACGCTGGTGTGCGTGTATGCCGCGGGATTTATCACTATGCCGTCCTTCGCGCCATAGGCTTCCTGTATTTTGTCTACGATAGCGCCCTCGTGGTTCGACTGGAAGAGCTCGGCCTCGACGCCGCACTCGCGCGCACTCGCGCGGATGAAGCTTTCCAAATCCGCGAAGGTTTTGCGCCCGTAGATGTCGGGCTCCCTGATGCCGAGCATGTTGATGTTCGGTCCGTTTATTACAAGTATCTTCATAGGCCGAGCCTCCTTATTATTTCGTCCGCCGTCTCGCGCGCGCTCGCGTTGTTGTAGACCGTCAGCTCCGCGAGCTTTTCGTAGAGCGGCGCGCGGCGGCGGTAAAGTTCGTCGGGCGGCGTCGCCTGGGACAGAGGCCGCCCAGCCGAGGGAAGTTTGTCGAGGTCGCGGCGGATGTAGACGACGGTCGAATTCATGCGCATCGCCTCGCGGTTGTCCTCGCGCAGCACGGAGCCGCCGCCGGTGGCTATGACGAGCGACGATTTTTTCGCCGTGCGCGCTATCGCGGAATGTTCGAGGGCGCGGAAGGCCGCTTCGCCGTCTGATGCGAATATGTCGGGAATCGAGCGGCCGCTCTCCTCCACTATTATTTCGTCCGTGTCTGCAAATTCTCTGCCGAGGCTGCGCGCGAGCTGCTTCCCGACCGTCGTTTTGCCGCAGCCGGGCATTCCTATCAGGATTATGTTTTTCGTGCGCTTTTCCATAACGGAAGTAATTTCGTCGATTCGCGTGTCTGGGATATTTTGTCCGAGGAAGAGCTCCGCCGCCGCCTTAGCCTGAGCGACGAGCATCGGCAGGCCGTTCGCGCAGGGGACGCCGCGCGTTTCGGCGTCGAGCAGAAGTTTCGTCCGCGACGGATTATATATGATGTCGGCTACCGCTTCGCAGTGCGGGAAGATTTCGAGCGAGAGCGGCGCTGCGCCGACATTCGGGTACATTCCGACGGGCGTAGTGTTGACTATGAGACGCGCGTCAGCGTGGCGTTCGAGGTTTCCGTAGTTGTCTTCTCCGCCGCGCGATATGACGGTCACGCTTTTTGCGCCGAGATCGTTCAGCGCCGTCTGAACCGTCAGCGAGGCCCCGCCGCTGCCGAGGACGAGCGCTTTTCTGCCTTTTACCTCTATTCCGGCCTTTTGCAGCATATAGACGAAGCCGAAGTAGTCTGTGTTGTAGCCGCGAAGCAGGCCGCCGTCGTTGACTATCGTGTTGACGCTGCCGATGCGCCGCGCCTCGGGCGATAGCCACGCGCAGTAGGGAATCACATCCTTTTTATAGGGCACTGTGACGTTGAGGCCGCGGAAGGCTCCGCGTTTCAGGAAGCGTCCGAGCTCGCCGCGCTCTAGCTCTATGAGGCGGTAGTCGTAGCCGCCGAGCTCGCCGTGAATGTACGGGGAAAAGCTGTGTCCGAGCTTTTCCCCGATAAGGCCGTATCCGGCTTCAGCCATCAGCAGATTGCCTCGTTGTAGGTGCCGAGATAGCGCAGATGCTCGCTCTCGCACTCAAGGTCGCGGAACAGCTTTTCCATCTCGGGCGCGTAAACGGAGCATTCGAGGTCGAAATAGAACATGAATTCGAACTCGCGGTCAGGCAGCGGGCGGCTTTCGAGCTTGCGGAGGTTGATGCCGAGCGCGTAGAATTTCGAAAGGACGTTGTAGAGCGAGCCGGGCTTGTGCGGCAGCGTCATCATGAGCGAGGTGCGGTCTGCGCCGGGATAGACCTCAAGGTTCTTCGAGATGCAGATGAAGCGCGTATAGTTGTTGTCCTGATCCTGCACGTTCGCCTTGAGCACGTTAAGGCCGTATTCCTCTGCGCAGAAGCGCGACGAGAGCGCGGCGAGGTCGTTCCGCTCCGACTGAGCGACTGTGCGCGCCGCGACCGCGGTGTTTTCTACGACGGTCGGCTTGACGTTTTTGAGGCCGGCGAGGAAGTTTGCGCTCTGGCTCAGAGCCTGACTGTGCGAAAGGACTTCGCGCACGTCTTTAAGCTTCACGCCGTGCTTCGCTAGCAGGTTGTGCGTCACCTTGAGCCGCACGGCGCGCACGATGTAGAAATTATGGCGCGTCATGAGGTCGTATATAGCGTTGACGGAACCAGCCGTGCTGTTCTCTATGGGCAGTATTCCATACTGGCACATACCGCTTTCTACGGCTTTGAAGACGTGTTCGAAGGTGTTGAAGTAAAGAATCGTCGGCGCTTTGAAGAGGCTGTCGCAGGCTATCTGCGAGTTCGCGCCCTCTATGCCCTGACAGGCTACCGTCGGGCGCTGCGGGAAAAGCTTCGGAGTCGAGTCGAGCGTCGCGCGGATGCTGTCGTACGTCCCCGACGTCACGCCGTTGCAGAAATTCTGATACGAGCGCGTCGTCGCCATTATGGTGCGGTAGACCGACTGCGCGTAGTCAGCGAGGCTGTCTCCTGCGAGCTGGCCTATTCTGGAGAGCACAGCGCGCTCGCGTCCCGCGTCGAGCACGGGAAGCTCCTTTTCCTTTTTGTAGGCCGCGATGTCTTTAGTCACGTCCATGCGCTCGCGGTAGAGCTTGACTATCTTTTCATCGATTCCGTCGATTTTTTCACGCAGTTCCTCAAGTTTCTTTGACATTTTATTTTTCCTCCTTGAAAATTTTCTGAGCTTTCATATTTTATCCGTATTGCGTTCGAGCAGCACGTCGAGCATCACCATCGCCGCCGCGGCTTCAACCACCGGCACGGCCCTCGGCACGACGCACGGGTCGTGGCGTCCGGTTATACACAGCTCTTCTTCCGTCATCGCCGAGAGCGAGACAGTGCGCTGCGGCTTCGCTATAGAAGGCGTCGGTTTGAAGGCTGCGCGGAAGATTACCGGCATTCCGTCGCTTATGCCGCCGAGTATGCCACCCGCGTTGTTCGTGCGCGTTACGATTTCGCCGCCGTCGAGCGCTATTTCGTCGTTGTGCTCCGAGCCGCGCATTAGCGCCGCGCCGAAGCCGGAGCCGAACTCAACGCCCTTGACGGCGGGAATTGCAAAGAGCGCCGCCGAGAGCCTGCTCTCAAGGCCGCCGAACATCGGCGAGCCTGCGCCTGCTGGCAATCCGGTCACGATGCACTCGACGACGCCGCCGGCGGAATCGCCTTCGGACTTCGCCGCGAGTATCGCCTCGCGCATCCTCTCCCCCGCCGCCTCGTCGAGCACCGGGAACTGCGCAGATTTGACGCGGTCGAGAGTTTCCTTCTTCTCGCCGAGCGCGTTGAAGCGCCGGTCGTTTATCCCCGCTATTGAAAGTATATGCGCGCCTATCTCTATGCCGCGCCGCGCGAGGATCTGTGCGCATATCCCGCCCGCTATGCAAAGCGGCGCGGTGAGGCGGCCCGAGAAATGACCTCCGCCGCGCACGTCCTGAAAGCCGTGGTATTTAATCTCGGCCGTAAGGTCGGCGTGTCCGGGGCGCGGAAGGTCGCGCAGTTTGTCGTAGTCCTTCGAGCGCGTGTCGCCGTTTTTGATTATCGCGGTCAGCGGAGCGCCGCAGGTGCGCCCGTTGTGCAGGCCGCAGATTATATGCGGCTCGTCGGCCTCTCGGCGCGCGGTCGATTCCGCGGAGCGCCCCGGCGCGCGGCGCAGCATGAATGCGCGCAGCGCCTCTTCGTCGACCGTTTCTCCGGCCGGCAGGCCGTCTATCGTCACGCCTATGTATTCGGCGTGCGACTGTCCGAATATGGAAATATGTATCTCTTTGCCGAAGTATGAACTCATTGCCCCAGCTCCTCTATATATCCGCCGAGACGCTTGTAGTCCCTCCAGAACCCCGGATATGACTTATTGACGCATTCAGCACCGTCGAGCACTATTTCCTCCCCGCAGCGCGCCGCCGTTATCGCCGCCATCATTGCGATGCGGTGGTCGCCGCAGCATGAGATTTCAACGCCGCCGCGCAGACCGTCTTCTCCGTATATCGTGATTCCGTCCGGCTCTTCTTCCGCGCGTCCGCCGAGCGCGTTTATAACCGACGCTACTGAGGCGAGCCTGTCGCTCTCCTTCATGCGCAGCCGCGCCGCGCCGCTGAAACGCGTCACAAAGCCTTTTCCGCGCGCAGCCGCCGCTGCGGCCGTCGGAGGCAGAAGGTCAGGGCAGTTCGATATGTCGATTTCGACCTCTTTCACTTCTTTATCCCCGATTGCCTCCGCAATCGCCAGCCCGTGCGCGCGGTCGCCCTGCGCCGACTTCGCGTCCATGCCTTGCAGCTCTATTTCGCTGCCGAGCAGGTTCGCCATGAGCCAGAACGCGGCTTGAGACCAGTCCGCTTCGACGGAAGCGCTGAAAGGAGCGTAGCTCTGTCCGCCGCGTATCGAGTAACTTCCGCCTTCGCCGTCCGTACGTATTCCGGCCCTGGCCTGCGCGCTTCTCGTCATCTCGACGTAAGGCAGGGATTCAAGCCGCGTCGTGGACGAAAGCGCCGACTCGCCTCCGAGCAGCGGCAGCGCGAAGAGCAGGCCGCTGAAGAACTGGCTCGACACGTCGCCTCGCAGCGAATACGCTCCGGGTTTCAGGCCGCCCGAGATTTCAATAGTATCGCCTGTGTAGGAAAAATTTATTCCCTTTTCCATGAAAAGGTCGAGGTACGGCCCCTGCGGGCGTTTCATAAGACGGCCCGTCCCTGCGAAACGTCCGCGCCCGTAGAGCGCGAGCGCTATCGGGATGAAGAAACGCAGCGTCGAGCCGCTCTCGCCGCAGTCAAAGGTCCGCGTCCCGTCCGCGCCCCGTCCGGCCGTGCCCGTTATTTCTACGCCGCCTCCTGCTGCGGGCTTCCATCCGGCCCCAATACATTCCAGACATCTGAGCGTCGCTTTCACGTCGTCGGAGAAATCAATATTTTCAATCGTCGAGCGCCCGTCCGCCAAAGCCGCGCAGATCAGCATCCTGTGCGCCATGCTCTTGCTTGGCGGCGGCGTGACGCCGCCGGATAGAAGGCGAGGCTTTATCAGGATTTTCATCTTGCGCCCTCCGTTTCGGTTTCTGCCAGAGCAAGCAGCCTTTCGCGTTCAATCGGGAAAATCTCTGCCGCGCCGAGCTCCTTCAGCAAAATCAGCCTGACGGACGAACCGGCCCCCTTTTTGTCGAGAGAGACGGCCTCGCGCATAATTTCAGGCGGACATTTGATTTTCTGGGGCAGTTTGTATTGTTCAAGTATCCTGCGTATTTCTGTCTCGACGTTTTGAGGCGTCGCGCCGAGCGCCGTTCCTATCCGCGCGGCTGAGACCATGCCCGCGGCGACCGCCTGTCCGTGCGTCCATCTTTTGTAGCCGCCGGCAAGTTCGTAGGCGTGGCCGAGCGTGTGGCCGAAATTCAGTATCATGCGCGCGCCGGTGTCGCGTTCGTCCTCCATGACGAGCGCGCGCTTGATGTCGCAGCAGGTGTAGATTATATCCTCGATTTCGGACATGACGCCCTCTCTGCCGCCGAGCGCCGCAAGCCTGCGGAAGAGCGCCGCGTCGCGGATGCAGCCGTACTTTATGACCTCCGCCATGCCGTCGGAGAAGGTCCCGTCGCTGAGCGTTTCAAGACAGTCGGGGTCTATGAGCACGCCCTTTGGCTGCCAGAAGGCCCCGGCGAGGTTCTTCCCAGCTTTCAGATCTATCCCTACCTTGCCTCCGACCGACGAATCGACTTGGGCAAGAAGCGTCGTCGGGACCTGTATGAAATTCACTCCGCGCAGTACTGTAGCCGCGGCGAAGCCCGCGAGGTCTCCGACTACCCCGCCGCCGAGCGCTACGACAACGTCGCTGCGCGTGAAGCCGAATGCAGTCATCGCCTCCCAAAGTTCAACAAGCTTTTCCGGCGATTTCGATTCCTCGCCCGCTGGCACTGTGTGCAGACAAACCTTATAGCCAGCGGCTTCGAGCGAAGAGACGGCGCGTCCGCCGTAAATTCCGCCTACTGTTTCGTCGGTGACGACAAAGACGCGCTCGGCCTTCGGCGTCAGCTCGCGGCATTTCTCGGGAAGCGAGCCGAGCACGCCGCGTCTTATCTCGATGTCGTACTCTCTTCCGGGAAGAGCCACTCTCAGAGTTCTTCCGTTCATCTTCCCGCCCTCCTTTCGCACTCTACGCCGTCGGCTAAAAGCGCAGCGAGGCGCGGTTCGTCAGAAGCTTCGAGCGCTGTCCGGTACTCAGACAGATTTTTAATCATCAGGTTGATTTCATTTATAAGGTAATCTTTATTGTCGATGAAAAGCTCCGTCCACATCGACGGGTTGAGCTTCGCAACGCGCGTCAAATCCGCGTAGCTTCCAGCCGAATACCCCGCGTGTTCCTGCGCTCGCGGGCTCTTGACGTAGGCGTTCGAGACTACGTGGCACATCTGCGATGTGAAGGCTATCATCTCGTCGTGATGTTCCGCCGTAGTTATCGTAAATCTGCCGAAGCCCGCGGGCGCGAGCAGTTCTCCCGCCCTTCCGACAAGCTCGTCGCCGCCCTCCGCTGGCGGGACTATTATCATAGACGCGCCCCTGAACATATCAGCGCGGCTATTGGCGAAGCCGGAGAACTGTATTCCAGCCATCGGATGCCCGCCGAGGAAGTTGAAACCGTGCTCTTTCGCCAGAGCGAAGCCGGCGGCGCAGACCGCGCGCTTAACTCCGCAGCAGTCGACGACGAGCCCGCAGCCGCGAAGATACGGGGCAGTTTGGACCAGATACTTGACGGCTGCCGCGGGATATAACGCTATGAGAATCAAATCGCACTCCTTCGCGTTTTCGTTCCTCAGCTCCCCCGCTATCGCTCCGGCCTCCCCGGCTTCGCGCATGACCGCGTCGTCCGCGTCGTACCCGAGCACGCGCGCGCCGCTTTCTGCGTAGGCGCGCGCGAAAGAGCCGCCAATCAGCCCAAGGCCCGCTATTCCGACCGTAATCCGTCCTTTGTCCGCCATAGCCTAATCTTCCGCGAGCGCCGCGGCGCGGACGCGGCGGACAGCCTTGACGACGTCGTCGAACTGTTCTGGGCGCAGCGACTGCGCGCCGTCGCAGAGCGCGTGCTGCGGGTCGTTGTGCACTTCAATGATGAGGCCGTCCGCGCCGCAGGCCGCCGCCGCCATCGACATGCTCTTCACGTAGCGCGCGACGCCGGTCGCGTGGCTCGGGTCGACAATCACAGGCAAGTGCGAGAGTTCGTGAAGCACACAGACCGCGCTGAGGTCGAGCGTGTTGCGCGTCGCGGTCTCGAAGGTGCGTATGCCGCGCTCGCAGAGGATTATGTTCTCGTTGCCGTTCGACATGATGTACTCGGCGCTCATCAGCAGCTCCTTAATTGTGTTCGCAAGGCCGCGTTTGATGAGTATTGGCTTGCGCGTCTTGCCGAGCTCCTTCAGCAGCTCGAAGTTCTGCATATTGCGCGCGCCGACCTGAATCACGTCGACTTCCTCGAAGAGGGGCAGATGGTTCGCGTTCATGATTTCCGTGACTATCGGAAGCCCAGTCTCTTTTTTAGCTTCAAGCAGAAGGTTGATGCCGTCAGCCTTGAGCCCCTGGAAATCGTAGGGCGACGTGCGCGGCTTGAATGCTCCGCCGCGGAGCATCGTCGCGCCTGAGGCCTTGACGCTCTTCGCAACGGAGATAATCTGCTCCTCGCTCTCGACCGAGCACGGGCCTGCAATTACAGCGAAGTTGCCGTGTCCTATTGGAATCTGCGCCTCGCCTACCTTTACCACGGAGTCGAGCGGATGGAATTTTCTGTTCGCGTTCTTGAAGGGCTCGGAGACGTGTTTCACGCTTTCGACGATGTCGAGCCCCGAGAGCAGTTCGTCGTCGAGCCTGCTGATGTCGCCGATTACGCCGATTATCGTCGTGTAATCTCCTTTGGAGAGGTGCGTGCGCAGCCCCTGAGCCTCTATCCAGCGCACAAGGTCGTTGATGCGTTCTTCTTTCGCGTCCGGTTTTACTATGATTATCATCTCTGTATCCCTCCTGAAAAATTTCCGCGCCTTCGGCGGCCAATAAAAAAAGCCTGCGGTGAAGTTGTACATTCACCGCAGGCTTTGATTTCTCTGGATTTCGTTTGTATTGAGAAAAGCGTTTCGCAGCAAAAGACACCTTCACTTATTTAGCTTTGGTTGCTAAAAAAGTAAAAGTATCCAAAAAAGAACTGATAAGCCGCGAACTGCTTCATTATCCAAAAACTCTCCTTTTATGCGGGTTTGACCCGACGGTGAGAATCCTATCACCGCAAAACTTTGTTGTCAACAGAAATTTTGTAACGAAAAGCTAAAGAACGCGGCAGGCTGAATCAAAAGTCCGCCGCTGCCGGGTTCAGCCGGAGCGACGGACTTCACATCTTTTTGCGCGGCCTTTTACTGCGCCATCCTTTCGAGGAGCTTCAGCGCCTCTTCAATCTTTGGATTCGGCTCGTCGGTCTGGAGCGCCTCGCGCACGCAGTGCCTTATGTGCGCCTGCAGTATATCCTGATTCGCGCGCTTCAGAAGCGCCTGAGTCGCAACAAGCTGATAGGAGATGTCCACGCAGTAGCGGTCCTCCTCTATCATGCGCAGGATTCCGTCAAGCTGCCCGCGCGCGATCTTGAGTTTGCGGCTTACCTCGGCTTTGTCAGCCTTCATGCGGCCTCTACGCCTGTGACTTCGTATCCCGCGTCGGTGACGGCCTTAGCTAGTACGGCGTCCTCGACCTCCGCGCCGAGCGTGACGGCCGCCGTCTTGGCTTCAAGCGAAACTTCCACGGCCTCTACGCCGGCGACGTTCTTCAGAGCCTGCGTCACGTGCTTCACGCACATCTGGCACATCATACCCTCTACATGCAGAACCTTCTTCATTTTCACGTTTTCTCCCTTCGTCTCTTTTATAACCTCCGTCTTGTCCTCGACGGTTATTGCCGCAACATTGCACCGCGCGCCGGATTTTTCGCCGCTGTCCCCGGCGACTGCCGCGGCGGTGAATTTAGGCTTGAACAGGCGCAGCCGCAGAGCGTTTGAAACTACGAAGACCGAGCTGAAGCTCATCGCAAGCGCACCGATCATGGGGCTGAGCTTGAGGCCGAACGACGGATAGAAAATCCCCGCCGCAACCGGAATACATATCGTATTATAGAACAGCGCCCAGAAAAGGTTCTCTTTTATATTGCGTATGACGGCCTTGCCGAGCTGTATAGCGCCCGCGACGTCGAGCAGGTCGCTGCGCATCAGCACTACGCCGGCGGATTCGATGGCGACGTCGGTTCCCGCCCCTATTGCTATGCCTACGTCCGCCCGCGCGAGCGCCGGAGCGTCGTTGATGCCGTCGCCCACCATGGCGACCTTCTGTCCCGACTCCTGAATGCGGCGAACCTCTTTTTCCTTGTCCTGCGGAAGCACCTCGGCTATGACCTCGTCCGCCCCAACCTCGCGCTGTATCGCGCGCGCCGTGCGCTCGTTGTCGCCGGTAAGCATGACGACCTTTATCCCCATCTTGTGCAGCTCGCTGATCGCGCGGCGGCTCGTCGGCTTTACGACGTCGGCCAGAGCGATTATCCCGATGAACTTCCCGCCGTACACGAAGAAGAGCGGCGTCTTGCCCTCGCAGGCGAGATTTTCCTCAAGCTCTTTCGCCCTTTCGCCGTAAAGGCCGAACTCCTCCATCAGTTTTCTGTTGCCGCCGCAGAGAAGTTTCCCGTCTATCGTTCCCCTGACGCCCTTACCCGGCTCCTGCGAGAACCCTTCCACCGGTTTTAAGGGCAGTTTGTCCTCTTCCGCTTTCGTGGCGATCGCCTCGCCGAGCGGATGTCCCGAATATTTTTCAAGCGACGCCGCGAGCGTCATAAACTCCTCCGCGCTCATCTCAGAACGATGAAACACGTCCGTCACGGCGGGCTCACCACGCGTTATCGTCCCAGTTTTGTCGAGAACGACGGTCTTTACGTCGTGCGCCGTCTCGAGCGCCTCGGCGGATTTTATGAGGATTCCGTTCGTCGCGCCGCGTCCTGTCCCCACCATGATGGCCGTCGGCGTAGCGAGGCCCAGCGCGCATGGGCACGAAATCACCAGCACCGCTATGGCGACGGAAAGCGCGAACTCGACGCTCTCTCCCGCTATCAGCCACCCCGCCGCGGTGACGAGCGCTATTACGATGACGACGGGGACAAAAACGCCGCTGACCTTGTCGGCGAGCTTCGCTATCGGCGCTTTCGAGCTTGTGGCTTCGTCCACAAGCCGCACTATCTGCGCGAGCGCCGTCTCGTCGCCGACGCCCGTCGCGCGCATCCTGAGATAGCCGGATTTGACGGTCGTCGCGCCTATCAGCTTGTCGCCCGGCTGCTTCTCGACCGGCACGCTCTCGCCCGTGATAGCCGACTCGTCGACGGCTGCGTGACCCTCCGTCAGCACTCCGTCGACCGGCACGGCCTGACCGGCGCGCACCACGACGGTCTCGCCCTTCTCGACTTCTTCGACGGGAATTTCAAGCTCTTCGCCGCCGCGTACGACGAAAGCCGTCTTCGGAGCGAGGTTCATCAGCTTGTTGATGGCGTCGGAGGTGCGCCCCTTCGCTCGCGCCTCGAAGAACTTCCCAACCGTGATGAGCGTCAATATCATTCCGGCCGACTCGAAGTAAAGATCCATCGAGAACTGGCGCACCATGTCGAGGTCTCCGTGGCCGAGGCCGAATGCGATTTTATAGAGCGCGTACACGCCGTAAACGAGTGCTGCGCTTGAGCCGAGCGCGATGAGCGAATCCATGTTCGGCGCGCCGTGCGCGAGCGAGGTAAAGCCGACGCGGAAGAACTTGAAATTGATGAAGACGATGGGAACGGTCAGCAGGAACAGAGTCAGCGCGAAAATCATCGCGTTCTCCGTCCCGTGGAAAAAGGCCGGAAGCGGCCAGCCCATCATGTGCCCCATCGAAATATAGAAAAGCGGCACGGCGAAGACGACCGAGGCCATAAGCCGCCGCCATATCTTCTCGTACTCCTGTTTCGCTATGTCCACGGGCGACGGCGCGGCCTTAACCTTCGGCCCGGCGCTCCCTTTTTCCGCGCGCAGCGAAGCGCCGTAGCCCGCATTTACGACCGCGCCGACGATTCCCTCCGAAGTCAGCGCGCTTTCGTCATATTCGACCGTCATACTGTTCTTCAATAAATTTACGGAAACCTCTTTTATCCCCGGCAGTTTCGCAACGCTCTTCTCCACGCGCGCAGAACAGGCCGCGCAGCTCATGCCGGTAACGTCGAAATGATCCTTTCTCATACATCTATGCTCCTTTTCCCTAAAGCTCTAATACATACCCCCCGTGGGGGTATTGTGATTATAGCGCGCTAACTCGCCTTTGTACAGCGGAGAATCGTAGGCCCCGCGCCTTGACCCTGCGAAGCGCTGAAATCTATAATTTCGATACGGACAACGCGCGAAACGACAATATGCTTCGGTTCGGTTAAACCTGTGAAGGAGGGTTTTGTATAACGCCATGCGGAAAACAGAAAAAATAATGGAATACGCAAGGCTCTGCGGGGCGTCATACAAAGAGCCCTCGGAGATGAGAGACTTCCTCGCGTCGGACGCAACAGGCAGAAAGTATATACAGGCAAGCTACCGCGACGTAAAGGCGAGCGGCTTCCAGTGCTATTTGCTGAAAGACCGGTCGGATGGAAGTTATGTCTTCGCGTTCCGCGGCACGGAATTTGTCCGCGAGCCTGTTAAGGATACTATCCTCACAGACGCGCGCATGATGCTGTTCGGCCCTCCGCCGCAGATGTACGACGCGCTGGCGTTCGCCGCGGAAATGCAGAAAAAATACGGATTTTCCGAAGATGAAGCGGTCTGCACGGGGCACAGCCTCGGCGGCACGCTCGCCGCCATGACAGGCTACGTATTCGGCTTCGAAGCGTACGCCTTCAACCCATACGGCATAGGGAAGCTGACCGCTTCGGCGGACGGCGATACGAGACGCTGCGGCGCCGAAAACATCGCGGAGCATATGAAAAAACTCGGCGTAACGGTTAGAAAGAACCGCGAGACGATTCACAGCTTCGTCAACATCGGAATGTTTGAGCAGGATTTCGTCGCCGGCCTGCTCACCTCAGCGACGGCCTCGCACCACGTCGGCAGCGTCCACTATCTGAAAGACGCGCCGGGCAACTGGTTCAGCATCGCAGATAAGCACACGATAGGAAAAACGCTTGAAAACCTCAGCGAGCAGCGATGGGCGGACGAATCGGAGGCCCGCAATTATCTGCTGAGGCGCTGCGAGGAATGGCTGGGCTGCGGCGACCTGTCGCGCGCCATACGGACGGCGTTCCGTCCGCGCTGGAACGCTGAGCTGAAGCGCCGGAGTTACGCGGCAAGGCTTCGCATAAAAGCTCTGCAAAAACAGATTTTACGCAAAGATATGCCGCACAGGCGTATAGATGAAATAATCGCAAAATATTCAGGGCTGTTCAGGAAAAATAAATATATTGATTAGGCCAGGAGAGAGACAGCCCTCCCGTCATGACGCGCCGCTGCGGAACGGCGGCGTCACGCGGCTTAAAATGCCGAAGCATAAAGAGAACGCGACGGCGCCGCGCTTTTCCCGATTTTTACGGAAAAGCGCGGCGCCGTCATGTTAGGCGAAATTTTGAAGACTGCCGTTAATGCTTATGTCCGCCGCACTCGGTCGCGTCGCCGGTCAGCGTCTCTACGGCGTGGCGCAGGCCGCCCTCTATCGCTTCGAAGCACTGTTCTACGCCGCGGCGGCTTCCCGGGAAGGCTACGGCGAGTGTGCGGCCGGTTATGACTGCGACGGAACGCGTGAGGAAGGAACGGCCCGTGTACTTGAGCGTCTCGACGCGCATCATCTCGCCGAAGCCGGGAACGACTTTGTCCGCAATCGAGAGAAGAGCCTCAGGCGTGTTGTCGCGCTGCGAAAGGCCGGTTCCGCCGGTCGTGAGGACGAGATTTATTCCCGCGCCGGCCCACGCCGTGACGGCGGCGCGTATTTCGTCCGGGTCGTCCGGGACTATTTTTTTGTCCTCGACGACGCAGCCCTGCATGAAGGCGAGCCGTTCGAGCTCCGGCCCTGCGGTGTCCTCGCGCTCTCCCCTGCTCCCCTTGTCGCTGACTGTGAGCACGGCGGTGCGTATCGCGCGCCATACCTCGGCCGGTTCGGAGACGCCGAGAAATCCGGCCCGGCATACGCGGAAGCGCCCGTCCTGCCAGCGCAGCAGCGTAGCTCCGTATTTGCCGACGGAAAGAAAATCTCCTTCGTTAAGCTTCGCTTCCGGCGGCAGCACGACGGTCATCGCCGCGGCGCGTTCCTCTCCGTCGAGCGGCTCTCCGGCGCGGGCCCAGAGCACCGGTATTTCGACGTCGTTGATGCAGACGTTTCCAGCCCTGTTGGTGCTGACGTAGCAAAGCGTGTGGTCGCCTATCAGCGACGGCGCGTAAAGCCTGAGTATTCTCATCATTCTCCGTAACCCCTTCCGGCATTCCATTCGCCGCTCTTGCCTCCGGTTTTGCGGAGAAGGCGGATGTCCTTGATTACCATTCCCTTGTCTATTCCCTTGCACATATCGTAGAAGGTGAGCGCCGCGACGGAGACGCCTGTCAGCGCCTCCATCTCCACGCCTGTCACCTCCGAAGCGGTGGCCTCGCAGGTTATCTTAAGCGCCTTCTTCTCGTGGTCGAGCTCGCTGCGCACCTTTACGTTGTCGAGCCGTATCGTGTGGCAGAGCGGTATCAGGTCGGGCGTGCGCTTCGCGCCCATTATGCCGCCGAGCTCCGCTATCGAGAAGGGGTCGCCCTTCTTGACGGCTCCGTTAGATACCGTCTTGTATATCTCGTCGGGCAGATAGAGCCAGCCTTCCGCCCACGCCGTGCGTTTCGTGACGGACTTGCCGCTTACGTCTACGAGCGTGGGCCGCCCGTCGGCGTCGAAATGCGTGTATTCGCCCATAATTTTAACCTCCGATCCCGGACATATGGAGCGTGCCGGTCTTTACGTCGCTCCAGCAGCGCGGCTTGGCGCGCGCCGCGGCAAGCAGGGCTTCGCGCAGCCCATCCGCGTCCCTGCGTTCTATTATATCCTTCAGCGGCGTTTCGTTCTCGCTGAAGAGGCAGGTCCGCAGGCCGCCTTCCGCAGATACGCGCAGACGGTTGCAGTTTTTGCAGAAATGGTTAGAGACTGCGTCGATGACGCCGATCCTGCGTCCGGTCGCCTCGTTCACAAAATACTGCGCCGGGCCGTCCTCTTTGGAGCCGCCGTCTTCCTTTATCCAGCGCCCGCCCGGCAGCATAGAAAGGATTTCCTCGCCGCTTATAAAGGCGTCCTTCGTCCATACGTCGTCTTCAAGCGGCATGAACTCTATAAGCCTCAGCAGAAGGCCGTGCTCCTCCGCAAATTCAAGAAGCCGCTCCACTTCCCCGTCGTTGAAGCCGCGTATCAGTACGGCGTTGAGCTTTATGTTCTTCAGCCCCGCGCGC
>MHCFR05601__coassemble_1257_pt1 | contig 17617 bp, 13 predicted proteins | sample MHCFR05601__metabat2_low_PE_003 | metagenome-assembled genome bin MHCFR05601
CAAGGAGAACGAGCTCGTCAAGCAGAGCAAGGGCGGCTGGATCGTCACCAACGAGAAGATGGAGACCTCCGTCGAGGGTATCTTCGCGGCCGGCGACGTCCGCGACAAGTTCCTCCGCCAGGTCGTCACCGCGGCCGGCGACGGCGCGGTAGCCGCGATGTCCGCCTATGCCTACATCTCCGAGCAGCTCCACCTCAACTCGGTCCTCATCGAGCCCGAAGAGGTAGTGGCGCTCATCACTTCGAGCATCGACCAGGATCAGGTCAAGCTCCAGGTTGAGGCCGAGAAATTTGCGAAGGAGAGCGGCAAGAAAATCGCATTCATCGACGGTTACAGAAACGGCAAGATGGTTGAGAAGCTCGGCATCGCCGAACTCCCCGCGATCATCGAGATGAAGAAGGGCACGATGGCCCGCTCCGCGAAGCCCGCGTCGATCGACGACGTCAAGAACTTCGTAGCGTAACTGAAGACCGTAAAACAATAAGACCTGCAAGCGGCGGGAGGCGTCCATGCGGCGCTCTCCCGCCGCCGTTTTTTTGTGTTGTATAATATAAATGCGGAAGATTCGCGGCGAGCACGCGCGCCGCGGAATGAATCATAAATCAGGGAGCGTGAATGAATGGCGAAAAAATTTTTTTCTTTGATAATTACGCTCGCGCTTCTCGCGGCGGCCGGAGCGGCATACGCCGCCGCGTCGCCGGAGCCGAGCGACAAAACCATAAAACGCGAGATAAAGATAGGGCGCAAGAGCGCGGCTGAAATAGAGAAGCACGTGCCGCGCGTCCTCAACCCGTCGGTCGAGGCGAAGCTCTCGATGATAGCTTCTCGCCTCATACCGCATATGCAGCGCGAGCTCGAATACGAAGTGCGCATATTGGAGATGGAGCAGCCGAACGCTTTCTCCCTGCCCGGAGGCATGACGTATATTACAACGGGGATGCTGGATTTCCTGAAAAGCGAGGACGAAATAGCCGCGGTGCTCTGCCATGAATTCGTCCACGCCGACCGCGCGCACGGCATCGTGCAGGCGCGGCGCAACAGCAGGCTGAACCTTCTGACAATCGCCGGGCTCATAGCCGCGACGCAGGCGGGGGAGGGCGGCGCCGGAATAGCGGCGATGGCCGGCGGCATCCAGACCGCGATGATGAACACGTACAGCATAGATTTGGAAAAAGAGGCAGACTCTATGGGCATCGACATACTTTACCGCGCGGGCTACAACCCGGCGGCGATGCTTACGATGATGGAGCGTATGAACGTGGAACGCCTCAAGCGCGCCCAGTACGAGCTCGGCATATACCAGACCCACCCGGAGGCCGACGAGCGCGTGGAAGCCGCTCTGGAATACCTGCACAAAAAAGGCATAGACATACAGCGCAAAGACGTAGTACAGAAACTTCGCGTGAAAGTTTCAGAGGAGGACGGGAAGGCGGTGCTCCGTATAGACGACACTGAATTTCTCTCCGCGCCTGCGGACGCCGGCGCGCGCGCGCTCCTTGACAAGACGGCGGAGCGGCTCGACGAGACGCTGGAGCTTGAGCTTCTGCCGTACGACGTGCGCGTCAGCGAACTCGGCGGCGGGCGCAGCCTCGTCATCGGGCGCGAGACGATTCTCCGCGAAGACGAGCTTCTTCCCGGGATGCCCGGCCTTCCGGCGCTGCGCGACCGCATTATGGAGGCGGTCAACCTTGCGCGGCGCGGCGGCATACTCACCGATTATTATGAATAAAGTCCGCCGGGCCGCATCGCGCGGCGCGGCGCGGTTTTAAGGAGGAGAAAAATGTACATATCTTTATACCGCAGATACAGGCCGCAGACATTCTCCGACATGGTCGGGCAGAGCGCGGCGGTCGGAGTTCTCATGGAATCTCTGCGGGAAGGCTCTCTCGGCCACGCCTACCTCTTCTCCGGGCCGCGCGGCTGCGGCAAAACCTCGGCGGCGCGCCTCGTCGCCAAATCGCTCGACTGCCTGAACCGCAAGGACGACTGCGAGCCTTGCGGCGTCTGCGAAAACTGCCGCGCGATAGCCGCCGGCGAACATCTTGACGTGATAGAGATAGACGGCGCGTCGAACCGCGGCATCGGCGAGATACGCGACCTCAAAAGCCACGTCAACCTGAAGCCGCTCTCGGCGGCCTACAAGGTCTACATCATAGACGAAGTCCATATGCTCACGGAACAGGCCTTCAACGCCCTGCTCAAAACCCTCGAAGAGCCGCCGTCGAACGTGGTCTTCCTCCTCGCTACGACGGAGCCCCATAAAGTCCCAGTCACGATACGTTCGCGCTGCCAGCACATCCCGTTCCACAGGATAACGATCGCCGACACTGTCGACAGGCTTAAATACGTCTGCGCGCAGGAGAACATCGAGGCCGAGGACGAAGCCGTCTGGGAGCTTGCGCGTCAGGCAGACGGCGCGCTGCGCGACGCGCTCTCGCTGACTGAGCAGGCCGTCGCGCTTGGGCGCGGGCGGCTTTCGCTCGACAGCGTGAAAGAACTGACCGGCGGCAGCAGCCGCACGGAGCTGGAAAAATGGGTCGCGCAGATGCGCAGCGAGCCGCAGAAGGCCGCTGCGGCTCTCCATTCGATAATGGCGCGCGGCATCTCGCCCGAGCGGCTCTGCGAGTCGCTTTTCGCGCTCTTCCGAGACCTCTGGCTCTATTCCCTGTGGGGAGAAAAGGCGCTCGAAGCGCTCGAAACTTCCTCTGCCGAGCGCGACTATCTCGCCTCCGAGGCGGCTCAATGGGACGCGGCGAAGCTCAGAGCCGCCTGCGAGCTCTGCAACGGGCTGCTGCCGCGCGCGCACTACGGCATGAAGGGCGACATATTCAGCGGCGTGATATTCATGGAATTGCAGAGCATAATAAACGGAGAAGTCCGCGCCGGACAGGCGGCGGGCGTTCCGCAAAGCCGCGCCGCTTCGCCTGCAGCGCCGCAGAGCCGTACGACGGGGCCGGAAAGATACGCCGCGCCGCAGCCGCGTGCAGAAGGCGCGAAGCCCGCGCCGGCTGCCGAAGCTCCAGCAGCGGAGGTGGAGCCTGCGCCGCAGCCTCAGAGCGCGCCGCAGGAGGCGGAGCCGGCGCTTCCAACAGGAGGGGCGGAACTCTTCTGGAAACTCGCTTCGCTTATCGACGCCGGCGACAGGATCGCAATTTCCTCGGCTCTGCTCAACGCGGCGATCGTCCGCGGCGCGAACGGCGTCGAGATAGAATTTGAAAAAGAAACTCCCGCGAGGAACTTCCTCTCGATAGCGCACAACAGAAAGACGCTCTGCGCCGCCGCTGCAAAGCTGTGGAATCTGGAAGGCGCGGCGGAATCGGAACAGCCTCAGCCTGAAAGCGCGAGCCGCGCGCCTGTCCAGGAAATGCAGCAGCCTGAGCGCGGGCCGCGGCAGCGCGAAGAAGCGCAGCCCGCGCGCACCGCAGCCGCGCCGCTCTCAAATATACTGCGCAGGGCCGGAGCAGAGCTGCTCTACGTCAGAAGCGCGGAAATGAACGAAGAAGAAACGACGGAAGGAAATGAATAAATAATGTCTGACAAGCCGTTCGTACACCTTCACGTACATACGGAATACAGCCTGCTCGACGGAGCGAATAAATGCTCCGCCCTCGCAGCCAAGACGGCGGAGATGGGCATGAACTCCGTCGCCATAACCGACCACGGCGTTATGTTCGGCTGCGTCGAGTTCTACAACGCCTGCAACGCCGCCGGCGTCAAGCCGATTCTCGGATGCGAGGTCTACGTAGACCCGAACGGCCACACCTGCCGCGAAGGCAAGGGGCAGAACCACCTTATACTGCTCGCCGAAAACGAAGAGGGATATTACAACCTGACGAAGCTCGTCTCGATTGCGAACACCGACGGCTTTTACTACAAACCGCGCATAGACCACGACCTCCTCGCGCGTTACAGCAAGGGGCTGATATGCTCGTCGGCCTGCCTCGGCGGCGAAATACCGCAGCTCATCATGAGCGGCGACATAGAGGGCGCGGAACGGCGCGCCGGTATGTACAGCGACATAATGGGGAAGGGAAATTTCTTCCTTGAGGTTCAGTCGAACGGCATACCGGAACAGGCGCTCGTCAACAAGGCGCTCGTAGAGATGTCGAAGAAGCTGGACCTTCCGCTCGTCGCTACGAACGACGCGCATTATCTGGAGCGGAGCGACGCGGGGTGGCACGACATACTGCTCTGCGTCCAGACCGGCAGCCTCGTATCGGATGAGAAACGCTACCGCTTCCACGGCGACGACTATTATTTCCGCTCGCCGGACGAGATGTGGGCGCTCTTCGGCAACGACCTGCCCGAAGCTCTGATAAATACGCAGCGCATAGCCGACCGCTGCGATGTGAAGCTCAAGACGGGCCATTATTATCTGCCTGAGTTCCCGCTTCCAGAGGGCGAGACGCTGACGACGCACCTGCGCAAAATGGCCGCCGACGGCCTGAAGCGCAGGCTCAAGACTGAAAATCCGCCGCAGAACTACCTCGAACGTCTGGAATACGAGCTCGATATAATAGAGCAAATGGACTTCCCGGGATATTTCTGCATAGTTTCTGACATAATAGTCGCCGCGAAGTCGAAGCACATCCCGATAGGGCCGGGCCGCGGCTCTGCTGCGGGGTCGCTTGTCGCATACTCGCTCGGCATCACCGACCTTGACCCGATACGCTACAACCTGCTCTTCGAACGCTTCCTGAACCCGGAACGCATAAGTATGCCGGATATTGATACCGACGTCTCCGACAAGGGACGCGACGAACTCATCGCCTACATAGTCGAGAAGTACGGCTCCGACAAAGTCTCGCAGATCGTAACCTTCGGACGGATGAAGAGCCGCGGTGCGATAAAGGACGTCGGCCGCGCGCTCGGCGTGCCGATTCCCGAAGTCAACGCGATAACGAAACTCATCCCCGCTATGCCGACGTCGGACATCAAGGATATAAAGGGCGCGCTCGCGGGCGTGCCAGACCTTAAGGCCGCCTACGACTCAAAGCCGGAGATAAAGAAGCTCATCGACACAGCCATGCACATCGAAGGGCTCGCGCGCCACTGCTCGCAGCACGCGGCGGGAGTCGTCATAACGCCGAAGCCGACCAACGACATGGTGCCGGTGCGCAAATTCGGCGAAAACCAGATCGCCACGCAGTATTCGATGGAATACGTTGAAAAGCTCGGCCTTGTCAAGATGGACTTCCTCGGCCTGCGCACCCTCTCCGTCCTCGACGGCGCGGTGCGCAACATCGAGAGCAACGGCAAGGGGCGCATCGACCTCAACGAGATACCGATGGACGACGCGAAGACCTACGAGATGCTCCAGCGCGGCGACACGCTCGGCGTCTTCCAGCTCGAATCTTCGGGCATGACGGCGCTTGTGCGTCGGCTGCGCCCGGACTGCTTCGAGGACATGATCGCGCTCGTCGCGCTCTACCGCCCGGGGCCGCTTGAAAGCGGAATGGTTGATACGTACGTGAAATGCAAGCACGGCGAGGAGAAAGTGCACTATCTCCACCCGAGGCTTGAACCTTACATGAAAGACACCTACGGCGTCATTCTCTATCAGGAGCAGGTCATGCAGAGCGCGCGTGAGCTTGCCGGCTACACGCTCGGCGAAGCGGACCTCCTGCGCCGCGCGATGGGAAAGAAGAAAAAGGAAGTCATGGAGAAGGAGCGCGCGAAATTTGTAGACGGCGCGGTAAAGAACGACGTCGATGCGAAGCGCGCGGGAGAGATCTTCGACATCATAGAGAAGTTCGCGGGCTACGGCTTCAACAAGTCTCACAGCGCGGCCTACGGCCTCATCGCCTACTGGACCGCGTGGCTCAAAGCGAACTATGGGGCTGAATACCTCGCTTCGTACCTTTCGAGCCTCATCGGCTCAAAGATGGAGGTCTTGGGACAGTACATCCGCGCCGTGCGCGACGCTGGATACGACGTACTGCCGCCCGACATCAACGAATCGAAGGAAGATTTCACCGTCATCGGCGACGTCATAAGGCTCGGGCTTTCCGCAATCGGCAAGGTCGGAGAGGCGGCGGTCGCGAACATCATAGAGAACAGGGCGAAAGGCGGCAAGTTCGCCTCGCTCTGGGACTTCCTCTCGCGCATAGACACGCGGCAGGTGAACCGCGGCGTTATAGAGAATCTCATAAAGTCCGGCGCTTTCGACAGCCTCGACCCGAACCGCGCGAAGCTGCTGAACGCGCTGCCGCAGCTTGCGGAAATAGCCGCCCGCAGGGCGCAGAACACAAATCAGGCCTCTCTGTTCGGCGACGACGAAGAGGAGTTCTTCACGCCGGAGATGGAAGAAGTCCCCGATTTCAGCGAGCGGCAGAAGCTCGACCTTGAAAAGGAAAGCATGGGGCTTTATATATCCGGGCACCCCTTCGACCAGTACGAGCCGTCCGTCGAGCCTTATATCACCTGTCCTGTCGGTGACCTGCCGAACTGGCGCTCGCACCAGCCGGCCGTCACCGCTGGACTGCTGACCAACTTCACGGAAAAGTTCAGCAAGGCCGGCAACCCGTTCGGCACCGCGGTCATCGAGGACAACAGAGGCACGGTAGACATGCTCATCTTCGGCAAGCGCTGGCCGCTCTACAAGCACACGCTTCAGAAAGGCGCGCTCTATTTCGTGAAGGGGCAGCCGAAGGACGACCGCGGCGTATCGCTGATGGTAGACGACATATATTCGGAGGAAGAATACAAAGAAAAGCTCGAACGGCGCGCCGTGATAACAGTCGAAAGCGACGGACTCGGCGACCAGTTCTATGAAAAGATGTTCGCGATACTCAACGCGCACCCTGGCAGGAGCGAGATAATACTCAAGCTGCACGGCTCGGCGGAGACTTCCGTCTCGCTGATTAAGAACATAAAGGTCGAAGTGACGGACGGGCTTCGAAAAGAACTCGAAGACTTCTCGCAGGGACTTGTGAGCTGCCTTTAGGAGAAGGGAGAATTTTTGATGAACAACGGCGAAAGCGGAGGAGCCGGAGACTACATAGCGATCAAGGCGCTTGAAAACGGTGTCACCGTGACCGGAGTCACGCGCGGCGCGGAGAACAGATTCCTCCACACAGAAAAGCTCGAAGAGGGCGAAGTGTGGATAGCGCAGTTCACCGAACATATCTCTGCGATGAAGATACGCGGCCACGCAAAGGTCTTGACCGCATACGGAGAGATCGAGAGCGGAAAACAGGAAAAGAAATAAGAAACAGGAGAAATTTGCAAGTTATGGAAAGAATCAAACGCAACGTAAAGATAGTATGCACGATAGGCCCGGCCTGCTGGGATTATGAAAAACTTTTCGCGCTCGCGAAGGCCGGAATGAACGTCGCGCGGCTCAATTTCAGCCACGGCGACTACGCATCGCACCTGCGGACGCTCAAGAACGTCCGCGCCGTGGAGCAGGAGCTTCAGACGCCGATCGCCGTGCTGCTTGACACGAAGGGGCCGGAGATACGCACCGGCGAGCTTCCGGGCCACGGCAAAGTTACTGTAAAATCCGACAGCGAGTTCACACTCTTCTTCGAGAAAAAAGAAGGCGACGAACACGGCGTGTATATCGATTATCCGAAGCTCGCCTCGGAAGTTGAAAAAGGGCAGAACATCTTCATCGACGACGGCGCGATCCATCTTGAAGTCGTAGAAACGTCGCCGGAAGAAATAAAGTGCCGCGTAATAGTCGGCGGCGAGCTCGGCGAGCACAAGGGCGTCAACGTGCCCGGAGCGGACCTGTCCGTCCCGACGCTGACGGAGAAGGACGTCGCGGACCTCAAATGGGGCGCGGAGAACAACGTCGACTACGTCGCCGTGTCGTTCGTGCGCAGCAAGGAGGACATAATAGAGGTGCGCCGCGTGCTCGAATCGGCCGGCGCTCACGCGAAGATTATAGCGAAGATGGAGACGCGCCAGTCGGTGGACAATCTCGACGCCATACTGGAAGTCGTCGACGGCATGATGGTAGCGCGCGGCGACCTGGGCGTTGAAATGCGCACCGAGGACGTGCCGATGATACAGAAGGAAATAATAGAGCGCTGCCGTATGCAGGGAAAGCCCGTGATAGTCGCCACGCAGATGCTCGATTCGATGATACGCAACCCGCGCCCGACGCGCGCCGAGTCGAGCGACGTGGCGAACGCTGTCATCGACGGCGCGGACGCCGTAATGCTCTCTGGCGAGACCGCGGGAGGAAAATATCCCGTCGAGTCCGTCGAGACGATGAACAGGATAATAGTGCGGACGGAGCGGGACAGGACGCTCTGGTGCCGCAAACCGCGCTCGCTTCCGGCGGTCTGCGAGACGGCGGACGCGGTGAGCCACGCGGCGCGCGACGTGGCGAAAGAGGTCGAGGCCGCGGCGATAGTACCGCTCACTTCGAGTGGCGCGACCGCGCGCATGGTCAGCAAGTACCGCCCTACCTGCCCGATAATCGCAATGACGCCGTCGCTTTCGACGTGGCGGCAGCTCTCGCTCGTCTGGGGCGTCATGCCTTGCATCTGCCCGATTACGCACCAGCTTGAGGAATCCCTCAAGAACGCAATTTCGCTGATAAAGAAAGAATCCCTTGTCGCAAACGGAGACAACGTCGTCATAATGTCCGGTATGCCGCTCGGCGAGCCTGGCAGCACGAACATGATAAACGTCATCCGCATCGCAAACGTGATAGCGCGCGGCCTCTCGCTTGTGCGCCGCCGCGTGACCGGCGCCGCCTGCAAAGCTTCGTCGCCGCAGGAGGCGATACAGAAAATTTCTGAAGACAAGATACTCGTCATAAAGAAGAGCGAAAAGGAATACGTTCCGGCCTTCGAGAAGGCCGCGGCGATTGTCACCGAAGAGGGCGGCCTCACGTCGCACGCCGGCGTCATCTCTCTCGACCGCGGAATCCCGTGCATCACGGACGCGGCTGGGATAATGGACAAAATTGAAGACGGAATGACGCTGACGATAGACGGCGTACACGGGGCCGTCTACGCGGGAAAAGCGAACTGATGGCGCTTATCGGCGCGCATATGTCCGTCGCAGGCGGGCTCGATAAGGCTTTCGAACGCGCCGGCGCGCTTGGATGCGAGTCGATGCAGATATTCACGCGCAGCCAGCGGCAGTGGCAGGCGCGCCCCGTCTCTCTTCAGGAGGCGGAAGGCTTCTACCGCGCGTGGCAGCGCTCAGACGTGAAGGCCGTCGTCTCGCACGCCTCGTACCTCATAAATATAGCTTCGCCGGACGCGGCGGTGCGCGCGAAAAGCGCCGCCGCGCTGCGCGAAGAGGTAGAGCGCTGCCGCCACCTGAACATCGACGACATCGTGCTGCATCCGGGCTTCTCGATGGACGCGGGCATAGACGCGGCGACTTCGAACATCGCGGAGACTCTGCTGCGCCTCTTCGACGCGACGCAGGAATACAAGACGCGCATACTGCTTGAAACGATGGCGGGGCAGGGAACGTGTATCGGCGGCGACTTTGCGCATTTCACGGAGATACTCGACAAAGCCGGCTGGCATCCGCGCATAGGAATCTGCATAGACACCTGCCACGTCTTCGCCGCGGGCTACGACCTGCGCTCGTCTGACGCCTACGAACGGCTCGTCGCTGCGGCGGACAAACACGTCGGCCTTTCGCGCGTGCGCTGCTGGCACCTCAACGACAGCAAGGCGGAAAGGGGAACGCATCTCGACCGCCACGCCCACCTCGGCGAGGGAAAGATAGGGCTTCACCCATTCTCGCTGCTGATGAACGACGAACGCTTCGAAGATACGCCGACCATACTCGAAACGCCGAAGGAAGGCGTCGGCGACGAAGGCAATCTTTCGTTTTTGCGGAAGGTGCGCGGGCAGTAGCGCCGCGCGCCTCCGCGCTTTTCTGCTCCACCTCGCGCCGCTCTTGCGCTATAATAGCTGAAAGATACTCGCGAGAGGGGTGCGCCGTTGGCTTTCTTCAACCTGCGCTGGCAGGACTTCCTAGACATACTCATAGTCGCTTTTCTGATATACAGGATTCTGCTTCTGCTCGTGGGGACGCGGGCGATGCAGCTTATCCGCGGCCTTATGATAATCGGCCTTATCGGCGCGGCGGCGAACCTGCTCGACCTGCGCAGCCTTTCGAACATCATGGGGCGCATGATCGGAGCCCTCATCATCATCATCCCAATACTCTTCCAGCCCGAGCTCCGCCGGATGCTTGAAGAGCTCGGCAAGGGCCATCTTTGGAAAGTCGGCAGCAGCACGCAGGAGATCGACCTGCGCGCGGAACAGCTCACGAAGGCCCTGCTCTACTGTCAGTCGCAGCGCATCGGCGCGCTCGTCGTCCTCCAGCGCGACACGAGCCTCAAGGATGTGTGGCGCACCGCCGTTCTTCTCAACGCGGACATCACGGAAGAGCTTCTGATTTCGATATTCTGGCCCGGCACGCCGCTGCACGACGGAGCGGTCGTCATCGACCAGCGCGAGATAGTCGCGGCTGGCTGCTATCTGCCCCTTACTGAAAAAACGGACATTTCCCGCTGGTACGGCACGCGCCACCGCGCGGCGCTCGGCGTCACGGAGATGTCCGACTCGATAGCGATCGTCGTATCGGAGGAGCGCGGCGAGATTAAGGCCGCCGTCTCCGGCCATTTCTCGCGCCCGCTCAACGAGGCGCAGGTACGCAAGATGTGCAGCCATTACTTCAGCCACGAGGCGAAGGAGACGAACTTCATGGAGCGTCTGCGCGACGAGCTCCAGCAGCAGTGGTCTGGAGGCGACAAAAATGTCTAAGGATATGAAAAGGCTTATCATAGCGAAGCTTCTCAAACTGCGGGAGACTTTCGAACGGTTGTGCTCCAGATTCAACTACAAGGGCGGTAATTTCCTCCAGTCGAAGATGTTCCTCGGCGGCGTCTCGCTCTGCATCTCCGTCCTGCTGTGGTCGCTCGTGGCTCTCGACAACAACGCGGAGTCTGCGCGCACGATGCGCGACGAAATAGAATACAGGAACCTCGGCGCGGGGTACTCTGTCAACGCGCCGGTCAAAGAGGTAGAGATAAAGCTCGAAGGCAAAATCAACGAGCTTTCCGGCATCGAGCCGTCCGACATAGTATCCGAGGTCGACCTCGCAAACCTCAGGACGGGGCGCTACACCCTGCCTGTGCGCTTTGAAGCGCCGACCTTCGCGCGCGTCCGCAGCTGGCAGCCGGCGCTCGTCGAAGTCGAGATATACCGCAACGTCGAAAGGCGCGTAGAGATAGCGCCGAAGACGACGGGCGAAGCTCCCGACGGCAAGGTGGTGGCTTCGATAGTAGTCAGCCCCGACCACGCTGTGATCAGCGGCCCGGAGACGGACGTGCTCGCCGTGCAGGGGCTTGAGGCGAGGATCAACCTCGACCATCTGATGGAGAGCGGCACTGTCGCCGTGCCTGTGACCATATCCGACTCCGACGCGAAAAGCGATGCCGCGCAGTCGCGCCGCCGGCGCGTCGCCATAACCCCGCAGGAGGTCGAGGCGAAAGTCGTGTTTGAGGACGAAATCGTAGGCGAGCGTATACCGGTCAGGGTCTCCGTCACCGGCGAGCCGCACGCGGGCCTTCAGGTCGAGTCAGTAAAAGTCATCCCCGACAGCGTGTCGATACGCGGCAGCGCCGCAGCGGTCAGGAGCATCGAGTCGCTCGATCTCGCTCCCGTCGATATAACTGGGCTTGAACAGGACATCCAGCTCATGATACCGATGGAGCCGACGCAGCTTCCGCCGGGCGTGGAGATAACCGGGACGGACCGCGCGCGCGTCGAGATACACCTTTCGAAAAAGATGAGCGTAATGACATTCTCGAACGTGCCGCTCATGATAGCCGGCAACACGGCTTCGAAGGAGTGGCGCTTCTCTCCGTCTTCGGTCAGCCTCACGATAGAGGGGCCGGAGACTGCGGTCGAGGAGCTCGAAGGCGGCCGGCCGCCGTGCGAGCTTTACGTCGACGTATCGAACATAGTCTCGCAGCACACGGAGCTTCCGGTGCTCGTGCGCGGCCTCAGGCCCGGATTCCAGGTCGTCAGGACGGAGCCGGAACAGGTTGCGGTAACTTCGGTGGAATAGATTAAATAACGGGAAATTATAAATTTTGCTCTGCGAGGTGGCCCTTTTGAACGACGCGAAAGGAAAGAAAAGGCAATTCTTTGGTACCGACGGAGTGCGCGACATAGCGAATCAGGGCATGATGACGCCCGACGCCGCGATGCGCCTCGGCTCTGCATACGCCGTGTTCCTCATGGAAAACGGCGTCGAGCGCCCCAAAATAGCGGTCGGGCGCGACACGAGGCTCTCCGGCGAAATGCTCCAGTCCGCCCTTATGGCTGGCATCGCGTCGTCCGGCGGCGACGCGGTAGACCTCGGCGTCATCCCTACCCCCGGCGTCAGCAGCGCGGCCCTGCGCGGCCCGTTCAGCGGCGGGGCGGTAGTCAGCGCGTCGCACAACCCTGCCGAATATAACGGGATAAAGTTCCTCGACGGCGACGGCTTCAAACTTACGGACGACGACGAGGCCGGAATCGAAGAGATATTTCTCGACGACGAGCGCCGCCGCCGCGCGGCTCCTGAGCGCATCGGCACAGTGCGCGACGGCTCGGAGTACTGCGCGGGCTACCTTGAATCGCTCGGAAAACTCTTCGGCGATATAAAAGACCGTTCCTATCCGATCGTCATAGACGCGGCGAACGGCGCGGCCTCCGCCTTCGTCGGGCCGCTTTTCTCTGAATGGAGCGGCGGCGTCACCTTCATGGCGAACGTCCCCGACGGCACGAACATCAACAGCAACGTGGGCGTCACGCATATAGAGACGCTCGCGGCGAAGGTGCGCGAAAGCGGCGCGGCCCTCGGCATCGCATACGACGGCGACACCGACCGTGTGCTCATGTGCGACGGGCGCGGGCGCGTCCTCGACGGCGATATAATGCTCTGGGTCATAGGGCGCTGGCTTGCCTCGCGCGGAGCGCTCGGTGCTGGAGTGGTCGCCACCGTCATGTCCAACATGGTGCTTGAAGACCTTCTGGCGAAGGAGGATATAAAGGTCTTCCGCTGCGCCGTCGGCGACCGCTACGTCCTCGACACGATGAAGCGCGAAGGCGCGCGTATCGGCGGCGAGCAGTCGGGCCACATCATCGCGCTCGACTACGCGAACACCGGCGACGGCCTCTGCTCGGGCATCCTGTTCCTCAAGGCCGTCGGCGAACTCGGCGAGGACGTTTCGACGCTCGCCGACCGTTTCGATCGTTACCCGCAGGTGCTGCGCAACATGAAGGTGAAGGATAAGAACGCCGTCATGTCAAGCCCGCTCGTCGACGCCGCGGCGAAGGAGGCGGAACGGCTGCTCGCGGGCAAGGGCCGTATGCTTCTCCGCCCCTCCGGTACAGAGCCGCTCATCAGGATATTTGCTGAATCGCGCGACGCGGAGCTCATGAACCGCGCCGCGGACATAATGGAAGAGGCGATAGGAAAGGTTGTGAAAGCGCAATGAGCGCCGCTGCGGAATATAAAAAGATAAGGACGGCGGTATTCCCCGTCGCCGGCCTCGGGACGCGCTTCCTCCCGGCGACGAAGGACATCCCGAAGGAGATGATGCCGCTCATCGACCGCCCGCTCATCCACCACGGCGTAGACGAAGCGGTAGCCTCCGGCTGCTCGCGCGTCGTATTCGTAACGGGGCAGGGCAAGGAGAGCATCTGCCGCTACTTCGAGCCGTCGTTCGAGCTTACGGCGCTGCTGCGCGAGCGCGGCAAGGCGGAGCTCGCCGACGCAGTCGACTCGATATACAGGCTCGCGGATTTCCATTACGCCTACCAGGCGAAGCCGCTCGGCCTCGGCCACGCTGTGCTCTGCGCCGAGGAATTCTGCCGCGACGAATATTTCGGCCTGCTGCTCCCCGACGATGTCATGATCGCCGAGCCTACGGCTCTCGCGCAGCTTGAGGCTGTGCGCGAAAAATACGACGGCTCCGTGCTATGCCTTGAAGAGGTCGCGCCGGAGGACGTTTCCCGCTACGGCATAGTCGACGCGGATGAGATAGAGCCCGGCGTCTACCGCGTCCGCGGCCTCGTCGAAAAGCCGAAGCCCGAGGATGCACCGTCGCGCCTTGCGATAATGGGCCGCTACCTGCTCTCGCCGAAGATATTCAAACATCTGAAGAACCTCAAACGCGGCGCGGGCGGCGAATACCAGCTCACCGACGCGATCGCCTCGCTGCTCGAAGAAGAGCCGGTCTACGCGACGATATACAAGGGCCAGCGCCTCGACTGCGGCGTAAAGGAAGGCTGGATTGAGGCGACCGTCGTCAAGGCGCTCGAAGACGAAAAGCTGCGCGAGATAGTGCTCAAAGCCGTCGATGAGTACAGAGCGTCCGAGAACGCATGAAAATAAAATAAACGAATATGACAAAACCGCCCGCGTTGATTTTCCGCGGGCGGTTTTGTCGTTTCATATGTCTGCCTGGCTGTTATCGAGAATAGCGTCGCGGTATTTTTCCCAGCGCTCGAACGAGCCTGTGCCGCCCTGCGTGATGAACTCTCCGCTGCCGCAGTCTATAAGCCGCGCCGAGTGCTGCGGCTGCCTTCTTTACAGCTTCGGCTATCTCAGTCTGCGTGAAGGGGACGATATTTTCGCCGGCAATATCTTCCAGCGCTTCGCCGTTAGTTTTGGTTCTTACCATCACAACGTCCCAGCTCATCTAAACGCCTCCTTAAGTTCATGCGCTGCGGCACGCCAAAAAAGCGGGCGCTCAGCGCCCGCTCTGTATCTCTTCCGTAAACGGATAATAGATGCGCAGCTCCGTTATGCCGCGCAGCGAATTATCGTTCCGGCCGGCGGATTCGTGCAGCCTTTCCCAGCCGCCGTTTTCGTAGCGCGCGAGGACTAGCGACCTGCGACCATAGGAGGACCACATATCCCACATCTTCTCGCCGCCCGCCGGGCCGGATACGAGACCGTGCTTGAAGAGCGGCGGCGTGCCGCCGAGCTTCGATTTCCCGTCCGCTGGGCCTACGACGAGCCACTGCGTCATGCTCCAGACTCCCTGCATCTCCTTCGAGGCGAGCGCGTGGTCCCACGGCACTATCTGGAATCCGCCGGTCGTTCCGCGCGGCGTAGTGCTCACGTCGATTACGCCGCTGTGGTTCGCGCGTATCGCTCCGACGCGCTGGAAGAGCGTCCCCTCGAAACGTCCCGTACCGCCGAGCGCCACGAGGACGCGCCCCAAAATTTTATAGCCGTCCGAATTCCATGCTACGACCCTGCCGCCGGGGCGGTTCTCTATATCTACCATGTACGGCAGCGAGGGGTCCTCGAAGACTTCAATCACAAGAGTGTCGCCAGCTTTGGGCAGGTTGTCCGCCGCGAGCGGCGCAGCCGCGCCGTCCGCGCCGCGCACGGAAACGCGCGAGCCGACCGCCGGAGCCCACGCGCCGAAGACGCTTTCGCCGGCCTTTGCGTCGAGCACTATCGAAGCGCCGGGGCCTGCGGCGGGCGCTATCGTCTCCTTAGGTATTATGCTGAGCGTGCGCCCCCTGCCCTTTTCAACCGAGACGAGCATATGCACCGCGTTGACCGCGGAGGCGCAGACGGAGCCCGGTTCGCCCCATGCGCTTGCGGTGTAGCTCGGGTAACGCGTTTTGACTGGAAGCGCGGCGACCGACGCGACGGCGAAAGTTTTGCCGTTCGCCGCCGTTACCGTCACTTCGGCCCCCTTCTGCATCGGTATGTCGATTTCAAAAATTTTCTTCGCTTCCGCCTCCGCGGCGCGCGCCGGCAAAATAGCCGCGCATATAAGAAGAAGCGCGAACGCGAAGCCAAACGATTTTTTCAGTTTTCGGAGATTCAATGCAACCGCCTTCTTTTTATAAAAACTGATTTTTTAAAAATTCACGGGCGATGGGAAGAACCATATCGCCCATATATTTCCGAGAAAATGGAAGAGCGCCGGCGGCAGCAGGCTGTCGTGCCTGTATTTCAGCCATCCCATGACGAGGCCGGGGAAGAAGGTGCAGAGCGAAATCCAGTAAGGCGCGACGATGAGATGCACCGGCGCGAATATCAGGTTCACGGCCGCAATCGCGGCGTACGGGCCGAGCTTTTTCGCAAACACCGGCTGGAGCCAGCCGCGGAAAAAAGTTTCTTCTATGACCGCCGCAGCAAGGCCCGAGGCCGCGAGCTCAAGGACCGCGCGAAGGCCGCGCCGCCTCGGCAGCTCCTCCCACGGCCACGCGAGAGCGACGGCGGTGAGCACGGCGAGCGCCGCCGCCGTCACGGCGAGCGTCTCCGCGACCGCGCGCCGGTCAGCGCTCCACCTGATGCCATAAAGCGCGGGGTCTTCCTTTCTGTACCAACACCATAGGTAAGGCCAGTACAAGAGAAAGACCCCGCTGCAAAAGGCTGCGAAAGAGCCCATGCTTATGAAGCTATATCTTCAGGCAGTCGGAGCAGAGGCCGTAGAAGAATATCTCCGTGTGTTCTATCTGGGCGATATTGTCGCGCACGGTAGACGCCGATCTGAAAATCTCGTCCTCGTTGACCGGGATGTCGAAGAGTTTCCCGCACTTGCGGCAGAGGAAATGCCCGTGCGTCTCAGTCGTCGGGTCGAAATAGACTCTCTTGTCGTCTATGCTGAGGATCTTGATAAGCCCTGCGTCCGCAAGCAGCTGGGCTGTGCTGTAAAGCGTGGCGACAGACATCGTCGCGTATTCTGAAGAAAGCTCCCTGTAAAGCGTTTCGGCTGAAGGATGGTCCTTGCGCCCCTCCAACTTCTGAAGGATGGCGATGCGCTGGGCCGTTATCTTCGCGCCTCTCTCCCTAAGTACCGCTATCCCGTCATCTACAGTCCACATGATAACTCCTCCAATAAGACTTTAAATGATTTTAATTATTATAAATCACGGCGCGGCGTTTGTGTCAACTCCGCGCGGTAAAAATGTATTTTTTTTAATAATTTAGGAAGGCGCGCCAAGACGGCGTAAATTCAGTATGCGGACGGTAAAAATGATTTTCAGACTTGCGGATTTACTCGATTTAACGTTATAATGACCGTTGCACATAATGGGGTGTAGCCAAGCGGCCTAAGGCAGCGGACTTTGACTCCGCCATCGATGGTTCGAGTCCATCCACCCCAGCCATTTTTTGAAGCCGCAATATCAGGGGCGTTTCTGAAAGGGGCAGGAATTGTGAATCAGCCGGAAAAATTATTTGGGGTGCTCCTGCTGGCCGCGGGCAAAGGCACGCGTATGCGCAGCAAAACTCCCAAGGTCCTCCATTTAATGCTTGAGGAACCAATTCTTTACTATCCCCTTAAATCGGCGCTCGACGCAGGTTTTCCCGAGACGGCTGTGGTCGTCGGCTATGAAGGCGAAGCGGTCGAGTGCTGGGTCAGAGAAAACTTCCCGGAATCAGCGATAATCTGGCAGCGCGAACAGCGCGGCACGGGCCACGCGGCGAAGCTCGCGCAGGAATGGTGGAGCGCCTACGAAAACGTGCTCGTGCTCGCGGGCGACGCGCCGCTCATAACCCCCGAAACTCTTAAATATTTTGCAGAACGCCATACCTCGGGCGGCAACGACTGCAGCTTCCTCAGCTTCACGCTCGCAGACCCGACCGGCTACGGCCGCGTGATAAC
>MHCFR05601__coassemble_1261_pt1 | contig 17512 bp, 15 predicted proteins | sample MHCFR05601__metabat2_low_PE_003 | metagenome-assembled genome bin MHCFR05601
ATTCCCCTCCTTGACACCATTTTTTGTTGCTTTTCTATAAGCGGATAATTGGACATGTCAGAGATAGCCCGGGTTTGCCGGGCTTTTTTGTTATTGGGGCGTTGGTTTTTAATACTGTAATGGGGAGGCAGTAAAATATGCATGTGCTGACGAAACTGATCAAGGACGATATGAAGTCGGCGCTCGGCGTTACAGAGCCCGGGGCGATCGCTTTGGCCGTTTCCTCCGCGGCGGAGCGGATCGGAGGAGGGGAACGCGTCGAGGTCGTGCTGAACAGCGGTATGTACAAGAACGCTTTCACCTGCGGCATACCGAACAGCCCGTATTTCGGCAATGAATATGCCGCAGCCCTGGGGCTCATAGCCGGAAAGCCGGAGCTCGGGCTTGAATGTCTTGCCGCGGTTACGGAGGACGATAACGCGAAAGCCCGCGCAATGGTTGCCGAAGGCAGGATAAAGGTCCGCCTCGGGATGGTCAGCAGCCGCATTTATATAGAAGCGACCGTGTCGAACGCGGAACATACGGCGACGGTGCTGATAAAAGATTCGCACACGAATATAGTGCGGGTTACTGTCGACGGGAAGGACGTCCTTTCACGCGGCGATGAGGCCGGCGGAGAAGAGCAGAGCGGTTGTCTGATCCACGAATATTCCCTGGCTCAGCTTATGGAGTATGCCGGAACAGTCCCCTACGACGAAATCAAATTCGTAAAAAGCGCGTACGATATGAACATGGAGCTGTTTCAGCTGGCGATGGACAGCGGCGTTACACCTTTCACTCATTTCCTTTTTAAGGAAAACGGCGAGAAAATTATCTCCGACGACGAAGCCGCCACGGCATCGCTTCTGTGCAACGGCGCGATAGAGGCGCGCGTGCTCGGGCTGAACCGACCTGCAATGAGCATCACCGGCTCCGGCGCCCACGGCATTATTGCTACTCTTCCGCTGTACGCCGCGGCGCGTGTCCGCGGATATTCCGACGAGGCGCTTTGCCGCGCCACGATGCTGAGCTATCTCGTCTGCACCTATATCAAGGAATATTCCGGCAGGCTCTCGGCCTTCTGCGGTTGCGCGATAGCCGCGGGAACTGGCATGGCCTGCGGCCTCGCGTACCTGCGCGGCGGCGGCGTTGAGGAGCTTACGCGCGTCGTCAACAATATGGCGAGCTCCATAACAGGAATGATTTGCGACGGAGGCAACCACGGCTGCACGATGAAGGGCATCGTCGCAGTCGACGCGGCGTTCCGTTCCGTTGATTTTGCGATGAACGGCGTCTGCATTGAGGATATACACGGCATAAACGGCGCTTCGCCCGAGATTACGATGAAAAATATGGGGTACATCGCCTCTCCGGGAATGACTGGCACAGAAAAGGCCATGGTTGAGATTCTGGAAGAAAAATCAAAATCCTGAGCTTTTCCCAAACGTTTCGAAAAACTGCAAAACGCCGCCCGCGTGGAAACTCCCGCCGGGCGGCTGGTTATATTTCCCGCAGAAAAATTTATTCTATAAGTTTCTCCCGGCTTTTATCGTCCCGTACGCGTTCGCCGGGCGTTTCTGAATTTTTATTGCAAATTCATTGACAAGTAAATTTCTATGTGATAGATTTACATCATTCAATAATCGAAAATCATATTTTAATAATTAAAATTTATAGAATGGGGTTAGTTGTGCGCGCCGGAAGGCGGACGCTGGCGTCGTTCCGGCTGCGTGCGAAATTTTCTGAGGAGGCAGTACAATGGGTAATATCAGAAACTGGCAGAAGCTGTATGAAGTCAAGGGGCCGAAGTCGCTGCTTGATATGTCGGCGGTCGAACTGGCGGAACGTCAGAAAGATTGCGACACGGTCATCCTTTCCTTCGGAGCGATAGAGAACCACAGTTCGCATCTGCCGCTTGGAGCGGACTGGTTCCAGGGCAACGCGCTCATCAAGTGCGTCGCGGAGGAACTTGAGGCTATGGGACACAAGGCCATTCCGGGATTCTGCGTTCCGTTCGGCGTGCAGACCAACAGGTTCGAGCGTCTTCATCTGCATGGAAACTGCTATATTTCTCAGATGACCTTTATTACTCTTGTCGAAGAAATCTGTCTCTCGCTCCACGAGAGCGGTTTCAGAAGATTCATCCTCTGCATCAACCATTCCGAGGACGAGGCCGCGCTTCACGTCGCTGCTAAGGACCTTGCCGACAATTACGACATCAAATCGATCGTCGCCGACTGGGTGCCCCCGATGAACGACTTCTGGCCGAAGGTGCTTAAGAATAAAGATCATCAGGGACACGGCGGAGAGGACGAGACGGCGTGCGTCATGGCCGTCGTGCCTGAGCTCGTCAACACCGAAGGCGCGGAGCAGTATTACGCGCCCGAGAGAAAGTCGGTCAAAATGGACGGCCTGCATTATTACGGCGGAGCCGTCGGCGTCTACATGCCCGTCTATAAGGATTACAGCCCCGGCTATATCGGCAATCCAGCCGACGCGATCGCCGAAGAAGGATTCGTCTGCCTCGAAGCTTATGCGAAATGGATAGCCGAGGTCGCAGACAAGTATCTCTTCGAGACCGAGCTGGACGAGCAGGACTAAGTTTTCCGTCATAACCGGCTGGACGCTGCAATATTTCAGAACTTTGGGATAACCGCGCTCCGCGGCGCGAGATATGCGCCGCGGATGCGGATTTATTGATTACATATCAAATTAAGGTGGTATGCAAATGTCCGCTAATGAAAAACCTCAGGCTATGCCGTTAGGCTGGGCTGTTTTCTGTCTTGTATTTTTGCTCGGTTCCATGATCTGCTCGGTTGTGTGGATCAATATACCGATACACATCAACCTGCTCGCCTCCATATCCGTCACGCTCGCGGTCGCGTGGCATAACGGGAAAAGCTGGGACGAGCTGAGCGACGCTCTCGAATACGGCGGGAAAATCTGCATCATTCCGACTATCATCATGATGATGGTCGGCGTCCTCATCGCCGCGTGGATAGCCTGCGGCACAGTCCCGATGATCATATACTGGGGATTGAAATTGATTAACCCGTCTATATTCCTCGTCACCGCGGCCGTCATCTGCGCAGTCGTATCCATAGCGACGGGCAGCTCGTGGTCGACGGCCGGAACGGTCGGCGTCGCGCTCGTCGGTATCGGCGCCGGGCTTGGAATCAACCCCGGAATGACCGCCGGAGCCATCATCTCGGGCGCTTACCTCGGAGACAAAATGTCGCCGATGTCCGACACGACGAACCTCGCGGCGGCGGTTTCCGAGGGCGACCTCTTCGACCATATCCGTTCCATGATGTACACGACCTGCCCGAGCTTCGTCATCGCGCTTGTGATTTACGGCGTGCTTGGAATGCAGTTCTCCGTCCACGGCGTGGACTCCGAGCTGGTCGCCGCGACGCTGAAGGCTATCGAAGAGAATTTCGTGATGTCGCCGCTACTTCTGATACCGCCGGTGATAGTCATCGGCATGGCTATTAAGAAATACCCGTCGATTCCGACCCTGCTTATCGCGACGCTCGTCGCGGCGCTCCTCGCCTATTTCATACAGGACCGCAGCTTCGGCGAAATCGTCAAGACGCTCGACTCAGGCTACCGCGTCTCTTCCGGCCTGCCGCAGTTCGATACGCTGGTAAACAGAGGCGGCCTCCAGAGTATGCTCTGGACGGCGGCCCTCGGCATCCTGGGAATGCTCTACGGCGCGATCATGGAGAAGACGGGGCTGCTCACCGGGCTGCTTGAGAGAATCAAGCCTATCATCAGCAGCGTCGGCGGACTTATAACGACCGTCATCATGACGAACATCATCCTGCTCGCCGCGACTGCCAGCCAGACTCTCGCGATAGTTGTCGGCGGACGCGTATTCGTCTCCGAATTCAAAAAGAAACACCTTCTCCCGCAGGTCCTCTCGCGTACGCTCGAAGACAGCGGAACCATCGTCTCCCCGCTCATTCCGTGGAGCCTCTGCGGCGTCTATATGTCCGGCACGCTGGGCGTTCCTGCGCTCGATTTCGTGCCCTACGCATTCTTCTGCTGGATTTGCCCGATGATAGCGATCGTCTACGGCTTTACCGGCAAGTTCGTATGGAAGACCGGAGAAATCCCGAGCAAATATACCTATGACGACGAGCGGTAATTACGGCTCCGCCGCTGCCGCTTAGCCTACTTATAAAAATATATGGGAGGTACAACAATGAAACTGACTGCTGGAATGGCGCTGCCGCGCCGTAAAACTTCCGAGAAACTTCTGATGGGCCCCGGTCCGTCGAACGCCGACGCGCGCGTGCTGAGGGCGATGAGCGAGCCGATGCTCGGACACCTCGACCCCGACTTCCTCGAAATAATGAACGAGACGCGCGAACTGCTGAAATACGTCTTCCAGACCGAAAACGAACTCACTATGGCGATGCCAGGGACGGGAAGCGCCGGCATGGAAGCCGCCTACGCCAACACCGTCCTGCCGGGAATGAAGGTCATCGTCTGCGTCCACGGCGTATTCGGACAGAGAATGACCGACGTCGCCTCGCGCTACGGCGCGGAAGTCGTCAGGGTCGAATCACCGATGGGCAGACCCATCGACCCCGAAGCCCTCGCGAAAGCCATCAGGGAAAACCCCGACGCCAAAATAGTCGGCATAGTTCACGCCGAAACCTCGACCGGCGTCCTTCAGCCGATGGAAGAAATAGCGAAACTCGTCCACGACGCGGGAATGTTCCTGCTAGTAGACTGCGTTACGTCGCTCGGCGGAGTGGAAGTGCCGGTCGATAAACTTGCCTTCGACATGACATACAGCGGCACGCAGAAATGCCTCAACTGCCCTCCGGGCCTCGCGCCGCTCACAGTCTCCAAACGCATGGGCGAATGGATAAAGAACCGTCCGACGGCGGTCAAAAACTGGTACCTCGACCTCAACATGATCATGCGCTACTGGGGCGAAGACAGATTCTACCACCACACCGCGCCGATAAACATGACCTACGCGCTCAACGAAGCGCTGCGCATCATCCTCGAAGAGGGTATAGAGAACCGCTGGGAGCGCCACTGGAACAGCGCGCGCAAATTCTGGAAAGTTCTCGAAAGCATGGGGCTGAAACTCGTCGTCGAAGAGAAATACCGCCTTCCGAGCCTCACGACCTACTACACGCCTGAAGGCGTAGACGAGGCGAAGGTACGCAAATATCTCATGGACAAATACAAGATAGAGATAGGCGGAGGCCTCGGCGAGCTTAAGGGCAAGATCCACCGCGTCGGCCTCATGGGCGTAAACTCCGATCCTGCGAAGATGACTCTGCTTATCGCCGCTCTCGGAGACGCGCTCAAGGCGCAGGGTTACAAGTGCGACGTAAACGCCGCGCTGGACAGGATCAATGGCTGATACGGGACTCTCCCCGCACCAGACCAACATATCTTCGATAAAACTTCTTAAAATACTGGAGCTGCTTGCCTCGCAGGCGGCTCCTTTAGGACTGCATGAGATCGCGGCGCAGTGCGGGATGAACCAGAGCACGGCGCTGCGGTTTCTCATGTCGCTGGTCCGCACAGGCTACGCCGCGCAGAACGAAAAAACAGGCAAATATCACGTCACCTTCAAGATATGCGCCCTTGCCGAAAACGTAAAATCCTACTCGAACGTCAGAAACCTCGCCTACCCGTACATGGAGAAGGCCGCTGCGGCATTTCAGGAGACCTGCAACCTTTCTGTGCTTGAGAATTACAGCCTCGTCTACATAGCGCAGGCTGTGGGGACAGGCAAAATCCTGATGAGCACGCAGCGCATAGGGCACGTCGCGCCGCTTTACTGCACCGGCGCGGGCAAGCTGATGCTCATGGAATTACCGGAGGCGGAGATAAAAGAGTACCTCGACAGGGCGCGTCCCGTTCGGTACACGGAACAAACCGTGACGGAATTCGAACCGCTGATGCGCGAGCTTGAAGAGGCGCGCCGCCGCGGCTTCGCCTTCGACAACGAAGAGTGCGAAACGGGCGTCCGCTGCGTCGCCGCCCCGATCCGCGACTACTCCGGCAAAATTACTACCGCAGTCAGCGTCAGCGGCCCCGTCGTGCGTATGACCGACGCGCACATCGCGCGCCATCTGCCGTGCCTGCTTGAAGCGGCTGGAGAAATCTCGCGGCTGCTTGGTTTTTCAGGCGAAAGCTGGAAAGAACGGTAACTTGTTCAAAAACGAAAAACCGGCGGGACGGGGCGCAACTCCCCGAACCCGCCGGTTTTTTTATGCTTTGCAGTACGTGATCAGATCACAAACCCAAGCACCGCGTAGAGCGCCATCGAGACGAGCGCGAAGCCTACGGCGTAGGGGAGCTGCGTCTTGACGTGGTCGATGATGTTGCAGCCTGTCGTGGCGCAGGACATTATCGTCGTGTCGGAGATGGGGGATACGTGGTCGCCGAATATCGAGCCGCCGAAGAGCGCGCCGGCGACGAGCGGCACGTCCATTCCCATGTTTATCGCCATCGGCAGGGCTATGACGGACATTATCGCCATCGTGCCCATCGACGTGCCGGTTGCAAACGACAGCATCATCGATATGATGAAGGTCAGCAGAGGCAGAAGCTCGGGGACGAGCGCGCTCATGAATATCGACGACAGATAGTTTCCCGTGTCGAGCTGCTTGACGAGCGTTCCCATCGTGAGGCCGAGGAGCAGGATGCAGGCTATCGGCAGCATCGTCGCCATGCCCTTGAGCATTTCGACGACGAGGCGTTCGAGGTTGTATATTTTTTCGACGCGGCACATGACGGCTATCACGAAGACGGAGATCATGCAGCCCCAGAGCAGCGACTGCATTCCGTTGCCGGCGGTCGGGTTGCCGTCTCCGGTGACGATGAGGACGGCGAGTATGACGCCGACCATCGTCAGCATCGGGACGAGCATATTTTTCATGCGCGGCTTCACGTCGCGTTTTACCGCAGCGGCGGGCTCTTCGTCCACGACGGCTGAATGTGGGTCGTCAAGCTCGCCTGTCGTATCTGCGCGGAGTTCGGCCTTTTTCATCGGCCCAAAGTCGAGCGGGAGGAAGGTCGAAAGCATGGAGAAGATTATCGCTATTATGCAGTAGAAGTTGAGCGGTATTGAGCGCAGCAGAGTGCTTATGGCCTCGCCTTCGGAGACGCCGCCGGATGTGAGGTAGCCCGTCATCGCGGCGAGCCAGCCGCTGAGCGGGAAGAGGACGCACCACGGCGTCGACGTGGTATGGACGAGGAAGGCCGCCTTTTCGTGCGAGACCTTCATCGTGTCGTTGAGCGGGCGCGAGACGGAGCCCGTGACCATGCAGCTGAGCGAGCCGGAGGTGAAGACGACGATGCCGAGCAGCCACGTGAAGAAGGCCGCGGATTTTTTAGATTTGATGATTCCCTTTTTCTTGACCACTATGTCGACGAAGCCGTCTATGCCGCCTGAGTGTTCGATAAGGTAAATCAACGCTCCGATGAGGAACATCGACATGATGACTATCGTGTTGCCGCTGCTTTCAAATGTGTGGACGATGCTGTAAAAAGCGCCGTTGACGCCCGTAAAGACGTTCCAGCCGCTCAATATGAGCGAGGCGAGCGTTATGCCGACGAAGAGCGCGACGAAGACGTTTTTGATAATCAGCGCGAGCGCTATCGTCACGACCGGCGGCACGACAGACCAGAATCCGAATTCCATTTTATGATTCCTCCAATATTTTTTATTTCTTCCGTAGTTTTATCTGCGCACCGAGCGCCCCAGGCCGCCGTTCACGATGCGGCAGTCCTTCGCGGCGAGCCTGCCGCCTATCCATACGCCGTCTATCCCCACGGGCGGCAGGGTCGGCTCCATGAATGTCGCGCGGTCGGCTATCTTTTCCGGGTCGAAGACAATCACGTCGGCGTCCGCTCCGGGCGTGAGGCGGCCCTTGTTTTTGAGGCCGAGCTTCTCAGCCGGCATTATCGTCGCCATGCGGACGGCTTCGTAGAGCGGCAGCCTTCCTGTGCGTACGTACACCGCGAAGAGGCGCGGGAAGGCCCCCGCAGCGCGCGGATGTCCCTGCCCGTGGTTCATGATGCCGTCGCTCGCGAGCATGACGTTCGGATGGGCCATAGCCATGTCGATGTCGTTCTCCGCCATGACGTAGCAGACGGTGAGGCATTCTGGATTGCCGCGGCGCACCTCGTTGAATATCTCTTCCGTGCATCTCTGCCCGCGGTATTTGCCCTCGCATATTTCGACCGCGTCGTAGCCGCAGTTATAGCGTTCGCGCCAGCCGTCGTCGTATGTGGTCGAGCCTATCATCGTTGAAAAAGCCGTGTAGGGGTAGCAGTCGCAGCTTGCGTCCATGCCGCCTATGCGGCAGCCGTCCACGAGGCGCAGAAGCTCGCGCATCTGTCCGAAGCCGCCCATAGAGCCTATGTGCGAGACCTGCGCGGATACGCCGAGTTCGCGTCCCGCGTCGAGCAGTTCGCGCGCGGCGGAGACCACCTGCGCTGCGTCGTCGCGGATGTGCGCCGCGATGACCTTGCCGTCCCTGTGGCATGGCGCGGCTGTGCGGCGGAGTTCTTCCGCGTCTATGCCCGGCACGTAGCGTATGCCGAAGGATACGCCGAGGCAGCCGCCGTCGAGCTCGCGCGCCGCCGATTTTTCTATCGCGCGCATCTCGTCCTCTGTCGCGCGGCTGTATTTATCGCCGTGTCCCGCCTGTTCGCGCAGGAAGGCGTGCCCCGCGAACATTCCGACGTTCACCGCCGCGCCTTCGCGGTCTATGACGTCGAGATATTCTGACGGCGCGTGGACGTTGAGGCCGCACTGCCCGCCTATCGCAGTCGTCACCCCCATGCGCAGCATACAGTTGAATATCGCCTTTTCTTCGTCGCGGTAAAGAGTGCCGTCCTCGTTCAGCGGGTCTTCATGCATATGTATGTCGATGAACCCGGGCGCTACCACGCGCCCCGCGGCCTCCACGACCTTGTCGGCCTCCGGCTCTGCCTCCGTGACGGCGGCGATTTTTCCGTCCTCCATCAGAACGTTAAGAACGCTCTGCACCCTGTTCGCCGGGTCGAGGACGAGGCCGCCTCTGATCAAAGTCCTCATTTCTGGTGCTCCTTTCATCTATTCGCGCTGTTTCATGATTTCTTCCACGCATTAACGCTTCTGCCGCCAGTTCCGGCGACCAACATATTATATGCCAAAATCCAGATTTTCAAACTAAATTACAAAATAATCTTCGCTAAGATTGCCAGTTTTAGCGTTTTTTGCGTAATTCCGGTTCAAAGCCCAATGAGTTGTGAGCGTCAGCGGTAATAGGCAGAAATTTATCTCGCTATAATAAAACGATTTATTATTTATATCATTTATAATAAACTTATGAGATTCATCCCGCGGCGCGGATTTTCTATCCGCCGCGGGAAACGGCGCCCTCCGCCCAAAAGTGGAATTAACGGCGGAGATATGGACAACAGCGCGGCTTTTGGTATGATAGGAAAAGAGTTCCGTATCAGTTTGCGCGCGGCCCGCCGCCTGTCCGGCGCTGTGGACGCGCAGTGTGAAAAAACTATGAGGAGCATTATCTCCGCCGTACACCGCACGCGGAAGGGAGGAGGACGAAGGAGCGGCGTTGAGAGCGGCCCGCGTGGACGCGGGGCTAACGCGCGGAGAAGGCGCTTTCCGGCCTCGGCCGGAGAGCATACAGCGGCATATTGAAGTCATCATCAAATCAGACAATAAGGAGTGGATATTCATGAAGTTTCTCACCAGCCTGCCTATGAAGCTGCTGCTCGGCGTCATAGTAGGTATCGCGGTCGGACAGTTCGCCGGCGTCGCTCTTATGAACGTCGTCGTGACGGTCCGCTACATTCTGGGACAGCTGATTCTCTTCTGCGTCCCGCTCATCATCATCGGATTCATCGCTCCGTCAATCACCCGTCTCGGCAACAACGCTTCGAAGATGCTCGGCGTAGCCGTCACGATAGCCTACATTTCGTCGATAGGCGCGGCGCTCTTCTCGATGGCCGCCGGCTACATCATGATACCGAACCTTTCCATCGTTACGAACGTTGAAGGGCTTCAGGCTCTGCCGGACCTCGTCTTCAAGCTCGACATCCCGCCGATAATGTCCGTCATGAGCGCGCTTGCGCTTTCGATGTGCCTCGGCCTCGCCGCGGCGTGGACGAAGGCTAAGTCGATCACCAACGCCCTTGAAGAATTCCAGCTCATCGTCCTTGCGATAGTTACGAAGATAGTCATCCCGCTTCTTCCGTTCTTCATTGCCTTCACCTTCTGCTCGCTCTCTTACGAAGGCAGCATCACGAAGCAGCTCCCGGTCTTCATCCAGGTCATCGTCATCGTCATGGTGGGCCACTACATCTGGATGGCTCTGCTCTACGCCCTCGCCGGAATCTACACCGGCAAGAACCCGTTTGACATAATCAAGAACTACGGCCCGGCTTACATCACGGCCGTCGGTACGATGTCCTCCGCCGCGACGCTCGCCGTCGCGCTGCGCTGCGCGAAGAAGTCTGAGCCGCCGCTCCGCGACGACATGGTCGACTTCGGAATCCCGCTCTTTGCGAACATCCACCTATGCGGCTCCGTCCTTACCGAAGTCTTCTTCGTCATGACGATTTCGAAGATCCTCTACGGCGCCATTCCTCCGATCGAGACGATGGTGCTCTTCTGCCTGCTCCTCGGCATCTTTGCGATAGCGGCCCCCGGCGTCCCCGGCGGTACGGTCATGGCCTCGCTCGGCCTTATCACGGGCATCCTCGGCTTTGATGATTCCGGCACGGCGCTCATGCTCACGATATTCGCGCTCCAGGACAGCTTCGGCACGGCCTGCAACGTAACGGGCGACGGCGCTCTGACGCTCATGCTCACGGGCTACGCGGACAAGCACGGCATAGCGCCGCAGAAGATAGAGAGAATCCTCTAGCTTCGCCGCGCTTTGAGAAAAAAGCCATAACGAACGACAGCGGGGGCCGCTTTGCGCGGCTCCCGCTTTTTCGCGCCGCGGCGCGGATTTGACGCGGGCGCGCGCGCGGCGTACAATCGGCTAGGCTTCTGCCGTCTTTATCTTTTTATGCGGGTGATAATATGTCCTTTATCTTATGCGCGTTATTCGGTTATCTCGCGGGCTCGTGCCCGACAGGCTTCCTAGTCGCAAAATATGTATGCGGCGCGGACATACGCTCCTACGGCTCCGGCAACATCGGCGCTACGAACGTCGGGCGGCTCATGGGCAGGAAGTGGGCCGTAGCTGTCGCCGTCTTCGATATGCTCAAGGGCGGCCTCGCGGTGCTCGCGGCCTCGTGTTTCGTCTCCTCGCACGCGCTTCTCGCCCTCACGGGAGTCTGCGCCGTCCTCGGCCACAACTACCCGGTCTGGCTCGGCTTCAAGGGCGGCAAGGGCGTGGCGACGACCTTCGGCGTCATGGCCTTCTTCGACTTTTTCACGCCGTGGCCCGCGATTCTCGGCGGCCTCGTATGGTACGCCGTCATGCGCTTCACGAAGTACGTCTCCGTCGCCTCGCTCGCCGGTCTCTTCGCTGCGGCGCTCTTCACATTCGCGTGGGGGATGCCGAAGCCTTACTCCTTCGCCGCGCTCTTCCTCGCCTGCCTCTCGTCGTGGCGTCACCGCTCGAACATCGACCGGCTGATGAAGGGGACGGAGTCTAAGGTGAAGTCGTAAAAACTTCCCGGCGGCGCGGCGCGCGGCGCTCAGCCGTCAGAGTCGGCGGAGCATGATGTATTCTTCTTCGGTTTCATCCACGACCTCAAATCCTGCCTTTTCGTACATTTTCAGCGCGTAGTTCGCCTTTTGGACGGAGAGCGATACTCGCTCGTACCCTTTGCGTTTCAGGAGACTGAGCATTTCGCGCAGCAGGGCCGTGCCTATGCCGCGTCCGCGGTATTCCCTGTAAAGAGAGACGGCGAGCGACGGCGTTTCGCCGTCTATGTGCCCATAGTCGTCCATGATGCGCGCCCATATCGCGCCTACGACTGCGCCATCAGCTTCCGCGACCAGGCCCGTGTCGTCCTTACGCGAGCCGAAGCCGTCGACGTAGAGGCGCAGCTCCGGCAGCGAGAGGATGGACCTCGGCGGCGCGGGCGTCCCCTCCGGTACAAAAATGGCCTCGTATAGAAAATTTTCAAGCAGAGCGTATTCCTCTTCTTTTATCTCTCTGACGGTGCTGTGCACGGCGGCCCTCCGCGTTCTACGAAAAAGCCGCCCGCGCCTCGTCGCGCAAGCGGCCTGATTTTTGCCTTTTTCCCGATTTTCCGTCAGCTCAGCAGATCCATGCTGTTGCGGATATATTCGATGCCGGACCAGACTGTGAGGATGACGGCGAGCCACATGACAGCCATCGCGCCCGGTATGTTGAAGAGCAGAAGGATTATTCCTATTATCTGCGTCACGGTCTTCAGCTTGCCGCCCTTCGAGGCCGCTATCACGACGCCCTCGGAGGCGGCGACCATGCGGAGCCCCGAGACGATGAACTCGCGCGAAATTATCACGACGACCATCCACGCGGGGAAGCGGTGCAGCTCGACGAGCGCCGTCAGCACGGCGATGACGAGTATCTTGTCGGCGAGCGGGTCGATGAACTTCCCGAGGTTAGTTACGATGTTGCGCTTGCGCGCGATGTAGCCGTCCACGGCGTCGGTTATCGACGCGATGATGAAGACGGCGGCGGCGATGCAGTCTCCGACGTTCAGCCCCATTATATAGCCGAGCTGTCCGCGAAGCGTTAGAAAGACGAGTATGACGGGAACCAGTATCACCCTGAAAAGGCTTAGCATATTAGGCAGATTCCACGGCGACGACGGCATTTTCATTCCTCCGTTGATCGCGCGGCGGCGGCGCGCCGCGTCTGTTTTTACACTTTGTTATTTATATCATAAAGTCGGAATTTTTGCATTTAAAAGTGTGCGCGAGAGACGTTTCTGCCTTTTTTAGCTGCGTCGAAATATCAAGGGCGCCTATATTGTTTAGGCCGCCTCCGGGGCTTGCCATAATCAGCGCACTTCTGGTAATATACGCAGAGCCTCTTACACGGACATGCGTCTCCACAACATGCCTGAGTTGGAGGGAATAGGGGCGAGCACGCCCAGAACGGAGTGATAGGTATGATAGAGAAGGATAAGAAACAGTCGATCATCGAAGAGTACAAGACGCACGAGGCGGACACTGGCTCCACGGAAGTTCAGGTCGCCATCCTCACGGCGCGCATCCGCGAGCTGACCGAGCACATGAAGGTCCACAAGAAGGACTTCCACAGCCGCCGCGGTCTCCTCATCATGGTAGGTAAGCGCCGCCGCCTGCTCCAGTATCTCAGGAACAAGGACTTCGGCCGCTACCAGACGCTCATACAGCGCCTCGGACTCCGCCACTAATCCTACGCGATTTTTCGCATATTTCATGGCGAAAGGGTTCTCCCTTTCGCCATTTTTTATTATTTTGTGTTATCCTTCTTATCGTGATGATAATAGGTAGGAGGAATAACCTTGAAGAAAATTTATGAGCTTGATTTCTATGGCAAGAAATTGTCATTTGAAGTCGGACGTGTAGCGAAGCAGGCCAACGCGGCGGTGCTGGCGAGACACGGCGACACGGTGATTCTCGTGACGACGGTGCTCGCTGAAAAGGCGCGCGAAGGGCTAGACTTCTTCCCGCTGCTCGTCGACTACGAAGAGCGCTACTACGCCGCGGGCAAAGTCCCCGGCGGCTTCATCAAGCGCGAAGGCCGTCCGTCCGAGTCCGCGATACTCAGCGGGCGCATGATCGACCGCTCCATCCGCTCGCTCTTCCCCGAATGGATGCGCCACGACGTCCACGTAGTCGCGACAGTCATGTCCGTCGACCAGAAGAACCCTGCGAACATACTCGGCATCAACGGCGCGTCGCTCGCGCTCGCAATCTCCGACATCCCGTGGAACGGCCCAATAGGCGCGGTGCGCATAGGCTGCCTCGACGGGAAGCTCGTCGTCAACCCCGACGAGAAAGACCTTCCGAACAGCACGCTCGACCTCACCGTCGCCGGACACCGCGGCGGCATCACGATGGTCGAGGCCGGAGCCAAAGAAGTATCGGAAGAGCTGCTCGTAGACGCAATGGAGCTTGCGAACGAAGCCATCGGCAAGATAATGGACTTCATCGACGAAGTCGTCGCCGAAATAGGCAAGCCGAAGGCGCAGCTCCCCGCGCCAGAAGTTATAGAAGAAATCGATAACTGGATGCACGACAACCTCACCGACGAAATATATGCGGCGGTGCAGATCAACCAGAAACAGCCGCGCGGCGCGGCCATCGCTGCGGCGCAGCAGAAGGCCGAGGACTTCTTCGCCGAGAGCTATCCCGATTCCGCAAAATACATAGCCGGAATAATGGACGAAATGGTCAAGAAGGCGGTCCGCCGCCTGCTCCTCGTCGATAAAAAACGCGCCGACGGACGCGCGATGGACGAGCTTCGCCCGATAACCTGCGAGGTCGACATACTGCCGATGACCCACGGCTCGGCGCTCTTCACACGCGGCGAGACGCAGTCGCTCGGCGTCACGACGCTCGGAATGATGGGCACGGACGACCAGGTTATGGACGGCCTCAAACTCGACGAGCCGTCGAAGCGCTTCATCCTCCACTACAACTTCCCGCCCTATTCCGTCGGCGAGGTGCGCCCGATGCGCGGCCCCGGACGGCGCGAAATAGGCCACGGCGCGCTCGCCGAACGCGCTCTCCGCGCGGTGTTCCCCGAGGAAGATTCATTCCCCTACGTCGTGCGCCAGGTATCCGACATACTTGAATCCAACGGCTCCAGCTCGATGGCCTCGGTATGCAGCGGCAGCCTCTCGATGATGGCGGCGGGCGTACCCGTCAAAAAAGCCGTCGCCGGCATAGCGATGGGCCTCATTGCCGACAACGGGCAGGTCTGCATCCTCACCGACATACAGGGCCTTGAAGACCACTACGGAGACATGGACTTCAAGGTAGCCGGCACGCGCGACGGCGTAACCGCGCTCCAGATGGACAACAAAGCCGGCGGCATCACGCGCGAAATACTGACGCAGGCGCTCGCGCAGGCGAAGAAAGGCCGCTACCAGATACTCGACATCATGGACGCGGTAATATCCGAGCCGCGTCCAGAGCTTGCGCCGACCGCCCCGAAAATCGTCACCTTCAACATCGACCCTGAAAAAATCCGCGACGTCATCGGCTCCGGCGGAAAGACGATCCGCGGTATAGTCCAGCAGACCGGTGCGAAGATCGACGTCGAAGACAGCGGCAAGGTCAGCGTCGCCGCCGTCAACGAAGAGTCCGCGGCTATGGCCGTCAAGATAATCAAGGACCTCGTCCGCGAAGTCGAGGCCGGAGAGATCTTCGTCGGAACAGTCACGCGTATGCTCACCTTCGGCGTATTCGTCGAAGTGCTGCCCGGCAAGGAAGGGCTGCTCCACGTCAGCGAAATAAGCAACTACCGCGTGCCGTCGGTCGAAGACGCCTTTGAAATCGGCGAAAAGGTGCTCGTCACAGTCAAGGAAATAGACGATATGCACCGCGTCAACCTCAGCCGCAAGAAGCTGCTCGACAGGCTCGACGAGCTTGCCTTCCAGCCCGAATTCCGCGACCAGATACCCGCCGAGAAGGAGCGCGAGGAGCGCTACTCGCAGTTCCCGCGTGGAGGCGGCGAGCGCCGCGAAGGCGGACGCGACCGCGACAGGGGAGGGCGCGACCGTGACCGCGACAGAGGCGAGCGCCGCGAGCGCGACCAGAGGCATGAGGCGGACGACTTCGAGGAGAAGCCGCACCGTCCCGCGCGCCGCTTCGAACGCGAACGCAAAAACTAATGGACGTAATAAAAGTTAAAGTAAAAGCCGAGGGCGGCGTGACGCCGCCCTCATACGCGACCGCCGGAGCCTCCGGCATGGACCTCCGCGCGAGCGAAGCCGCCGTTATAAAGGCCGGAAAGCGCGGCATAGTCGGCACGGGACTGTACATCGAGCTGCCGGAGGGCTACGAAGCGCAGGTGCGCCCGCGCAGCGGCCTCGCCCTCAAACACGGCGTCACCGTCCTCAACACCCCCGGCACTATAGACTCCGACTACCGCGGCGAAATCCGCGTCATCCTAGTGAACCTCGGAGAAGAAGACTTTGCGGTAGAACCAGGCGACCGCATAGCGCAGATGGTCTTCGCCCCCGTCACGAAGGCCGAACTGGAAATAGCGGCCGAACTCAACGAAACGGAACGAGCCGCAGGCGGCTTCGGCAGCACAGGGAAGAAATAACCTCATAGCATAAAAATCCAGAAAACAGCGAAGCCCCCGGCAATTCTATCTGCTGGGGGCTTGATTGTCGGTATGTCTGCGTTCTATCGCCGTACTGTCGTGTTATTGGATGTTTGCTAGTTCGTCCAGCCTTGTCTGTATTGTGTTGATTTCGTCGTCTATGGCTCTGAGGCGGGCCTCTTCGTCGGCGCGGTCTTTGCGGAGGTTTTCGAGGCGTTTTATCAGGCGGTCGGTCTCAAGCCTCGCGGCGGTCTGTCCCGCGTAGAGTTTGCTCGGGTTGTCGTTTTTGATGTCCCAGAAGAAGCGCGCCGTTCGTCCGCGTCCTCCTATCAATGGGCTGATTCCTGAACTAAGTTCTATCGTTACCCTGTTCTTTCCGTCAAGTATGTTTTTCCCCGTCTTTGGGTCGAAGCGGTTGAAATATATAAGCCCCTCTCTTTCGCCTTGGAAGGGGAAGTTTAGGCGCTTGTCGTAGTCCGCCGGCTCGTATGTCTTGTTGCCAATCTTCAGGTCTATCATTTTGTCGAAAGGCCCCGGGTGCATGGTCGGGCCGTTGTTTACAAATTCAATTTTTATTGGAATCATCTCGCTCAAGTTGAGCATCTGGAGGTAACGGTATTTGTATCTTTCCATTTCGTCCTGCGTCCAGAGATTTTTCTCGGCCTCGTTCTGTATCTCTGCTTCAACAAGTTCCGCTGAATAGTAAGTTACCGCTACGGTCAGGTTGCTCGTCCCGTCCTGATAAAGCACTTTCTTGCGCCAGCGGAGCAGAATATTGTCGATTGCGGCGGCGTAGGCTGTCGCGCATATCGCGGTGATGAATAGTGCTATTGTGAGAATTTTTATCCATGAGGATATTTTTTTCTTGCGTTCGGTCAATGTTTAATCCTCCTGTTGTGGGGATGTGTGGTTGTTTCTTGCCGTCATGCCGCGCCTTGACGCGGCATCCAGCGGCGTTCAGTACCGTTGCGTATGGGAATCAACGACACTAGATTCCGCGTCGAAGCGCGGAATGACGATTAACATGCGTTTCCTTAATGAGTTATATAGGTATTTTTCGCCGCCTCACGCTTTACGTATAGGATTCCTGACAGAAGCATTCAGGAATGACGGTGGTGGGCGGAGCGTTCAGGATTAACGAAGTTTGTGCTGCTGTTCTTTTGATTAACCAAAACAGCAAAAACAACGTCGTCCTGAAAATGTTTTGTTCAGGACCTCCTGCACGGAACGTTAGAGGCGGAACAGAAACGTTGAGGCTTTCCAGTCTC
>MHCFR05601__coassemble_1265_pt1 | contig 17427 bp, 19 predicted proteins | sample MHCFR05601__metabat2_low_PE_003 | metagenome-assembled genome bin MHCFR05601
ACGACGAGCTCGTCGAGGTGACGCCGCTCTCCGTCCGCATACGCAAGATGATTCTTGACGCCGACCAGCGCAAGAAGGCGCGCATCCAGGCCGGTATACGCGACGACGACGAGGATTAATACGATGCTCCACGAACTTGTGCCGTTCCGCAGCTTTGAGCAGGACGAAGTTTACAGCTGCTTTACTAACATTCTTGAAAGCATAGGGACTTTCGACGACGACGAACGCGCCGAAAGCGCAGGGTGGTTCTGCGACTGCGCATCTCAGCTCGCCTGCTACGCCGAGCGTGCCGGAATCGCCGGAAACGTCTGGACGGCGTGGCTTGCGAAGCTCTTCGCCTGCGCGGAAAACCCTTTCTCGCTCGCGCACGAACGCCGCGAAATTTCCGGCGGCACGATGGAGCGCCTCGCGATGCAGGACATGGAGCAGCTTTACTTCTATCTGAAATACGACTATGCGAAGCTTGAAAAGCGGCTGAACGTCAATATGATGAGACGCTTCGGCAAAGATTTTGCACCGGCGGCGAACGCTCCAGCGTCGCTTGACAGGACGGCCGGAGCTGTAATTGCGGAACTTGCCGCCGCGATGGAAAAAGCCGCGTCGCCGCAGGAGCTTTACAAGGCCGTCACGGATTTCTACCACGCGCACGGCGCCGGAAAATTCGCGCTCTACAACGGATTCCGCTGGGACGACAAGGCGCGCGAGATAGTTCCCGCCGTGCCGCTTGAGGATATAACGTTCGACAAGCTCTTCGGCTACGAAGATCAGAAGCGCGCGCTCATCGACAACACGCTCGCCTTCCTCGAAGGCCGTCCCGCGAACAACGTCCTGCTCTACGGTGAGGGCGGCACGGGAAAATCCTCGTCCATAAAGGCGCTGCTCAACGAATACGCGCCGCGCGGCCTGCGCATGATCGAGCTGTACAAGCATCAGATGGCGGACTTCGAGGCAGTGCTCGACGCCGTCAAGTGGCGCAACTATAAATTCGTGATATTCATGGACGACCTATCGTTCGAACAGTTCGAGGTCGAATACAAATTCCTCAAAGCCTTCATCGAAGGCGGGCTTGAAAAACGTCCCGACAACGTGCTGATATACGCGACCTCGAACCGCCGCCACCTCATGAAAGAAACGTGGAGCGACCGCGACGACAAATCGGACGACATGCACGAATCCGAGACGATGCAGGAGAAGATGTCGCTCGTAGACCGCTTCGGCCTCATGATACGCTACTTCTCGCCGGAGCAGGAGCAGTACCTCGACATAGCGCGCAAACTCGCCGCCGAATACGGCATCGACTCGCAGAGCGAAGAATTTGAAAAAGGCGCGATACGCTGGGAGCTGAAGCACGGCGGCTTCTCGGGCCGCAGCGCAAGACAGTACGTCGAGCACCTCGCGGGTCTAGCCGTAAAATAAAATTACCGAAAAGCCTCAAACGCCTCCGCAAGGGGGCGTTTTTTAGTATTCGCATGGTGCGGAGGGAACGAGGCTGAACTGTGCCGCAAGAGCGCAGGCGCGGTTCTGTTTGGCGCATTTACTCATGACGGTGCGCTGTACGCCGCGCGCGCGAGCTTATACAATAAATAGTAAATTTACGGCGGAGCGCGAAGGGAGCGGCGCGGCATGGAACTCAGACTTCTGCAATATTTTTTGACGGTAGTGCGCGAAGAGAACATCTCCCGCGCGGCGGAGCTGCTGCACATAACGCAGCCGACGCTGAGCCGCGGCATACAGAAGCTCGAAGAGGAGCTTGGCGCGCAGCTTTTCATACGCGGGCGGCGCATCACGCTCACCGACGCGGGCGTAATGCTGCGGCGGCGCGCGGAAGAGGTCGCCGCGCTCGTAGACAAAATAGACGCGGAATTTGAAGAAAAGCGCGAGCTTGCCGGAGTCATATCGATAGGCACGGGAGGCTTTAAAGCCTTCGGCGCTCTGCCGCGCGCCATGGAAGGCTTCCGCGCCCGCTGGCCCCGCGTGCGCTTCCGCATACATACAAACAGCTCCGAATATATCAAGGAACGCATAGAGCAAGGGCTGCTGGACTTCGCGCTGCTGATGGAGCCTGTTGATGTATCGAAATTCGACTATGTGCGACTGCCCGGGCGTGAACGCTGGGGACTGCTAGTCTCCGCGGGGAACCCGCTCGCCTCGCGCGCCAGCGTGTCGGCTGACGGCCTTCGCGGCCTGCCGCTCATCACTACGGACAGGCTTCCGGTCCAGCGCGAACTTGAAAGCCGCCTCGGAATAAATTTCTCCGAGCTTGAAATCTTCGCGACTTACAACATAATCACGAGCGCGGCTGAAATCGTCGCCGCAGGCGCGGCCTGCGCGCTTACGATAGAGGGCGTCGTCTCGCTCTTCGACCCTGCAAAGGTCGTCTTCGTCCCGCTCGAACCAGAACTGTCCATGGCGGCGGTCCTGGCGTGGAAGAAATTCCAGCCGAACTTCGGCGCGGCGGGCGCTTTCCTAGACTATCTCAAAAGTATGCAGTAAATGTATAGTTTTGTATAAAATACGGTAATTAGACATATTTATGCAATAAAGCTAAAGTATCAGGCGTGGATGGGAGATTTCCGGCGCGCCTGATTTTTTTATAAACGAAGGGAGGAACGCCGCGAGTGGAGGATGGAGCGAAATTTGAGACGGAAGAGGCGGCGGAGCGCGAGACCGCGGGACTCGGCCTCTCGCGCGACGAGAGCCGAAAGTTCATGAGTTTCACTGACGAGGCCGAAGGCCGCGAAGGCCTCGCCGCGATTCTGCGCGCGAAGCGGCGCGCGCTGCTCTACGAAATTCACGAGCGCCAGCGCATCATAGACAACATCGACTGCCTGATATGGCGTTGGCAAAGAAATGAAAGGGGGAACAAAAAATGAAGAAGGAAGAATCTGCATCGAAAGGACGAAAAGCTGTGCGGTTCGCGGCCTGTCTCGCGCTCGCCGCGGCTCTTGCACTTCCGGCTCTTCCGCGCGCTGGCGCCGCGGCACCGTCGGGAGAGGGCGTGCTCGTGGCCTACTTCTCGCTTAATCATTCCGTACCCGAGGGCGCGGACGCAGTGACGCACGCGACGCCCGCCGTTGGGAACACCGAGGCCGCGGCGCGCGAGATCGCCGCGCAGACGGGCGGGACGCTCTTTGCGATAAGGACGGAGCGGACGTACGCGGAGCGCCACGACGAATGCTCTGAAATCGCGGAGCAGTAGGCGCGAAGCGACGCTCGCCCGTCGCTCACGCCCCACGTCGAAGGAATGGAAAATCACGGCACGGTCTTCGTAGGCTATCCGATATGGTGGTATGCGGAGCCTATGGCGGTGCGCACTTTCCTCGAAGAATACGACTTCGCGGGAAAGACCGTCGTTCCGTTCTGCACATCGCTCGGAGCGGGCGTCGAGCGCAGCGTTGAGAACATACGGAAGCTCTGCCCAGACTCCACTGTGCTGAAAGGCGCTAGATTTCGCACAGAGAGCGCGGACTTTCGCGAGCCGGTCAAGGAATGGCTGAAAGAGATTGGGATTCTGCAATAGAGAGAGGAGAGGAAAATTATGAAAAAGTTGTTGCTTATGGCGGCGCTCTCTGCGCTTGCGGCGGTTTTAACGGCTGGAGCGGCCTGCGCTGAAGACGCCGTCCGCCTGAAAATCACGGCCGGAGGGCGCGAGCTTACAGCGCCGCTTCGCGCGCATTCGCCGCAATGCTGCCGCTGACGCTTCCGATGGAAAATCTCTACGGGCGCGAGATGTGCCGCCGTTTCGGCGCGGGCGCTCTGCCGGACGGTGAAACGCGCTCCGACGGCTACGAGGTTGGAGACATCGCATACTGGCCGCCGCGCGGCAGCCTCGTGATACTCTACGCGCAGAACGGCGAACGCTTCGAGCGCGTCCACCTCGGCCATATCGACGGCGGCGTTAAAATTTTCAGAAGCATGGGCGATGTGGACGTAACCTTCGAACTTTTGCGTTAATGAACGTCAATGCTTAAAAAGCATTTTGAGACAGCGCAATTAAGGTATTGGACATCGGAAGAGCTTTTCATTTATATTATTCTGCGTAAGCAAGCGAAATAAATATCCGCGGATTAAATATAGCAAAACATCCGGCGCGAAGCGCTGCGCCGGGTACTGATACTACATACTCAAACGGAGGGAAACATGATGATATTCAGGACGATTCTGGCGGTTTTGTGCGTGACGGTGTTGACGGCGGGGCTTGCGGCGAAGGGCTGGGCCGCGGAGGTGCGCGGAGCGCTCTCGCCGAGGGAGCGGGCCATCGCGGAGGTCTCGGCCTTCGCCTCGAAGGGCGACCTGGAGGGGCTGCGCGCGGCGCTTGCGAGAGGGCTCGACGCTGGCGTTCCGGTCAACGAGTTTAAGTCTGTGCTGGTGCAGGCATACGCTTACTGCGGCTTCCCGCGCAGCCTCAACGCGCTGACGACCTTCATGAACCTTGAGAACGAGCGCGGCAACAGGGACCCGGAGGGGCCGGAGCCGTCGCCGCTGCCCAACAGGCCGAGCCTTGAGTTCGGCACGGAAAATCAGCGCAAGCTGCTCGGACGCGAGGCGAAGGGCGCGGTTTACGAATTCGCCCCGGCGATAGACCAGTTCCTCAAGGCGCACCTCTTCGGCGACATCTTCGGGCGCGACAACATCGACTGGAAGACGCGCGAAATTGCGACGATAGCGATGCTCTCGGCGGTGCCGGGCCTCGACTCGCAGCTCGCGGCGCACATCGCCACCGGCAAGCATAACGGGCTGACCGACGCGCAGGTCGCGGAGATTCTCTCGATTTCAGCGAACGAGGTCAACGGCTACGCGAACACGAGTCCCTTCCCCTTCGGCGAGGAGAACACCGCCTTCGCAAAATATTTCTCCGGCAAATCGTGGCGCCAGCCGCTCATCTCGAATAAGGAGCTCAACGTCCCGATAAGCAACATCACCTTCGAACCGGGCTGCCGCAACAACTGGCACAGCCACACCGGCGGGCAGATACTCGTCGTCACGGGCGGCGAAGGCTACTATCAGGAGCGCGGCAAGGCTGCGCGCAGGCTCGTTGCTGGAGACGTCGTTGAAATTCCGTCGAACGTGGAACACTGGCACGGCGCGGCCCCGGACAGCTGGTTCGCCCACCTCTCGATAGAGTGCAACCCGCAGACGAACAAGAACACGTGGCTTGAACCGGTATCGGACGCGGATTATCGTGCGGCGACGGCGGAGCAGAAATAACGCGGCGGGCCGGGGCTTCGCGCTCCGGCCCGTTTCCGTCTCCTTACGGTTTTTTGCCCTCGGGCAGCTCGCGCACGCTGCCGTCGCGCGCCACCATTTTTTTGACGTAGGCGACGAAGCGTTTGCAGGCGGGCGACGCCTCGGCGAACGAGGGGAGGCAGATGGCGAGCTCGCGCGTCACGCCGGGCTTCAGCGGGAGCGTGACGGCGCGGCCCGACCAGCCGCGCATGACGAGTTCGGGCAGTATGCTGACGCCGAGGCCGTTTTCGACCATCGAAAAAATCGTCCTCTCGTCGCGCGATGTGAATTTTATGTTCGGCGTCAGCGAGTGTTCTTCGAGTATGCGGCTCGTCGCGTAGTCGTAGCTGTGCGTGACGATGACGAAGTCCTCTCCGTTGAAGGCTTCGAGCGGGAATTCGCTGCGCGAGGCGAGCGGGTGCTCCGGCGGCAGTATCGCAAGAAAGGGGTCGGAATAGAGCGCGTAGTGCTCGAAATTCCGCCCGGGCTGGCAGGTCATGAGCGCGAGGTCTGCCGCGCCATCTTCGAGGGCCTCTTCAAGAGCGTCAGTGCCGCCCTCTGTTATCTCTATTTTTATGTTCGGGTAGTCGCTCTGGAAGCGCTTGATTATCTGCGGCAGCCAGTGCGCCGCGACGCTGGAGAAGGAGCCGATGCGCAGCGTTCCCGCGATGAGGCCGTTGAGCGATCCGACTGTCTGCGTCAGCCGCTCGTTCCACTTGACTATCTCGCGCAGGTAGGGCAGCACGCGCGCGCCCTCCTCCGTGAGCGTCACGCCGCCGCGCCCGCGCAGGAAGAGGCGGAAGCCGAACTCCGTCTCGACGGCCTTTATCATGTGGCTCACGCCGGACTGCGTGTAGCCGAAATCTTCGCCGGCCCTCGTGAGGTTGCCGCACTCCGCGGCCTTTATGATGACTTCGTACTTTCTTGCATCCATCGTACGTTCCGCCTTCTTTTCAGATTTTTCGCACTGATTATATAATATGTGGAGAAAAATCATTGCGCGTATTCGTCTCTATGTCTGGGGGAGTGGGTATGAAGTATAGAATTTTTCGGCAGTCCGCGGCGTTCCTGACAATTTTCCTCTGCGCGCTCATGCTGTGCGCCCCGGCGCGCGGCGCGACGCTCGCCTCGCTCCACGAAGACTTCGCCAAATATCAGACGGACCCGCTCGCTCGGGCGGACGGGCTGCGCAAGGAGATACGCCGCCTTCAGGAGACGGAGGAGGGCTTCGCGCGCCAGTACGGGATTAAAATATCCGACGTCCTCGAATATGAATTCGCGCTCGTCGATCTCGTCGACGCGTACAACAGCCTTTATTTCATCCAGAACGAGGGCGAGGTGAAGAACACCTTTCTGCTCGACGACAACCGCATAACGGCCCTTTCGAGACAGAACCCGCCCTATCCTTTCATCTTCTATCTCGACATCAGCGAGGATGTGTCGAGCTGCCGCCGCGAGCTTGAAGACCTGCGCCGCGATATGGATACGGCGCGCGCGAAGATGATAGAGCTGCGCGAGAAAAAGACGGCGATAGAGAAGAGCTACCGGCTGCTCTCCGCGCACAGCTCCGTCTCCGCAGAAGAGCGGCTGAAGCATAATTTCGAGCTCAACGTGCAGATGACGCGCCTCGAACTTTGCCTTACGCAGCTCACCTATTACGAGCACTCCCTTAATATTTCGCTGAGCCAGACGGCCGACGTGGAGGCGAAGCTCGACCTTCTCGACCCGCTGATAAAGCGCGTGCGCGCGAACATATCGAAAGAGAGCGGCGGATTCGACTATCTGAATTCATTCGTATTCCGCAACGAGCGCGCGCTGCGCGACACTCTGGAAAAGCTCAACGAGAGATTCCAGGAGATGGACGACGCGCGCCGCAACGACATGGAGCTGACGCAGCTCGAACGCTACTGCAACGCTACGGGCCGCCGCCTTGCCTCGGACGAGGCCGTCTACGTCCTCGACATGATAAAGCTCTGGTCGGCTACGCGCCTTGCGTGGCGCTCCACATACGACCTTCTGCTCGGGCGCACGAGCTTCCAGGAGAACCGCGAGACGCTGGAGCTGACGAAGGGGCTCATAGATTACGCCGAGACGCGCATCAACGACGCGAACCGCAACCTCCAGATGATACGCGCCGCGGAACAAGAGGTGCAGCGCCGCTGCGCGACCATCACGCCCGAGCCGTCGCCGGAGGACGAGGAGACGAAGAACCGCTTCATGCGCGAGCTTTCCGCGCAGAAACAGCGCTATCTTTCGTACATCGTCGCGCTTGGAGCGATGCTCGACCAGTTCGAGACCCTTCAGGGCGAGACGGAGCGCGCGCTCGGGGAGAGCGGCGCGGACGAAAAGCTTCAGAACCTCTGGACGCAGAACTTCGGCGGCCTGCTCAACATGGAGATGTGGAGCATAAGCGACTACCCGATCACGCTGAAAAAGCTGCTGCTCGCCGTCATGCTCTTCTTCGCGGGATTTTTCGTGACGCGCTTCGCCTCGACGCGCGCGAAGAAGCATTTTGAAAAGGCCGGCACGCTCAGCAAGCACAGCCTGATACTCGTTCAGAACCTCGTCTTCTACGCCGGCGTGATATTCTCCTTCCTGCTCACGCTCTGGACGCTGCGCATACCGCTGACCGCCTTCGCCTTCATGGGCGGCGCGGCGGCTATCGCGATAGGTCTCGGTATGCAGAAGCTGATGGGCGACATGATAGCGGGCATCCTGCTCTTCTTCCAGAAGAAAATACGCATCGGCGACGAAGTCATAATCGACGGCACCTACGGCGTAGTCTCCGAGATAACGCTCCAGAACACCGTGCTGATCTGCCAGCAGACGCGCCATCTGATAATCCCGAACAGCAAGATGCTCGACAGCTCCGTGCTGAACCTCACGCTCAACAATTCAATTTCGCGCTACGACCTCGAAGTATCGATCGACTACGAGTCGGACGTCGAGAAGGCGATGGCGCTGATACGCACGATTCTGAGCGAGAATAAGAGCATACTCAAGACGCCGCCCTTCCGCACCGTCGTCTCTGAGTTCGGGGACAGCGGCATACAGATAACGGCGTATTTCTTCATCGACCTGAGCCGCACGATCGAGTCGAGCGTCAAGAGCGAGCTGCGGCTGCGCATCCTCGAAGCCTTCCGCGAAAACGGCATAGAGATGCCATATCCGCAGGTCGACGTGCATTTGCGCGGCGACGGCGGCGATAGGTAAATTTGCGTAAAACGCGCGCGGCGGCTCAAACTTCGGGCCGCCGCGCGTTTTTTGTCTCCGCAAGCCGAACATGCGGCGCGTTTTATAACTACATACAGAGACTATAAAATTATAAAAACAAATTATAAGTATATAAAAACTCGTAAATCCGCGCTGTGTGGCTATAATATCTAAAATTTCTATAAATTAATCTGGCGCTTCATGTAGCAGCGCCGCGGGGCTTGAATACGCGCGGCTTCGCAAACGTCCGTAATTCTGCGTAAACCGTCTAAAATAGAAATTTTTTTTGTTTTACGCACGCCTGTGGCCGCTACTATAATTCATGCGTCAACAAGGAATAGAAGGGGGCTGGACGAAAATGGGCGGCGATATGATTCTTCTTGCTACGATGGCTGTGACGGCGGCGATTTCGACCGCGTTCGCTCTTGTGATGACGAAAAAAGAATTATGGCAGTCAACGGGTGCTTCTGCGGTTTCCGAGATGGAAGCCGGAAAGGCGTCCTGCTGATAAATTTCCTCCCTAGGAAGAAAATGCGGCCGCGAGGCCGTATTTTTTATGCCCTTATGACATGAATTTATTTCATGTAAAAAATTAATTTTTGTCGTTTTACTAATCATTGCCGCGCTGATAATATAGCGACTGTCAGGGACGGCCGTTCCTCATATAAAAGAAATCACGGCGGCAACGCCGAGGGGGTCATTTCAATGACGGTATTTGCAGAGATGTTCATAGCGGCTGGAAGCCTGGTTTTTGCCTTTGCGATGGAGATGCGCGACATCTGCGCGGAGATGGCCGGAGCCAAGCACACCGGCGCAGCGGCGAAGCGCTTCTAATAAGGCGGCGATTTACTGAAGCGCGTTCCAAGCGCGCGCTTCGTTACGCGCAGCGGCCCACGACCCCGCCGCGCCCTAAAAGCAGAGCTCAAGGCGAAGGGCCTGCATTCCTCAGAAAGACGCGGCGTACCGACATACGCCGCGTCTCTTATATTCCTTAAACGTTTCCCACTATAACGGTTTCGAGCTTTTCGCGCGCAGTCCCCGCGAGGCGGAAGAGCGTTTCCCTAGGCGTCGGCGGCCTGTCCGTCATGAGCCGCCGCGGGAAGAAGCGCGTGACGTGCAGCGGAATTTTATCGTCGAGCGAGGCGATCCACGACGAAAGCGCGCGCATCTCATCCTCGCCGTCGTTTTCGCCGGGGACTATCAGCGTCGTCAGCTCCACGTGCGCCGCGCCGGCGGCCGCCGCGATGAAGCGCTTCACTGTTTCGAGGTCGCCGCCGAGCTTTCTGTACCATTCTTCTGTGAAGCCCTTGAGGTCGATGTTGTATGCGTCGACGAGCGGCAGCAGCTCGCGCTGGATTTCCGGCTCCGCGGTCCCGTTCGTGACGAGGACGTTTTTCATGCCGCGCGCGCGTATCTCGATGGCGCAGTCGCGCACGAACTCCCAGCCGGCTAGAGGTTCGTTGTATGTGTATGCGAGGCCGATGTTGCCGCGCGTTTTCAGCTCTTCCGCGAGTTCCGCGAGGCGGCGCGGCGTCACGCTCTCCGCCGGAAAATCCTCGCCAGCGCCCGCAATTTCATAATTCTGGCAGAAGGGGCAGTTCAGGTTGCAGCCGAAGCTGCCCACCGACAAAATCATAGAGCCGGGGTAAAATCGCGCAAGCGGCTTCTTCTCTATCGGGTCGAGCGCGGCGGACGTGACGCGCCCGTAGTTCAGGCTGACGCTGCGGCCTCCGGCGTTCTTCCTCGCGCGGCAGAGGCCCGTTTGCCCTTCTTCGAGGCGGCAGCGATGAAAGCAGACTGGGCAGATTATGCTAGAAATGGCGCGTCACCTCGAAACGTTCAAGCTCGACGTTCTCGCCCTGCGCGATGCCGGCCTTCTGCTTCGCTATCGCTATCTGCTCCTCCACGCTGTTCACGCCGTCGAGATTCGGCAGCAGCAGGCCGCGCCGCCCGCCCTTCGTGACGATGACGCCGTATCTTTTCACGTCGAGCTGCGACGGAGATGTTATCCGCTCCGGCGGTTCGAGCACGTCCACGCTGTAGACGAGCCTGTCCAGCTCCTCTGGCTCGACTGGATTGAATCGTGGGTCGCGCGACGAGGCGCTGACGCCGTTGTCGATGATTTCCTGCGCGACGCAGGGCGTGACCGGCGCTATCGTGCCGATGCAGCCGCGCAGCCGCCCGTCCTCATGAAGCGAGACGAAGACCCCGGCGCGGCGGCGCGTCATATCGCCGGGCAGCCCCTCCGGCATTTCAAGCCTGCGGCCCGTGCGCACGTAATGTTCGACTGATGCGCGCGCGAGGCGCACATATTCGTCCTCGGCGGCCCTTATAGCTGCAAGGCGCGCCCTCTCCTTATCTTCGTAAATTTCAAGAAAACGGCGCGAATCGTCGCGCCCGCCGCCCTCGAAGGTGCAGACGCCGTAGCCGACGCCGAACGGCCCTTCGTGCGACAGCCGCTCCGCCCGCACGGCGCGCCCGTCGAAAGCGCCCGCCATGATTACGAAAGAACGATGGCCGCACTCTGCGGCGCTCTCGCAAAAATCTTCCGAGAAGTCGAAAAGCTCGCCGAAAGCCGCGCGTCCCATCACCTCCATGACGCGCTCGTCGTACTTCGGCCCGTCGGGCGAAAAGCCGTAAGGGCCGTCCGCCTTGAGCTTGTGCGAAAGGTCGCCGCTCGCGACGGCGACTGCGCGCCGCCCGAGCTTCTCTGCAGTCTCTGCGATGAGCCGCCCGAATTTATAATGCTCCGCAAGCGGCAGGCCCGAGAGTCCGACGCGCACGACCTTCGGCAGTTTGTCCGCCGCGCGCGAAAGGAAATAAAGCGGCACCATCACGCCGTGGTCGAGCCGCTTGTCGCGCTCGCCGAGCGTTCCCGCCGGAAAGCCGGACTTTCCCGCCGCAGCCTCAAGCGCGCGCACGAACTCCGCGTCGTAGGAAACTTCAAAAGCTTCCTGCGGCGCGCTGAACTGCGCGAAATTCCCCGAAGCTCCGGCTCCGGGCGAAACGTGAAAATAATCCGCATACATCACGGCGTGCGGCGAAACGACGATCAGCGTATCAGGCTCGAAGCTCATCGCAAACTCCGCCGCGCGCTCGTAAGCGCGCACAGTCGCCTCAATCCCGCGCTCCCCGCCGCGCCCCACCGCCGGCACGATAAGCGGCGGATGCGGCACCATAATACCCGCAACGATTCCCATTGCCTGTACCTCCAATCATGCGCATACTGCGTTTGTATTCATTGGGATTATACACCAGTCGCCCTCCAGAACCTCTCGATTGGCAAATGTTATATAATTAAAGAAACGAAAGTAACGAAACCGCAGCATAAAACAGGTTAGGAGGGTGCAGATGAAAAGGATAGACAAAGTTGTATTCGCCGGGCTCGGGGCCGTCGGCTCGGCGTTTTTTGCTAAGGTGTGCGACAATATTTCGCCGGAGGCCGCGCGGGCGGTCGCCTACGGCGAAAGGGCCCGCAGGTATGAAGAGAAGGGGCTGACGCACAACGGCAAAAAATACGCGGTCGCGCTTGCTGGGGCGGACGACGCCCCGGCGGAGCTGCTGTTTATATCGGTCAAGAATACTCAGCTCGGGGATGCGATAAGCGACGCGGCGAAGTTCGTCGGCCCCGATACCGTGATAATAGCGCCGCTTAACGGAGTGTCGAGCGAGAAGATACTCGGAGAGCGGTTCGGCGAGGAAAAAGTGCTCTATTCCTACGCAATGATAGACGCCGAACGCTCCGGAGACGGCTTCGTCTCGAAAGGGGCTGAGCGCATAACCTTCGGAGACGCGGCCAACGTTCCCGGACATTATTCTGAGAACGTCGAGGCGGTCGAAGACTTCTTCCACCGCGCGGGCATAAACTACGAGATCCCCGCGGACATGCTCAAGAGCCTGTGGCGTAAGTTTATGATGAACTGCGGCGTTAATCAGGTCTCCGCGGCGCTCGGCTTTACGTACGGAATGATGAACCGTTCGCGCACCGCTGGCGGCCTGGTCAAGGCTAGCATGGAAGAGGCGGCGGCCGTAGCACGCGCCGAAGGAGTGCCGCTCGGCGACGCCGAGATGTACGAATGCTACCGCGCGCTGCTGAACACGGTGGCGCCCAGCGGTAAAACGTCGATGTTCCAGGACATCGAGGCGGGGCGTATGACTGAGGTAGACGCCTTCGCCGGCACAGTCGTAGCCCTTGCGAAAAAGCACGGCATCGCCGTGCCTGTGAATTCCATGTTCCTCCAGATGATACGCGCGAAAGAAGAGATATTCGCGATAAACCGCGCTGTTGAAAGGGGATAGCCCCGCGGCGGGGACGGTTGGGCGCGCGGTTCGCTCATGCAGGTTTGGGAGATGCGCGGAATTTGTCTGGAAAATAGAGAAAGGGCGATATTTAAGTGGCAAAGGCGATAACGGACGTCGCGCTCATCGGCCTCGGGGCCGTCGGCGCGGCTTATCTTACGAGCGTCGCGGATAATTTCCCGGAGTGCCGTATACGCGTGATTGCCGCGGGGGAACGCGCGGCGCGGCTGCGGGCCGGCGGGATTATTTACAACGGCAGGCGCTACATGTTCGACGTGGCTGAGCCGCAGGACGGCACGCCCGCGGGGCTGCTCTTCGTCTCTGTGAAGAACGGGCAGCTTTCGGAGGCTGTCGGGCAGGCGGCGGCCTTCGTCGGGCCTGATACGGTGATAATCTCGCCGCTCAACGGGGTGACGAGCGAGCGGAAGCTGGCGGAACGCTTCGGCGCGGAGAATGTCGTATATTCCTACGCGATAAAGCTCGACGCGACGCGGCGCGGCGCAGAGACCGTCTGCGGCAACGAGGGCTGGATAGTATTCGGCGACGAACGTAACGAGCCGGGGCGTCTGTCGGAAAACGTGCTCGCCGTCGAGGAATTTTTCAAACGTTCGCACATCGAGTACGAAATCCCTGAGGATATGATAAAGAGCCTGTGGAAGAAATTTATGATGAACTGCGGGCTGAACCAGACCTCCGCGGTGCTCGGCTTCAGCTACGGCCTCATGCAGCGGTCGAAGGAGGCGCGTTCGCTGATGCGCTCGGCGATGGAAGAGGCCGCGGCCGCCGCGCGCGCCGCTGCGGGCGTGGAGCTCGGCGAAGTTGAGATAGATGAAATATTCCGAACGATGGATATGCTGAGCCCGAACGGTAAAACCTCGATGCTTCAGGATGTGGACGCGCGCCGCGCGACGGAGGTGGACGCGTTCGCCGAAACTGTCGCCACGATAGCGCGCGAGCACGGTTTCGCAGCTCCGGTCAACGAATTATACCTGCGGCTGATACGCGCGCGGGAAGAGTCGTTCAGACTGTAAGGCTGGAATATCAGTCAGCGCTGAAAATTTCGATTTCTGATAATACCGCTTCAAGGGCCGCGTCGAGGATCTCTTTCGGCGCGCGCCTGATGAAGCGGTATGTTTTATTCTGCCGCTATATTTTGTGCTGCGCGGTTTTTACGATGAACGAACTTTCCGCCTGGTTTTTCTTAAAACCTGCGCCGCACGAGGCCGGCGCTTACGTCGAGCTTCATCTCGGTTTTGTCGAGAAGTTCCTGAATGCTCACGTCTTCCGCTATGTCGGTGAGCGCCATGTGGCCGTAGGTGTTGCGCACGACGCAGTATTCGGTCACTATGACGTCTGCGGCGCAGTAGCCTGTGAGCGGCAGCGAGCATTTTCGCACGAGTTTGCATCTGCCGCTCCTGTCGAAATGGCGCGTTGCAACGTAGACTTTTTTCGCGCCGGTCACGATGTCCATAGCGCCGCCCATTCCGGGTACGCGCACCTGCGGGATCATCCAGTTTGCCAGGCTTCCTTCGTTGTCCACTTCAAGCGCGCCGAGCACGGTCGCGTCGACGTGTCCGCCGCGCATTATTGCGAAGCTCAGCTCCGCGGAGACGAGCGCGCCGCCGGGCATCACCTTCACGGGCGCGCCGCCTGCGTCTATAACGCGCAGGTCGTTTTTGTCCGGGTTCGGCCCAGCGTTTATCACGCCGTTTTCAGTCTGGAGTATGACGCGCACGCCCTCCGGCAGGTAGTCGGGCACGAGCTGCGGGATTCCTATCCCGAGATTGACGAGCGCGCCGTCTTCGAGCTCCGAGGCGATTACGCGGGCTATCCGCGCGCGCGCCTCTTTTTCGCTAAGTTCTGGAAGCATAGCCGCCCTCCTTTTTCATCACGAGCGCGTCGACGAATATGCCGGGCGTCACGACTTCGTTCGGCTCTATCGCTCCGAGCGGCCTTATCTCGTCTACCTCGGCGACGACGATTTTCGCCGCCGTCGCCATCGTCGGGTTGAAGTTCCTGTTTGTGCCGAAGTAGGTGAGGTTTCCGGCCTCGTCCGCGACGTGCGCCTTTATGAAGGCGACGTCGGCGGTCAGCGCGCGCTCGACTATGTAGCGCCGCCCGTCGAGCTCTATCGTGTCGCGCCCCTCTTCGTAGACTGTGTCGACTCCGACCGGCGTCAGCACGCCGCCGAGCCCTGCGCCGCCCGCGCGTATGCGTTCGACGAAGGTCCCCATCGGTATCAGCTCTACCATGAGCTCGCCCTTTGTGTAAAGTTCCTGCGTCCTTCTGTTGAGGCCGATGTGCGACGCGACGAGCGAGCCGAGCTGGCCGTTCACGACGAGCCGCGCTACGCCTACAGGCTCGGGCTCTTTGTCGTTGTACCAGCTCGTGTCGACGCATATAAGATTTATGCCGCGCGTGCCGGCCGCGCAGAGCGCCTCTATCAGCGTGTACGGCGCGCCGCCGTAGTTGAAGCCGCCTACCATCAGCGACGTGCCGGGCTTTACGTAAGCCGCCGCCTCCTCGGGCGATATTACGGGTTTTATAAAAGGTTTCGCCACGTTGCGCCTCCTCTCGGAAATTCGTTATAAGTTTCACGGCGGAGCCGCGTTCTGTCAAGAAAAATCTGCGCTTGCGCCGCGCTTATGATATTATTGCCGTAAACGGAGGCGATAAAAATATGAAAAGGGAACACCTTCTTTCGATGATAAAGGAGCTCGTCGCGATTCCGAGCGTCACGGAGAGCGAGCGTGAGAGCGAGCCCGGCGCATGGCTTCGCGCGCGGCTCGAAAAGCTGCCGTACTTCGCGGAAAATCCCGCGCATCTGATAACGGCCGACACGCCGCTCGAAGGCTCGCCGCATTCGCTGAAGTCCCTCGTCGCGCGCGTGGACGCCGCGAAGCCGACGAAGCGCACGGTGCTCATGGTGAGCCACTACGACGTCGTGGACGTAAGCGTCTACGGCGACATCGCGGCGCACGCCTTCGACACGGACAAACTCGGCGAAATTTTCGGCGCGGACGAAGATACGCTCTACGGACGCGGCGTCATGGATATGAAGTGCGGCGTAGCGCTCGAAGCGGCGCTGCTCGAAGAGTTCGCAGCGGACAGGACGCTCTTCGACGTCAACGTCGTCGTCGCGTTTGTGGGCGACGAGGAAAATTCCTCGGCCGGTATGCGCGGCGCTCTGCCAGTCATAGCGCGTATGATAGAGGACGATGGCCTAGAATTTCTCGCGGCGCTCAACACGGAGCCGGGCGAGGCCGGCAAGTCGGGGCTCGTGGGGCCGATGGTCTATCTCGGGACGCTCGGCAAGCTCATGCCGAGCTTCTATATGCGCGGGCGCGGCGCGCACGTCGGCAACTGCTACGACGGATTTTCCGCGGCGCTCGCGGTTTCGCGCCTCGTCTGCGCCGCGGAGGGGAACCGTTATCTCGCCGACCCTCTGCACGGCGTCTGCGAACCATCGTGGATATGCCTTGACATGAAGGTGCTGCGCGAGACGTACAGCGTCACCGTCCCGGACAGGGCCTACGCATATTTCAACTGCTTCACGACCGGCAACACGCCCGAAAAAGTTATGAACCAGATGAAGGGGCTCGCCTCCCGCGCGCTTTTCGAAACGTCCGCGCAGCTCGCCGAATCCTGCGAGGCGCTCACAGAAATGGGCTACGACGGCTCGCGCTTCGCAGCTTCCGAACCCGCCGTCTACACTCTCGGAGAGCTTGAGGCGCTCGCCCGCGCGCGGCGCGGCGAAAAATTCGACGCGGAGCTGGCGGATTTTATAAAGAAGCTGCCCCCGGGCGATATGCGTATGCGCGGAATCCGCGTCGTGGACTTCATAGCGGACTGCTCCGGCGCGGAAGGGCCCTACGCCGTCTGCTTCTTCCTGCCGCCGTGGATGCCGGCGCGCACGGACTTCACGAGCGACCCGCGCGACGCGAAGATAGTCGAGGCGGCGCGCGCCGTTGAAAAACTCTGCCGCGAAAAATACGGCCTCGAAATGACGGAGGTCGAGCTCTTCGCGGGCCTCTGCGACCTCAGCTACGCCGGCGCGAAAATCTCCGGCGGCGACGTGAAGGCGCTCTCAGAAAACACGCCGGGCTGGGGCGGGCTCTACGGGCTGCCGCTCAGCGAGATGCGCGCGCTCGGCCTGCCCGTCATGAACCTCGGCCCGAGCGGCGAAGCGCCGCACAAAAAAGACGAACGGCTGCACCTGCGCTACTCGCTCGACGTGCTGCCTGAGCTTCTGTACGCCGCGATACGCGAGATCGCGAAAAGATAGCTGCAAAAAGGGGGCCGCGCGGCTCCCTTTTTCCGTCTCTTTGCGGAGGCGGCAATTCGCGCCGCGCTTAACAAGAAGCGCGCGCTCTGTGATACAATTACCAGGAAATTGAGAATCATACGGGGGAGAAGATACAGAAACGATGTATGACGACGATGTTCGAATACGTCTCGCAAAACCGGCGGAGGCCGAAGAGCTGACCGACATAGCGTGGCGTTCGAAAGGCTACTGGGACTACCCGTCAGAGGTGATGAGCCGCTTCCGCGGGCTTCTCACGATAAAACAGGACTTCGTGGAGGCGAACCCGACCTACCTCATCGAGCACGACGACACGGGCGAGAAGCTCGGCTTCTACGCGCTCGAAAAAAAGAACGGCGGCTGGTGGCTGCGCCATATGTGGGTGC
>MHCFR05601__coassemble_1278_pt1 | contig 17151 bp, 12 predicted proteins | sample MHCFR05601__metabat2_low_PE_003 | metagenome-assembled genome bin MHCFR05601
GCGCTATCTTGTCCTGTTCGCGCACGGCCTTCGCCTCCATGACGGCGCGGCGCGTTACGTTGCGGTCGAATATCGGTATCGAGAGGCGGACTTCGGCGCGCCATGTGTCGGAGCTCTCGTCGCGCTGGCGGTAAGGGCTGAGCCACCCCGCGGAGAATCCCGCCGTCACCTGCGGCAGCATTTCGCTGCGTTCTATCTTTATCTGGTTCGTCTGGTATTTTATCTGCTCTTCGAGCTGCCGGCGGTCGGCGCGGAACTGCGAGGCGAGCGCGAGAGATTCCGCGCGGCTGCCCTTTATCGCGGGTTCGTAGAGCTCGCCGTCTACGGCGCGGCGCGCACCGGGCTCTATGCCCATGTAGTTCATCAATGAAATATTCGCCGCTTCAAAAGCGCCGCGCGCCGTTGCTAGCGCGGCGCGGTTTTCCGCGAGCTGCTGCTGCGCGCGTATCACTTCTAGCCTGTTCGCGAGGCCGACGTCGCACATACGCGAGACTTCGCGCAGATGAAGCTCCGAGGTCTTCACGGCGTCCTGCTCGGCCTCGATGTATTTCTTCTGGAGCAGCACGTTGTAGAAGCGTGCGAAGAGCTCGCCGACGGCGCCGTTCTCGCCGTCGGCTATTGCCATATCGGCTATCGTGCGCACCTGCGGCGACTGCGCGCGTATCGCGCTGTTCCTTCCGCCGGAGTAGACGGTCTGTTCTAGCGTCGCCTCCGCGCTGCGGTCGTCGTCGCGGCTTCCGTCGTTCGTCTGCGGCTCGCGCTGCCAGCCAGCCGCGCCGCTGACTGAGAGCGACGGCAGAAGAGTGCCGTCGGCCGCAAGCTTGAAGGCCTCGGCCTTAATCAGCTCCTGACGCAGAGAGCGCAGCTCGGAGTTGTTTTTCAGCGTTATCGAGACGGCTTCGCCGATTTTCAGCGGGGCCGCGGCGAAGGACGGGGCCGCGGCAGCAGCTGCGAGCGCGAGAGCCGCCGCCATGATTCCGATTGTTTTATTCATTACACGCCCCTCCCATGACTTTTCAGACGCCTGTATGCGTTGAAGCGCCGTATCGAAGCTTTGACCTTGTCGGTAATGTCGTCGAAAATCAGATAGACGACGGGAATGACGAGCAGCGTCAGCAGCGTCGAGGTCGTCAGCCCTCCGATGACGGCGACGGACATCGGCTGGCGCGTCTCGCCGCCCTCGGAGAGCGCGAGCGCGACGGGCAGAGAGCCTATGAGCGTCGAAATAGTGGTCATCAGTATCGCGCGCAGGCGCAGCGGCCCGGCCTTGAGGACGGCGGTGATTTTGTCGTCGCCCGCGGCGCGCAGCTGGTTTATGACGTCGACGAGCAGTATCGCGTTGTTGACGACGACGCCGACGAGCAGGATTATCCCCATGAAGCTCATGACGGAGATGCGCAGCCCGCCGAGCGCGAGAAGGCCGAAGGAGCCCGCCGTCATCAGCGGCAGAGAGAACATGACCGTCAGCGGGTGGATGAACGATTCAAACTGTATCGCCATCACCATGTAGACGAGCATTATTGCGAATATCAGCGCGACGGTCATGTAGCGGAAGCTTTCGCGCATATCCTCGGAGTCGCCGGTCGGCACCATGCTGTACATGCCGTCCTTGGGCGCGTACTTCATGAAGACCTGCTGCATTATCTCTATTCCTTCGCCGGGCGATATTCCGTCGACGTTGGCTTCGATTTCTATGGAGTGCTGGCGGTTGTAGCGCGTTATGACGTTCGGGGCCATGCCTATCGAGCTTGTTATGACGCCCTCGGCCGGTATCGTCTCTCCGCCCTGCGTCGTTATGAGCGTCTTGAGGACCTTTTCAGGGTCGTCGCGTCCGCTGAGCTCTGAGCGCAGGCGGATGTCGTAGCGGTATCCGCGGTCGTTGAAGGTTCCCGCGTCGTCGCCGCCGAACCACGTCAGCATCTCGTCTGAGAGGTCGCGTATGCTTATATTCAGGTCGTCGGCGAGGCCGCGGTTAAGTTCAAGGTTTATGCGCGGCTTGTTCATCTGGAGATCCGTCGTTATGTCGACGAGGCCGCGCGCGTTCTCCGTCAGATCTTTCTTTATCAGGTCGCCGAGGGCCGCGAGCTCTTCGCTGGTCGGCCCCATGACGACGAGCGATATATCTGAGTTGCCCCAAGTGCCCATCTTGATGTCCGCGTCGCGGTAGCGCGCAAGTTCTTCGCGCAGGCCGCGCATTATGACTGCGGCGCGCGGGCGCAGCGAGCGGTCGATGAGCTCTATGTTTATCGTCGATTTGTAGACCTCCTCGCCGCGTCCGCTGCCTATTTCGCCGTAGGTGTACGCGACGTATTTGTTCTGTTGGATGAGGTCTACCATTTCTTTCGTTATGTCCGTCGTCACCTCAAGCGATGTGTCGGCCGGAAGTTCAAGTTCGACGCGCAGCCGTCCCTGGTCCTCCGAGGGGAAGAACTCCGTGCCGAGGTTGAATGCGAAAACCATGCCTATCAGGAAAAGCGCTATGCCGGACGAAAGCACGAGCGCGCGGTGGCGCACCGCGAAGCCGAGCGCCCGTTCGTACTGCTCTTCGAGGCGCAGGAACGGGCGTTCGAGCGCGATTTCGAGGCGCGTCGGCTTATGCGAGCGCCCCATGATGCGCGAGCAGAGAAAGGGCGTTAGAGTAACCGCGATGACGAGCGAGATGGCGATTGTGGTAGAGACGGTGACGCCGAAGGCGTTGAAGTAGCGTCCCATCATGCCGCCCATGAAGGCGACGGGGACGAAGACGGCGAGCGTCGTCGCAGCGCCCGCGACGACGGCGAATGCTATTTCGTTCGTTCCGTCCTCCGAGGCGCGGAAGGCGCTCTTGCCCATCGACTTGTGGCGCGATATGTTCTCCATTATGACGGTCGTCGCGTCTACGACCATGCCGACGGCGAGCGAAATACCCATCATCGACATATTGTTTATCGTTATTCCCATTAAATAGAGAACGGACATACTGCCGAGAAGGCAGACGGGAATGCTTATGCAGGCGATTATCGTCGCGCGTATCGTGCGCAGGAAGACGAACATGATGAGCGCCGTCAGGATTATCGAGGCTATGATGTCGCCGAAGACGCCGTTCATCGAGCGCATGATGAAGCGCGCGTTGTCTGAGACGACTACAAGCGTCGTGCCGACCGGCGCGGTCTTGTTAAGCTCCTCGATGCGCTCGTGCATAAGGCGCGATAGCGCGACTTCGTTCGCGCCGCGCTGCTTGCGGATGCTGACCATGATGGCCGGCTTGCCCTCGTATATGGACGAGCTGCGCGCGTCTTCGAGGCCGTCCTCGACGCGCGCCACGTCGCGCAGGCGTATCACCGCGCCGTCGCGCACGGCGATGGGCAGGTATTCGAGCTCAGCCGCAGAGGCGTACTCGCCTATGATGCGTATGCCGTACTCCTTCGTCCCCGTCTCGACGCGTCCCGCGGGCAGTTCGACGTGCTTGTTGTATATCGCGTCCTTGATTTCCTTGGTGGTTATGCGGTAGCCTTCGAGCGCCTCGGGGTTGAGCCAGACGCGCATCTCGCGCTCGCGGAAGCCTGGGAGCTGCACGCCGCCGACGCCGCGCACCGTCTGGAGGCGTTCCTGCACGACCTGGTCGACGTAGCGCGAAAGCGTCTTCATGTCCGTGCGCCCGTCGTTCTTGACCGCGACGCGCATGATCGGGCGGTCGCTCGGGTCGAACTTGTCGATTTCAGGCTCGTCGCAGTCGTCCGGCAGCGAGCCGAGCGCGCGGCTCACCTTGTTGCGCACGTCCGCGGTCGCAAAGTCTATGTCCCGGTCGAGCTCGAACTCCACGACGATGACGGAGCGCCCCTCGTAGCTGCTCGAACTCATGCTCTTGATTCCTTCGATGGTGTTGATGCGCGATTCGAGGACGTCCGTCACGTCGTTGTCGACGATCGCGGGGCTCGCGCCTTCGAGCGTCGTGCGCACGACGACGATCGGGAACTCGACGTTGGGCATCCTCTCGACGCCCATGTTCATGTATGAATAAGCGCCGAAGATGACGGTGGCGATCGTGATGATGAGGACCGTTACCGGCCTGCGCAGAGAGATTTCAGTGATTTTCATGAAACGAGCCCACCCTGTTATCGTCTATGTCTTTTCCCACACATAGCAATTATACATCTTCGATGTGGAGATTTTATGATGTAACGTATACGTTTTGTAAATGGCGCGGATTTGCGCCGCGTGCCATAAAGCATAGCCGCGGGAGCCGGCTCTAAGTCAAGCGCGTAGAACTGCGGCGCGCGCCTCGGACCGTGAAAAACGCGGCGGTTACGCGCGTGAACGGCGAGCTTACTGCGCGCGCGTGAAACGCGCGGAGCGGCGGCGATTTCGCGCGCGCACGACGAAGCAGCGGCGTCCGCGCGGAACTTGCGAAGCCGCGCGAAACCTGCGCGTGGGCCGTGAACGCGCGGAAGCGGCGCGGACATAGCCTGTTTTCGTAAAGCGCGCGGAGGTCGCGCCGCGCCGCCGCGCGGGCATGAAAAAGCGGCGGGGGAAAATTTCCCTCCGCCGCGCGTTTCCTATCGTTCCGTCTAATATCTGTTGTCGATGACGCGCTGCGTCTTTTTCTCGCTGCGCGGAAGTTCGCCGAGCTTTTTCACGTCGGGGACGACGCGGATGCCGAGGCCGGATTTGCATTCGCGGATGAGTTCTTCGGCGAGGCGCTCCGGGTCTGCGCCCTCCTTCATCTCCGCCTGCACGATCATGCGGTCGCGGAGGTCCTTGTTTTCGAGGATGATGCGGTACTCGCTGGAGAAGCCGTCGATGTTCTTGAGTATCTCCTCGACCTGCGCGGGATAGATATTCGTGCCCTTGACCTTTATCATGTCGTCGCTGCGCCCGACGATTCTGTCGAGGCGCGGGAAGGGCGAGCCGCAGGGGCATTCGCCGGGGATTATGCGCGAGATGTCGCGCGTGCGGTAGCGGATGAGCGGCGCGGCCTCTTTGCGGAAGGTCGTGATGACGATCTCTCCCTGCTCGCCGTCGGGCAGCACCTTGCCGGTGACGGGGTCGATGATCTCGCAGTAGATGTAGTCGTTGAAATAGTGCATCCCCGTGTGCTCCTCGCAGTCTATTGCGATGCCCGGGCCGTAGATTTCCGTCAGCCCGTAGATGTCGAAGAATTCTATGCCGAGCGTCTCGTGGATGCGCTCGCGTATCTTGTCGCCCCAGCGCTCGGAGCCGAAGATTCCGCGCTTGAGGTGAATCTGGTCGCGCATTCCGCGCTTGTCCACCTCTTCGGCGATGACGAGCGCGTAGGACGACGTGCTGCAAAGCACCGTCGCGTTGAGGTCGCGCATGAGCTGGAGCTGGCGGTCGGTGTTGCCTGCGCCGGTCGGTATGACCATCGCGCCGAGGCGCTCCGCCCCGGCCTGGAAGCCGAGCCCCGCCGTCCAGAGGCCGAAGCCCGGCGTTATCTGCACGCGGTCTTCGGGCGTGACGCCCGCGAACTGGTAGCAGCGTTCGAACATGACGGCCCAGTCTTCGATGTCCTGCGCGCTGTACGGCATGATGACGGGCGTTCCGGTCGTCCCCGACGACGAGTGGACGCGGACTATTTTATCGTTCGGCACGCACTGCATACCCATCGGGTAGGCGTCGCGGAGGTCCTGCTTCGTCGTGAAGGGCAGCGTCTCAAACTGCTCCTTAGTCATCATCGTGTTGACCGGTATATCCTTGAACTTCTCGCGGTACATCGGGCTCTCTTTTGCGACGCGGCGCACCTGTGCGAAACACTGGCTCATTATCGTAAGTTCGTTCATCTTTTCTTCTCCTTGTCTTTGCTTGTCTAATCTATGCTTGTCTGCGCTCTTTGCGGGAAGCGCGTGAAATCTGCGCGTTTTTCTAAATTCTGCGGAAGTTTCTCACCATCGGCGCGAGGCCGCGTCTATGCCGAGCGCGAAGGCTTTTTCGTTCATCGGAAGGAGCTTCGGCTTTACGCAGCGCGTTATCGCATCCCTCACCTCTTCCGTCGAGAAGGGCAGGTATCCAGCTCCGCAGGCCGCGCCGAGTATGACGATGTTGAGAGTGCGGATGTCTCCCGCTTTAAGCGCCAAAGCCGCGCCTTTGATGAAGAGCGCGTCTGGATAGAGGCGCTTCATCGTCGCGACGTACTCTTCGCCGAGGTAGGCGCCCTTGCCGAGCGCGACGTTGGTCGGGATTATCTCGTCGGTGTTGACGACGCACTGCGCCGTGCTTTTGAGCTTCGGTATCATGCGCACGGCCTCGGCCGGCTCGAAGGCGAGCAGCACGTCGCCGTGGCGCGCGGGGATTATCGGCGAGACCTCGCGTGCGTCTATGCGCAGGTGGCTCGAGACGGAGCCGCCGCGCTGCGCCATGCCTATCGTCTCCGAGGTGCGGACGAAGAGCCCCTTCGCCTGCGCCGCCTCGGCGAGTATGCGCGAGGCGAGCAGCGTGCCCTGTCCGCCGACTCCGGCTATCACTATGCTGCTAAGCATGGGCTTCGCCCTCCTTTATCGCGTTTACTGGGCAGACGTTTGCGCAGAGGCCGCATCCAGTGCAGAGCGACGCGCTGATGACCGCGCGGCCTTCGGCGTCCGGCGTTATCGCGGGGCAGCCTATCTCGCGCACGCATCTGCCGCATTTTATACATTTATCGTTGACGAAGTGCGCCGGAGCTTTTTTTCTGACGTTCGCGATGCATGGCGCTTCGGCGATGACGGCGGAGGGGCCTGCGTAGGCGACTGCCTCCTTCATCGCGGCGAGGGATTTTTCAAAATCAAAGGGATTGACGCGCGCGACATGCTCCACGCCGCAGGCGCGCAGTATGGTCTCTATGTCGAGCGCGATGCTGTCGCCGCCGAGCGCGCGCTTTCCAGTGCCGGGGTGCGGCTGGTGGCCCGTCATCGCGGTCGTGCGGTTGTCGAGCACTATTATCGTTATGTCCGTCCCCTGATAGACGGCGTTGATTACGCCGGGGATTCCCGTGTGGAAGAATGTCGAGTCGCCGATGAAGGCGAGGCATTTCGTTCCCGGCTCGGCCAGCGCGAGACCCTGAGCGAGCGTTATGCCTGCGCCCATGCAGAGGCAGGTGTCCACCATGTTGAGCGGCGCGGCGTTGCCGAGCGTGTAGCAGCCGATGTCGCCGCAGTAAATTGCTTTTTTGCAGTCCTTCGTCGCAATCTTCGCCTCGTAGAACGAAGCGCGGTGCGGGCAGCCCGCGCAGAGGACCGGCGGGCGCACGGGAAGCTGCGGAAGTTCGGGCGTGGCTTCAGCTTCGGCGGAGAGGCCGAGATATTTTGCAAGCGCCGCCTTTATCAGCTCGAACGAGTATTCCCCGTTCCACGGCATGTCGCCGCTGCGTTTGCCGAGCACAGGCACGCGGCCCGCCGCTTCGATGAGAAGCTGCTCTTCGACGACGGGGTCCAGCTCTTCAAGCACGAGCACGGAATCCGCGCCCGCGAGGAAATCCTTCGTGAGCTTCTCGGGCATCGGGTAGGGGGTGCCTATTTTGTAGAGCGTCGCGTCCGCGCCGAGCTCGTTAAGAGCTTCCTTCGCGTAGAGGTACGATATGCCTGAGGCGGCGACGGCGCGGCGACTTCCGGCTCCGTAGTTTTCTATCCTGTTGTAGGGCATTTCGTCGAATGCGCACGCCATTTCGTGCTGTTTGACCTCAAGCTCGCCGTGCTTGCGGTATGAGAGCGCGGGGAAGATGCACCACTCTGGGCGGCGTTCGAAGCCGCCAGCTTCTTTTACCGGCGACGGCTCGCGCAGCTCGACCTCGGCGCTCGCGTGGCAGACGCGCGTCGTCGGGCGCAGAAATACGGGAAGTTCAAATTTTTCGGAGAAGTCGAAGGCCGTCTGTATCATTTCGTAGGCCTCTTCTGGCGACGACGGGTCGAAGACCGGAAGGTTCGCGTGCTTCGCAAAGTTGCGCGTGTCCTGCTCCGTCTGCGACGACCACGGCCCCGGGTCGTCCGCGACGGCGACGACCATGCCGCCTTTGACTCCTATATATGCGAGGCTCATCAGCGGGTCGGAAGCGACGTTGAGGCCGACCTGCTTCATCGTGCACATCGTGCGCGCGCCTGCGTAAGCGCCGCCCGCCGCGACTTCGAGCGCGGCCTTCTCATTGACGGACCACTGCACGTCCACGCCGTCGCGGCGCTCGCGCACGAGCGTTTCTATAATTTCAGTCGAAGGAGTGCCGGGATAACCGGCGGCGAGCTTCAGCCCCGCCGCGAGCGCGCCGAGCGCTATCGCCTCGTTTCCCATACAGACCCTGAGGACCATGAAAATTCCCCCAAACGTTGAAGATGTATAAAGTCATAAAAAAAGACCCCGCCGCATACGACAGAGTCTTGAACGTTCAAGCAGTCAACACACTCGTCTGATCTTGCAGCTTATCTAATCTCGTCTTGTCTCCTGTGCGAGGGAGGCTCCCCTCCCTCTTCCGATGTAATTTATAACCGCTTGCGCGCGAAGTGTCAAGCGCGGGCATCTCTTCCGGCGCGCGGCTCGCGCATCGAGCGCAGCAGGCGGCGGAACTCATGGCTGAAGAGCGTGACGGTCGTCGCGACCGCTATAACGTCGGCGACAGGTTCGGCGAAGAAGACCGCGAAGACCTTGTCGTCGAAGAAGTGCGGCAGAATATATATGAGCGGGATAAGCAGGATTATCTTGCGCAGCGTTGCTAGGAACGACGAAGTTCTTGAATTCCCGAGCGCGATGAAGGTCTGCTGGCAGGCGACCTGCGCGCCGAATACGCCGATTCCGGCCATGTATATGCGCAGAGCCCAGCGCGCCGTGGCGGCGAGCTCTGGGTCGTCGGTAAAAATATGGACGAACAGCCCGGGGCAGAGCAGCGAGAGGGCCCAGATCACGGCGGTGCATACGAGGCACGACCTGAGGAGCAGGAGGAACGCCTGCTTCATGCGTTCCGGGTTGCCAGCGCCGTAGTTGTAGCTCACAATCGGCTGCGCCCCCTGCGTAAGCCCCTGTACCGGGAGCATTGCGAACTGCATGACGCTTGACAATATCGTCATCGCGCCGACGGCGACGTCGCCGCCGTATTTCAGCAGCGACGAGTTGAATGAGAGCACGAGCAGGCTCTCGGTGGACTGCATGACGAACGGCGCGAAGCCGAGCGCGACGCATGGCATGATGACGGCGCGCGACACGTGCATATTCGCGCTTCTGAGCTTCAGCACGGCGCGCCCGCCGCAGAGGAAGCGCAGCGCCCAGACGGCGCTGACCGCCTGCGATATGACTGTCGCCCACGCCGCGCCGCGCACGCCCATGCCGAGGACGAAGATAAAAATCGGGTCGAGTATGATGTTGACAGCCGCGCCTATGACGACGGTCATCATGCTGACCTTAGAGAAGCCTTGCGCGGTTATGAAGACGTTCATGCCGAGCGTGATCTGTACGAAGATCGTGCCCGCGGCGTAAATTTCCATGTAGTCCATGGCGTAGCCGATGGTCGCGCCGCTCGCGCCGAAGAGCATGAGCATCGGGCGCATGAAGAGGAAGGAGAAGGCCGTGAGGACTGCGGAGAGCGCGACGAGCGCAGCGAAGCAGTTGCCGAGTATACGCTCCGCTCCCTCTTCGTCGCCGTGGCCCATCAGTATGCTCGCGCGCGGCGCGCCACCCATGCCGATGAGGTTGGCGAAGGCCGATATGAGCATGATGAGCGGGAAGCAGACGCCGAGCCCGGTAAGCGCGGCGGCTCCTTCGCCCGGGATGTGTCCGATGTACATACGGTCGACGACGTTGTAGAGCGCGTTGACGATCTGCGACGTTATCGCGGGCGCGGCGAGCGTGAAGAGCAGGCGGTCGACGGGGTCTCTGCCGAGGTCGGCCTCCTTCGGCAGATTTCTCACCCGCGCGCCCCGGTTCCGGCGCCTGGAGGAAGCGTGGCGCCGCCGAGATCTTTTTCTAGTTTTTTCATGATTCGAAGAGCAAAAATCCACGTCAGCATTGCGGCACAGAAAAATGAAATTGGCTGGAAAAGCCAGACCCAGCTCATTGAGACAGTTGCGGCGAAAAGCCACGCCATTGGCAGGCGGAAAACGATGCAGCGGCAGGTTTGAACGATTAGACCATATATGGAACTGCCAGTCGCAACGAAGAGCGAGTTAAATAATACATTGTACATTGTAAAAGGATATCCCATCATCGTGAGGCGTAAAGAACGTGCAGCCGCGTGCGCTACGTCCGGCTCCGGCCTGAAGAGGCCGATCGCGGGCCACGGGTAAAGCGCGAGCAGGAAGCAGAGCGAGAGAGTGACGCAGCCGCAGATTATGAACGCGGCGCGGATTCCTTCCTTTATCCTTACGAAGCTGCGCCGCCCGTAGTTGAATGCGATGAACGGCACGAGCGCGTTGCTGACGCCCATCAGCGTGCCGAAGGCTATGTCCTCGATGCGCAGCGAAATCATCCAGCCCGCGATGGCGACGTTGCCGTAGGCCTCGGTGAGCACGCGGTTGACCGAGCCCATGCCGAGCGCGACGCTTCCGGTCGAGAGCGTGATCGGTAGCCCGATCGCCGTGACTGCGCGCCATATCGGGAACATATCTCCGCGCGGCGCGATGAGAAGCGGAATCTGTATCGCGCTGTCGCGCCGCATTTTTCTGATGAGATAGACCGCGCCCGCGGCGCGCCCGATGAATGTGGCCGCCGCCGCGCCGGTCATGCCCCAGCCGAAGACGAAGATAAAGAGCGGGTCGAGCACGAAGTTCAGGCAGTTTGCGACGACGAAAAAGCGCAGCGGCGTCATCGTGTCGCCCTGGCAGCGGAAGATGGAGTTGACGATGTAGGTGAAGCCTATGACGAGCGTCATCGGCGGTATCCACATGTTGTAGAGCCACGCCTGCCGCAGCGTCTCGGGGTCGGAGGCGCCGAGCATACGGAAGAAAGCGTTCGACGGGCCGGGGAAGAGGAACGGCAGCCAGACGAGGCTCAGCACGTAGGCGAAGGCGAGGCCGCAGCGCGCGGTGCGCCGCGCCGCTTCAAGGTCGTTCTCGCCGAGGCGGCGTCCCACGAGCGCCGTCACGCCGTTGCCGACGCCTTCGAGCAGCGCGAAGACGCCGAGCTGGACGGGGAATGTGTACGAAATTGCGACCATGTGGCTCTCGCCGAGCCACGAGATGAAAATCGTATCGACGAGGTTGAAAAGCGTCTGAAAGAGCACCATCCCGATCGACGGCACCGAGAGGCGCGCGAGCGACGAAAGCACGTGCCCGTCGCCGAGGTCGACCGGCCCTTTATGAACGAACAGGCTCTTCGCCTTTGAAAGAAATTTCATCGCATTACCTCCGTTCTCCGCAAAACGGCGGAGCCTCGGGACATTATATAATAATCTCAGCAAATATACAGCCGCGCCGCGCGCGACGGCTGAAACGACGGGAGGCTGTTCTATGTATAAGACTTTCGAGGAAATGATAAACTGCTGCGGCTGTCTCGGCGGCAGCAACGTGGTGGCGGCCTCCGCGGACAGGGAGACCGTCGAGGCTATGAAGCTGGCCTTCGACCACGGGCTGGGCCATGCTGTGCTCGTCGGCGACGAGGCCGTGCTGCACCCCGCGATGGAGGAGTTCGGCGTCGCGGGACGCGCGGAGCTCGTCCACGCTGATACGCCGGCCGAAGCCGCGCGCAGGGCCGTAGCGATCGTGCGCGAAGGCGCCGGCCACACGCTGATGAAGGGGCTAGTCAACACTGAGGACTTCCTGCGCGCGGTGCTCGACAAGGAGAACGGCCTGCGCACAGGGCGCATACTGAGCCACCTCGCCGTGCTGGAGATACCGGGGGAGCGTCATCTTTCGTTCTGCGCCGACAGCGGATTCATCATCGCGCCGACGCTTAAGGAGAAAAAATATATCATTGCGAACTCTCTGCGCGCGATACACGCGCTCGGCTACGAACACGTCAACGTCGCAATACTCGCCGCGAACGAGCGCGTCAACCCCGACATGCCCGCGACGGTGGACGCCGCGGCGCTCGTTGAGGCGTGGCGCGCGGGCGAGTTCGACGGCCTGCCCTGCACCTGCACGATAGAGGGGCCGATGGCGATAGACGTCGTCGCGTCGAAGGAGGCGGCGGAGCGCAAGGGCATCCGCAGCGTCATAGCGGGCAAGGTCGACCTCACGATAGTGCCGAGCATCGAGTGCGGCAACGTCCACTGCAAGACGCTCATACATTACTGCCACGCGAAGTCCGCGGGCGTCGTCCTCGGCGCGAAGGCCCCGATAATCCTCGTCTCGCGCACGGACGACCACGAGACGAAGTTCAACGCCATCGCTCTCTCCTGCCTCGTCGCGGGAGGAATGCATCGTTGCTGATACTCGCCGCCGACCCGGGCTCGACTTCGACGAAGATCGCGGTCTACGAGGGCGAGAGCGGGATATTCGAGAAAAATCTGCCGTTCCCCGACGAGGAGCGCGCGAAGTATGGAACGATACTCGCGCAGCTGCCGGCGCGCTGCGCGGCGATAGCGTCGGCCCTTTCCGAAGCGGGCTTCGGCGCGCGCAAGTTCGACGCCGCCGTCGGCCGCGGCGGGCTGCTCGCGCCCGTTCCGTCGGGGACGTACCTCGTCAACGACGCGATGACGGAGTGGCTCGCTCGCGCGCCGCGCGGCGAGCACGCGTCGAACCTCGGGCCGTTCATCGCGCGCCGCTTCGCGGATGAATCGCACGCGCCCGCCTACATCGTAGACCCTGTGTCGGTAGACGAGCTATCCGCAGTCGCACGCGTCTCCGGCGCGCCGGAGATAGAGCGCGGCAGCCTCGTTCACGCGCTCAACCAGCGCGCCATGGCGCGCCGCGCCGCCGCGTCGCTCGGCAAACGCTACGAGGAGTGCCGCTTCGTCGTCGCGCATCTTGGCACGGGCGTTACGATAGGCGCGCACGAAGGCGGGCGCATCGTCGACGTGATTGGCGCGAAGGCCGACGGGCCGTTCTCCGCCGAGCGCGCGGGCGGGCTGCCGGCCGACGCTCTCATAGAGCTCTGCTTCAGCGGGCGCTGGACGGAAGCCGAGCTGCGCGTCAAGCTGCTCTCGGGCTGGGGCTTCGTCGCCTACCTCGGCACGCGCGACCTGCGCGAGATATTCGCGCTCGCCTCGCGCGACGGACGCGCGGCGCTCGTCCTCGACGCCTTCGTCTATCAGGTTGCGAAGGGGATCGGCGAGCTCGCGGCGGCGCTCGACGGGAACATCGACGCAGTGATACTGACCGGCGGCATGGCGCACTCGCAGGAGCTCGCCGCGCGCATTACGAAAAAGATAAAATTCCTCGGCCGCGTCGTCGTGCTGCCGGGAGAGAACGAACTTGAGGCGCTCGCGCTGGGCGCTCTGCGCGTCATGCGCGGCGAGGAGCGCGCGCGGAATTACCCCGACGGCGCGTATCTGTAACGCCAGCCGGAGGAAGTTAAATTTTTCTCTTTTCAGATGAAGCACGGCATTGTCCTTCAAAACGCCGCGTCCATGATATAATACGCTCGCAGGGCAAAGAAAAACATCAAGGAGATGATTTTACGGTGCGCAGGAAAATTTTCGCTACGTTGGTCATGGCGCTGCTCGCGGCGGCGCTCTTCACAGTTCCGTCGTTCGCCGTCGGAAGCGGCGAGCTGGCGCGCGATATAGTGCTCACGGATATGTCCGGCAAACAGGTATCTCTCGACAGCTTCAAGGGGAAGACCGTCGTCCTGAATTTCTGGGCGACGTGGTGTCCGCCGTGCCGCGGCGAGATGCCGGAGTTCGACGAGCTGCATAAAGAATTTCAGAAGAGCGGCGAAGCGGTGCTGCTCGCCGTCAACCTCACCGACGGACGGCGCGAAACGCCGGAGCGCGTCGCGGAGTTCCTAAAAGAGACTGGCTACACGATGACCGTGCTGCTCGACGAGAAACAGGAGGCGGCGTCGTTCTTCGGCGTGCGCTACATACCGACGACCTTCGTCCTCGACAAAGACGGGAATTTAATCGGGCAGATACAGGGCGCAACGACGAAGGACGCCGTGCTGAAGCTCGTGCGCGGGGAGAAAAAATAGTGGGAGGGGAAGTTCCTCTTCTCTTTCTCGAAGGGCTGCTTGCGTTCGTCTCGCCCTGCATGCTGCCGATGCTGCCGGTATATCTGATGTACCTCGCGGCGGAGACGGAGCAGGGCAAGCGCGCGAGCGTCGTCAACACTGTGGGCTTCGTCGCGGGCTTCACGCTGCTCTTCATGGCGCTCGGCGCGACGGCGACGGCGATTGGAGCCGCGCTCGACGCGCACAGGCTTCTGCTCCAGCGCGCGAGCGGAATCGTGATTCTGATATTCGGGCTTCACTTTCTCGGAGTTTTCAGAATAGGCTTCCTCGACGTTGAAAAGAAGCTCGAGGTAAGCGTCAAGCGGCGCGGCTTCATCGGCGCGCTGTTCTTCGGCGCGGCCTTCTCGCTCGGATGGACGCCCTGCCTCGGCCCGTTCCTCGGCTCGGCGCTCATGCTTGCGGGGGCGCGCGAAACGGTCGCGGAGGGAGTATTCTATCTATTCGTCTTCTCGATGGGCCTCGGCGTCCCGTACATCCTCGCGGCGCTCTTCTTCACGCGCATCAAAGGGATTTTCCAGTGGCTGCGCCGTCACGGCCAGACGATAAAAAAAGTCTCCGGCGCAATTTTGGCCGCCGCTGGACTCGCGATACTCACCGACACATTCGCCTACTGGTCGGCGCTCTTCTGGTAGGCTTGCGCAAAATTCAGAAACTGCGGCGTTCCGTGCGGAGCGCCGTTTTTTTTATGAGCCGCGCGCGAACTTCGCGCGTATCGCGCCTTCGAGCTCCGTCACGAGCATTCCGCAGATTATCAGCAGGCCGCCGAGCGCGCCCTGCAAGTGGAACGGGTCCTGACCGCTCGCCACCGCGAGCACGTAGCCGAAAAGACCTTCGAGCGAGAAAATGACGGCCGCGTGCGTCGCGTTCGTGTTCTTCTGGGCGCGGAACTGTAAATTGAAGCAGAGGATCGTATTGCAGAGCGAGACGCAGAGCAGCGCGCCGCATATTTTCGGCGTGAAGTCCGAGACCTCCGGCAGCGGCTCGAATATGAGCGCGAGCACGGTCAGCACGGCGGAGAGCATGATTATATGCAGCGCCGTGAGCCGCGCCGGATCGACGCGCCGCGCGCAGTATTCGCTGGAAATAACCTGAAGCGCGTATGTTACGGCCATTATGAAAGAAAGAAAATCCCCGAAGTTGAACTCCATCCCCGGCGTGAACCCCATGACGAGCAGCCCCGCCGTCGTCAGCCCCGCGCCTGCGAAGAGCCACGCCGAAGGGCGTTTCCGGTAAATCATCCAGACGAATATTGGCACGAGGATGACGTTGAGGCCGCCGATGAACGCCTGCTTGCTCGCGGTGCTGAAGACGAGGCCGAAGGTCATCGACGTGAAGACGGCAGTCAGCACCGCGGTGAGGAGAAACGAAATTTTCCAGTCGCGCGCAGTCGACGTCATTATCGTGCGCCTGAACATTATCATAAGGAAGAATGACGCGAGCAGCATACGCAGCGCGACGGCCCAGAGCGGTGTAAGGCCGCGCGCGAGCACTGCCGAGAGCGGAATGCCCGCACCCCATATCAGAGCGACGACCGCGAGCATAAGGTCCGCCGCGAGTACGGAATTCCGGCGGGGATCGAGATTCATTACAGAGCGCCCTGACGCTTCAGCGCGTCCGTGACTTCGCCGTTGATGCGGTCGATTTTGCGCATGAAGTAAACCGACGACGCCGTACAGCATATTCCGCAGGCGAAGAGCGCCCAGCCCGTGTTCGTCAGGTCGCCGAACCTTCCGGCGAGCATACTGCCGAAGGGCGGAATGCCGATGTTTGCGAGAGTGTAGAGCGCCATGATGCGGCTGCGGCTCTCCGGCGCCGTCATAGTCTGGAGCAGGGTGTTGCAGGCGATCGTACAGGTTACGAGGCAGAAGCCGAGCGGCGCGGCGAGCGCTATGCTCAGCCAGACGCTGCGCGAAAGCGAGAAGAGCATGACGGCGGCGCCGAAGCCCACGCACGTGCGCGTGCACCACCATGAATGGCGCGCTACGTTCCTGCGCGAAGCCATCAGCAGCGAACCCGCGAGCGCGCCTATCGCCACGCCCATCAGCAGGAAGCCGAGCGTCTGCGACGTGCCGTTCAGCACGCTCTTCGCCATAGCCGGCATCAGAGTGATGCTCGGAAAGGCGAAAAATCCCGTCGCCGTGATCATCAGCAGGAAATACCTGTACGGCGCGAAGTCGCGCGCGATGCGCAGCCCGTCGGCCATATCGTGGAGAGGCCGCCCTCGTCCGCCGGTCTTGCCGACAGGCGGGCGGGAAAGCCTCATCTTCTTGAGCGCCAGCAGCGTGCTGAGATAGCAGAAGCTGTTGGAGAAAAAGCAGAACGCCTCGCCGAAGGCGTGGATTACGAAGCCGCCGACCGTCGGCCCGATCATGCGCGCCGTGTTGAAGAGCGTCGAGTTCAGCGCGACGGCGTTCCCGACGTCCTCGCGCCTGTCCACCATGTACGAGACGAGCGAATAGCGCGCCGGCATCTCAAACGCGTCGAGCAGCCCGCGCGTGAGGACGAGCGCGAGAATTATCTCGTATGTTATGAGATTCGTGAAAGTCAAAAAAGCGAATGCGAATGCGATGCACATACAGCAGAACTGCGTGCGGAAGATGAGCTTGCGCAGGTCGAGCCGTTCGACGACGGCTCCGGCGAGCGGCGAAAGGAAGAAAACGGGCAGCGAGGCGACGAAGTCCATCAGGCCGAGCGCGCTGTTCGAATCCGTGAGGCGGAAGACGAGCCAGCCGATGGCGACGCGGTACATCCACAGCCCCGTCATTGAAATCATCTGCGCCGTGAAGAAAAGCCGGTAGTTGCGCGAATTCAGCGCGCGCAGCGCGTCGGGGAAACGCATTTTACGCGCGGCGGCGGGACGCGGCGAGTTTCGCCGCGCCGAGGCGGACGGATATAAAAAGGCTCTCTGTCGTCGAACGAATAAGCATTTTTCCACCTTCCCCTGCGTCTCTATTTTACATGATTTTTGCGTAAGCGGAGAAATTGCCGAGCGCTTTTCGCACGGTTTTATGGTATAGTAACCCCCGTAGTTTAAATAACTCAAAGGAGCGGTGACGCTAGATTGGAATCATTTGTGGCGACCTTTCAAGCTATAAC
>MHCFR05601__coassemble_1295_pt1 | contig 16855 bp, 18 predicted proteins | sample MHCFR05601__metabat2_low_PE_003 | metagenome-assembled genome bin MHCFR05601
CACCCCTTATATTAGAGTTAATCCAATGGAGTTTATCTAATATCTTGCGTGGGAGAGTCTGCCGCGCGTTGTGGAGGATGAGAAGATGCTTAAAGAGGAAGATGTCCTTCAGGGATTTTTCTCCGGCGTCTGCTGCTCGATGCAGGTTTTCGGCGAAGCGGCGCGTGAATGTGGGCTGGATGAAGCGGCGGCGCGCAGGATAGCCTCGTGCTTCGGTTCCGGGATGGGGCACGCGGGGCTGTGCGGCTGCGTCACGGGAGCCTACATGGCGCTGGGGCTGAAATACGGCAACGGCGCGCCGGGCGAGACGGATAAGATTGCGAAGCTCAACGAGAAGAAAGTGGAATTCGAGCGGCGCTTCGCAGAGCGCTGGGGCAGCCTCGAATGTACGAAGATGCTGGGCGGCCTCGACCCCGCGCGTCCCGACGAGCTTAAAACCGCCGTCGAGCGCGGCCTCTTTCAGTCCGTCTGTGCGCCGGCAGTCTGCGACGCCTGTGCGATACTGAAAGAGCTTGAGGAAGAATGAGAAATTTTATCGACAGCTGCAAGGCAAAATGTCTGGCGGGCGAAGTCCTTTCGCGCGATGAGATAGTATCGCTGCTCGGCGTCGAAGCGGGAAGCGCGGACGGCGAATATATGCGCGCTGCGGCGCGCGATGCCGCGGCGAAAATAGCAGGCGGCAGAGGCTACATCTGGTGCGCCGTCGGCATGGACTACGCGCCATGCTCCATGAACTGCAAATTCTGCTCCTTCGGCGAGAAATGGGGAATCGTGCGCGAGCCGCGCCACGTCGAGCCGGAGGAGATTTTCAGCCACGTGCGTCAATACGCGGAAAACAGGGCGGCTTATATAATCCTGCGCACGACGGAGTTCTATGACTTGGACAGGCTGCTCGGCTTCATACCTGAGATACGTGCGAAAATTCCCGGCGGCTATGCGATAGTGCTGAACACCGGCGAGCTTGACGCGGCTGCCGCGGCGAAGGCGAAGGCGGCGGGCGTCTACGGCGTCTATCATGCGCTGAGGCTGCGCGAAGGGACGGACACGCCATTCGATCCGGCGGAGCGTATCGCCACGATGAAAAACGTATCAGCCTCCGGGATGACGCTTATCAGTCTGGTTGAGCCGCTCGGCTGCGAGCACAGCGACGGGGAGATCGCGGACAGTTTCCTGAACGCAGTGGGCTGCGGCGCGAAAATATGCGGCGCTATGGCGCGCTTCCCAGTCGAAGGCACGCCGTTCGGCGCCTCTCCGCGCATAAGCGACGCGCGCCTCGCGCAGGTCGTCGCGGCGCTGCGCCTTTCCGGCGGCTCGGCGGTGCGCGACATATGCGTCCACAAGGCTACGCCCGAGGCGCTCGAAAGCGGAGCCAACGTCATGGTCGTGGAATCCGGCGCGATTCCGCGCGACTCTGATTTTTCGGAAAAAGACTGGGCCGGCGTCGATATGGAGCGCGCCCGCGAAATGCTCGAAGCCGCCGGATACGAAATCTCGCTTCCTCCCACGCTGTAATGTGCAGCGCGCGGTCGCCGCAGTTTTGAAGTTTTCGCCGTACGCGGCGGCTTCATGTTAAGGATAAAAAACGCCGGAGTGGGAAATTTCCCGCGCTCCGGCGTTCTTGTTTGAATTTGTGGAATTGGAGGCCGCGCCGTTACTTTCCGGCTTTTACCTCGGCGAGCTGGCCGTCCTCGAAGAGCACGCGGACTGTGTACTGAGCGCCGCCGCGTCCTTTTTTATCCTCGTCGAAGGCCACGTAGAGCTTCTTTGCCTGCCCCGGCTTTATCGATATTGAGCCGTCCTTGTTGTTGAGCTTTTTCGGCGACGACAGCCGTCCGCTGAGTATGACCGCCGCGGGGTTGCCGTTGCCCGGTATCGTGTCCCACGTCTTGCCGCTTCTCGCGTTCGTCACGCTGATTCCTGTTATAGCGGAGTCCGCGCCGGATATTGAAAGCTCTATGAAGCTGTCGGGATTCATGTTCGCCGCGGCTCTTTCCTTCTGTCCGGCGAAATCGTATTTCCCGACGCCGGTGTATTTGGCGGTTATCTTAGCGCCCGATCTGCCGCCTCTCTTTTCGTCTCTGAATTTCTTGTCCCTGTCGTCCTTGCCCGGCTTCCTGAACGAACGAACAGCGGCGGCCTCGGTCGAGGCGCTCGACGTCTCTCCGCCTATCATCTCGACGGTCGCGGTGAATCTTGAATCTTCCGGTATCGCCTCAGCCGCGTCGTTCACGACGAGCGTAAGCTTCGTCACCAGCAGGACGGGGACGGGCTTCATGTTTCCGCCCTCGTTGACTACCTCGCCCTTCGCGTTTTTGACGAGCAGGAAGTTGCGCCTGCCGGACGAGCTCCACTCTTCTCCGGTCGTCTCGTTTCTCAGCGTTATGGACTTTATAGCCTGCGCTCCGCTGACGGCGACTGTGAATTCAGCGTCCTTCGTGCCGTCGGGCGAACCTCCGCGCCTGCCGATTTCGTCTTCCTGCGCCCCGGTGTAGTTCAGAGACTCGACCTTAAGCGAAGGCCCCGCGAAAGCCGTAGCCGCAAACGAGAGCAGCGCCGCGGACAATGCCAGAATAATAAACTTTCTCATCGTCAGTTCCTCTCCTTAGTTTAAATTTTCAACGCCCTGCATCCTTATTTTATAACAATTTCGCAGAGTTTTCACCGTCTGCGCGCGCGGCGGGAAAAATCTGCCGCTTTGAGCTAAAATAAGGGCGAAGGCGGTGGTGCTGTGGCTGAAGAAAAATCCGGCGGCCTCGTTGCGGGGCGCGCCGTCGAGATATGCGCGAACATAGACGACATGACGGGCGAGGATCTCGGCGCGGCTATGGAGCTGCTGCTTGAGGCTGGAGCGCTCGACGTATGGTTTGAGCAGATACAGATGAAGAAAAACCGACCCGCGGTGAAGTTCTGCGCGCTCGCGCTGCCGGAGGACAAGGCGCGCGTGGCGGAGCTCATGCTGCGCCACACTACGACGCTCGGCGTGCGAATGAGCGAGGTGGAGCGGCTTATGCTCGCGCGAGAAATACGCACGGTCGGGACGCGCTTTGGAAACGTGCGCGTGAAGCGCGGAACGCTCGGCGGCGAGGTAATAAAAGAGATGCCGGAGTACGACGACGTGAGGAGGATAGCGCGCGAGACGGGGCTCCCGATGAGCGCCGTGCGCGCCGCGGTGGCGGAAGATGCGGAAATTCAGACATTTTAAGGGCGGCGAGTACGAGTTCATAGGCATAGCGCGCCACTCGGAGACCGAGGAAGAGTTCGTCGTCTACCGCCCGCTGTACAACGACAGCGGCCTCTGGATAAGGCCGAAGAAGATGTTTTTTGAAAACGTCGAGGTAGACGGCGCGCTCGTGCCGCGTTTTCAGGAGATAACGCAAGAGGACTGGAGGGCTGACAATGAGTGAAGAACTGGCGAAACGGGTCGCCGCGCTCATACGCGGCAGGGGAGTAGCTATATTCAGCGGAGCAGGGCTCAGCACGGAGTCTGGCCTCATGGACTTCCGCTCCAAGGACGGAATCTGGGCTCACGCGGACCCGACGAGGCTCGCCTCCGTCGGCGTGCTTGAGAACAACTACGACGAATTTCTCGAATTCTACAAGGCGCGCCTCTTCGTGCCCGACGAGGTGCAGCCGAACGTCGGCCACAAGCTTATAGCCGAATGGGAAAAGCGCGGCTATGTCGACGGCGTCATAACGCAGAACGTCGACCGCCTGCACCAGAAGGCCGGCTCCGTCAACGTCTGGGAGCTGCACGGAAGCCTCGAACCGGTCTACTGCCACAGCTGCGGCAGGCCCGGAGACAGGGACGACTTCCTCGCGGGCAAACCGTGCTCCTACTGCGGAGGGCATCTGCGGCCGAGCGTCGTGCTTTTCGGCGAAATGCTGCCGCAGCGCGCGCTCGAAGCCGCCGACGAGCTCAGCCGCCGCTGCCGCACATTCATAGTGCTCGGCTCGTCGCTCGTAGTCTCTCCGGCGAACTATTTCCCGCGCGAGGCGAAGATGAACGGAGCGGAGCTCGTGATAATCAACCGAGACCCGACGCCGCTCGACGGAATGGCCGACGTCGTGGTACACGAGGGAATCGGCGCCTTCCTTACCGAAGTGGAGAAGTACGTCGAACTGCCGTAAAAGAAATGAAAAGAGCGCGCGCCGCTGCGAAACGCCGCGCATAAAGATAAACGGAACGCGCCGCGGCGAATGGCCCGCGGCGCGTTCCGTTTATGTGTTTTCCGGCGCGCCCGGCGAGAGCGCGGTTCGGAAATTTTTACAGCCTCATCTCCGGCTTCAGCGGGCGCGCGAAAAGCTCCTTTATAAGCTCCTGCGGCCGCTCGCCCTTGTAGAGCACGCGGTAGACCGCTTCGGCTATCGGCATCTCGACGCCGAACTTTTTGCTGTTCTCGACGACGGCGCGCACAGTGTAGGCCCCTTCCGCGACCTGCCCGAGAGATTCGACAGCCTCCTCGAAGCTCATGCCGTTGCCTATCGCCAGGCCAAGGCGGAAATTGCGCGAGAACATGCTGTAGCAGGTGACGATCAGGTCGCCGACGCCCGCGAGCCCCGAAAGCGTAAGCGGCGACGCGCCGAGCTTCGAACCGAAGCGCATAATCTCGGCGAGGCCGCGCGATGCGAGCGCCGCCATTGCGTTGTCTCCGAGGTCGAGCGCCTTCGCAATGCCCGCCGCGACCGCGTAGATGTTCTTCGTGGCTCCGCCGACTTCGAGCCCTATCACGTCCGTTCCTGTGTAGACGCGGAAGTTGTTGCCGCTGACGATCTCCTGCCAGCTTTTAGCCTCGCCCTCGTCCGTCGAGGCGAGCGCGACCGTCGTTGGACGGCCTACGAGAACCTCCTCCGCGTGGCTCGGCCCCGAGAGCGCCGAATATTTAAGGAAAGGGCAGCACTCTGCGTAAACCCTGTGAAGCAGGTCGCCCGTCGAAATTTCTATGCCTTTGGCGAGATTGAGGATATGTCCCTCGCGTTCGCCGCGGGATGCTACCTTCTCGCAGACCTCGCGCACGAACTGCGTCGGAATCGCCATGATGTACCTGTCGGAAAAATTCAGCGCGGCGTCGAGGTCCGTCGTGCAGTTCACGCTGCGCGGCAGCTCCGTCTCACGGAAGCAGAAATTGTTGCGCCGCGTCTCCGTGATCGCCTTCGCCTGGCTCTCGTCTATCGTCCACATGAGCGCTTCGTTGCCGAGCGACGCGAGATGGACGGCCATCGCCGTTCCGAAGCTCCCCGCGCCGAGGATAGTTATATTCATATCGCTTCCTCCGTTCACTTTCACTCGCCGCGCGCCCGCGCGGCCTCTGGACTTTTTCATTATAGCACAGCGCGCTTTCTGCGCTTTTCAGCCTTTTTGCCGCAAAGTGCCGCGCCTGAACGTGCAGCCTACTTGAATATTTCTGTTATCGATATATAATTATCGATAGAACGGCGGTCATAATAGGACGGGGAGTGAAGGGGTATGACGTCGCAGGATACGAAACCTCTCAGCATTTCAAGGCAGTCTCTTCAGCGTATGCCTGTTTATCTCGAATTACTGAAAAAAATCAAGGCCGGGGGCGGCACGCACGTTTCCGCCGCTTTTCTGGCGGGGGAGCTCGGGCTTCATCCGGTGCAGGTGCGCAAGGACCTTGCGTCTGTCTCGAAGGTCGACGGAAATCCGCGTATCGGCTTCGCGCTCGACGGGCTCATCGACGATATGGAGGATTTTCTCGGCTGCAAGAACGCGCATGAGGCGGTCGTCGCGGGCGTCGGCAATCTCGGGCGCGCGCTGCTTTCCTACGGCGGCTTCGGCAGCTACGGACTTTCGATAATCGCGGGCTTCGACACTTCGCCCGATGTGGTCGGCACGACCGTCGCAGGCAAGGAAATTTTTCACGCGTCGCGCATTGCGGAACTCTGCGCGCGGCTCGGCGTGCATATAGGCATAATAGCGGCGCCTGCCGCGGCGGCGCAGAGCACTTGCGACGCCATGCTGCGCGGCGGCGTGCGCGCGATTTGGAATTTCGCGCCGGTGCATCTGACGCTGCCGCCCGGCGTGATCGTTGCGAATGAAAACCTTGCCGCCTCGTTCGCGGCTCTGTCCGGCAGGCTGAGCCAGATGAGCCGCAGAGACTAGGCGCTGCGGAATAAACTATAAAGCGTACTATCCTGCCGCGCGCGAAAAATGACGTTCGCGCCGCGGCACAAATCAAAGCATATAGAGAGGGATGTGTATGGTGACGGAGAATTTTGACTACGCGCTCGTCGATAAGATCGTCGAAGGGCACGGCGCGCAGGCGACGGCGGTCATCGCGATACTCCAGGAGATTCAGGAGCATTACCGCTATCTGCCGCGCGAGATCTTTCCCTACCTTTCGAAGAAGCTCGGGATGCCCGAGGCGCGCATTTACAGCGTCGCTACCTTCTACGAGAACTTTTCTCTTAATCCGAAGGGAAAGTTCGTCATCAAGGTATGCGACGGGACGGCCTGCCACGTGCGCGGCTCCATCCCGATTCTTGAAAGGCTGCGCGCGGAGCTCGGCCTGACGGACAAAAAGGTGACGACCGACGACCTCGGCTTCACGGTGGAGACGGTCTCGTGTCTCGGAGCCTGCGGCCTCGCGCCGGTGCTTACGGTCAACGACGAGGTGCATCCCGCGATGACGCCGGACAAGGCGGCTGAGCTGGTCGCCGCTCTCAGGAAGGAGCTTTAATATGATTATCAAGACGCGCGAAGAGCTTCGGAAGCTGAGAGAAGAGTACGCGGCGAGTCTCGCCGGGGAAAAGAAGAAAATCCTCATCTGCGCCGGTACGGGCTGCATTTCGAGCGGCTCTCTCGTCATCTACGACGAACTTAAGAAAATCATGGAAGAGCGCGGCCTCAGAGTCGAGGTCGAGCTCGCGGAGGAGCCGCACGACGACTCCGTCGGCCTCAAAAAATCCGGCTGCCACGGCTTCTGCGAGATGGGGCCGCTCGTCCGCATCGAGCCGCAGGGCTGGCTCTACGTCAAGGTGAAGCCCGCCGACTGCGAAGAGATAGTGGAGAAGACTATCATCGGCGGCGAGCATATAGAGCGCCTCGCCTATACGAAGCACGGCGAGGTATTCAAAAAGCAGGAAGAAATCCCGTTCTACAAGAAGCAGACGCGCCACGTGCTCGAACACTGCGGGCACATCGACGCGACTTCAATTAAAGAATATCTTGGCATCGGCGGCTACCGCGCATTCGAGACGGCGCTCTTCGACATGGACGGCGAAGAGATCGTGCAGATGATTTCGGACTCGAACCTGCGCGGGCGCGGCGGCGGCGGCTTCCCGACCGGACGCAAGTGGAGCCAGGTGCGCCGCCAGAAGGCCGCTAACAAGTATATAGTCTGCAACGGCGACGAGGGAGACCCCGGCGCCTTCATGGACCGCTCGATAATGGAGGGCGACCCGCACCGTATGCTCGAAGGCATGATGATTGCGGGGCTCGCCTGCGGCGCGGCTAACGGATATATCTACGTGCGCGCGGAGTACCCGATGGCGGTCTCGCGTCTGCGCACGGCCATCGCGCAGGCGGAGGAGTTCGGACTGCTCGGAGATAATATCCTGGGCAGCGGCTTCTCGTTCAGAATTCACATCAACCGCGGCGCGGGAGCCTTCGTCTGTGGCGAGGGCAGCGCGCTGACCGCCTCCATCGAGGGCAAGCGCGGAATGCCGCGCGTCAAGCCGCCGCGCACGGTCGAGCACGGTCTATTCGACAGCCCGACTGTGCTGAACAACGTCGAGACATTCGCCAACGTCCCGCTCATCATCAACAACGGCGTCGAATGGTACAAGTCGCTCGGCCCGGAGAAGAGCCCCGGCACGAAGGCCTTCGCTCTGACCGGCAACATAGAGAACACAGGCCTCATCGAAGTTCCGATGGGCACGACGCTGCGCGAGATAGTTTTCGAGGTCGGCGGCGGCATGAGAGGCGGCGCGGACTTCAAGGCCGTCCAGATAGGCGGCCCCTCCGGCGGCTGCCTCACGGAGAAAGACCTTGACCTCCCGCTCGACTTCGACTCGCTTTCTGCCGCGGGCGCGATGATAGGCTCCGGCGGCCTCGTCGTCATGGACAGCAAGACCTGCATGGTCGAGGTCGCGCGTTTCTTCATGAACTTCACGCAGAATGAATCCTGTGGAAAGTGCGTCCCCTGCCGCGGCGGCACGAAACAGATGCTTGCGATACTCGAACGCATAGTCGCGGGCGAAGGCCGCGACGGCGACATCGAACTGCTGCTTGAGCTTGCGGACATGATTTCGCACACGGCGCTCTGCGGCCTCGGCAAGACCGCGGCCCTGCCCGTCGTCAGCACGATAAAGAACTTCCGCGACGAGTACGAGGCGCACATCTACAAAAAATACTGCCCCGTCGGAGCCTGCGCGAAGCTCAAGAGCTTCAGCATAGACCCCGAGCTCTGCAAGGGCTGCTCGAAATGCGCGCGCGGATGCCCCGTCGGCGCGATCAGCGGAGAGATAAAGAAGCCCTTCGTCATAGACAGGGACAAATGCATCAAATGCGGAGCCTGCGTGACGGCCTGCCCGTTCCACGCGGTGAAGGAGGGATAGCCCGATGGAACAGAAAAAATATATGACGATAGACGGAATCCCCGTCGAGATAGCGGGAGAGAAAAACGTCCTCGAAGTCATACGCAAGGCGGGCATCCAGCTCCCGACCTTCTGCTACTACTCTGAATTGTCTATTTACGGCGCATGCCGTATGTGCATGGTCGAGAACAAATGGGGCGGACTTGATGCCGCCTGCTCCACGCCGCCGAAAGAGGGCATGGAGATATGGACGAACACGGAGCGGCTGCGCAAATACCGCAAGATGATACTCGAACTGCTGCTCGCCGACCACTGCCGCGACTGCACCACCTGCCACAACAACGGCAAATGCAAGCTTCAGGACCTCGCTATGCGCTTCAACATAGACGGCGTGCGCTTCCCGAACGGCGCGTCGGAGCCGCGGCGCGACGACTCGTCTCTCTGCATATCGCGCGACCACAACAAGTGCATCCTCTGCGGCGACTGCGTCAGAATGTGCAACGAAATACAGAGCGTCGGCGCGATAGACTTCGCGCGCCGCGGCTCGAAGATGACGATAAGCACCGTCTTCGACATCCCGATTGCCGAAAGCAACTGCGTCGGCTGCGGTCAGTGCGCCGCGGTCTGCCCGACCGGCGCGATAGTCGTCAAGAACGACACGGCGAAGGTCTGGAAGGCGCTTGACGACAAGAAGGCGCGCGTCTCCGTCCAGATAGCGCCCGCCGTGCGCGTCGCGATAGGCGAAGAGTTCGGCATAGGCGGCGGCGAGAACGCTATGGGCCGCATCGTCGCGGCGCTGCGCCGCATGGGCTTCAACGAGGTCTTCGACACCTCTACGGGAGCCGACCTCACGGTGCTCGAAGAGTCCGCCGAGTTCCTGGAAAAGCTAGCGAACGGCGGGACGGACGAGATGCCGCTCTTCACCTCCTGCTGCCCCGCGTGGGTGAACTTCTGCGAGAAGAATATGCCAGAGGTCGTGCCCTACCTTTCGACCTGCCGCTCGCCGATGCAGATGTTCGCTTCCGTCATAAAGGAAAACCACAAACATTCGCCGCGTAAGCACTACCACGTCGCAGTCATGCCCTGCACCGCGAAGAAGGCCGAGGCGGCGCGCGAGGAATTCCGCAGCGAGGCCGGCCCCGACACGGACTTCGTTATAACGACGCAGGAGCTTATCCAGATGATAAAGGAATCCGGCATCGTCTTCGACGAGCTGGAGCCTGAGGCTGTAGACATGCCTTTCGGCACGATGAGCGGCGCGGGCGTAATCTTCGGCGTTACGGGCGGCGTCACGGAAGCGGTGCTGCGCCGCATAACCTCCGACAAATCGCCCGCGGCCCTGCGCGCGATAGCCTTCAAGGGCGTCCGCGGCGACGAGGGCGTCAAGGAAGCCGAGGTGGCCTACGGCGAGCGCACGCTGAAAATAGCCGTCGTCAGCGGCCTCGGCAACGCGCGCAAAATAATCGAGAGAATCAAGGCCGGCGAACACTACGACTTCGTCGAGGTCATGGCGTGCCCCGGCGGCTGCGTCTGCGGCGCGGGCCAGCCCTTCGCGCTGCGCGATGAAAAGGAGCTGCGCGGCAAGGGCCTCTACTCGGCCGACAGAATGTCGAGCATCAAGCGCTCCGAGGAAAACCCGCTGATGATTTCGCTCTACAACGGCCTGCTCAAGGGCAAGGTACACGAGCTGCTCCACGTCCATTACGACGCGAAGGAGGCGGAGTAAATGGTCTCCATAAAAATCTGCAACGGAACCTCCTGCTATCTGAAAGGGGCCTACAACGTCCTCCAGTACTTCCAGCACGAGATAGAGGCGCGCGGACTGCACGACAAGATAAACCTCACGGGCTCCTTCTGCCTCGGCAACTGCGAGCACGGAGTCTCGGTAGACATCGACGGCAAAATATACAGCGTCGCGCCCGAGACCGCGCACAAATTCTTCGAAGAGACGGTAATGCCGCTCGTTAAGTAAGAATTTAGGCGAAAATATACAAATCAGCGCCGCCGCGTAAATTGCGGCGGCGCTTTCGTATGCGCGGAATCTCTGCGAAGTCCTAGAAAAATTCTGGATTCATGAAAGGTATGACGAGCTCGGCGGCGTTCCCGTCCGCGTCGAGCCCCCAGTAACCGCTGTATATGCCGTCGCCGAGGCCGCTCGTGAACATAGTCAGCCTGCTTCCTCCCGGCACGCGCCACGCGATGAAATCTCCGTACTCGCTCTGAACGCCGGGACGCGCCGCGGCGCTCTCAGCGAAGAGGCGCGCGAAGTAATCCTCGTAAATATTGCCCTCCGGGTTCTCTTCCTGCCATTGCTCCGCGAATGCGCGGTATTCCTCCGCCGTCTGCGCGTCAGCGAAACAGGCGAGCCCGGCGTCCACGCCGAAGAAGGTCCATACGCCGGGCTGTCCGAGCTCCTCGCGCCTGCGTCCCTCCGGCATCGCTATCTCGCGGCTCACGACTGGCGCGGAGCTTATTACGAGCCGCGCCGCCGCGACGCGGATTCCCGCGACGGGCGAGCGCAGCACAGCAAGCTCCACGTCATAGCTGCCCGCAGGTATGGTGCGGTCGAGCCGCGTCTCGTACTTCGTGCCGAGATAATAGAGCGGGTCTGCGAGGACGACGCGCCCCGTCGGAAAATCCACAGCGCCCGCCGCGACGGTCGTAAGTTTTCCGCCGAAGAGGCCGCGGAAGAAATCCTCGGGATAGCTCTCCTGATTCAAAAATTTAAGATTTTTCTCAAACGCCGCCTGAAGCGGAGATTTTTCTGTTTTGTCCGCCATCGTCAGCCCTCCGTCTCCCGCGTCCGCGCGCGGATAAATTTCACGCCTAATATAGCACGCGCCGCAGGATGCGAAAACGGCCCGATGGACTCGCCGTCCTTCGGGCCGTTCTGCGTTTCGCGGAAGCGCGCGGAGCTTAGTACTCCGTCACCTTGTTGTTGTCGGGGCCGGGCGTCGTGACGATCGCCTTGCGCGGCGTGACGCGCACCGCGCCCTTTGGCGCGAGCTTGCCGTGGAAAAGCTCTTCGCCGAGCGCCTTTATCTCATCGAAGACGGGGCCTTCCGTGAAATATTCCGCCGTGCCCTTGACCTGATAGCCTTCGCCCGATGCGGCGTCGCAGGCGGAGATAGAGACGTTCGCGTTCGCGAGCAGGTTCTTCAGCGTAACTTTGAAAAATACGTCGCCTATGAGCAGCGTCCCGTCCTCCGCGACCTTCTTGAAGCCTACGGGCACGGCGTTCGGCTCGCCGCCGTCGCAGGTCGCGAGATACCAGAGCTGGTTTTTGAGCAGATTCACTATTTTTTCATCCATCATGTCAAATCCTCCTTAACGGCTGTGTTTCTTGGCTTGATTCAAGTATAGCGCGCGGCTTACGAAATTAAAGATATAAAGAAATTTAATAGCCGCTTATTATTTTCATAGCAACTCGCATAAAGCGCGCGTTGCGGCGTATAATCAGGGCGAAAGGGGCGATGCGCGCGATGTACAGAAGAAAGACGGAAAAGGAGATACGCTGCCCGCTCGAATACGGGCTGGAGCTTTTCGGCGGGAAATGGAAATCCCGCATAATATGCGTGCTCGCGCAGAAAAAGACGCTGCGCTATGGCGAGCTGCGCGCGGAGCTTACGGACATCACCGACGCCGTGCTATCAGCGGCGCTCAAGGAGCTCCTTGCAGGCGGCATGGCGCTGCGCCGCTCATACGACGAGATACCGCCGCGCGTCGAATATTCGCTGACGGACAAGGGGCGCTCCGCCGTACCGATTCTCCAGAGCATCTGCCGCTGGTCGGCGGAGTATCACGACGGAGGCAGCGGCGGGGTGTGCCGCGGCTGTCCAGAAAATTTCGGACGGAGCGAAAATCGGTAAAATCAATTTTTTCCACGGCGCGTCTCGGTTTGCCGCGCGCCGCGGTTTGACCGCAATTTCCGCGAAAGAAACAAAAGAGAAAAATATACCTAATCCCCCTTTGTAAAAAGCGCGTTCCGTTGTATAATGCCCATCGGCTTGCACAATCGGTTGCATAGCTTAGAAATCAAAGAAACGGAGCGTCTTTTTATGGCAAGAGAGCAAGTAATGAAAAAAACGGTTGAAGACAGCGAGTGGTCGCTCTCCGCAGTCCCCGCCTCTATGAAGGTGCAGGGGCTCTGGGCCGCGATGGTCGTCCTCGTCGGCTTCACATTCTTCTCGCCCAGCATGACCGCGGGCGGAAACCTCGGCATCGGGCTTAATCTTGAGAAATTCTTTTTCGCAATGGTGCTCGGCAACGCCTTCCTCGGCGTTTACTGCGGCCTGCTCGGCTACATCGGCCAGCGCACGGGGCTGACGCTCGACCTTCTCGCGCACCGCTCGTTCGGCGACAAAGGCTCGTTCCTTCCGTCCGCGCTCATCAGCTTCACTCAGATCGGCTGGTTCGGCGTCGGCGTCGCTATGTTTGCGATTCCGGTAGCGGGGCTTATCAACAACGCCGTCCCGATGTGGGCGCTCATCGTAATAACGGGCGTCGTCATGACCGTCACGGCCTACCTCGGCATCAAGGCGCTCGCCGTGCTCGGCAGCATCGCCGTGCCGCTCATCGCGGTGCTCGGCGTCTATTCCGTCAACTGGGGCATCAACGAGGTCGGCGGCTTTATGAACGTCTTCGCGCAGAATCCCGATAAGCCGCTGACGCTTGCGGCCGGCATAGCGATAGTCGTCGGCTCCTTCATCTCGGGCGGTACGGCGACGCCGAACTTCACGCGCTTTGCGAGGACGCCCTCCATCGCCGTCGTCGCGACGGTCGTGGCCTTCTTCGTCGGGAACTCGATAATGATGATTTTCGGCGCGGTCGGCGGCGCAGTCACGGGAGTGCCCGACATCTTCGACGTGCTCATCCTTCAGGGGCTTGCGATTCCCGCGGTGCTGACGCTCGGCCTCAACATCTGGACGACGAACAACAACGCGCTCTACACGGCGGGTCTCGGTGTCTCGAACATCACTAAAATTCCGAACAAGCCGCTCGTCCTCGTCAGCGGCGCGATAGGCACGGGCCTCGCGGTCTGGCTCTACTACAACTTCGTCGGCATGCTGAACCTGCTATCCGGCATGATTCCGCCAGTCGGCGCAGTGCTCATCCTGCACTACTTCATGCACCGCGGCGAGTATGAAGAGAACGCAAGGACGGAAATCCGCGACGTCAACATGCCAGCGATACTCGCGGTCGTCGCAGGCTCGCTCGTCGGCATATTCGTAACAACCGGCATCAAGCCCGTCAACTCGCTCTTCGTCGCGGCGATAGTGTTCATCATAGCCGACCGCCTCTGCGGCAATCGTTAGGCCATAAAGAAAGGACTTTTCCGAAATGCTCGTAAAGAATATTTTTATCGAAAACTCGACGGAAGCCAAAGACATCCGCGTAACTGACGGAAAGTTTGAAGAAATCGCGCAGAACCTCGCGCCGCGCGAAGGCGAAGAGGTTGTGGACGGCACGGGCAAGCTTGCGATACCGCCCTTCATCGAGAGCCATGTCCACCTCGACACCTGCCTCACGGCCGGCGACCCCGTCTGGAACCTCTCCGGCACGCTCTTCGAGGGCATCGAGTGCTGGAGCAAACGCAAAGAGAAGCTTTCAAAAGAGGATGTCAAGGAGCGCGTCCGCCGCGCGGTGCGCATGCAGGCTTCAAACGGCGTCCAGCACGTCCGCACGCACGTCGACGTCACCGACCCGACGCTTGTCGCTATGGAGGCTATGATAGAGCTGCGCGAGGAGCTCAGGGATTTCGTCAACATCCAGATAGTCGCCTTCCCGCAGGAGGGCATCATGAGCTACCCGAACGGCGAACAGCTCCTCGAAGATTCCGTCAAGATGGGCGCGGACTGCGTCGGCGCGATACCGCACTTCGAGTTCACGCGCGAGTATGCCGTCGAGTCCGTCAACTACTGCATGAAGATAGCGGAGAAGTACGGCAAGCTCGTCGACGTCCATTGCGACGAGATAGACGACGAACAGTCGAAGGGGCTTGAAGTCCTCGCCGCGCGCGCCCTTGAAAGCGGCATGAAGGACATGGTGACGGCGAGCCACACGACGGCGATGCACAGCTACAACAACGCCTACTGCGGCAAGCTCTTCCGCCTGCTCCGTATGAGCGACATCAATTTCGTCTGCAACCCGCTCGTCAACACGCACCTTCAGGGACGCTTCGACAGCTACCCGCGCCGCCGCGGCGTGACGCGCGTCAAGGAGCTGCTTGCGAACGGCAACAACGTATCCTTCGGCCACGACGACATCTTCGACCCGTGGTATCCGCTTGGAACGGGCAATATGCGCGACGTCATATTCATGGGGCTCCACGTCTGCCAGATGATGGGCTATCAGGAGATAATGGACTCATACCGCCTCTGCACCTACAATGCCGCGAAGACGCTGCACCTCTCGGGCTACGGCATCGCCGAGGGCAACGACGCGAGCTTCATAATCCTCGACGGCGACAACTTCTATAACGCGCTCAACCGCAAGGGCGAGGTGCTGCGCTCCTACAACAAGGGCCGCCTCATCGCCTCCGCCGAACCCGCCAGAAGAGAGATACACTTCTAACAGAAAAACGAAGCTTCGCGGCCGCGCCGGAAATTTCACGGCGCGGCCGTTTTTTGTGTGTTTCGCCAGCTGAATGGCGTGAGCGCCCTTCACGACTGAAAGATTTAATAAAGTCAAATCGATTATATAAAATCACGGATTAGCGCGAAATTCATATAAAACTCCATAAAAAAGAAAATATTTGTGAATAACCTGATTTGAGAAAAGCGGCCCCGCTCATTACAATTTCAGCTGTAAAGAAAATTAGCACTCAATGAGTGCGAGTGCTAATACAAATCAAGCAAATTTTGCAGGAGGGGATTTTCCTATGAAACTTAAACCGCTTGGAGACAGACTAGTAGTTAAGGCGGCTCCGAATGAGGAAAAAACGAAGGGCGGACTCGTCCTTCCCGATACAGTGAAAGAGAAGCCCGTCGAGGGCGAAGTCGTTGCGGTAGGCCAGGGCAAGGCTCTTGAGAACGGCACGCGCCAGCCGATGGAAGTCAAGGTCGGCGACAAGGTCATTTACAGCAAATACTCTGGAACCGAAGTCAAGGTCGACGACGAGACCTACCTCGTCATCGGAGAGAGAGACGTTCTCGCTATCGTAGAGAAGTAAGAAACTGGAGGAATAGATTATTATGGCAAAAATTCTGCTTTTCAAAGAAGAAGCTCGCCGCGCTATGGAGCGTGGTATCAATAAAGTAGCCGACACCGTCGGAATCACCCTTGGACCGAAAGGCCGCAACGTCGTACTCGAAAAGAAATTCGGCTCGCCGACCATCACCAACGACGGCGTGACCATCGCTAAGGAAATCGAACTCGAAGATCCGTTCGAGAATATGGGCGCTCAGCTCATCAAGGAAGTCGCCTCCAAGACCAACGACGTCGCCGGAGACGGAACCACGACCGCTACCGTCCTCGCCCGCGCGATGATCCGCGAGGGAACGAAGAACGTAGCCGCCGGCGCGAACGGCATGCAGCTCCGCAAAGGTATGGAACTCGCGACCGAAGTAGTCGTCGAGGAACTCAAGAAACAGGCAGTGCCCGTCAAGGAGCACAAGAAGATCGCTCAGGTAGCTTCCATCTCCGCCAACGACAAGAAGGTCGGCGAGCTCCTCGCCGAGGCTATGGAGAAGGTCGGTGAGGAAGGCGTCATCACCGTTGAGGACAGCAAGAGCCTCGGCACGACGCTTGAGACCGTCGAAGGCCTCCAGTTCGACAAAGGCTACCTCAGCCCCTACATGATCACCAACCCCGACCGCATGGAAGCGGTTCTCGACGACGCGAACATCCTTATCGTAGACGGCAAGGTCTCCAACGTTAAGGATATGCTCCCGATACTTGAGAAGAGCGTACAGCTTGCGAAGCCGCTCCTCATCATCGCCGAAGACGTCGAAGGCGAAGCCCTTGCGACGCTCGTCGTCAACAAGCTCCGCGGCATCCTTCAGGTCGTAGCGGTCAAGGCCCCCGGATTCGGCGACCGCAGAAAGGCCATGCTCCAGGATATAGCCATCGTCACCGGCGCGACCGTCATCAGCGAAGAAGTCGGCCGCAAGCTCGACAGCGCAGACGTAGCGGACCTCGGCCACGCGAAGAAGATCAAGGTCAGCAAGGAATCCACGACGATAGTCGAAGGCGGCGGCGACCCGCAGGCCATCAAGGACCGCGCGGCTCAGATCAAGAAAGAGCACGCCGACTCCACCTCCGAGTACGACAAGGAGAAGCTCCAGGAGCGTCTGGCAAA
>MHCFR05601__coassemble_1296_pt1 | contig 16843 bp, 16 predicted proteins | sample MHCFR05601__metabat2_low_PE_003 | metagenome-assembled genome bin MHCFR05601
TGAACGGAGATGCAAACATTATCACGATGGGCGAGGGTGGAAAGGCACTCTATGCAAGCGGCAAAGATACGAAAGGTAATGGGAATTCAATATCATCCGGTAACGGCATAGGTTTTCTCTCTGCCATTGGCGACGTTGCAGCTGACGATGGAGGAAAAATCAGCCTGCGGCCTAGAGACTATCTTTCTGTTACTGGCTCTGTGAGTGCGGAATCTGGAGGAACGGTAGAGTTCATAAGCGTTGGGTGCAACACCGTCACCTCGACGGCTCAGAGGACGACGTCAGCTAGTGGGGAAGAGATAACCTTCACCAACGCCCTTTACGCAGACGGTGAAAACAGCAGCGTTGAAATCACGGCGGGAAACGGTGCTGTCAATGAGATCAAAACGGACACAGAAGGCGCGGACGAAAACTCAAAAGAGCGCACCGTGTGGGCTGCGAACGGAGGACGTGTAAAACTCACCGGCGTTACGTCAATCACCGCCGGTCTGACGGACTTCGACGGAGCTTCAGACAACAGCGCGATGATAGCAATAGCGGCCGGGAACGACGATTGGAACACTCAAACCGGAAACAGCCTCGTCAACTTAATGTACGGGGACAACACTGGTGAAAGAAGTTTCATTAAAGGTGATGTCGTCGCAGGTAAGAACGGAATAGTCAGCATAGTGCGAGCAAATGAAGCCGCCTACTCGTCCGCGATGAACTTCACCGGCAACGCGCTCGCGGCGAACGGCGGAGAACTCTCGCTCGAACTCGGAGACGGCGGCGTATGGTACGGACGCGCGGACGATTATAAAGACGCGGAAAACGAAGCGTGGAGAGAAGCACATACAAACATATTCGCGCCTCAGTTCAGCAACGGCATACAGTCCAATGGCTCCGTGAACGTCAATCTCGGCTCCGGCTATTGGGACGTTACCGGTCAAAGCTGGGTAACGAAGTTGGAAGGCAGCGGAATAATCGACCTGCGCGGCAGTGAAAAAGCAGGCGGTGAAACAGGCGGTTACGCCATACATATAGGCGAGCTGACGGGAAACAACACTTTCTATCTCAACCTCTACAACGGCGATAAAATCGGCGACGGAGACATGATTTATATCGCAAAAGGAGTCACCGCCCCTCAGAAAATCGTCATCGCAAACCGCGACGAAGTGCTTTCGTCGATGAACGCAGGCGACCGCATACGCTTCGCCACTATCGGCGGCGATGTGGATTTCAGCGAAAGCTCAGCCCCTGCGGCCTCCGCCGCGGCCTTCGGCAGAAGAACGAAAATCAGCGACGCCGGCATGATGAACGTCAATTTCTCGATCGATTATCTTGACTATAAAGACACGGCGAACGACGGAGAAAACGACGAAGCGTACCACGGCGAAGAAATGACGGAGAATAAGCCCGGCGCCGATTATGTAGAAAGCATCTACGGCCCAAAAGAAAATTCACAAAACGTCTACGTTACGAGGCTGAAGAGCGAAGAGCTCTCCGACGCGGGGCGCACGGTGCTCAACATGAGCCGCGCCAACTACGCGGCGGCGGTCTACATGGACCGTCTGAACAAGCGCATGGGCGAGGCGCGCTACTTCGCGGGACAGGACGAGGGCATATGGGCGAGAGTCCGTCACGACAGAGTTGGACGCGACGACGCTTTCCTCGTGCAGAATACGATGTTCGAGGTCGGTTACGACCGTAAGATAGCTTCGAAGACCGGCACTCGCCGCGTCGGTATCGCCGCCGACTATATGGAGGGCGACACGGAGTATAACAACATCGCGGGCGAGGGCGAGATAGACCGTTTCGGCCTCTGGTTCTACAGCACGTGGTTCGGCGAGAAGGGGCACTACACGGATTACGTGCTGAAGTGGGGGCGTATGTCCAACGAGTTCGACATTTACGGCATGACGACCGGCGAACGCATCACAGGGGACTACGACAACAACGTCTTCTCCGCCAGCGCCGAATACGGACGCAAGATAGAGCTCGGCAAAGGCTGGTTCTTCGAGCCGCAGGCTCAGGTGCAGTTCGCGCGCATCACGGACGCAGATTACGTTACAAGCCAGGGAACGCGCGTTGAGGTGGACGGCATCAACAGCCTGATAGCGCGCGCCGGTTTCCGTCTCGGACGCGAGTTCGGCGGCGAGAGCCAGGGCTCCGTTTACGTCAAGGCTGACGTTCTGCACGAATTCCTCGGAGATCAGGACGTTCACGCGCTCGACGGCACGACCGACAACAGATGGTACACGGTCGGATACGACAACGACGGCACGTGGTACGACGTAGGCCTCGGCCTTTCATGCAGAACCGGGAAGAACAGCTTCGTATTCCTCGACCTTGAGCATTCGTTCGGCAACGACAACGACGATTCGTACCAGATAAGCGCCGGAGTGCAGTGGAGTTTCTAACGGCGGTCATACGCAGCAATTGATTTTGCCGCGCCCCGCGCGGGGCGCGTGAGTTGAAACGCTTATGTGCACTAAAGGCGTCAGATACGCCGAAAGTCCTCCGCCAAGGAGGACGGCCGCCGCCCGGACTACAACGGGCGGCGGTTTTTATATGTACACGCCGCGGCCTAATGTTTTTCGCCGTTCAACTAATCAAGCTGAAAATCAAATTTAAGAATGTTTACGGCTAAGCTGTACGGCGGCGCATAAAAGAGCGGCGCGCGCCCATGTTCCGGGCGCGCGCCTTGTTTTTTGCCTGTTTGGGTAGGTTTAGAAGAGTCCCGTTACTTTGCCGCTCGCGTCTACGTCGATGTTGCAGGCGGCGGGGCGTTTCGGGAGGCCGGGCATGGTCATTATGGAGCCGGTTATCGGGATGATGAAGCCAGCTCCGGCGGAGAGGCGAACTTCGCGGACGGTGAGCTTGAATCCTGTCGGGCGGCCTTTTTTCGTTGGGTCGTCGGAGATTGAAGCCTGCGTCTTCGCCATGCAGATGAGCAGGCCGTCTTTGCCGAGGTCGTGGATTTTCTTGAGGTCTTTCTCGGCTTTATCGGTGTAGACTACGCCGTCGGCTCCGTAGATCTTCGTTGCGATGGTCTCGATTTTCTCTTTCGGCGTGAGTTTCTCGTCGTAGAGGTAGTGGAAAGTGTTCGGCTTTTCGCAGGCTTTGATGACTTCTTCGGCCATCGCTATGCCGCCTTCGCCGCCTTTGGCCCAGATGTCGGATTCGACGACGGGGACGCCGAGCTTCGCGCATTTTTCCTGTATGAACTTGAGTTCTTCTTCGGTGTCGGTCGGGAAGGCGTTGAGCGCGACGACGACGGGGAGGCCGAAGGAGAGCATATTTTCGACGTGCTTCTCAAGGTTCGGGATTCCGGCTTCGAGCGCCGCCATGTTGACTTTGCCGAGGTCTTCTTTCGCAACTCCGCCGTGCATTTTGAGCGCGCGTATCGTGGCGACGATGACGACGGCGTTCGGCTTGAGGCCGGCGAGGCGGCATTTGATGTCGAGGAATTTCTCAGCTCCGAGGTCGGCGGCGAAGCCCGCTTCGGTGACGAAGTAGTCGGCGAGTTTGAGGCCGTATTTGGTCGCCATTACGCTGTTGCATCCGTGCGCGATGTTGGCGAAGGGGCCGCCGTGGATGAAGGCCGGGACGTGTTCGAGGGTCTGGACGAGGTTCGGCTTGATCGCGTCTTTGAGGAGCATCGCCATCGCGCCCTGAGCTTCGAGGTCGCGCGCGGTGACGGGCTTGTCTTCGTAGGTGTAGGCGACGATGATGTTCGCAAGGCGTTCTTTGAGATCTTCGATGCCCTTGGAGAGGCAGAGGATCGCCATGACTTCGGAGGCGACTGTGATGTCGAAGCCGTCCTGGCGCGGCACGCCGTCGACTTTTCCGCCGAGGCCGATCACTATGTTGCGGAGCGAACGGTCGTTCATGTCGAGCACTCTCTTGAGGACTATGCGGCGCGGGTCTATGTTGAGCGGGTTGCCCTGCTGGATGGAGTTGTCGAGCATCGCGGCGAGGAGGTTGTGCGCCGAGGTGATGGCGTGGAAGTCTCCGGTGAAGTGGACGTTGATGTCTTCCATCGGGACGACCTGGCTGTATCCGCCGCCGGCGGCTCCGCCTTTGACGCCGAACACGGGGCCGAGCGAGGGCTCGCGGAGCGCAAGCGTGACTTTTTTGCCGAGTTTCGCAAGGGCCTGCGCGAGGCCGACGGAGGTCGTCGTCTTGCCTTCGCCCGCGGGGGTCGGCGTTATCGCGGTGACGAGGATGAGTTTCCCGTCTTCGTTGTCTTTTACTTTCTCCCAGAGGTCGAAGGATACTTTCGCCTTGTATTTGCCGTACTGCTCAAGGTCGTCCGCGTCGATGTCGAGGCGTTTGGCTACTTCGGTTATCGGCTGCATCTCGGCCTGCTGCGCTATTTCAATGTCGCTTAAGAAAGCCATTGCAATCACTCCTGACTATTTTTCCCATATTAAAGACGATGCGCGTAAAATTTTTATAAAATCGCGCGCCGTTTATTTATTCGCCGTAAAAATATCAGCCGCGCCGGAGCGCGCCTCCGGCGGCGTTGTCTATCGCCTCGTTAGAGAGTTTGTCGGCGCGTTTGTTGCGTTCGCGCGGTATCCATTCGTAGACGACCGTCATGCCTTCCGCGGCGCGCCACGCCTCCTGCGCCAGTTCGCGCAGATGCGGCAGGTTTATCTTCCACAGCTTCGCAAGCTGGCTGACTACGAGTTTGCTGTCGCCGCGCACGGTGAGACGCGTCACGCCGCGTTCCCGCGCGGCTTTGATAAGAAGTATCGCGGCGTTGTATTCCGCTTCGTTGTTGGTCTTGCGCCCGAGGTAGCTCGCCGTCTCCCATACGGCGTTCCCGTCCCCGCCGTCGAGCCACGCGCCCGCGCCGGCGTCGCCCGGGTTGCCGCGCGACGCTCCGTCAAAGTATCCTGTCATTTCCAATTTACCTTTGCTCCCTCCGCCGCATTTTTTGCGCTATACTTTTTTATTATATGCGACAGGAATACGGAGGTAAACACTATGGCCGCAGTTAAGAAGACGAATGCAGTACGGCAGCTTGAAAGCAAAAAAATCCCGTTCGAGCTGCTTGAATACGAAATAGACGAAGAACTGCTCTCCGCCGAGGACGCGGCGGCGAAGACGGGAATCCCCGAGGAGCGCACTTTCAAGACGCTCTGCTGCCGCGGGGACAGGACGGGCGTGATGATGGTCTGCGTCCCCGCGGGGCGCGAGCTGGATTTCAAGGCGCTCGCCGCGGCTAGCGGCAACAAGAGCGCGGAGCTGGTGCATCTCAAGGAGGTGCAGGGGCTGACGGGCTACGTGCGCGGCGGCTGCTCGCCGCTCGGCACGAAGAAAAAATATCCCGTCGTCATCGACGACTCGGCGATGAAGTTCGACTTCATCACAGTCAACGCGGGACACCGCGGCCTTCTCTTCAAGCTCGCGCCCGCTGACTTGGTCAAGGCGACGGAGGCGAAGCTCGCGCCGATAATCCGTTAGCGGCGCGGCGGTGCGCAAATGATTTCACGCGCGGGCCGAAATGTTGTAAAATATATGCGAAGTTTGGTAAACAGCTAAAATTTTATAAAAGACCGAAAGGAGACATTTCAATGTCAAAAGAAGTAATCAGCACGACGAACGCTCCGGCGGCGATAGGCCCCTACTCGCAGGCGATCAAGGCCGGCGGATTCCTTTTCATATCGGGGCAGATCCCGCTCGACCCCGCGACGGGAACGGTAGTCCCCGGATGCGTCGGCTGCCAGGCCGAGCAGTCGCTTAAGAACCTCTCCGCGATACTCGCGAGCCAGGGGCTCACGACCGCCGACGTCGTCAAGACGACGGTCTTCATCAAAGATATGAACGACTTTGCGACGGTCAACGAGGTCTATGCGAAGTACTTCGCCGAAAACGCCCCCGCGCGCTCCTGCGTCGAGGTCGGCCGCCTTCCGAAAGACGTCCTCGTCGAAGTCGAGGCCATCGCGGTCTGCAAGTAAGAAGAAACGAATTATATAAAAAAAGAGCGGGCGCGCCGGTGCGTCCGCTTTTTTGTTGGGAAAATTACTTTTTCAGCCGCTTTATATAATCGCTTTCGCTTCCGTCCCAGCCGCAGCGGATGCATCTGCCGTTTTTGAAGACATGGCAGCAGTTCGGATAGCCGTAAAGATAATGCGCGCATTCGGGACACAGGTTCGACATTTTCGACGCATTCGTGAAAAATTCGCTCCCGCACTCGTCGCAGACAGCAGTCAATTTTTCATTCATCTCTAGGGATTGCAGGCGCGCCGCGCCTCACCACGGGCGGTCGTAGCGCAGCTCGTTCCACAGATACGCCTCGGCTTCACAGTTCAGCTTTATCTCGCAGTCCAGATGGTATGGGGGCGTATCGCACACGAGCCAGCACTCGAAAATAAGCAGGGCGTTTTCATTGCGCCTCGTTATGAACTCGACGCTGAACTCACCCGCGTTGACGGCGTTTATAAAATCTTCGGGCTTCCATATCTCGCCGGCGGAATTGCCGCCGTCGTTCCAGTGAAAGAGGCGTACGGCGATTCCGTCCCATCCTCCGCCCTTAATTCTGAAATCTGCCTGCGACGGCCCGGTGAGCACGGTCGCGTCGGAGATGTTCTCTGGATGAAGCGGCGACGTCCAGAAACCGTCTGGAAAGACGAAAGACAGGACGCCGCCCTCAAAGCGCGCAGCTTCGGCGCGGCAGTCGTGGAGGCTGATATATTCTTCGGAATCGCTGTGCTTATACATCTACCCGCCGAGCTTTCCCGTCTCCCCTATCCTTTTGACAATCTCCGCCGCCGTCGGCGTGACGGCGAGGCCGCCCTGCGAGGTTTCGCGCAGCGCGGGGGCCATCATGCGGCCTATCTGCCCCATCGAGTCGATGACTTCGTCAAGCGGTATCGCGGACTCTATGCCGGCGAGCGCCATGTCCGCGCAGAGGATGCCGTTAGCTACAAGGATGCCGTTGCGTTTTATGCATGGGCATTCCACGAGGCCGCCGACCGGGTCGCAGGCGAGGCCGAGGACTGATTTGAAGGTCATCGCCGCCGCGTGCGCCGAGGCCGCGGGAGAGCCGCCTTCAAGGTAGACGAGCGCCGCCGAGCCCATGGCCGCCGCCGCGCCGCACTCCGCCTGACAGCCGCCGTCGGCGCCCGCGAGCGTAGCCCGGAATGCCGTCACCTCGCCCACCGCGCCCGCCGTGATGAGCGCGCCGGTAAGCAGCTCGTCAGTGTCCTTGCCCTCGCCGCGGAAGAACTCCCACGCGAAGATCATCCCCGGGATTATGCCGCAGCTTCCAGCCGTCGGCGCGGCGACGATGCGCCCCATGACGGCGTTGTACGATGCTACCTCCATCGCCGTAGCCGAGGCCGCGGCTATGAACTCGCCCGCCATTCCGCCGCCGTGCGCGCGCAGCTTCGCGCCCATCGGCTCTTCTATGCGGCATGGTATCGTGTTCGCGCAGGCCTCGCGCACACTGCGGCGCATATCCGCGAGCCGCTCGCTCATCCGCGCGCGTATCTCCTCGACTGAAATCCCGCTTTCTTTCGAATCGAGCAGCAGGACGGCCTCCGGGAAAGTTATATTTTTCTCCTCCGCGAGCGCTACGATTTTTTCAACGGCCTTGAGCATCAGTCTTCACCCTCTATCTTTATCACGCGGACGATGCCCGGGTGCATATTGCGCATCACTTCCGTGTCCACACCCGCGCCCGCGGGGTCGAGCTCTATCACCATCGTCGCAAGGCCGCCGCGAGAGTCCCGGTGCAGCCTCATCGTCGCAATGTTCACGCCGTGCGCAGAGAGGTACGACGTGACGGCGCTGACGACGCCCTGAACGTCTTTGTTCATTATTATCACCGCGGGCAGCGCGCACGATATGTCGACCTGGAAGCCGTCGAGCTTGTGCAGCAGCACCGCGCCGCCGCCTATCGAGTAGCCGACGGCCTCCATCGTGCGCCCGTCGCCCTCGACGACGACGCGCACGGAATTCGGGTGCGCGCCCGCGACCTCTTCGACGTGGAACTCAAATTCCATCCCGGCCTCGCGCGCAAGCTCGAAGGCGCGCCTTATGCCCGGGTCGTCCTGCGCCATGCCCATGAGCCCCGCGACGAGCGCCTTGTCGGTTCCGTGGCCCGCGCCGGTGCTCGCAAAACTGCCGCGCATATAGAGCGCCGCCTTCTTTATCTCGCCGCCCCAGCACATGCGGACGATGCGCCCGATGTGCGCCGCTCCCGCGGTGTGGCTCGACGACGGCCCGACCATTACGGGCCCGATGATTTCCCAAACCGGCATACTATCACCCCGATTTCAGAGGATTATGCGATACAGAGCTATCTTATATGAAGCGGCGCGAAAATACAAACGCGCGCGCTGCGGCGGACGTTCCGCCGCGCAGCCGCCAGCCTCACGCGCAGCCGCGCGCCGGGGCTTCACGGAGGCGGCGCGAAGCGGCCGATTTTCCGAAACTTCAACGGGAGCGCCGTGATGCGCGCGAAGCGCCGGACTTTTCCCCTATTCACCGCTCGCGCCTCAATTTCACGCGTCCGCCGCCGCGCTCCGGCGCGCGCCGTAAACAGCCGCCGCATCGCAAGGCCGGCAAAAAGAGAAAAAAATCGTTTTTCCTCGGATGCAGGCCGTATTCTGCTCTTGACAAATAAAATCTTGGGTGTATCATACCTCACCAGGATAAATGAACTTTTTATTATTTTATCCAATCTAAATAGTTAAATCTACAGCTATTTATAAACCGCCGTAAGAATTTCAGGCGACAACGAGGTTGTAGAAGACAAATTATTAGATAAATGAAAAATAAAAAGTTCGCTAAAGTTTAATAAAATAAAATTTTTTACTGGAGGTTATTTTTATGAAAGCTGTATGCGTAGTTTGCGAGGCCAATGTCACCGTCCCGGACGATTGCTGCGAAGGCGAGCTCGTCATCTGCCCCGACTGCGGGACGGAGCTCGAAGTAGTTTCGCTCGAACCGCTCACGCTTGAGGAAGCGCCGCAGGTTCAGGAAGACTGGGGAGAATAATGGCCGTCCTGCGCATTCTCTTCACGCGCCTGCGCACCGAAGAGAAGCTGCTTAAAGAGGCGGCGGAGCGCCTCGGCATACCGTGCGAGCTTCAGCTCGTCTCGGACACCGTTTTCGGCGGCGAGCCGTTCTGTTCGCAGGACGACGTGGTGCTCGCCCGCTGCGTCTCGCACAACCAGAACGAGGCGGTCGCGCAGATGCTTGAGACGCAGGGAATCCGCGTCGTCAACCCGTCGCGCGTCATGGGGATATGCGGAAACAAGCTGACGACATCGTGCGTGCTTGAGCAGGCCGGCATACCGCAGCCGAAGTATCTCGTCGCTTTCACGCAGGAGGGCGCGCTTGACGCAGTCGAGCGTCTCGGCTATCCCGCCGTCTGCAAGCCCGTCTCCGGCAGCTGGGGGCGGCTGCTTGCGAAACTCAACGACAGGGAGAGCGCCGAGGCGGTCTTCGAGCACAAGGCCATGCTCGGAGCGATCCACAACACCTTCTATATTCAGGAGTTCGTCGATAAAGGCAGCTTCGACGTACGCGCCTTCGTCGTGGACGGAGAGCCGCTCTGCGCGATAGCACGCACGAGCGAGCACTGGATCACGAACACGGCGCGCGGAGGCTCGGCCTCGAATATGCCGCTCGACGACGAAGTGTCGTCGCTGCTCCGCTCCGTACACGCCGCGATAGGCGGCGAGTTCCTCGCGATAGACCTCTTCAAACGCGGCGGGCAGTGGCTCGTCAACGAGGTCAACGACGGCGGAGAGTTCCGCAACTCGATAGCGCCGACCGGTAAGGACATTCCGGGCGCGGTCGTCGAGGCTGCGTGGAACAAGAGAAGATAAAAATGAATATTTCCGCGGCCCGCACGACGCTCATAAAGCGCGGAAAGTGCAAGCGCATAAAGCGCTCGCTCGGCGGGTCGTGTACGTTTGCCGGAAGTTTTTAGCGTTCGGACGCTGACGGCGGATTCACGGCTCGCTCCATACGGAAGCGGGCCTTTATTTTTGAGTTTTTATAAATTTTTCGAAGGGGAGAATTTTTGATGTCAGAGAGAATTCCTGTAACGATATGGGGCGCTACGGGCTTTGCGGGAGCAGAGCTGCTCCGCATTTTCGCGCGTCATCCGCATTTTGAGGTAATAGGAGCCGTTTCGCGCTCGAAGGCCGGCACGTCGGTGGGCGCGGCGCACCCGCATCTGCGCCACGTCTACAACGAGATGACCTTCATTTCGCCTGAGGAGGCGGCGCAGCTTTCGCCAGCGGTTTCGTTCCTCGCCCTGCCCCACCGCGCCTCGGCGCAGGAGGCCGTGCGCAGGCTCGAAGCTGGCGAGCGCGTCGTCGACCTTTCTGCGGACTTCCGCCTGCGCAGCGCGGAAGAGTATAAAAACTGGTACGGCGTAGACCACCCCGCGCCGGAGCTTCTTTCTGAGGCCGTCTACGGGCTGCCGGAGCTACACCGCGCGGAGATGGCGCAGGCGCGCATCATCTCCGGCGTCGGCTGCAACGCGACTTCGGTCATAACGGCGCTGTTACCGCTCGCTAAGGCGGGGCTTATAGAGGAGGCCCGCGTCGAGTGCCGCGTCGGCTCGTCCGAGGCCGGGGCGAACGCCGACGAAGGTTCGGCGCATGCGATGCGCAGCCGCGCGATGCGCGTGGTCAGCCCCTTCGTGCACCGCCACATGGCGGAGGTCGTGCAGGAGCTTTCTCTGCCGATGAGCGCCTTCACCATGGGCGTCACGACGGCGGAGATGGTGCGCGGCATCCAGTGCCTCGCCCACGTTACGCTGAACCGCCAGGTGCGCGAGGCCGAGATATGGAAGCTCTACCGCGCGGCGTGGAACGGCGAGCCCTTCGTCTCGTTCACGCCCGCGAAGCCCGCGCACTTCCGCATTCCCGATCCACGCTTCGTCCTCGGCAGCAACCGCGTACTGACCGGCTTCATGCTCGCGGAGGACGGACGCCGTATGATAGCGGCCTCGGCGATAGACAATCTGATGAAGGGCGCGGCGGGCTCCGCCGTCCAGTGCGCGAACCTGATGTTCGGCCTCGACGAGACGGAAGGGCTCGACATGATGCCCGTCTACCCCGCGTAGGAGGTATATAAAGATGATAGGAGTCGTAAAAATCGGCGGAGCTTCGGGCAACGCGCTCGAACCGCTCATGGATGAAGTAGCGAAAAGGACGGCCGCAGGCGAACGCTGGATAGTCGTACACGGCGCAAGCGGCGTTATGAACGACCTCTGCGCCGAGCGCGGCGTGGCTATACGCATGGTGACGAGCCCGAGCGGATACAGAAGCCGCTTCGTCGGCGAGAAGGAGCGCGAGCTCTTCCGCGAGGCGGCACTCTCGTACGGCGCGCGCATAAAGGCGCTTCTAGCAGAGCGCGGCGTGAAGGCCGAGCAGGCGGACCCGGAGAAAGCCGCCTACGCCGTCGCCAAACGCAAGGACTTCCTGCGCGAGAGCGTGAACGGGCGCATAAGGATACTGCGCGGCAATTACAGCGGCACTGTAACGAAAATCGACGCCGCGCCGCTGCTCTCGATGCTCGACGGGGGAACCGTCCCAGTCGTGCCGCCGCTCGCTCTCGACGCGGAACTTTCCATATCGCTCAACATCGACGGAGACCGCCTCGCCGCTCAGATCGCAGGCGCGGTGCGCGCCGAGGCAATGATAATCCTTTCAAACGTCCCCGGCCTCATGAAAGACGTGAACGACCCCGATTCACTCATAACGTCCGGCCGCCTCGCGCAGTGGGACATTATAGAGCATTACGCCGAGGGCAATATGAAAAGGAAGCTCGTCGCCTGCAAAGAGGCGCTCGAACTCTCCGTGCCAAGGGTATATCTCGCCGACGGGCGCGTACAGTCGCCCATAGCGAACGCCGAGGAGGGACGCGCTACATGTCTGGTTCGTTAAGCAAGCTTTTCGGCGGACGCGGCCTCGTGCTGACGCACGGAGACGGGCCGTATGTCTGGGACGCGCAGGGACGCTGTTACGTAGACTTCTTCAACGGCCACGGCGCGGCGCTCTTCGGCCACGCCCATCCGGCGCTCATGGAAGCCGTCAAAGAGGCCTCAGCGGGCGTATGGAGCTGCGGAGCGGGCTACGAGTCGCCGGTGCGAGAAGAGGTGGCTAACCTTCTCGCCGAGGGCATGGGCTGCGACGCGACGGTGTTTTTATGCAACAGCGGCACAGAAGCCATTGAAGGCGCGCTAAAGCTCGCCGCTGCGCTACGCAAGGGACGCGGCGAGATAATAGCCGCACGCCGCGCGTTCCACGGGCGCAGCTGCGGCTCGCTCGGCCTTACCTTCAACCCGAAATACCGCGCGCCCTTCGCTTCGATCATACACACCGCAAAGCACTACGCGCCTGAAGAGATTCCCGAAAAAATAACAGACGAAACCCTTGCAGTATTCATCGAGCCGGTACAGGGCGAAGGCGGTGTCTACCCGATACCGGAAGAGGTGGGCCGCGCGATAACGGAAAGCTGCCGCGCGCACGGCGCGCTGCTCGTAGCCGACGAAGTGCAGACCGGCCTCGGCCGCTGCGGAAGCTTCTTCGCCTCGTACCGCCACGGCCTTGAGCCAGACATAATCTGCGCCGCGAAAGGGCTCGCCGGCGGCCTTCCCGCCGGAGCTTTAATCTGGCGCAGCGAGCTCGGCGACTTCCCGCCGCACTCGCACGGCTCTACCTACGGAGGCAACGAATTCGTCGCGCGAGTCTCCGCCGCGGCGCTGAAACTGATAAAGAAAGAAAACCTCTGCGCCCACGCCGAAGAGCTCGGCGCTTTCATACGCTCGGAGATAGAAAAGAGAGACATCCCCCTCGTCAGCGCGGTGCGCGGCGACGGCCTGCTCATAGGCGTAGACAGCGACATACCGTCGCAGGAGATAGTCCGTGCGCTGCAGGACAACAGGCTGCTCTCGCTTCCGGCGGGACCGAGGGTGGTGCGCTTCCTGCCCTCCTTCGCCGCGACGCGCGAGGCCGCCTCCGAAGGAGTAGAGATTTTCGACAGGACGATGCGCGAACTCGCCGCAAAGGGAGGAAAAGGCTGATGCGCTTTCCAGAATCGGTCGGCCTGCTCATCGACATAGTAGCCGTCCCCAGCCCGACGCGGCAGGAAGAAAACGCGGCGCGTATGCTCTGCGACAGGCTTCCGCGCTTCGGCTGGGAGACGTCGCACATCGACGGCGCGGGCTCCGTCATCGCTACGCGCGGCAACGGAGACAAGGAGCTCGTGCTCCTGAGCCACATAGATACCGTTCCCGGAGGGCCGAAATTCACAGTCACAGAAGACCGCATAATCGGGCGCGGCTCCGTCGACGCAAAAAGCCCCTGCTGCGCGCTCGCAGTCGCAGGCGGAGCGGTCGAAGTGCCGGACGACTGGCGCATCACCTTTGTAGCTGCGGTCGGCGAAGAGATAGACTCGCGCGGCGCGCGCTTCCGTATGCCGCTCCACGAACCTGCCGCGCTCGTCATCGGCGAGCCGACAGGCAGCCAGGGCGTAGCGCTCTCCTACCGCGGGCGCATACTCTTCTCGCTCGTCGCCGAAGACAGCGGCGCGCACCGCTCCGGCAGCCCCGGCCCTATGACAGCCGCCGTCAACGCCGCCGCTTCGCTCATCCAGATAACGAAGAATATGGGCAGCGGCTACAACATCGCGGTCATGGAGATGGAGGGGCACGAAGCGGGCAAACGCTCCGCCTCGATAACGCTCGACCTGCGCACGCCGATAGGCGCGGACAAGGAAGAGCTTGAACTGATGCTCAAAGAGACCGCCGCGGCCTTCGAAGTCGGCCTCGACATAATCGAGTACGTTCCGCCGCATGAAGTCCACAAGTCCGACCCCGTCGTGCGCGCCTTCCGCAACGCGATACGCGAAGTCAGCGGAGAACCGCCGCGCGTCCTAGCCAAACAGGGCACATGCGACTTCAACGTGCTTTCGCCCTGGGGCTGCCCGATGGGAGCCTACGGACCGGGCGACTCGCGCTACGACCACAGCTCCGACGAGCAGATAGAAATCAAAGAATTCCTGCGCGGCGTAGAGGTCATAAAAGCGGCCCTGCCGAAAATCATGTCCGCAATATAGCGGAAAACCGGAGCGAAAAAGTGCGGCCCTCAGCGCGGCATCCTCAAAAAACTCACAATTATAAGGTATAATACTTATTACCATATAATAATTTGTGAGTAAGGGAGGCCATCGCGGTGACAATCAAAAAATTGGCGGCACTGGCGTTTATATTGACCGTGGCAGTCGCCGGACAGGCCGCCGCCCATCCTCCGACAAATATGCGGCTGAGCTGGGACGGCGCCGGACACACGCTCTCGGTCGCGGCGGACCACCGAGTCAAAAACGGGGCGAAGCACTACGTCATGAGTATGTCCGTATCGGGCCCGTCAGGGCAGCTCGTCTCCGAGAGATACGACTCGCAGGAGAACAATGAAGAATTCGCCGACAAGGTAGAGCTCAGCGGCGTAAAGCCCGGAGACAAGCTCACGGTCGAGCTCGTCTGCAACATAATGGGCACGGCGACAAAAGAAATAACGATAAAGTAAGAGCATCGCGGAAAAATAAAAAAGACAGGACGGCGCGCCGCTCCTGTCTTTTATCTATGCGCGGAAGCCGCGCTACAAAAAACGACAGCCGGAGATGTTGAATAAAATGAAGACAGCCTTTGAAGAAATCGTAAGCGTGGAACATATAGGCAAAGAGGCGAACCCGTTCCAGCTCGGCGCGCTGCTCGCAAAAGCCTGCGCCGAAGAACTGCCGCGCGCCTCGGAGGACAAAGTCAGGACGACGCTCCTCTGCGTAGACATGCAGCGTGATTTCATGGAGGGCGGCCCGCTCGGCGTCGCGGGCTCGCTTGGAGACACGGAGCGTCTCACGCGCTTCATCTACAAAAACATGACGAAAATAACCGAAATAGCGGCCTCGCTCGACACGCACTCGCCGCGCCAGATATTCCACCAGTGCTGGTGGCGCGGCGCAGACGGACAGATGCCGGAGCCGTTCACGGTAATCACGGCGAAAGACGCAAAAGAAGGCCGCTGGCGTCCGCTCTACGAAAAGGAGAAAAGCGAGGAATACCTCGAATATCTGGAAAGCGGCGGACAAAAGAAATTGGTAATATGGCCCTACCACTGCATAGAGGGCACCGCCGGCTGCGCGCTTGAAAACCAGTTCTCGAACATGATCCACTTCTTCTCCGCCGCGCGCGGGGCCGATCTGAAAAAAATAGTCAAGGGCACGCTGCCCGCGACGGAGTTCTACGGCATCGTCAGCCCAGAATACGACCCAGGCGGCAGCTACGCGAACCGCGAGCTGCTCGGCGACCTGCGCAGATGCGACAGGCTCGTGATAGCCGGCGAAGCGCGCGACTACTGCGTCGCGCAGAGCGTCCTGCAAATCTGCGAAGCGATGGAGAAAGAAAAGAAACGCCCCGAAATCTTTATAATGGAAGACTGCATGAGCTGCGTCGGCTCCGATACGGCTGCCGTCGCCGCAGCCTACGGCGCGTGGGCGGACAAGTTCAGCTTCCGCATCGTCAGAAGCACCGAAGATTTTCTATAAACACGGCAAAAACCAAACCAGCGGCCCGACGTTCGCACGCGGGCCGCTGGTTTGGCATCTTCCTTTATTTTATCTCGCTGACCACCTTTGGAGGCAGCGGGCCTTCTTTGAGCATCTTTTCGTAAAGTTCTTCCGTGCGCGACTGTATGCGCTCCATCGAGACGCCGAGCTGCTGCGCGTACCAGACTGCGCCGCCTGCGCCGACGCCTTCTTTTATAAAGCCCTTCTCGTAGTCGGCGAGGCCTGGGAAGCGCGAGTGCGTGAAGTCGAGCGGCGCGGCGTACCAGCGGACACCGATTTTCTCCGCGTACTCCTCAAGGCAGCTCGTCGGGTCTATGTGGACGTATTTCGTCGTCGCCACGAGCAGGTCGCGCGTGAATCCCATGTCGCGCAGAATCGCGGCGACCGCCATCATCTGCGTGCCGCCCGCGAGCGTTATCTCCACATCGCAGGGCAGCGACGCGGCGTAGGCCGCGACGGCTATCTGCATCGGGTCGCCGATCTCCGCAGGAACGCGCAGCCCCATGCCCTTCATGCCTCCGGCCTTAATGCCGAGACGCGCTGAGGTCTCTTTCCATATCTGTTCCTTAAGCGTCAGAGGGTTTTCCGGTCCGGCGGACGAGACTGTGCCGGCGTAGCCGAGCGCGCGCAGCGCGAGCATCGCCGTCGTCGTGCCTCCAGGCACAGATTCCGCGAGGACGACGCGCTTCACGCTCCCGTCGAGCGAGCGCGCGAGAGCCGCCGAACGTTCCGCAATTTCTTCGTAATCCGGCACGGCGCTCTCAAAGCGCATATCGCGCCCCGGCGTTTCGCTGACAGTCACGTGCGGCGAGGCCGGAGCTATCGACGTGCCGACGCGCACGGTCTGCGCGGGGAAACCTGCTTCAAGCAGAGCGGCGCGCGTGACGACCGCGGGCGACGGATGGCCGAAAGGGTCGAACGGAAGAGTCGGCGCGACCTTCGGCCTGTCGTAGAAAAGCATATCGGCGTCGGCCGGAGCCGTATATGGAAGAGCGTCGACGTTCGCGCCCGCGGCAGAAAGCCCGGGGATTCTTGCGAGCGCAGTTTCTCCTACGAACAACAGAAACATTACTTATTTTTCCCCCTTAACAGAAATATGCTTTGAGTGTTACAATGCGCCTTAGGTGTTCCTCCAGACGGTGGAGTGCCTTTTTATTATCCAGCGCCGCAAAAAGCGCCTCAGAGCGCACAAAGAGATTATATTACGGCGGCGCGGTCTGCGTAAGCGACGCGCGGACTTTTGAAGGAGGAATATTCCGTGGCT
>MHCFR05601__coassemble_1321_pt1 | contig 16472 bp, 15 predicted proteins | sample MHCFR05601__metabat2_low_PE_003 | metagenome-assembled genome bin MHCFR05601
GCGATGAACAAATACGGCATCGACAAGCCCGACATGCGCATCCCGATGGAGATGGTCAGCCTCGAAGAAGTCTTTAAGGACGGAGAGAACCCATTCGCGCAGCTCGTAGCCAACGGCGGCACGATCAAGGGGCTCCGCCTGCCCGGCGGCGCGACACTCTCGCGCAAAGAGCTCTCCGACCTCGAAGGCCGCGCGAAATCGCTCGGCGCGAAGGGCATGGCGAACTTCCAGGTCAAGGAAGGCGAGCTCAAAGGGCCGCTCGTCAAATTCCTCAACGAAGAGCAGCTTGCGAAGCTGCGCGAACTTTCCGCCATTGAAAACGGAGACGCGCTCTTCATCATGGCCGACGAAAGCTGGCGCAAAGCCTGCGAGATACTTGGACAGATACGCCTCGAACTCGGCCGCGCGCGCGGAATGGTCGAAGAGGGCTTCCGCTTCCTCTGGGTGACGGAGTTCCCGCTCTTCGAATGGGACGACGAAAGCGGACGCTACACCGCCGTCCACCATCCCTTCACCGCGCCGATGGACGAAGACGTGCAGTATATGCTCACCGAGCCCGGCAAAGTCCGCTCGCGCGCATACGACGTCGTGCTCAACGGAACTGAGCTCGGCGGAGGCTCCATAAGAATCCACAATCCTGAGATGCAGCAGATCGCCTTCCGCGCGCTCAACTTCACGCCCGAGGCAGCGAAGGAGCGCTTCGGCTTCCTGCTCGAAGGCCTCAGCTACGGCACGCCGCCGCACGGCGGGCTCGCCATCGGCCTCGACCGCCTCGTCATGCTCATGACCGGCAGCAAGTCGATACGCGACGTCATGGCCTTCCCGAAGAACCAGAAGGCCCAGTGCCCGATGACGGAGGCTCCATCCGAAGTCGAATCCAAGCAGCTCGAAGAGCTTTCGATAAAGGTAGTCGAGCCGCTCGCCTAAACGCGGCGCTCAGAAAAATCCTGAAATCCATAAAAGACGGCAGGCCCAACGCCCGCCGTCTTTTTTGTGCGTAGCCCCTAGCCCCGCTGCAAGCAGAGAGACGCAAAAACCGCGCGCTTGTTCGCACGGCGCGGTATAATTTATAATAGCTTTGAGGAAAGCACGAAACAAATACAAGGGTATGGAGGTAATATCAAAATGCCGAAACTTCGTTATCTTGGACACAGCGCCTTCTACGTCGAAGGGACGGGGCTAAAAGCCCTCATCGACCCGTTCCTTACCGGAAACCCGCTCGCGGCCGCCAAAGCCGCCGACTTCACCGACGTGAACGCGATATTCCTCACGCACTGCCACGGCGACCACATCGGCGACACGATAGAAATCGCCAAACGCACCGGCGCGACCGTCTTCAGCTGCAACGAGACGGCTGGCTGGCTCGCCTCGCAGGGAATCAAGGTCGAGGGAATGCACATCGGCGGACGCGCGCGCTTCGGATTCGGCCGCGTGAAGCTCACTCCGGCGTGGCACGGCGACCCGATAATCGCGGAAGGCAACGTCCGCTACGGCGGCGTAGCCTGCGGCTTCGTCATCGAAGTCGACGGCAGAAAAGTCTACCACGCCGGCGACACGGGACTCACGATGGAGATGAAACTCCTCGAAGCCGAAAAAATAGACGTCGCCTGCCTGCCGATAGGCGGATACTTCACGATGGACTACGAGGACGCCGCGCGCGCCGCGGGATTCATCCGCCCGCTCAAGGTCGTGCCGATGCACTACAACACCTTCCCCGCAATAAAAGCCGACCCCGCAGTGTTCGAACTTCACGTCAAAGAGACGGCGCAGGGAACCGACGTCGTAATCATGCAGCCCGGCGAAACGCTGGACTTCTAAGGGAGACGATAGAACATGGAAAATTTCCGCGAACTTGCGGAACGCAGGCAGAGCTGCCGCAACTTTAAGGAAGAGCCGGTAAAGCCGGAGCTCCTCCGCCGCTGCGTCGAGACCGCCGCGCTCGCGCCCTCCGGCTGCAACAGCCAGCCGTGGCGCTTCACGATAGTCACCGAGGCCGAAAAGCGCGCCGGCCTCTCGAAAATAGCGCAGGAGATGGGGCTCAACGCGTGGAGCGAAAAAGTCCCCGCCTTCATCGTAGTCTCAGAAATCGAAGAGCCGAAACTCATGCCGAAGGTCATGGAACACTACCACGACGCGAAGCGCTTCGCCGAAGGCGACGTCGGCATGGCGACAGCCTACCTCGTCCTCGAAGCCGCGGAGCTCGGCCTCGCCTCATGCATCATCGGCTGCTTCAACAACGCCGACGTGATAAAGCTCCTCGGCCTCCCAGAGGGCGACACCGTCCGCGCGATAATAGCCGTAGGCTACGCCGCCGACGAAACCATCCGCCCCAAGCAGCGCAAGCCCCTCGACGAAATCCTCAAAACCCTGTAACACAAAGGGAGAGGCTCCGGCCTCTCCCGATTTTTTTACCGCGCGGCTGGAGCTGCGGCTGATGTACGCAATACCCGGCGGCGCGCCGCGTTGATTCCATCGCCCCAATCCGCGGCGGTTTCGGCAAATCCGCGTGCTTTTCTTTATTCTTGAGAACATTGTATTTTTCACAAAAGTCGCTATTATGTAGACAGTGTTTTTATCTTCCGGCGAAGGGAGGACGGCGCGGTGAATATGGGCCTGTGAGAAGCTGATACAGTGCATGGAATGCATCCGTATAGTGCGAAACGCCTGACGCCGCAGCCGCTCTCGTCCAGATAAATTTTCCAGATTTCATAAAACCTGCAAAGGACGGAACGCAGCGCCGCGCTGCGCGTTTCGGCGTGTCCCGCTCTCACGGGCGCGGCGCGGGGACGTACCGCGCCGTGTGGTTGTTTATATGCTGCAAAAAATTTAAAACAGGAGTGGTAAATCATGATGAAAAGCTGTATAGCGGCCTTTTTCGGCCTCGCGCTCTTCTGCGGCGCCGCTTTCGCCGCGGACGACAAGATCACGGTCTGGTTCGACGCGGGCGGCAGCCCCGGAGAGCCCTACGCCCGCACGCTCCAGAACGGCGCGCAACAGGCCGCGGACGATCTCGGCATCGACATTAAGTTCGTTTACACCGACTGGAACGCAGAGAAGATGATCACGAGCTTCCGTCAGGGTATGGCGACGAATCCCGACGGCATGGTGGTCATCGGAGCGCCTGGCGACGACGCCTATATGCCGCTGATCGGAGAGGCGATAGGTAAGGGAATTCAGGTCATGTGCGTCGATACGCCGCTGCCGAAGACCTTCGAGAAATACCAGCCGCAGGGCTTCAGCTATATCGGCGTAAACAACTACGGGCAGGGCGAGATGATGGCGAACCGCTGCATAAGCCACTTCGGCCTTAAAAAAGGCGACAAGGTCTTTATCTGGGGCCTTCGCAGCGTCCCCGGACGCGGCCTGCGCGCGCAGGCGATGACCGACGTTTTCACGAAGGCGGGACTTGAGGTGGATTATCTCGAAATTTCGCCTGAGGCGAACAAGGAAGCTACGCTCGGCGCGCCTATTCTCACGGGCTATATCGCCTCGCACAAGGACTGCAAGCTCATCGTCATCGACCACGCGGCGCTGACGGCTCAGGCGGGCACGGCTCTGCGCTCCGCGGGCATCAAGCCGGGCGCGGTGCAGATAGCGGGCTTCAGCCTCTCGCCCGCGACGGCCGAGGCCATTAAGGCTGGATATGTCGGCCTTGTCTCCGAGGGTCAGCCTTATATGATGGCCTATCTCGCGGTCAATCAGATAGTCCTCAACAAGCGCGGCAGCTTCGGCGGAATTTACGTCGACACGGCGGGCGGCTTCGTGACAAAGGACAACATAGAGCAGATAGCGCCGCTCGCGGAGAAGGCCATACGTTAGCGAATATGACTAAAATCCTGGAGATGCGGGACGTCCGCAAATCTTTCGGGAGCGTCCACGCCCTTCGGGGCGTGGACTTTTCCCTTGAGCGCGGGGAGATTACGGCGCTGCTCGGCGACAACGGCGCGGGCAAGTCTACGCTGATTAAGATAATCTCGGGCCTCTACGCGCCGACCTCCGGCACTGTCGAGATAAACGGCGAGCGCGTCAAGCAGTTCAGCGTCGCGCACGCACGCAGCCTCGGCGTCGAGGCGGTCTATCAGGACAGGGCGCTCGGCGTGTCGCAGCCGCTCTGGCGCAATTTATTCGCCGGGCGGCATATCAAGACGCGTTTCGGCCTCATCGACGTGAAGCGCGAGCGCGAGGCGGCGGCGGATATTATCGCGCATCTCGGCCTCTCGGGCGCGGGAATATCGCCGGACACTCCGGCGGCGTCGCTCTCTGGCGGCGAGCGTCAGGGGCTGGCGATAGGGCGCGCGATGTACTTCAAGGCAAGCGTCGTGATTCTCGACGAGCCGACGACGGCGCTCGCTGTCAGCGAGGCGGAGAAGGTGCTCGACTTCATGCGGCTACTGAAGTCCGAGGGGCGCTCCGTCGTCGTCATCACGCACACGATAGAGCACGCGCACCGCGTCGCAGACAGGTTCGTAATTCTCTCGCACGGCAGGGTCTTCGGCGAATGGCGCAAAGACGAGCTTTCAGAGAGCGGCCTCTTCACGCGGCTGATGGAGGCGGAGAGATGAATTTTTCCGATTTTGCAAAGAACAGCAAAAACCAGCTGATAATCACCGCTGTGCTCTTCGCGCTGTGGGCCTTCTTCGCGGTCTGCGCGCCCGGGGCGTTCCTTTCGGGCAGCATATACATGACATTCCTTTCGACGATTCCGTTCATCATGGTCGTAGCGACGGCGATGACGCTGGTCGTCGTCACAGGCGAGATGGATTTGTCTTTCGCCTCGAACATGGCGATGTCGGGCTTCGTATTCGCGCTCGTCTCGAAGGCCACCGGCTCCGTCCTCGCCGGCGCGGCTGCGGGCGTGGCGGCGGGACTCGCGATAGGATTTGTAAACGGCTTTATGATTACGCGCACCGGCGTGCCAGCCATCGTCGCAACGATAGGCTTCGACTTTTTCTGGCGCGGAACTGTTATGCTGCTCTCCGGCGGCACTGCGATACCGCTCGGCATCGAGCTCAAGCTGGACAACCCGGAGATAGCCGTGCTCGTCGGCAGGCTCGGCGGATTTCTGCCCATGCAGTCTGTCTGGGCTGTGTTATTCGCCGCCGCTACGGCGCTCGTCTACCACCGCACCTCGTGGGGCGACGACCTGCGCTTCATCGGCGACGACATAAACGTAGCGAAGATGCTCGGGATGCCTGTGAATGCAGCGCGCACCGGCGTATTCGCCTATCTTGGCTTTGCTGCCGGGATCGCGGGCGTTCTCGCCACGGCGGAAATGGGCAACTGGTGGCCGACGCAGGGCGAGGGCTATCTGCTGCTCGTCTTCGCCTCGGTCTTCATCGGCGGGACGTCGGTCTACGGCGGCAGCGGCACGGTCTGGGGCACAGTCATCGGCTCGATAATGATGGGCACGATAGAGGCCGGGATAGTGAGCTCAGGCTGGTCCGGTTTCTGGACGCGCTTCGTCGACGGCCTCGTGCTCCTGCTCTCGGTCTCGTTCTACGCGCTCGTGTCGAAGAGGAAGAGGGAGAGCGGCGCGAACGGGTAGGGACGCGGGAGATTTTTATAGAGATGAGCCGAGCGCGCCGCGGGGATGCGGCGCGCTTGTTTTATCGGACGGTAAAAAACGTCGGCCTCGCAATCTTATGTGCACGATGATGCGGGACGGGCCAGCGAGGACTTCCTGCTCTAATCGTTAGAGGTACTGGGTGTGTAATGACCCTACGCCGCCGCTAACGTCTCATTCAGGAGGCCATGACCTAAAAATTGCCAGGGCGATATAGATTTTGCGTTCTTAAGATAATGACTGTACAAGAGTACGACCGTCCACAATGCGCAATTCAGCGGAGCGCTTTAGGTTCAACTTGCGCACTCGCAAAAGCGCGACCGTAGTCGCGCAAGCATCAGAAAACGTCTGCGACTGGTTTCAACTCACGTGCCCGCATGAGCACGACTGATGGTTTCGGCATTGGTTGTCACTTCTTTTCCGTTTCAACTCATGCGCCCGCAAGAGCGTGACTGTACAGCTTGCTGATACAGACATAGTAACATCTTCCGACACGGTTTGCGCAAACGTGTTTTTATGCTCGGCTAGCCGGCCGTCAGCGTATCGCCGAGACCGCGTCCGCGCGCTATTTCTTCCGCGCCGGCACCTTTATCAGCGCCATCCGCGCGTAGTGGGCGAGCCACACCCAGAGCGCCATTATTGCGGCGTAGTCGAGGAAGAAGAGATAGAGCGGGCGCTCTGTGTCGAAGAAGACGAACTGATTTCGCAGGAACATATAGTCGAGCAGGTTGTGGCGCATGAGCGCGTGCGCGCCGAGCAGGGCGGCGGCGGCTCCCGCCGTTCTAAGAAGCGGCGTAACCCATAGCGGCGCGTCATGCGGCGCTGCGGCGTTCTTCATCATGCCTAGCATCATGCTCCAGTGCAGGCCGAGGTGCAACGAGATGAAGCAGTAGCCCCAGTAGGCGGCGAGCATGTGGACCGTGCGCGCGAGCGACGCGCCGCCGCTGAGGAACGGTATGCCGTAGAGATAGCGCGACATCGCGGCTCCGCTGACCGCGGCGGCGGCCATTGAGGCGAGGCAGAGCAGATTGACGGCTGTCTGGAAGGCGCGCAGCGGCGTGTAGCGTCCCGTGAGGAGCGCGGCGTACCATTTGCGGTTCAGCGCGTTGTGCAGGACGAAGAGCAGCGCGAGGCCGCTGCCAAGCCATTCATGCGCCTCTTCGCCGACGAGCATATAGGCCATGCAGCCGTAGAGCGCGGCAGTCATCAGCAGGTCGATGCAGATTTTGAATTTCACGGAGGCTTTCACTTGGCGGCGCTCCTTTCACGAAATTGGCGGAGGTTTCGCGCGCCTCCGAAATTTCCGGCGCGCTTCCGCGGCGCGGCGTTCGTCCCGTACATTTTACTCTACGCCGCGCTTTGCGCGCCTTTTCGGATTTTCCGGGAACCAGCCGCGCGCGACGCGGCGTTCCTGCTCTTTAAGCTCGATTATGCACCATAGGCACGTGCAGCCGAGCGAGCCGAGCGCGATTGAAAGCAACGGAGATCCGGCGAAGAGCGACGCGGCGCAGCAGAGCGCGCCCGCGGCGAGGAATGCGGGCCAGCAGCGCGACGAGAAGTAATATTCCGCTTTTATCACGACGGGATGGAATACCCCGATGCAGACGAACGATATGACGGCGGCTGCAATTCCGAGCCAGTTCACGCTTTTCACTCCTCTTTCGCGGCGCGGCGGACGCGGCGGTTTTTTCCGCTTTTATTCTACTATCGCGGCGGAGGCGCGCGCCAATGCTTTCGGCGCAGCTTCGTGCCATGCCCCGCGGGTATCGGCGATTAGGTACGAAAAAGGCCGCGGGGCGAAGCCGCGGCCTTTTTGTGAATTTTACGTTCGCGCGATTATTCGATCGACGCGCGCATTTTCCGTATTACTTCGGCCGGATCCGGCTGGCCGAATACCGCGTTGCCGGCGACGGCTGCGTCGCAGCCAGCCTCGCATATCGCGGCGGCGTTCTGTAAATTCACGCCTCCGTCGATTTCGATGATGTAGCCGAGGCCGAGCTCGGCGCGGCGCATCCGCAGCTCGCGGACTTTGTCGAGCGTCTCAGGGATGAACGACTGTCCGCCGTAGCCCGGGTTGACGGACATGACGAGCACGAGGTCCGCCATGTGGAGCACAGGCTCAACCAGCACGGCGGGCGTTCCCGGATTTATCGAAACTCCGGCGAGGACGCCGGCGTCCTTTATTTTCTGAAGCACGCGGTGGATGTGTTTCGCGGCCTCGGCGTGCACCGTGAGCAGCGACGGGCCGGCCGCAAGGAACATATCAACAAAGTCCTCGGCGGGCTCCGCCATCACGTGTACGTCGAGGAAGGCTTCGGGCCAGCGTTTGTGCAGCGCCTTGACGAGCGCGGGGCCGTACGAGAGGTTGGGGACGAAGTGTCCGTCCATTATGTCTACGTGCAGCCAGTCCGCCTCGCCTTCGAGCCGCTCGATGTGCCCGCCGATGTTGAGCGCGTCGGCGGAGAGCAGCGACGGCGCGATGAGCATACGGCGGCCTTTTTTGAGTTCGTTTAGTTGTAACGGTCCTGCCATACGAAGTCGCCTCCGAGATAGATTGTAACTCTCGCTTCGCCCGTGTACGGAACGTTCATCGAGATGTATTCGCCGCTCTTCGCCGTGCCGTCTTTCAGCACGCGCGTTCCGTAGTCGTCCATGAGTTCGATTTTAAGCGACAGCGGTTTCGTGAGCGGCGGAACCTGATAGCGCACCTTCGCCGTCTTCTGCGGCCCCGACGGCTTCGCGGCCTGCTGCGGCTGCGCCTGCTGCTGTTGCTGCGCGGGCTGAGCCGGAGTCTGCGTCGCGGCCGGCGCCGCAGGTTTCGCCGTCTGCGCCGGAGTTTCGACGACCTGCGTTTCGTCGCGCGCCGGAAGCTTCGTCGGTATCGTTACTGGCTTGGTTTCTTTTATTACGACCTTGCGCACCGCCTCGGCGCGCGCGGGGTCCTGATCGTTCGCAGGCGGCGCTTCGACCGGCGGCGCGTCCGTCGGCAGAGGGGCGCGCGCGAATGTCAGGCTGACGAGAGAACCGGCGGGAACACGGCTGCCTGCTTTCGGGCGCGACGAGAGCACGCTGCCCTCTGGCACTGCGTCGGAGGGCGACTCCGTAGTCTGACCGAGGCGCAGGCCGAGCTGTTCAATCATGTCTATCGCCGCCTGCTGCCCGTAGCCGCGCAGGTCCGGGACTGCGACGAACGAATTCTCGCCTTTCGCGCCGCTGCTGACGAGCAGCGTCACCATGCAGTTCGACGAGACGCGCTGCGGCGCGGCGGGGTTCTGCGCTATGACGGTGCCGGAGGGCGTGAGCTTGTCCGTCACGCGGACGACGCGGTCGACCTTGAATCCCGCGTCGCTGAGCATCTTGACGCCCTCCTCGAACTTCAGGCCGCGCACGTCTGGTATCGCCTGAGCAGCCCCGCCCTTGCTGACGCGGAGCAGGACGACCTTGCCCTTCGAGACTTTCTCTCCGGCGCTGAGGTTCTGCGCGACGACGGTGTCTTCCGGCGCGGACGAGTCTACCTTGTCGACCTTCGCGAGCAGTCCGCGCGTCTGGAGCACGTTGAGCGCGTCGACGAGCTGCATTCCGGTGACGCCCGGCACGGCGACGTCCTTGTCCTCGACGAAGACCATTTTAACGCCGAGATATGCGCAGCCTATGATGACGAGGAAGGCTACCAGCATACCCCAGCGGTGTATTCTGCCCATTTATTCCACCTCCGCAGAGCTGTGGCGGCGCTTTGCGAGCATCGCCATGTAAAATCCGTCGACCCACGGCAGCGCGGGCATTATGACGGTCCCGTAGGGTTTGCCGCGGCGCATGAACTCCGCCCTGCGTTCGACCGGAAGCTCCACAAGCTCTGGATGGCGGCTCATCACGTCGGCGACTATTTTTTCGTTTTCCGTGCGGAAGAGGCTGCATGTGCTGTACATCAGCACGCCGCCCGGCGCGAGGAGCGTCGCGGCGCGTTCGAGCAGCTTTCGCTGTAGTTTGCCGTTTTCCTCGACCTGCTCGGGCGAGCAGCGCCATTTCGCTTCGGGGTGCCTGCCCCACGTCCCGCTGCCGGAACATGGCGCGTCGAGCAGTATAGTGTCGGGCGCTTCGTCTGGTTCGAGCGTCAGCGAATCTCCGCACTTGAATTTCACGCGCTCCTCGGCGCGCATACGCATCATTTCAAACTGCGCGGATTTGAGCTTCGGCTCCGAGACGTCCCACGCCTCGATGCGCGCGCCGCGCATTATGTCGGCGAGCTGCCCCGTCTTGACACCGCGCCCGCAGCACATATCGAGCACGTAACGGCCCCCGGCGCGCTTTGCAAGCGTTTCGGCGGCGAGCATCGACGACTCGCTCTGCGGCATTATCTTGCCCTCGCCGAAGCCCGGAAGCTCCAGCGGGAATGGGTTCGCCGCGGTGCGCACGGAGCGCTCGACGAACGGCGACGGCCACGCATGGCGGCCCGAGTTGTTGTACTCCGCTATGTACTCGTCGCGGTCTACGCCCTGCGAGAGGCGCAGCGAGAGATATGTCTTCATCCCGCTCGCCCTGACGAGCTTCTTGGCCTCCTGTATCGAAAGCTCCTTCGACCACTGCGCTGCGGCCCAGCCGGGGACGCCCCAGTAGAGCGCCTGGTCGCGCAGCGCGCCGCTTTTTTTCAGGCTTTCGAGAAATCTCGGATATTCGTCCGATACTGTGTGGAGAACGGCGTTGACGAGGCCGACGTCCTTCTGCCCTCCGCCCGCCTTGACGGCCTGAACGAGGCCGTTTATCAGCACCGGCAGAGCGAAGTGGCGCAGCTCGACGATTCCGGCTATCCCTACCATCAGCGCGTTCCACGTCAGCGGCGGCAGCTCGCGCGGGCCGCGTTTGCAGTATTTTATAAGCATCGTCTTCCAGAGGCTCTGCCTGCGCAGCGTGCAGTAGAGCAGCGTCGCGGCAAGTTTTCTGTCGCCCGGCGCGATCTCCTGGTACACCTTGCGCAGCGCCTCTGAGGCGAAAGCGCCGCCGCGTACCTCGCCGTAGACAGCGAGAGCGGCTTCAAGTCCTCTCATGATCTCAACCCCTTGCCGCGCGCGGCGCGCACGGTTTTTTCATCTGACTATTGTATATCATACAGGCGTAAAATCGCCGGTCTTTTGGGACCGGCGACGAAAATCAAATATTTTCCTGCGCTTCCGAAGCCTGCCCTACTCGTCGCGGCTCATTCCGCGCAGAGCTATCAGCCTCACGAGCTGCAGTATGGTCATGACGAGCGCAGCGACGTAGGTCAGAGCTGCCGCGTCGAGCACGGCCTTCGCGCCGCCGATCTCCTGCTGCGACAGGATGTTCGTCTCGCGCAGCATACGCAGCGCGCGCGCGCTCGCGTCGAATTCGAGCGGCAGCGTCACGAGGTGGAAGACGAGGACGCTGCAGAAGAGCAGTATCCCGAGGTTCAGAAGGTTCAGTGAGCCGATTATGAGCCCTATCAGGAAGAGCGGCATCGACGCAGTCGAGCAGAGCTGCACCGCCGGCGCTATCGCGTTGCGGAACTTCAGGAAGCCGTAATTCTCCCTGTCCTGCACCGCGTGGCCCACCTCGTGCGCCGCGACGCCTATCGCCGCGATGCTGCGGCTGGCGTTGACGCTGTCGGAAAGGCGAAGCACCTTGTCCCTCGGGTCGTAATGGTCCGAAAGCTCGCCCGGCACACGCTCGACGCGCACGCCGGAAAGGCCGTTCCTGTCGAGCAGCCTGCGGGAAACCTCCTCGGCGGAAAGGCCGCTCATGGCCCGGACCTCGCTGTATTTCGCAAAAGCGCCCTTCACCTTGAACTGCGCCCAGAGCGAGAGCAGTATGGCGGGAATGAGCACGATCACTGTCGGGTCAAAAAACGGATATATCATCCGCACACCTCCACGTTATCTAAAATTACTCCTATTATACGATATTTACCGCCGTTTATGCGTGTTTAGCGTAAAAACCGGCAATTTCGCTCACTATGCGCTCCTGCTCCTCCGGCAGCAGCTCGGGGAACATCGGCAGCGCGAGCACGTCCTCCGCGAGAGCCTCGGCAACCGGGAAATCGCCCTTCTTGTAGCCGAGGTTGGCGAAGCAGTGCTGGAGGTGCAGCGGCAGCGGGTAGTAGACGCGGGTCGTCACGCCGCGCTCCGCAAGATACTTCTGGAGCTCGTCGCGGCGCTTCGCGCGAACGACGTACTGGTGATAGACGTGGCGTCCGCCGGGAAGCTCCGCGGGCGGCGTGATGAAGTCGAGCAGCCCCTTCTCGCCGAAGAGCATCATATAGCGTCCCGCTACGATGCGGCGCTCTTCGTTCCAGCCTTCGAGATGGCGCAGCCGCACGCGCAGAATAGCGGCCTGAAGCGCGTCGAGGCGGCTGTTGAGACCAACCTCTTCGTGGAAATAGGTCGTCCCCGCTCCGTGGACGCGCAGGCGGCGGATCCTCGCGGCGAGCTCCTCGTCGTCCGCTATCGCAACCATGCCGCCGTCGCCGTAGCAGCCGAGATTCTTAGTCGGGAAGAAGGAGAAGCAGCCCATCTTCCCCACCGAACCGCTGCGCGCGACGCGCCCGTCTATCATGCGGTGCGCGCCTATCGCCTGCGCGCAGTCCTCGACAAGAGCGATGCCGCGCGAAGCAAGCTCGTCGCGGATCTCTTCAAGCGGGCACATCTGCCCGAAGAGATGGACGGGCAGCACGGCCTTCGTGCGCGGAGTAATCTTTGAGAGAATATCCTCAGATTTAATGTTGTACGTGACGGGGTCGACGTCGGCGAAGACCGGCGTGCCGCCGCAGCGCGTGATGCAGCTCACTGATGCGAAGAACGTGAACGGCGTCGTGATGACCTCGTCGCCGGGCTTCAGGTCGAGCGCCATCATCGCAAGCACGAGTGAATCAGTACCCGACGCGCAGCCGACGGCGTTCTTCACCTCAAGATAGGCGGCGAGCTCGCGTTCGAGCGCCTCAACCTCGGGGCCGAGGATGAAATGCTGCGTCTCGAGCACTCGAAGCACCGCGACGTTGATTTCCTCCTTAACGCGCGCGTAATTTCTTGTAAGGTCAAACGACGGTATATTGGTCATATTAGGCATAATTTCTGCGGGTCCCCCTCTACTCCATTTCCTTCGCCTTGGCGGCGGCCTCCGAGAACATCGCGTGCACGCGCTCCAGATGCTGCTTCATGAGCTCCTGGGCGCCGATCCTGTCGCGCTGCGCGATCGCGCGCAGAATAGCGCGGTGCTCGCCGGACGACTTGTTCTCCGCCTCTATGAACTTGCTGTAAAAATAAATATAAACGTTCGTTCGCTGGATTATATTGTCTACGTACTCGCTCAGCACGTAATTCTTCCCCGCCTCCGCGATGACGCGGTGGAAATCGTTGTTCGCGGCTAGGAAGGCGTCCACGTCGCCCGCGTCGTAGGCGGCGTCGCCGTCGCGCACCAGGCCGTCGAGACGTTCGAGCGTGCGCTTGTCCATACCGGTGCGGCACGCGAGCTCGACGCTCATATTCTCAAGATACCCGCGGACGGAATACGAATTGTCCATCTCGTGCGAAGAGGGCGAAGCGACGCGCGCGCCGCTGTTCGGCACGATCTTCACAAGCCCCTCGTTCGCAAGCCTGCGCAGCGCCTCGCGCACCGGCGTGCGGCTCACTCCCATTTCGTTCGCTATTTTAACCTCAAGCAGCCTCTGGGCCGGCTTCAGCTCGCGGCTCAGAATCTTTCCGCGCAGCTCCATATACACGGAATCCGACGAGGTGTTGTACATCCGATGCAGCATTCTTAAAACATCCCCCTAAAACTGACGTATGCGCTCCGCGCGCACACGGTGTAGAACAAACACAACTAACAATCTTAGCATAAAAACGCGCGCGCGCAACAAAATAGAACATAAATCAGCGCCGCCGGAAAATTTTTGACAGCCTCGCCCGCGGGCCGTAAAATAATCGCCATGAACAAAAGACTTATCGTGCTCATCCTTTCAATATCGACCATCGTCGCCTACGGCTACGCGCTCGGCGGCCTCGGCAGCTACGCTATGGGCGTGCCGAAGCCCGTGCCCATCGCGGCGGGGCTTTCGTGCGGCACGGTCTTCGCCGTCGCGGCGCTGAGGCTCTGGAAGAGCTACCTCGAAGAGCTCGAACGCGAGAGAAAAGCCATCGAAACGGAAGAAGAGCAAAGCGAAGAAAAATCCGGCGATTCGCCGGCGGAGGAGTAAACGCGCCGGCAGCGCCGCCGGTTCGCGCCGCGCGCCTCAAACCGACGCCGCAGGCATCAAACGAGCCCGCCCGCGCCAAACCGGCGGCGCAGGCGTCGAACGCAGACGCGCGCCATGAATTTACGAAAACGACCAAACGCATAGGAAAGAGCCGCGGCTTGAGACCGGCGGCTTTTTTCGTTTTTCGTCGAGCCGCGGAATTTTCGCAGACTCGCCGCCGCGGCGCGCAATTGAGGAAAAGTCCGCCGCGCCGCTTTATGCTAATCGACCTTACAACGGAGACTGTGCCGCCCCGGCAAATTTTTAAGCCCGCGCCGCGCGCATGAAAAAGCCGCCGCGTCCTCGACGGAGCGGCGGCTTCGTGTGCGTTCGTTTCTTTTACGCGGCGCTTACGGCTTCACCAGCGGAAGGTCGGGGTTGCCGGCCCAGGCCTGGAAGCCTGCGTCGTAGCTCTGGCTCTTCGTGAAGCCCGCGTAGCGCAGGAGCATCGTGACGAAGGCCGAGCGGACGCCCGCCGTATCGTAGACGACTATCTCGGTGTCGGTCGTGATTCCGTAGGGGGCGAGCAGCGCGGCGACTTCCTCGGCGCTCTTGAAGTGTCCCTGTTCGGTCACGAAGTTCTCGCGCGAGATGTTGACCGCGCCGGGGAGGTGTCCCGCGCGCTTCTCCTGGAACGGGCGGATTTTTCCGTTGAATTCAGGCTGCGTGCGCACGTCGATGATCGCGAGGCCGGGCTTGCCGAGGTTGTCGTTTATCCACTGCGTCGTCGCGGTGTAGTTCGGCACGTACTTGCTTATCGTGAAGGCTACTGTCTTGTTCTTGACTTTGTTTTTCGCAAGCTGTCCGCCGGCTGCCTTCCACGCGCCTATGCCGCCTTCGAGTATTTTCGCGTTTTTGATTCCGGCCTGGCGGAGTATCCAGAGCGTCCAGCCGCTCTGTCCCCAGCCGCCCGCGTCGCAGTAGGCGACTACGGTCTTTTTGCCGTTGATGCCGAGCGCGCCTATGCGTTTCGCCATCGTCGCTTCAGGCCATATAGTCCCCCATTTGTCCGTGCCCTGCTTCGCGTTCATGTTGGCGAAGTAGGTCCACGGCGCGTTGACCGCTCCGGGGATGTGTCCGCCGAGGTAGAGGCTTTCGGGGCGGGAGTCTACGAGCACGACGTTCTTGATGTTGGCTTTGAGCCAGTCGGCGCTGACGAGGATGCTCTCCCGTGTCTCTGGCGTTCCGGCCTGCATGGACGACGGGTTCAGCGGACGGCCAGCGGGCATCTCGGCAGAGGAGGCCGGAGCGGAAGGAGCGGTCGCCGCGGCTGCGGGCTGGGACGGTATCTGGACTGTCGCGGGCTTCGCCGGAGCTGCGGGTTCGGTCTGAGCTTCAGGCGCGGAAGGCTGCGGCTCGGGCTCGGATTCGTCCGCGGCCTCCTGCGCCGGGACTGCTACTATGCCGCGGTTGTTGCCGGCGTCTCCGGCTTCCTGCGCGGCCTGCTGCGCAGCTTCGCGCACTATCTGATCGACCGCCGCGGCCGCCGGGTTGGGCGCCGCCGGGGTCTCTGCCTGCTGTGCCGGCTGCGTCTGTTCGGGAGCTTCGCTTTCCTCCGCCGCGGCCGGGGCCTGCGTCTCAGCTTTGTCTTCGGAGACTGCTCCGCCGGTCTTTTCCTGGTTCGTCGCTTTGAAGGAGTTGATCTGCGCCATTATCGAGCTTGCGCCGTCGTCTTCCGCCGCGAGCGCGAACTGCGCGGCTCCAGCCATCATCGCGGCGGCGAGCGCCAGCGTTAGGAGTTTCTTCATGTTACCAGTCCTTTCTTGATTCCCGGCCTGCGCCGGTTTTGTCGTTTTCCGCGAGCTTTCGCGGATTATAGCACAGCTTTTTGTGATTTTTATGAGAGCTTCCAGTTGTCGTAGATCCAGCGCGCGGCGCGGCGCGCTTCGTTGAAGTCTCCGGCTTCGTCCACGCCGGTATCCGCTCCGTCGCGGCGCAGCCGCAGCCAGTCGCCGTACTCGACGAGCACGCCGCCGTGCGCGAAGTGGTCGAAGACTAGGTCGAACTTCGGTATGCCCCAGAGCATATTCGGCTGTATCGCGCCCGCGTTGACGAGCGAAGCCGTAAGACGCTGGAGCAGGCTCTTGATTCCTTTTTTGTGGCCGACGCGCAGCAGCACGACGCGATGTCCGCCCGTTATCGTCTCGGAGACCATGTTGACGGAGTCCTCGGTGCAGAATACTTCCGTGGAAAATCCGAGCATCGCTGGAATCGGGTTGAAACCGTCCTCCGCGGCGATGAGCAGATATTTAACGCAGGGCGAGTGCGAGGCGAGCGTCTTCACCATTTTAGAGGCGGCGTCGCTCGTACGGCGCGATGTCGTGATGAAGACGTCTGCGCCCGCGTGCTGCGCGAGGTTGAGTATCTGCCCGACCTGTTTTTTCACCCACTCCGCCGTTATCTCGTAGTTCGCGTCGTCGCCGCCGATGAGCACCGACCATTTTTCGGCGGCGCCGGAGGGATGGTCCGCAAGCAGAGCTTCGGCCTCTTTCTCCAAATTTTCCTTTACGACGCAGTTAGGCGAGCCGAGCGTGACGAAGACGTTCGGCTTGCGCTCCGGGTAGTCGTGCTCGGGCACTATCGCATAGTCGAAGGGCTCTGTGCCGAGGACGCTGGGCGTCATTATCGTCGCGCAGGCGCAGCGCCAGATGTAGCCGAGCGCTATGTTGT
>MHCFR05601__coassemble_1322_pt1 | contig 16452 bp, 12 predicted proteins | sample MHCFR05601__metabat2_low_PE_003 | metagenome-assembled genome bin MHCFR05601
TCCTCCCGAATAGTCCGTGCCGCGCCGGAGAGCGCCGGGCCGTGCGGCTCAGTTGTCTTCGACGAGCTTTATCTCTTTGGCGGAAAGATTATATAGTTTGTAGACTGCCCTGTCGAGAGACCTCTCCGTCTCCGCGGCGTCTGAGGAAACTTTTTTGTATTTGCCCGGCGGGTCCTGCGCGTAGAGCGCGGAGAGCTTCTTCCCGGCACCGGCGATTTCTTCCTTGAGCGCGCGCTGAGCTGCGTTTTCAAGGTTGACGCGGCGCACAGGCAGGGCCGAGAGCGCTGAGGTGCGCAGCTCGAAATATCCGTTGAGCAGTTCCGGCGAGCGGGAGCGGAAGACGTAGTCCATGAGCTTGGAGTTGAGCAGCGCTAGCAGGAACCAGTCGCAGCCCTCTATGACGCAGCATTTGTCGTTGACGTAGGACGCGCCCTCGGAAGCTGCGGCGGACAGGCGCTTCGTTATGACGGGCAGTATTATCTTGTCCCGCTCGAAGACGCCGTAGTATTTGCACGGGCGCAGCTCCCACCAGTAATCGCCCTTGTCGCGGCGCTTCGCAGCTTTGCGCTCGAACGGCGCAAGGCGCGAGGCGATGAGGGAATGGTTACCTGCGAACCAGCGGGCCGGCTCTTCGAGCTCGCGGCGGCGGTCGGTGTATCCTTTCGGCATGAAGATGAGCCGTTTTTTCGCCGACGGCAGATAGTAGCGTTTCACTTCGCGCCCCGTGTAGAAGGGGACGAGCATGGAGGCCGACGCCGGTTCTTTGGCGGCTATCTCCTCCGCCTCAGCCGCGTCTATGACGAAAGCTTCGTTGAGGCCTGTCAGCACGCCGCGGTAGACGCCGCCTACGCACGAGGCGAGCGGTATGCTTTTTTCGTAAATTTTTTCTTCGAGGCTTTTTTTGTCGCCTTCGGTGAAGTTCCACGGCGCTTCGCCGAGCTCTTCCGCGCCGCGAACGTAGGGCTGCACGGAAGCGCGGCCGCGCGGCAGGCCGTTCCACGCGCCTTCGGCCTCTATCACGAGGACCGGCTCGTCGTGCACGGCCTCTTTATAGAATGAGAGCACGCAGAGCGGCATCGCGGAGCCCGTTATCTGCGGCGCGCTGCCGAGGTCCGCGACCATACGCGGCGGGCGCAGCGCGAAGAAGCGGCGCAACCCCTCGCCGTAGCGCGATTTCATCCATTTGTTGGAGACCAGCATGACGGCGCTCCCGCCAGGAGAGAGCATCGCAGCGGCTTTTTCTACGTAGTAGCAGTACAGGTCCGCTCCGAACTGCGACGACGCGTAGCCGCCGAGCAGCGGCTTTATTGACGAGAAGTGTTCGCCGCGGACGTGCGGAGGTTTTGAGATTATGAGGTCGAATTGATCGCCGTCCATGACGCCGTCGACGAGGACGCTGCCCCACGCGAAATGTCCGTCCGCCGGCGCAGCCCCGTATTTCAGCATGAGCGCGGCGCGCAGCGCGTCGAGCGCCGCAGCCGAACAGTCCGTAGCGCAAAGGCCTTTCCTGATAAATTCAGCGGCGAACTTACCGGCGCTCCGCCCCGCGGTTCCGAGGTATTTGTTGAGCTTTACGCGCGCTCCGGCGAGCTTTTCAACGAATGCGAGCGCTATTTTCCCGTCCGAGGCGGCTACGTCGCAGAAGCGCATTGCGGCGAGCGCTTCGTCGATCTGCGCCGCGTGCAGCCGCACGAGGCTGTCGTCGAAGAGTATCCTGTCGTCGGATACGTAGCCGTCGAGCGCGGCTTCGCTGAGGCTGCAGCTTTTGTGGATGTACATCTTGAGCCCCTCGGCGCAGATGAAATCCATAAGCTCCGGCGGGACGGCGACGCTCTTGACCGGCGACGATACGGCGAGCGCGACGAGCCCACGCCAGCCGCCCGCAGGCGGAACGCAGGCGAGCACGCCGCCGCAGTCCTCCGAGGCCGCGCAGGCCTCGACGAATTTCAGCAGGTGTTCTTCCGTGCAGGCGGTGATCTCAACGCCCGGGCACAGCTTTACGACGGCGACGTCTATCCTGCCGCCGCCCATTAGCGGCGAATGGCTGCCTATTATTTTGTAAGACGAGACGAGATTTTTGAATCCGCGCGGAATGTGGCGGCCGGAGCGTATCCGTCCGTCTCCAGCGGAGACGTTGGACAGGACGGAGCGCGCCAACGAGAAAAATTTTTCAGCGTCGAAGCCATCTTCGCACGGCGCGCTGTACAACAGGGACGGAGTTCCCTTCGGCATATCAGACACCACCCGCTCGCAGTATTCGTGCCTTTAAGTATAAGGCATAGCGCGCTAAAAATATATCCCGTTTTGCGCGGCGGGCGGATTTATGAAAAAGCCGGAGCGCGCAGCCCCGGCTTTCAATATTTTACAGAAGCAGCTCAGCTACCTGGACGGCGTTGAGCGCGGCTCCCTTTCGCAAATTGTCGCCGACGACCCACATCGCGAGCGCGTTGTCTAGCCCCGTGTCGCGGCGTATGCGTCCGACGCAGACGGCGTCCGTGCCAGCCACGTCGAGGGGCAGCGGATACTCCGCAGACTTCGGCTCGTCGCGTACGACGACGCCGGGGGCCTTCGAGAGCACGGCGCGCGCCTCGTCGGGCGTGATGGGACGCTCGAACTGCGCCGTCACGCTTTCGCCGTGACAGCGGAATATCGGCACGCGCACCGTGATGCCGCTGACGCGCAGCTCGGGCAGGTGCATTATCTTGCGAGACTCGTTGACCATCTTCCACTCCTCCTCGGAGATTCCCTCGTCGTCGAAGGGGCCGATGTGCGGCAGCAGGTTGAAGGCAATGCCATGCGGATAGACCTTTTCGTCGTAGCTTTCGCCCGCGAGAGCGGCCTTTGAGCCGTCGCGCAGAGATTCTATTGCTGCCTTGCCAGTGCCGGCCACCGACTGGTATGTGCTGATGTTGATATATTTGAGCCCCGCCGCCTTGTGAAGCGGATAGAGCACGACGACGGCCTGTATTGTGGAGCAGTTCGGGTTCGCTATGATTCCCTTTTTCTCCGCGAGCTTTACGTCGCCCGGGTTGATTTCGGGAACTATCAGCGGCACTTCGGGGTCCATGCGCCACGCGGAGCTGTTGTCCACGACTGTCGCTCCGCTGGCGGCCGCGACGGGAGCCCAGCGTTTGGAAGTTTTTCCGCCGGCCGAAAAGAGCGCTATGTCCACGTCCTTGAAGGAGTCTTCTTTGACGACGCGCACGGTGACCTCTTCGCCGCGGAATTTCACCTTTTTCCCCTCGGAGCGCTCCGATGCGAGAGGCACGAGCTCCGAGACGGGGAAATTACGCTGTTCCAGCGTCAGAAGCATCTCGCGCCCGACGAGGCCCGTCGCGCCGAGCACTGCGACTCTCTTGCCGCTCATCAGAAAGCCACCTCGTCTATGAAGTGGTCGTGCAGCTCGCGCACCGCGTCTTCCGCGCGCGCCGAACCGACGACGCAGGTGATGGCGAGCGCCGTCGAGGCGATCATCTCTATATTGATGCCCGCCTCCGCAAGGATATTGAACATCTTCGACGGTATCTCGGGATGGTTGGCTATGCCCGCGCCGACTATCGAGACGCGCGCTATCTCCGTGTCGAAGGAGACGCCCTGCGCGTCAACCTCGCGGCACATCTCGCGGCAGACCTGGCTCGCTACTTCGAGGTTCGTCTTTTTGACGAGGAAGCCGATGTCGTTGACGCCTCCGCGCATATTGTTCTGAATTATCATCTCCGCGCCGACGCCCTTCTCTGCGAGGTTCGAGAAAAGACGCGCCGCGACGCCCGGGATGTCTGGAACTCCCAGCAGCACGACTTTCGCCGCCTTCATGTCATGGACGACGGCCTTTATGATAAGTCCCTCCGTTACGGGATTGCTCATTACCCATGTGCCCTCCTCTTCTACAAAGCTTGAACCTACGTAAAGCGGCACGTCGTAGCGCGCCGCCATCTCGACGCTTCTGGCCTGAAGGACGTTCGCGCCCTGCACCGCCATCTCCATACACTCGTCGAATCCTATCTGTTTCAGTTTGCGCGGATTTTTCACGACGCGCGGATCGCCGGTCATCACGCCTGTCACGTCCTTCAGCAGGCGGCAGGACTGCGCGCCGAGCGAAGCCGCGAGGGCGACCGCCGAAAGGTCGGAGCCGCCGCGTCCAAGCGTTATCACGTCGCCGTTGTCCGTTATCGCCTGAAATCCCGTGATGACCGCGACTGTGCCCTCGTTGAGCACCTTTTCGACGGCGTCGGGCTCTATCCTGTAAATGCGTCCCTCCATCGGGAAGCCCTTCGCCCTTATGCCCGCCTGCTGCGCCGTGAACGACTGCGCCGGCAGGCCGAACTGTTTGAGCGCGAGGGCGAGGAGCGCGACGCTCTGCTGCTCGCCGGTAGCAAGCAGCTGGTCCATCTCGCGTCCGTCCGTCTCCGACGCTACGTCGCTTGCAAGCGCCAGCAGGTCGTCGGTCGTGTTTCCCATCGCCGAAACGACTACGGCGACGCGGTAACCCTCTTCGCGCGTTTTCTTTACTATCTGCGCGACGTGCCTCATGCGCGCCGAGTCCGCGACCGAGGAGCCGCCGAATTTAAGGACTGTAAGCGGAAGCTTGTCCCATTCCATCTATCTGCACCTCCGGTATTCCTCAAGCAGGTGAGGGAACTCCATATCCACGTCGACGCGGGCTCCCTGAGCGCTGCCGTCGAGGACGAAGAACTGCGAGCGCACGCCGTGCTCCGTGAAGGTGCGGCACATCGCCTCCGCGACGCGCTGCGTGGAGCCTTTGACGAGAGCAATGACGCTCGGCCCCGAGCCGCTTATTGCGACGCTCAGACATTCCGGCAGAGCCTCGACGCGAGAGAAGATGACCTCTCCGCCGGAGAAGAGTTTGCTTCTGTACGGCTGGTGGAGCCTGTCGTCCATTCCCCATTTCAGGTAATCCCACTTCCCCGTCGCCCAGGCCGCCGTCAGCAGCGCGGCGCGCCCGACGTTGAAGACGGCGTCGCCGAAGGGCACTTCCTTCGGCAGAGCGTTGCGCGCGTCGGAAGTTTTCACGCGCTCGTCGGGAACGGCGACGACGCAGAGCACCTCCGGCGGAAGCGGTGGGAGGTTGACGTAGCGCAGCTCCTTTCCGTCCCAGCAGCTGACGACCATGCCGCCGAGGAAGCAGGGCGCGACGTTGTCAGGATGGCCTTCTATCATCGTCATTGCGCGAAGCAGCTCGTCGTCGTCCGCATCGTAGCCAGTGAGGTACTTCGCTATGAGCACGCCAGCGACGACCGCTCCGGCGGAGCTGCCGAGGCCGCGGCAGAGAGGGATTATATTGTGGCACCAGAGCGCGAAGCCCGGACCTGTGACGTTCCACCTCTCGCAGGTTTCTTCGTAGGCCTTGACTACGAGGTTCGCCTTCGGCGACGAAAGCTCGCGCGCCCCTTCGCCTAGCGCCTCGACCTTGTATTCGCCCTCGGGCAGAAGCTCCGTGACCTTGAAGATGTTGTAGAGCGAGACCGCCATTCCTATCGTGTCGAAGCCGGAGCCCAGGTTGGCGCTCGTCGCCGGAACACGGAGCGTTATCAGCGCGTTCACCCCTTCATCACCTCCATGAGCTCGTCAAAGCTGTCCCCTATCTCCACGGGGCGGCCGACCTGTGACATGGCCGTGTCGGGGTCTTTGAGGCCGTTGCCCGTCAGTATCATCACCGCGGTGATTCCGCGCGGCAGGCGGCCTTCCTTCTTCAGCTTAATAAGTCCGGCGAGCGGCGCGCACGAGGCCGGCTCTGCGAATACGCCGCCCTTAGACGAAAGTATGTACTGCGCCGCAAGTATCTCTTCGTCGGTGACGGAGTTGAACTCGCCGTCCGACTGCGCGACGGCCTCTTTCGCAAGATGCGCGCTGACAGGGTTGCCGATGCGTATCGCGGTTGCGACCGTCTCGGGGTTCGGGCAGGGCTGCCCCGTCACGAGCGGAGCGGCTCCGGCAGCCTGGAAGCCCATCATGCGCGGGAGCTTGTCTATCTTTCCGAGCTCCTTGTACTGCTTATACCCCGCCCAATAGGCGCTGATGTTGCCGGCGTTGCCCACGGGGATCGCGTGCCAGTCCGGCGCGCGTCCTAGAGCCTCGCAGATTTCCCACGCGCCGCTGCGCTGCCCCCAAAGCCTGTACGGATTGACGGAGTTCACGATGGCGAAGCCTTCGCGCTCAGCCGCCTCGCGCGCCATTTCAAGAGCGCGGTCGAAATTCCCGCGCACGGCGATAACCTTCGCGCCGTACATAAGAGCCTGCGCAAGCTTGCCGAGCGCGACCTTCCCCGCCGGAAGCAGGACGAAGCAGGGAACCTGCGCGGCGGCGGCGTAAGCGGCGGCGGAGGCCGAGGTGTTGCCGGTCGATGCGCAGACGAGCGCCTTCGCGCCGTCTTCGAGCGCCTTCGCTACCGCCATGACCATTCCCCTGTCCTTGAACGAACCGGAGGGGTTGCAGCCCTCAAGCTTCGCCCAAAGCTCTATCTCAAGCATACGGCTGATGCCGTCGAGGTGCACGAGCGGCGTAGAACCTTCGCCGAGCGTAATGCGCGGCGTCTTGTCGGTTACCGGAAGAAGCTCCGCGTACCTGTCGATAACTCCCATAAAAACTCCTCCATTCCAGCGGCTTTCGCCTGTCATTACAAAAAAAGCCGCCTCTGCTTTGTTACAGAGGCGGCGTTGAATCCTTACCGCGGTTCCACTCTTATTCGGCCGTCATGTAACGGCCCTCGTCCGCGCTGTTTCGGGCGCTCCCGGACGTCTTATCCGCGCGTCGCGTACGCGCGGCTTCGGCGCCAGCTCGGAGGTGGTCTTCAAATACGGCTCAACGAAGGCTTTTCAGCGTTTCAGCCCTCTCTCTGTGAAGAGACCGAACTTTACTATCCCCGTCATCGCTGTGAGATTATCAAGTTCAATGTCAGAGTTTATACTACGCACAATTATGATTGTCAAGTATCAATTGATATTTGATATTTTGTCTCCTTTCTGATAGAATTCTCAAGAATTAAGTTTTATGGTTCTTAGGTGGGATAATTCAAATGGCAAAATCTGCATCGGATAAAGTCGTGATGACGCGCGAAGGCTATGAAAAGCTCAAAGCCGAGCTTGTCTCCCTGCGCAGCGACGGACGCTCGGAAGTGGCGGCGAAGCTCGAAGAGGCGAGAGCCTTCGGAGACCTCAGCGAAAACGCCGAATATCACGCGGCGAAGGAAGAGCAGGAGAAACTCGAAAACCGCATTCTCCAGCTCGAATATCAGCTCAGCAAGGCGCAGATCGTCGAGGCGCACGACATCGACACGAGCATCGTCAGCCTTGGCACGACGGTAACGCTCGAAGACCTCGACCTCAAGAAGACCTTCGTCTACACGCTCGTCGGCACCGAAGAGGCCGACATCAAAGAGAACCGCATTTCAGCAGCGAGCCCCGTCGGCAAGGCCGTAATGGGCAAGCGCGCCGACGAAGAGGTGATGGTGAGAACGCCGCGCGGCGTCCGCCATCTCAGGGTTACAAAAATCCAGCTCAAGTAAAGACAGAGAAGATACAAAAAGCGGGACGCATAAGCGCCCCGCTTTTTACTGTTTTCAAATTCTTCGCGCTTAGCCGCGCTTTATGGAGAACGAGCGCCTGATCACCGCGGAGAGAAAATCTCCGAACGCTACTCCGCGCGCCTTCGCAGCTTTTGGTACGAGGCTCGTAGAGGTCATGCCGGGCGCGGTGTTGACTTCAAGCGCGTAAGCTTCGCCCTCCGGCGTTATTCTGAAATCTACGCGGCTGTACCCGCAGCAGCCGAGCGCGTTGTGCGCGGCGACGGCGTCCGCCGCGATGCGCGCGTTCACCTCGTCCGTAAAATCCGCCGGGCAGATGTACTCCGTGCAGCCGTGTGTGTATTTATTCTTGTAGTCGTAAAATCCGCTCTTCGGCTTGATGTGGACGGCAGGCAGCGCTTCCACCGTTCCGTCCTCGCGTTCCCATACGGCGACGGTCGCCTCCTCGCCCGGTATGTACTGCTCGACCAGCGCCAAATCTTCAAGCCGCCATACCGCGTCAAGAGCCCTGCCGTAATCTGCGATGTCGGTGATGAATGAGAGGCCGACGGTGCTTCCGCCTCCGTTCGGCTTGACCGTCAGCTTGCCGTACTTTTTCAGATATTCCGCGGCAAGCGCTTCGTTCGCGCACTCGCGCGTCGCCGTGAAGCCGTCAGGCACGCGGACTCCGGCTTCGGCGAAGAGCGCTTTGGCGAGCCGCTTGTCCATGCCGGTCATTGAAGCCTCCGGCCCTGAGCCGGTGTATGGAATCTCAAGAGATTCGAGCACAGTCTGTATTCTGCCGTTCTCTCCCCATCCGCCGTGCAGCGCGATGAAAACTCCGCCGGCGTTGAAGCTTTCCCATGACTTTACGAACTCTTTGATAGATTTTATATCGTAGAGCTGCGCTTCCCAGCCGCAGTCGTTCAGCGCTTCGGCGACGGCAGCGCCGGAATTTAGCGAAACCTCGCGCTCCGGGCTCACGCCGCCGTACAGCACAACAATCTTATCCATCGTTTCAGAATCCTCCTTAGAGCTAATCGTCTTTCGAGCCTATCTCAAGCTTCTGATCCGGGTAGGCGTTTATGAAGAAGGTCAGCCCTATCTTGTAGTCGTCCTCCGAACGCTTGTCCCAGTACCAGAGTTCCCACGTCATACAGTGTACATCGTACGAGAGGGAATAGAAGATGGACGAAATGTCGTCGATCTCGAAGTCGTAGTTGCCTCCGACGTACAGCGTCCATTTCTCCCACGGCTTGCCGAAGGGAAGCGGAAGTGAGACGGACTGGTAGAAGGATTCGCTGTTCGTGTAGCGGTCCCACGCCATCGGACTTGCGCCTTCGATCCATCTGCGGTAGTACGAACTAGAGAAACTGACCGCGCCTATCTTGTATCTGAAACCGCCCCATGCGTCGGTCGCTTTCTGGTTCTTATCCTCGTCGTAGTAGTCAAAGTACCTATACCGCGCTCCGTAGAACGGCTGGAAAATTCCGATAGACCACTGAGGCTTACCGCGGTAGTGCACGCCGTAGGCTATTCGTTCCGTCCACTCCTGCTCTGTGAGGTTGTCGCCGTAGCGGCCCCACGTGGCGTAGGCCATTACTTCGCCGCCCGTCATGGGCACGTTAAACCACGGGGATGAGAGCATGAACTCCGGGTCGCGCCATACGTCGCGGTCTTCCGTGACGTCGGTCGCTATTTCGGTCGAGACCAGTTCGCGCTGCGCCCAGTAAAGCCGCGCGCTCCAGCCTGCGTTTTCGTATCTCATTCCCCACGACGGACGCCAGAGCGTGTCGTCGGTGTCTTCATTATATTCGCGGTTGACGCTGGCGAAGACGCTGAACTGGTCGGTAATCTGGTACGTGTAGTTGATCTTCGTCTCGAATTCTCCCTGCGTCCAGTAGATCGCTTCAAGATCCAGCTCGCCGTACTGCCCCATGTCTATCGGGCCGCGTATTCCAAAGCCGCCGCCGAGGTCGGAATCATAATTGATTATCGGCTGGAGCCCCTCTCTCTTGCGCGGGCTGATTATATAGTCGAATGGGTATCCGAGGACGAGCGTGTCGCCGATGTAGAAGCGCGGACGTTTGAGCACGGTTTTCTTCCCGGGGAATATTACCGCGCGTTTCGACACGAATCTGTAATGCGGCTTCGTAAAGTCGCACGTGGTCGAGGTGATATTCTTCCATTCCGCGACGTTCTGAGACTTCGGGTCTTTCCTCTTTCTTCGCGGCGCATGGATGATCCCGAGCTTCACGGCGTCGTCCTCGGGCATCAGCCTGATCCTACCGCCGCTCATATGCATCGGGCCAGATTCGCCGCGAACCTGCGTGAATACTCCGCGTCTGGTCTCGACGTTGTATTTCAGGTGCTTTCCTATGTATTTCTCAATGCCGGAGTAGACGACGACGTTCTCGCGGTAGTCTGAATACGCGTCGACGACGTGCGTCTTCGTGTTGTATTCGACGTAGGGGGCGAACATACGGATTTCTTTGTTGCGCACTCTGACGTTGCCTTCAGCGGTCGCTATGCCGGTATATTCGTCGTAGTTTATTTCGTCGGCGTCGAGAAATACTTCGTTCGGCGGCTGCGCCGGCGCTTTGTCTTCGGAGACGGCGTCCGCCTTGTCGCCCGATACAACGGCAGTCTCTTCGTCGAGAGGAATAAAGACGGAATTCTCCGGCTCAGCCGGCATCGCCGGAGCGTGAAATGAGAGAAGAAGGGCAAAGGCGAGGAATAGGACGGCTCGGAGGCGCGTTTTACCTCGTCTTGCTCCTTTTTTTAGTTCGTCCAAGTTACGGTGCCCCCGTTCGTTATGTAGCAGTCTCCGCTGAGCGTTTCATAGCGGCCCGCGTCGCCGCTTATCGTCATATTTTCAGAGTTCAGGACGACTCCCTGCGAAAAGTTCCATATTTCGCCCTTCGCGTCATATTCGACGAAGCCGGACTGCATTTCGTATGTTTTGCCCTTCTCCGTCATCGTCCCGTCTCCGTTGGTCAGGGTTATATCGTTGTTCTCGCGCGTGAAGGTGCTTTTGTCGGCGTATATGTGCGTATCGCGCCCGTTGGGGTCCTTTATCGTAATATCGACGGAACTGCCGTAGATGACGCCCTCTTTGTGCTCCGCGCGCGGCGAAATTATAATCCAGGTCTTTCCGTTCACTTCGCGCTCGATCTCTATGTCCTCGACTATTATGTCGGGAAGAGGGACGTTCTTCATCGCGCCGAGGTGAAGGTCGCGCCACAAGTAAAAAGCCCCGACGGCGACCGCGAGGATCACCGCCAGGACGATAGTTTCACGCTTTGTTAATTTTTTTATACGCACAGACAATCAGCCTTAATATGACGGCATCGAATGCGTGCCCTGCGGAGCCGGGCCGCCGGGCTTCGTGAGCGGCGTTATCTGGGTCGGCACCTGATAGGCCGACACCTGCGCGGCGTCAGAGGTCTGGGCGTAGAAGAGAGTGCCTTCCTTCAGCTGGCGGTCGCTGCCTCTGATGAGGAACCCGCCCGCAAGGCCGACCGGGCCGAGAAGCACGGCGCCCGCAAGGCTGGCGCCGGCCGCGCCTATCATGGCGCTGTCAGCCTCCATTGCCTTTTTAGCCGCGTCGCCGATGTTCACCGAGACCATCGACGGGCCGAGGACCTCGACGCTGTCTATCTGCATCTCTATTTCCGACGGGCGTCCGAAGCTCCGCGGCGGCTTCACCTTCGTTATGTGGGCGAGGACGCGGCTTCCCTTCGGAGCTACAAGCATATCGCCGACCATTATCTGCTCGCTGAGCGCGAGGATGATGACGTCGTCGACCTTGACGTTTCTGACCGTCAGAGTGTTGAGCAGCACGCCCTTGACTATGGTCTCCTTAGGCAGCTCGAACTGCGTCGCGTATATTCCTTCTGGGAGAAGCTTCATCAGCAGGCGCTCAAGACGGGAGACGAGCGGGCCTCCCTGTACCGTCCCTTCAAGAATTCCTTCCATCACGTCTATGCGGCGTATGAGCGGCCATGTCGGGTGTATCTCCTGCTCTACGCCCCACTCTGCTACGGAGAGCTTGAAAAGCACGGACGGCTGTGTGTCGGTCCCTCTTTCGAGGAAGTCGATCAGCGCCGTCTGGCGTTCCGTGAGGCTTCCGGGAAGCTCGCGCCCGAAGATGGTCCTCTCGACGTCGTTGAGCCTGTTTAGAAGGCCGCCTTCACGCTTTGAACCGTAGACGATCGACTCTATTCTCTCCAGCATTTCAAAGGCCGGTTTCGAATCGGTCGGCGTTACAATCGTGTTCGACGTTATAGTAGAGAGCGTAACCGGACCGGGAGCCGGAGCCTCTGTCCCTCCGGTCTGCGCGGAAGCCTCCGCTGCGGGGGCGTTGGCGGGCTCGGGAGCCGCGCCGTCGTCCGCAAACGAACAGGCCGGGAAGGTCATTGTAAACGCCGCTACGAGCGCCGCAAATTTCTGGATGCTTTTTTTCATGCTTTTTTTGCCTCCTTCTTCTTTTTAATATCTAACGCAGCCGCTATGAAGTCCTTGAAAAGCGGATGCGGGCGCACCGGGCGCGATAAAAATTCAGGGTGGAACTGGACTCCCACCATCCACGGGTGGTTGTCGTTTTCCATTATCTCGACCTGTCCGCCCATCGGGCAGACTCCGGCGACGCGCATTCCGGCGGCTTCGAATTCTTTGATATATTCGTTGTTGAACTCGAAGCGGTGGCGGTGGCGTTCCTCGATATGGGTCGAGCCGTAGATCTTCTCGGCTTTCGTGCCGGGCTTTATCTCGCACGGATATGTGCCGAGGCGCGACGTTCCGCCGATGCCGGCGACGTTTTTCTGCTCTTCCATGAGATGGATGACGGGATGCGTCGTATGCTCGTCCATCTCAAGGCTGTTCGCGTCGGCGAATCCGAGGACGCTGCGCGCAAACTCAATGACCGCGACCTGCATACCGAGGCAGAGGCCGAGATACGGCACGCCCTTCTCGCGCGCGTATTTCGCCGCGGCTATTTTGCCCTCGACGCCGCGCTGCCCGAAACCGCCGGGGACGAGTATCGCGTCCGCCTTGCCGAGAATCTCCTCTACGCTGCCGGTCTCCAGATCCTCCGCTTCGACGGGGAAGATATTGACCTTGACGCCGTTCGCTATGCCGGCGTGCAGCACGGCCTCGTTGACGCTGAGGTAGGCGTCCTTTATCTCGGTGTACTTCCCGACAAGCGCGACAGTGAGAGCTTCCTTGCGCGTGTCGTACTTATGCAGGAATTCCTTCCAGTCCTTCATGTCGGGCGAGCCCTTCGTCGGAAGGCCTAGCTTTCTGAGCACGAGATGGTCGAATTTCTGCGAGTGCAGAACAATCGGTATCCTGTATATTGTGTCAGAGTCGACGGCTTCGAATACGGAATCCGCCGGGACGCTGCAGAAAAGCCCTATCTTCTCGCGGAGCTCGGGCCCGACGGTGTACTGCGAACGGCAGACTATGACGTCCGGCTGGATGCCTATCCTGCGCAGCTCGTTGACGCTGTGCTGCGTAGGCTTCGTCTTGAGTTCTCCCGAAGCAGCGATGTAGGGGACGAGCGTGACGTGGCAGTAAAGGATGTTGGAGCGCCCGACGCGGCTTGCGAACTGGCGTATCGCTTCGAGGTACGGCAGTCCTTCGATGTCTCCGACCGTTCCGCCTATCTCGGCGATGACGATGTCCTTGTCCTTGCCGACGTGCTCTATCCTGTCCTGAATCTCGTTCGTTATGTGCGGTATGACCTGGACGGTCGCGCCGTTGTATCCGCCGGCACGCTCGCGCTGTATGACGGCGGAATAGACCTTTCCGGTCGTGCAGCTGTTTTCTCCCTTGATCGTTTCGTCTATGAAACGTTCGTAGTGGCCGAGGTCAAGGTCGGTCTCAGCCCCGTCCCACGTTACGAATACTTCTCCATGCTGAAAAGGGCTCATTGCTCCTGCGTCTACGTTGATATAAGGGTCCATTTTGATTATGCTGACCTTATATCCGCGGCGTTTCAGAAGAACGCCGAGCGACGCGGCCGTAATTCCCTTGCCGAGAGATGACACAACTCCTCCGGTGACGAAAATATACTTAGTCATTGATTGCAAACGCCCCTTCTGGCATATCTATTTATTTTAGGTACTGCAGCGGGTTTCTCGGTTTCCCGCCGACGCGCACCTCGAAGTGCAGATGGTTCCCCGTCGACCTTCCCGTGCTTCCGACGAGGGCTATCGTCTGGCCGCGCGAAATTTTCGCGCCCTTTCTTACAAGAAGCTTGCTGCAGTGTCCGTAGAGCGTCGTGAGCCCCTTGGAGTGCGACAGGACTATCGTGCGTCCGTAGCCGCCCATCCAGCCGGAATGCACCACAGTGCCGTTCGCCGGCGCTTTGATCGCCGTTCCGCGCGGCGCGGCTATGTCGAGGCCGGAATGGAATACGCGCCGTTTGCCGAACGGACTCTTCCTCCATCCGAATCTGCTCGATATGCGCCCCATCGTGGGCCAGCGGAAACTGCGCGAGCCGCCGGTGATCTTGACCGAGGCGCGGCGGACGCCTCCGCGTCCCTTCGACGCAATGCGCACCTCGCTGTCTGCGATGAGCTTGCCGCCCGGCAGGAATATCTCTTCGCCGAGAATGAGCTTGTCGCTCTTCATAGCGTTGGCGACCTTCACGGCGTCGGAGGACGAGCCGTATTTGTCAGCCAGCTTGCCGAGCGTGTCGTTCTTCCCGACCTTGACGAATACGCCGTCCTGGTTCGGAACCCGCAGCTTCATTCCGAGCTTGAGCCTGTGTATGCTCCCGCCCAGTACCTGCTGGTTGCTGCCGACAAGCGTGTCGACTTCGAGGTCGAACTTGCCCGAGATTCCCCAGAGAGTGTCTCCTTCTTTAACAACGTACTCGCGGACCTCAAGCAGCCTGCCCTTCTTCGCAAAGGCGAGCTCCTCTTTCTGGAGGTTGCGCACGAACAGCAGCGTCGCTACGACGTCTTCGTGGCTGTCGGGTACGTAAAGCACCTCGGACGGGTTGGCCTTCTCGCCTTTCCTGAGGCCGTTGGCCTGCCGCAAGTCGTCTTCCGATATGTTGAATTCTTCCGCTATGGATTTAAGCGTGTCGCCCGGCTCAAGGACGACTTCCGTCCAATGTATGTCCTTGTCGAGCGCGGTCCTGTCTTCGTCTGATATTTTCCCGTCGTTTTTCGAGAGGATGCCGTAGAGCTTCAGCTCTTCGTCCGTGAGCGTCGGAATGCTCGGCAGCGGGCCTATCGCGAGCGGGACAAGCTCAGAGTCTTCTTCCGCGACGTCGCCGCTTGTTCCGGCGGTGTTGAGGAAGTCGGAGACGTCAACGGTGAAGAATCCCTTGTTGTCCTCGGGGTTCTCCGCCGACACTTCTCCGCCCAGCCCTATCCAGTACATACCGGAACGCTCCGCGGCTACGGCGGCGCATACGACCGCGCCCCCGACTGCGAGCATCAGAAAGACGATAAGATATATCTTTTTCCTCAATCCGGCTTTATATATATTGGACTTGTCCTTCATCAGTCCACCTCTTATGAGCTGCGCCGCGTTGCGAGAACGACAGAAATTTTAACCGACCTTTATTGTAGCAAGAAAATCGCGGTTCGTGGGGGTATTTCTTAATTTATCGAGGATGAGATTCAGCACCTCGGCCTCGTCCATGTTCGCGATCTTGCGGCGCAGCGCCCAGATGCGCTGGAGGTCCGCCTCGGGCACCATGAGCTCTTCCTTGCGCGTGCCGGACTTTGTGATGTCGAGCGCAGGGAATATCCTCTGCTCCGCTATCTTGCGCGAGAGATGGACTTCCATGTTGCCCGTTCCCTTGAACTCTTCATATATGACGTCGTCCATACGGCTGCCGGTCTCGACGAGCGACGTGCCTATTATCGTGAGGCTTCCGCCGTTCTCTATGTTGCGCGCCGCGCCGAAGAATTTCTTCGGGAAGTAGAGCGCGGCCGGATCCATACCGCCGGAGAGCGTGCGTCCAGACGGCGGGACGACGAGGTTCGAGGCGCGCGCGAGGCGCGTTATCGAGTCGAGCAGCAGCACTACGTCCTTCGAGACTTCGACGAGGCGTTTCGCCTTTTCGAGCGCGAGCGCCGCGACGCGCAGATGTTCCTCCGCTGGGCGGTCAAAGGTCGAGGCTATGATTTCGCCGTCGACGGAGCGCGCCATGTCCGTGACTTCCTCGGGACGTTCGTCGATGAGCAGCACCATGAGGATGACCTCCGGGTGGTTCGTCGTTATCGAGTGGGCGAGGCTCTTGAGCAGCGTCGTTTTTCCGGCCTTCGGCGGAGAAACGATGAGCGCGCGCTGGCCCTTGCCTATCGGCGCGAATATGTCGACGATGCGCGTCGCTATCTGGCGGCGGTCCGTCTCAAGCTGTAATTTTTCGTTGGGGAATATCGGCGTCAGGGCTTCGAAGTGCGGACGCCTGCGCGCCTCTTCCGGGTCGGTGAAGTTCACGTTCTCGACGCGGAGCAGCGCTTCGTAGTGTTCCTGATCCTTCGGCGGGCGGATGATGCCCCAGACGACGTCGCCGTTGCGGAGGCCGAAACGCCTTATCTGCGAAGCCGACACATAGATGTCGTTGCTGCTCGGCAGAAGTCCCGACGGGCGAAGGAATCCGTAGCCTTCCGGCATACATTCGAGCGTTCCTCCGTTGAAACGGTAGCCGAGCGCTTCCGCCTGCGTTTTAAGTATATCGTTGATAAGGTCGTCTTTTCTTCTTGTGGTTATCGAGGTGACGCCTGTCTCTTTCGCTATCTTTCTGAGTTCCGCGAGCGTCTCTCCCGCGAGCTGGCTGAATCCAAGCTTGGGGTGCTGGTGGCGGATCTGGCCGCGTTCGTTGCGCTGCGCTTCGGGCTGCGCGGATTCCGCATCCGCCTGCTGTTCCATCGGTTCGTCCGAAGCGGGCGCTTCGGCCTCTTCCGTTT
>MHCFR05601__coassemble_1327_pt1 | contig 16402 bp, 16 predicted proteins | sample MHCFR05601__metabat2_low_PE_003 | metagenome-assembled genome bin MHCFR05601
ACTGCCTCGCGGTCGGCGGCCTGTCAGTAATTCTTACCTGCATGGGAGGATGGTAATATGGCTCTCGTAAAAAGCGCTTCGATACGCTGGGGCGTGATTTTCCTCTGCATGATACTCGGCACGTGGCTCGGCATCTTTCTCCAGAGGTTTTCCGCCACGTCTTTGCTTTTCTCGAACATCGTCGATTTCACGGTGGATGTGCGCGAGATCGACCTTCTGATGCTGCGGCTCGGCTTTCTCTTCGCGCTGAAGCTGAACCTCGGAACGCTCATCGGCGCGATATGCGGGATAGTGATAACAAGATGATAAAGAATCTAATCCTCGCCTCGGGCAGCCCGAGACGGCGCGAGCTTCTAGCGGGGCTCGGCTGGGAGTTCCGCGTCGAGCCGTCGCTCATAACGGAGACGAAGCCGGAGGGCGAAGCGCCCGCGCATCTCGTCAAACGCCTCGCCTTTGAGAAGGCCTCGGAGGTTGCGTCGCGCTTCCCGGGTAACTGGGTCGTCGGGGCGGACACCGTAGTCTCGATCGACGGAATGATCCTCGGCAAGCCGAAGGACGAGGTGGAGGCGAAGTCCATGCTGCGCCGCCTCGCCGGAGAGACGCATTCAGTATTTACCGGCGTCGCGCTCATCGCGCCGGACGGCAGAAGTTTGTCTGAGACTGAAGAAACGAAGGTGACCTTCCGTCCGCTCAGCGACGAGGAAATCTCCGCCTACGTCGCCTGCGGCGAGAGCATGGACAAGGCCGGAGCCTACGCGATACAGGGTCGCGGCACGCTGCTCGCTTCGCGCGTCGACGGCTGTTATTTCAACGTCGTCGGCCTTCCGCTATTCCTGCTGAGCCGTATGTTCGCCTCTATGGGCGCGCCGCTTTCCGCGCAGTGGAGGAATGAATGATGAAGAATATAAATAGAAGGAATCTTTTATACTTCGCGCTCGTCGTCGCCGCGGCGCTGGCGCTTTACGGCCTTTCCGCGCGCTTGGCCGCAGAGAGCGGCGGCAAGACGGCGGCCTTCGTCACCGACAGCCGCGAGATTTTCTCGCTCGCCTATCAGAGCGGCAAAACGCCCGCGGACGTATGGCGCGAGGTAAACGCACTCGGAGTCGCCGGAGCCGCTGTCTCTGAGTTCACCGGCGACGAACTCGCCATGTATTCCAACCTCGGCGTGCGTTTCGGCTCCGCCGCCTCGTTTACCGCGAAGCTGAACGCGGACGCGGCGCGCGCCGTGCTCTGCTGGAGCAAGAACGCGACCTACGCCGCGCAGCTCCGTTCGTATCTTGAGCGCAAGCTTCCGAACGTCGGCTTCGTCGAGGCGAGCGGCAACGTTTACGCGCTTCTGCCTGGTACGGTGGAGGAGTTCAAGTCTTCGGCGCTCGTCCCCGATTTTTCGGCGCTTGAGTTCTGCCGCGCCAACGGCGCGGACGCTCTTTTTCGCCCCGGCCCATGCACGCCGTCCTCCGGCGCCGACGTCGCAGAGGCTCTCGACTGGCTCACCAACGAATATCCTCAGATTAAAAATATAATCCCCGCCGGCGCGATACTGGCCGGTTATCCCGACGTGCGCCCGATAGTCTCCGTTATGAAGGCGAAGGGAATAACGCTGTCGCAAGTCGAGTTTGTGCGGCAGATAGGCGTTCCAGCGCTTGCGCGGAATCTCGGCAGCCTCGTGGTGCCGATGCACAGCCTCACAAAAGAAGAGATAATTTCGCGCAGCATCAGCCGCCCCACAATCGTCGACCGCTACGTGCGCGCGGTGCACGAGCGCTCTATACGCCTCGTCATGGTCCATCCATACGATTTGCAGATGGGCGCGCGGCTCGACGTTTTTCTGAAGGACCTCGGCGACTATAAGACGGCGCTCGAAGCGCGCGGCTATGCGCTCGGCTGGCCGAAGCCGCTGCCCGTGTGGCCCGCGCCGCTCGCGGGGGCCTTCGCCTGCGGAATATGCTTCGTCTTTACGCTGTGGTTCTACGGCTCGCGTATGGCCGGCAGCGAAAAACTTCCCGTGCCGTTCTCTTCTGCGCTTGCGCTCTTTGCGGTTTCGGCGGCATTCGGCGGCGCGCTATGGTATTCTTCCGCCGCGGCGCGGCTGGCTGGCGGCCTATGCGGCGCGCTGGTTGCAACCGAAGCGGCGCTATGCGCGCTTGAAAGCGCCCACAGCCGTGTGCGCGGCGCAGTCCTCGCGCTGCTGACCGTCGTCGCTGGCGGGCTGTCGATAGCTTCGTTCTACGGGACGTCTGACGCGGCGCTTCGCCTCACTCCGTTCTCCGGCGTTAAGCTTACGCTGCTGCTGCCGCTGATTCTGATCTTCGCCCACGACATGAAAAGGCGCGTCCACCCCGAGGGCTTCCTCGAAGTCATGCGCCGCTCGCCGCTCTGGACTGAGCTGGCGCTGCTCGGCGTCGTGATGCTCGGCGCGCTTGTGATGGCGATGCGCAGCGGCAACGTCTCGAACGTCCCCGGCTGGGAGGTCGCTTTCCGCGATTTCGTCGAGAATATGCTCATAGTGCGCCCGCGCACGAAGGAGTTCATGATCGGCTATCCGGCGCTCGTCATATACTGGTTCACCGTGCGCAAGGGGCTCATACCGTATTACCGCGAGGTGCTGCGGCTCGCCGCGGCGCTCGCCTTCTGTTCTGCGGTCAACACATTCTGCCATTTCCACACGCCGCTCTATCTCAGCGTAATACGCACGCTTAACGGCTGGTGGCTGGGGCTGCTCATCGGCGTCGTCTGCGCGGCTGCGCTGGGGCTGGTTCTGCCGCGGCTGAAACGCGCAGCTAATATACGGCTGTAAAAACAGTTACCGCATTGAAAAAAGAATTTGACGTACTTCTCCTAGGATATTACGGCTTCGGCAACCTCGGCGACGAACTTCTCTGCGAAGCGTCGCTGAGGCTTCTTTCTTCGTGCGGCGTGCCGAAGGAGCGCGTCGCGTTGCTTTCCGCCTCTCCGCGCGTGAGCGAAAAAAAATACGGCGTCCGCGCGTTCGACCGCTGGAGCCTGCGCGAAATATGGCGCGCCTGCGCCGCGAGCCGCAGCCTGCTGCTCGGCGGCGGCGGACTTTTTCAGGATTCCACGAGCGCCCGCTCGTGCGTCTACTACTACGCCGCGGTGCGCATAGCGAGGCTGCTCGGCCTCAAGGTATGGGCCGAGGGGCAGTCTGTGGGGCCGCTCCGCCGCGGGCTGTCTCGCGCGCTGACGCGCGGGGCCTTCGGCTCGTGCTGCCACGCCGGCGTGCGCGACGAAAGCTCGCGCGAAATTCTCAGAGCGATGGGAATCCGATCCGCGCTCGCTCCCGACCTTGTTATGTCGCTGCCTGTGCCGCGCGCAGGCTGCGAAGGGAATGTCCTTCTTTTCAACGCCCGCCCGGGCTACCGTGCGCTTGCGGAGCGCGCCGCTGCGAGCTGCATGAAGCTTGCGGAAAATTCCGGCCGCGAGGTCGCCGGCGTCGCGTTGTCGCGCGAGGATGAGGCCGAGCTTGCGTCGCTCGCCTCGGCGGGGCTCGTGAAGCTGTCGGGCGTTACGCTGGTTTCATCGAAGGAAGATTTTGCGCGCGTCGCTTCGCGCGCTTCCGGCGCGCTCGGCATGAGGCTGCATTTCCTTATACTTTCCGCGCTTTCCGGCCTTCCGCTCGCGGGCTGCGCCTACGATCCTAAGGTCGCAGGGTTCTGTATGCGCTATAATATTGCTCTGATAGACGGCGGCGCAGTCTCGCTCTCCGCTCCTCCCTCCGCGGAACTTGCGGCGGAGGAGGCCGCGTCCGTTGAGAAAGTTTTTGCGGAAGGACTGCGGGCGGCCCGCTGTTAAACAAATGGATGAGAGAAGAATCGAAGAGCTGAAATATATATCGTCCGAGGTGCGCAAGGACATCCTGCGTATGGTCGGCATGGCGCGCTCCGGCCCGTATGAGACGCCGCTTGCGACCGCGAGCCTGCTCGTCTATCTGTACTGGGAGGAGCTTGTGCTCATTCCAGCGGAGCCGCGGCGCGACGACAGAGACCGCTTCGTCCTTGGAATGCCGGAGGCCGTTCCGGCGCTTTACGCCGCCCTCGCGCGGCGCGGATTTTTTGAACGCGAACATCTGTGGCATTACCGCCGTCTGGGCGCGATGCTTCAGGCCCACCCGGATTTCCGCCGCATACCGGGAATGGACGCGCCCTGTTTCACCGTGCAGCCGTCGCTGTCCGCAGCCGCCGCGCTCGCCGGCGAACTCTCCCGCCGCAGCTTCAAGCCGCGCGTGGCTTTCCTTGTTTCGGAGAACGCGTTCCGTTCCGATGAATTTGCGGAGGAGGCGGCGCGCGCCGCTGAGGAGCCCATCCCCAACCTTTTTATGATAGTCGTCTCGAAACAGAACGGCGTTTCCGGCATATCGGCCTGCTCCGGCTGGGATGTGCGCGGCGCGGTGGCGGACGATTTCGACTCGCTTGAAAGCGCCTGCGCCTCTCTGGATTTTTCGTCAGGCGCGCCGAAGGCGCTCTTCGTCTCTGCGCGCGGCGGCGGCATCCCGCGCTTCGGCTCGGAGCCTGAGGACGGCGCCCACTCCCTCAGTCTGGGGGAGCTTGACCAGGCGCTTGAAGAACTGGAGGTAAGATCCGATGAACATAGATAAACCGGTCTCGACCTTCGAGGCTTTCTGTAAAATAATCGCGGATTACGCGCGCGGACACGACGATTTCGCGCTCCTGCTGACGGAGAACGTCCCGGAGTGCAGAGAGCTGAGCGCGATACCGGAAGACAAAATAGTAATGAAGGATGCGGCGGCGCACGCCGCACTGCTGCGCGCGGCGGGGCTCGCTCTCGCCGGAGTGAAGCCGTGGGTGCTCGGACGCAGCCTTGAGCTCGTCGGCGGCAGTTACGCGCAGATACGCGAGGCCGTCGCCATGCCCCGCCTGCCCATACGGATAGCCGCCATCGACGGCGGCTTTTCGAGCGCGAGCGACGGCGCGGCGAAGCAGCTTTTCTCCGACATAGCGCTCGCCAGGACTATACCGGGGATGAACCTCTTCGTCCCCTCCGATGCAGTCTCTCTGCGCGGCATCATAGAAAAGGGCGGCGCGCCCTTTTACGTCCGCCTCGGACGCACGCCGCTCCCCGCGCTGGAAAATCCGGCTGGCGAGATATTCAAACTCGGCGGCGCGCGCATACTCCGCTCAGGCTCGGACGTTACGATATGCGCCTGCGGGATCATGACGAGCCGCGCTCTGGAAGCCGCCGAACGGCTTGAACGCCAGAACATCAGCGCCGAGGTGATAGACTGCTATTGTCTGAAGCCGTTCCCCGAGCAGGCGCTGCTCTCCTCCGTCCGGCGGACCGGCTGCTGCGTCACGGCGGAGGTCCACAGCGGCATAGGCGGGCTTTTCGGAGCGGCCGCCGAATGCCTCGGACGCACCTGTCCGGTGCCGGTGCGCTCCGTCGCTGTGCCCGACGAGTTCATCGACAGCGGTACGCCGGACGAGCTGCGCGAATATTACGGACTGACATCAAAAGAGATAGTTGACGCGGCGGCCCAGGCGTGGGCGCTGCGCAGGAGGTGAGCGCATGGATATAAGATTTTCCGGCGTCTCCAAAATTTTCGAGCCTGATATAGTGGCTCTGGAGGACGTCTATCTCGATATAGAAAGCGGAGAGTTCGTCTACCTCATAGGCGAAACAGGCTCCGGCAAGACGACGCTGATGCGCTGTATCTTCCGCGAGGTCGTCCCGACGCGCGGGCATATCAGCGTCGGAGGCCACGCGCTGCGCAAGATGGGGCGCTTCGAGCTGGCTATGTTCCGGCGCGACATCGGCGTGGTCTTTCAGGATTTCTGCCTGCTGCCCGACATGACGGCGTTCGAGAACGTCGCCTTTGTGCTCGAAGTGATGGGCGTGCCGTCGCGCGAGATAAGCGAGCGCGTCGAGGACGCGCTGAAGACTGTCGGGATATGGCGGCGGCGGATGCTCTGCCCGCAGCAGATGTCCGGCGGCGAACAGCAGCGCCTCGCGATCGCCCGGGCGATAGTCAACGAGCCGTCGCTCATCCTCGCGGACGAACCGACGGGCAACCTCGACAACCACACGGCGGACGAAATAATGCAGCTTCTTCTTGAAATCAACGCCGCGGGCACGACGGTGCTCATGGCGACGCACAACCAGTTCCTCGTGGACACATACAGGCACCGCGTCGTCGAGATACGGCGCGGGCGCATAATACGCGACGAGAAGGACGGAGGCTACGAAGGCGATGGCACGTATTAAATACATAATGCGCGACGGATGGCGTCTGATATGGCGTCATTTCGGGATGAGCCTCCTGACGATATTCACGGCGATGGCGGTATTCTTCGTCGTCGGCGCGACGATGCTCTTCATCCTCAACATACGCAGCGTGATCGGCAATATGGAAAACCAGCTCTCGATACAGGCATACCTGAAGCCCGAGGCGAACCTTGAAAAGGTCGCCGCCTCCGTGCGCGGTATGCGCGGCATCGAAAGCGTCACGATGATTACGAAAGAGACGGCGCTCGAAAGGCTGCGCGCGCGGCTCGGCAATCAGGCCGACGCCGTGATGCTGCTCGGCGAGAACCCGCTGCCGGCCAGCCTTGAGATACACGTAGCGAAAGCGTCGCAGGTCGCGGAGGTCGCGGGACGGCTGGCATCGGTCGCTGAAATCGAGGACATCGTCTACGCCGGACACGTAGCCGAAAAACTGACGCGCCTTTCGTCGTTCGTCGAAAAGCTCTCGATAATCATGCTCGCGGTCGCGCTCGCGGCGAGCGGCGTCGTGCTCTTCAACACGATACGGATTTCCGTCTACTCGCGTGCGCAGGAGATCGACGTGATGATGAAGGTCGGCGCGACCTCCACATACGTTGCCTTCCCGTTCGTCATTCAGGGCTTCATCCTCGGCTTCTTCGGCGCGCTCGCGGCCTCGACCGCGCTCGGTTACGCATACCTCAGCGCGCTCGACAGGCTGCGCGACATGCTGCCCTTCATCAATTTCATTGAATCGAAGCGGCTGCTGGCGAACCTCTTCATCATGCTCATCTGCTGCGGCGCGGTGGTCAGCCTCATCGCGAGCCTGATAGCCGTTGAAAAATTCATCAGAAAGGCCTCGAAGCCGCTTTAACGCGGCGCGCGGACGGTGGCGAAGATGAAAGGGGACGGCAGAAAAATAATCGCGGCGTTCGCCGCCTGCGCCGTGCTATGCGCGTGCGGCGGAGCTTTCGCCGCTGCGAAACAGCCGGACATCGACGCGCAGATAAAACAGCAGGAGCGGGAATTTGAGAAGATACAGAAACAGATCTCCCAGAACCAGAAAAAACTGACCGAGACGGCGAAGCGCGAGAAAAGCGTTGCGAACCAGCTCAACGCGCTGAGCCAGAAAATAACGGTCACGCAGCAGCGCGTCAACATCGTCAGCCTGAAGATGCAGAAGGTCAAAAAGAACATCTTCACGCTCGACGCAGATATAAAGAAAATGAACAAGGACATCGCCGCGGCGCAGGAAATTCTGAAAAAGCGCATGGTGAACATCTACAAGTACGGCGGCGTAGCGGAGTTCAACCTGCTTATGTCGTCGCGCGGCGCGGAAGACGCGCTGGCGAATTCGTACCTGCTCGGCAAAATTGCGGAGCAGGACAAAAAGCTCATCGACTACCTCACGAACGAGAAACGCAAGCTGACGATGACGCAGGAGGAGCTGCGCAAGGAGCATTCGACGCTGAAGGACCAGAACGCCGACCTTGCGAAGCGCAACAAAGAACTGAAATCCGCAGCCGACGAGCGCAACGCGGTGCTCGCTAAGGTGCGCAAGGACAAGAAACTCTTCCTCGCGGAACAGGAGGAGCTCCAGCGGGCCTCGGAAGAGATGCAGGCAGCTATAAAGAAGCTGCTTCAGCAGAAGCAGAAGCTCAAGGCGCAGGCCGACGCAGCGAAGCGCAAGCAGGGCAAGCCCGTAGCGCCGACGCCGGTCTACTATAAGGGAGGCCGCTTCGCGTGGCCGATACAGGGCAAGATAACGAGCCAGTTCGGCACGCGCGTGCATCCGGTCTTCAAAACGAAGATTACGCACACGGGGCTCGACATCGCGGCGCCGAAGGGCACGCCGATAAAGGCCGCCGACCCGGGCGAAGTGCTCTACACAGGCTGGATGCGCGGCTACGGACAGGTCGTCATCATCGACCACGGCGCGAACCTCACGACAGTCTACGCCCATATGTCGAAGATAGAGACGAGCGAAAACGCGAAGGTCACGCGCCAGACCGTGATCGGCCGCGTCGGGGCGACCGGCGTCGCCACAGGCAACCATCTGCATTTTGAAGTAAGGGTCAACGGCGACGCCGTGAATCCCATGAAATATCTGAAGTAACGGGGCTTTTCGGAAAGGTAAGTGAAGAAATTGAAATCTAAAATACTGCACCTGCTCTCGGGCATATTCATCGGCGCTCTGCTCTGCGTATCTCTTTACAGCATCCCGCAGGCCGTCGGCGCGGACTGGGAGCGGAGCCTGCCCTTCACGCCGCAGCAGCTCGCCATCATCAAACAGGTGAAGCTCGCGCTCTCGACCTACCAGGTCGACGGCGACAAAGAGGGCAAGATAGACGACACTAAAATGTACTACGGCGCGCTGCGCGGCCTCGTCGCATCCATCGACGACCCGTACACGCGTTTCGTCGACCCCGACGCGCTCGCCGAGGAGAACATGGAGATAGAGGGCGAGTACGGCGGCCTCGGCATCTACATGGCGAACCGCGACGGGCGGACGACCGTCATCGCGCCGATAGAGGACACGCCCGCCGACCGCGCGGGCATCAAGCCGCTCGACGAAATAATCAAGGTCGACGACAAGACCGTCGTCGGCATGGAGAGCAACGAAATAGTCAAGATGCTGCGCGGAGAGCCGGGAACGCCGGTGACGCTGCACATACGGCGCAAGGATGAAAGCAAGCTCATCCCCGTCAAGATAGTGCGCGAAGTCATAAAGATAAAAACTGTGCGTCTTGAAATGCTCGGCGGCGGAATCGCCTACATCAAGCTGAACCACTTCAACCTCAAGACGGACGAAGAGCTGCGCGCCGCGCTTGAGACGGCGATGTCGAAGAACGCTAAGGGCGTAATCATGGACCTGCGCAACAACCCCGGCGGCCTGCTCGACGTATGCGTGGACGTCACGTCGCGCTTTATCGGCGACGGAGTCGTCGTCGGCATGAAGGGACGCTTCGAGCGCGCGAACGACACGCTCTACGCAAAGCCGGGACTTGCGAACGACCTGCCGCTCGTCGTGCTCGTCAACGAAGGAAGCGCGAGCGCCTCGGAGATATTCGCTGGCGCGATAAAGGATCACAAGCGCGGGACGATAGTCGGCATGAAGACCTTCGGCAAGGGCTCCGTGCAGACGCTCTTCAACCTGCCCGACGGCTCCGGCATATACGTGACGATCGCGCGCTACCACACGCCCTCGGGATTCGTGATAGACCATAAGGGGCTTGAACCCGACATAAAGGTAGAGGGCGAGCCGATGAAGAACAAGAAGGACGACAAACAGTTCCAGAAGGCGCTCGCCGTCCTGAAGGACAAGATGAAGAAGACGAAATAACGGGAGATGGCCGCAGTTGGCTAAACACTACAAGAGAGCGAAGGACAAACGCAGCCTCAGGCTGAAACTGGCGCTGATACTGCTCGTGATCGCGGCGGCGGTCTACGCCGTCGCGCTGAAAAATCAGGGGCGTTACGCGAAGCTCGCAGAGCCGGAAGCTGTGCCTGACAAGATAACCGCGTCCGTTCCAGCGCCTGAGCCCAAGACGCGCGAGTGGGTCGTCGTCTCGGCAGACGAAGGGCTGCCCGCGGCGCAGGAAAGGGTGGAAGCGTCGAAAGCGCAGCCGCCGGTATGCGGTTATCCGCGCGCGGACGGAACGCCGCTGCTGGCGATACTCATAGACGACGGCGGAAGCCAGATGAAACTGACCAAGCGCGTCGCCGCGCTGGAGATTCCAACGACCTGGGCGATAATGCCCTACCGCCAGTACTCGAAAGAGACTGCGCAGCTCGCGGCATCGAAGTCCGTGCCTTACATCCTGCACCTTCCGATGCAGGCGCAGTCCGACAAAGATTCAGAGACGGGGAAATTCATCATCGGCCGCGGAATGACGGCGGACGAAGTGCGCGCGAAGACGGCGAAGGCGCTCGACTCTCTGCCGGGCGTTGTCGGCGTCAACAACCACCGCGGCTCGCGTGCTACCGAGAGCCGCGAGCTGATAGAGCCGTTCATGCAGGTGCTCAAGAGCCGCGGGCTGCTCTTCGTAGACAGCCGCACGACGGGCAAGAGCGTAGCCTACGATGCGGCGCGTAAAGCCGGAGTGCCCGCGCTGCAAAACCGCGGCTTCCTCGACAACTCGACCGACAAGGCGGTGATTGCGAAGCGTTTCGACGAACTTGTGCGCAACGCGCAGAAACGCGGCGCGCTGCTCATAATCTGCCACTTCCGCCCCTCTACGGTCGCCTTCCTCGAAGAGCTGAACGCGCGCTATAAAAACGTCCCAGTCCGCTTCGTCACCGTCCCCGAGATGCTCGCGCTGACGGATAACGGCGCGCCGAAAAAGAAGTAACGCGAAGCGCGCGGCGCAGAATTTACGAAAAAGGCAAAAATATTCCCCGCGCCTGAGACGCGGGGATTTTTTATTTTTTATATGTCCGCGCGCCTAACTCTCCCTCGCCCCCGACGCGAACTCTCCGGCCTCTATGTCAAGCACCTCGCGCGCGGGCTGTATGAGCGCCTGCTCATAGCGGCAGCGCCACGGCACATTGCGGCTGATGCGCCCCGTTTCCGCCTCCACGCCGTCTATGATTTCGCCTGACTTTATCGGGCAGTCGTTTTCAATTATGTAGAGCGCGGTGCTGCATGCGTGATGAACCAGCCAGTTCGGGGCGAGGCTGTGGAAATGGTACTGCAAATCCGGCATGAACAGCGTGCCCATGCCGAGCGTATCGACGACCATATCGTCCGTGCCTTCGACGTTGAAGAATCTCGCGTGCAGGCCGAAGCGTATGTATCTGTCCGCGCCGCTCAGCCCGTGCGCGCGCACGTCGCGGGCGCGGACGAGCTTGCCCGTGTTATGGAAAAGAAACGCTTCGCAGTCGGGGAAGAGCTCCGCGAGCGCGTCCGTGAAATCCATGTCGAGGTTCGCGCGTTCGAGCGCGGGCAGCATTGCGAGCATGTCCGACGCGTGTATCTGCCAGCGGCAGGCTCCGAGAATTTCGTCGCGCTCGTCCATGCAGTCCCACATCTGGCTCTTCGTAAAATCGTCTACACTGTCCGCAGAAAACTCCGACGCGCCGAGCAGCCAAAGCTGCGGCGGCATCTCTCCGTCCTTGAATTTCGCCATGCAGCCGGAGGCGGCGAAGCCCGCCATGTTTTCTTCGCAGTTGAACATTTCGACGGGGCCGCAGTGCTTTTCCATAATTTTCTTCATTTTCACGGCCTCCGGCAGCTCTGGCTTTTCTCTGAAAAGCATGCGCACGATGAACGGCGCGCCGGGGAAGTCCCTTTTGTCTTTCAAATCCTGCTTGAACGATTTTTCCATCTTTGCGCCCTCCTATCTCAATTTGAAGCCGTCGGAGAAATTGAAATGCGTCGATACACAGCCTTCGAGCGGCGCGTCCTCTCCGTTCTTCTCCATCATCTTGCAGACTACGCCGTAGATCGAACTGAATGTGATATAGTCCCAATAGATTTCTGAAGCAGCGTCGCCGAAAGCTCCCTCTGCGAAAAGTTCGAAAAGCAGATTGTGCATCGTCCAATAGTCCGCGAGCTGCGCCTTGTATACGCCGGGAGCTATCTGCTCGTCGAAGTCCAAAGTGTCGAATTCGTTCTCCGCGCAGATCTCAGGCAGGAAAAGATAACACTCTTCGGCAAGCGTCGGGTCGCCGAGCTGTGTTTTGAGAGCCTCAGGAAGCTTTTCATACTCTTCCTGCGTCTTGCAGCCGTTGAAGAGGTTTACCGCGAGCTTTATTTTAGTCAGCAGCTCGGCGCGGCCGTCCGATCCCCAGTATGGGTATGGCGCGACGGTCTCTTCGTCCTGTCGTATGAGTATGAACATTTTCTGCGACGCGAAGCCCTCCGGCTTCCACTGCGCGCCTATCTCGGCTATGACGTCGCTCAGTTCCTTGCTCTTTATGTCGTTCACGCGGCACTCGCCGGTCACATCGCCGTCTACATTGGCGCAGTATATCTTCACATAGCAGAGCTTCTGATTGCCGAGGCGCTTCATCACGCCCTCTTTGACCTTGTCCCAGTAGAACTTAGGCATATTCTCGTGCGGAGTATTCCCCATACCGACGACGTCGCTCAGCGTCGCGCGCCAGCGGTGGTTTTGCCCCGCGAAGCTCGTCTCGAACGTTTCGTCGTACTCACCGCGCTCCATGCGCACAATCGCCGGCATGAGCGACAGCATGAACGAACTGAGCGTCATGCCCAGCGCGTGCCGCGTATTCTCGCCAGGGGAAGCGCAGCATTCAAAAATCTCTGTGCCCCACTGCGGCGCTTCAATGTGGAAATCAACGACGGCTCCCTGCTCCATGAGGCTTTCTATCTCCGGCCGCACGGTCAGCTTACTGTCAGGACAGTAGAGGCAGCCGTCCTTTATGACGTCCTTCATGCCGAGAAAGCCGTGGAGACAGTCGCGGATTATAAATTCACGCGCCTTTTCCGCGTCAAGCGGTTTTTCGGCGTTAGCCGCCGCGGCCTCTGGATCCCCGTCCTCTTCGTTCCATTTCGCAATTTGCGCAAAAAATTCCTCTTTCACCGTACTTTTCCTCCTCCGCCACCGGCGCGCCCTCTGTGTTTTTTTGAACGCGGCGTAAGCTGTGAAACTCCCGCACACTTGGCGATTTGCCGCGGCGCATGGCTTTGCCGTCCGCTCCGCAGTGGCGGCGCCCCCCCGTTATTATATTGCGTTTTTTATCTTCCGCCGCCCTTTGCAGGCGGTTCCGACGGTAGTATATAATTATAAAAAATTAAAACTGCTAAGATTTTTGGAGGAATGCTTTTGGTACGCAGCGTATTAAGATTACTGCCCGTTCTGATTCTGACTCTGTGTTTTGCCGCGGCCCCGTCTTTCGCGGAGCTTCCGCGTTATGTCGAGGGCGAGGCCATCGTCATACTGCGGAGCGCGGCGCCGCTTGCCGCGGCGAATTCGCTCTCGGCGGACGGCGTCCCTGCAATTGCGAAAAATTCTGCCGCGCCGGATCTTGGGGCCATCGTCGTGCAGAGCTTCCGCCCCGTCAAAGCGGCTCCGCAGGACGGCGCGGAAGCGGAGGCCGCGGGCGGCGCGGCGCGCATGAGGGCCGCGAACGGTCTTTCGGCGAATGATGAAGAAACGTACCCCGTCACGCATCTGCGCAGCGCCTCCGGCGAAAGCACGGAAGATTTTATAGAAAGGCTGCGCGGCAACCCGAACGTAGTCTCCGCGATGCCGAACTATATTATGACGCTCTCGGATAATTCCGGCGAGACGGACGAAGAATTTGAAGAAGTTGACGTTGCAGAGCCGAACGACCCGGGCTATGACGAGCAGTGGGGATTGAAGAAAATCGGCATGCCTGAGGTATGGGCGAAAACAGCGGGCGCCGCTTCTGAAGAGGTCGTCGTAGCCGTCATAGATACCGGAATCATCTACGACCACGAGGACCTAAAGGACAATATGTTCACCTTCGACGATAATGATGTGCTTGAGCGCATCGCGCAATCGGTTGAAGACATTACCGCGGCGGATTTTATGGGCAGCCACGGCGTGTGGTTTTCTTCAGACACTTCGGGCTTGGACGGCGACGCCGATGTTGACTTAGGTGAATTAGAAGAACTTGCGAACGACCCAATCCCCGTCGGTCCGGGCGAAACTTTGACAGTTCCGTGGACGGAGATAGTTTCTGGAGATTGGGGTATGCGCTTGGTCGGCGACGTCGAGGGGCACGGCACGCACGTCGCGGGAACTATCGGCGCGGTTACGGACAACGGCATAGGAGTCGCTGGCGTAGCGCAGAATGTGAAGCTGATGGCCGTCGGCGTATTTTCCGTCTTTGAGGATGACGGAGAAGAAGAAGACGAAGCTGTTGAAGGCGGCGAAAGTAGAAGCGAGGAAGACTATCCCGGCGAACCGACAGTAAGCTACATCAGCGGCGCGCTTACCAGCGACCAGATGCGCGCGATAGACTTCATCATCGCCGCTAAGGAAGCCGGAGTGAACATCCGCGTTGCGAATATGTCGCTTGGCGGGTGGAGCGACCCGAACGACGGAGACGTGTCTCCGTACAGCGCTAAGATAAGGGAACTGAGCGACGCTGGAATAATCGTCTGCATCGCCGCAGGAAACGATGGACAGGACTTGGACAACCCCACCGGCGACGAAGCCGGTCAGATATGCACGCCTACGATGTTCCGCTATGAAAACACGATCGCAGTCGGTGCGAGCGACGAGAACGACGAATGGAGCAGCGAGGCAATTTCAAATTACAGTTCCTCCGGCAAGTGGGTGGATATATTCGCTCCGGGCGAGGATATACTAAGCACATGCCGAAAGACGTGGATTTTAAATGAAACAACTATCCCAGAGGAAGGTATTGGGCAAGACACATATGATTCGCTTGGCTACACGTCAATAAGCGGCACGTCGATGGCCTCGCCGCATGTCGCTGGAGTCGCGGCGCTGCTCTGTTCCGCATTCCCTGACAGAAGCGCGACAGAGATTAAACAGGCTATACTCGACAGCGCGAACGGCTCAGTTTTGCGCGAAGGATACTCACAATACGGCAGGCTTGACGCATACGCGGCGTGGAAGCTCTGCGCGGCGCGTTCCAGCGGCGGCGGTGGCGGCGGCTGCTCTGCGGGAGGCGGCGCTGTTGCGCTGATCGGGCTTCCGTTCATCTGCTGTCTCATGCGTAAATTCAGGAAGAAAGGCGATTAAGCTGTGAAGGCGGCGTTTTTTATAATTTTTGCCGTCGCTGCGGCGGCGCTCTGTCTCGGGGCGGCGGAGGCCGCGTGTGCGTGCGGGGGAGAGCGCACATTCGTGCGCGGCGAGGCCGTCGTTCTGCTGCGCGTGCCGGAGGAGATCCGCGCGTCGGAGGACCGGCGCGAACTGTTCGGCGCATACTGCCGCGGCGTTGCGGCGGACGCATGCGCCGAGGCCGTCTATGTTTCGCCGGTTTACGAAACCTCGGAGTGTGTGACTGCGACTTTCCGTTCGAAGCTTAAGACTGCCGAACTTATCGCGCGTTTGAAAAAAGACGCGCGCGTCGCGGGAGCTTCGCCGAATTATATAATGAAGCTGTCGCGTCCGGCTGCGGTGAAAAACTGACGCGGTTTATAAAATTTAAGGCACGAAAAAAGCGGCGCGTTTTCGCGCCGCTTTCGCTTTTTCTTTGAGTTTCGCCCCTCGCCGTTATTTTGACATCTTCGAGCAGCCGCGGCCCAGCAGTATGAGGCTCACGCCGCTGAACAGGAGGTCTATGCCAAGCACGATGCCGATCATCGAAGCTCCGGTCAGCCAGTTGTTCCACATCATGAAGGCCAGCAGCACGCCGAGCAGTCCCGAGAGCAAAATCCAGAGCGAGCCGCCGATTTCGCGTATGCGGAAGTACTCGACGACCTTCGTCACGCCGTCGACGAGGAAGTACGCCGAGAGCAGCATACTCAGCGTCATGACGCCAGCGAGCGGATGCGTGAGGAATACGACGCCGGCCGCGACGGATATGACCGCCATGAAGGCCTGCTGCCACGGGCTGTCGCCCGAGCGCATCGCGCTGAAGGCTCCGAAGGCGCTGCCGAGGCCGACCGCGAGCAGGAGGCAGCCGATCATCGTCTCGACCGCGAACGACGCGAGCAGCGGCATCGAAAGCGAGACGAAGCCGAGCGCGAGCATGATCGCGCCGACGACGTAAAATCTTCTCTTGTTTTTCACGAAATCTTCTTTTGAGCATTTTCCCATAAACAGCATTGTTATGATCTCCTTTTATCGCGCCGCGCCGTCAAATTCCGCGCGTCGCCGGAATTTCCTTCCGTTCACGAGAGTATAGCACAAAGCATAGTTTATTGATATAGTACAAAACTTACGGCGTTTTATTGACGCGTGGTAACTTTCAAAAATTTAATGTTTATATAAATAAATTGTCCACGTGGCATTGCGCGCGGCGTCCGGTATACGCGCACGGCGCGCGATGAAGCGCTGAAGCCGGGGCGGTGTTTTGCAGAAGCGCCGGATTTTCTGAACGGTGCGCTCGTTGGCCTAAACGGCGCAGGCGTGCTATGCTTTGTGCGTGTTCGCATAATTTTGAGCGGAGGGGGAATCGTCATGAAGATACTGGTCAGCGCCTGCCTTCTCGGCTCGAAGTGCCGTTACGACGGCGGCGCGAAGCCCGACGCGCGCGTCAT
>MHCFR05601__coassemble_1383_pt1 | contig 15529 bp, 16 predicted proteins | sample MHCFR05601__metabat2_low_PE_003 | metagenome-assembled genome bin MHCFR05601
TTTTAGATTTTACCAATGTTAAAAACCGACGTCTATAACCAAAGATGAAGCAGATATGGTGACGAGCAAGGCAAAAATATGCGTCTGTGAACATATAACCTAACTTATCAGTTCCACCGCTGCACGCTTTTTCTCCGGTGCAAGATGCGCGTATCTTAATATCATGCTGATGTCGCTATGCGTCATCAATTCGCGCACGGTGTTGAGATCGACTCCAGCCATGACGAGGCGACTGGCGAAATCATGCCTCATGTCATGCCAGCGGAAATTTGTGATGCCAGCCTCACGCAGCAGCCAGCTGAATGAGCTGTCGCAGTTGCTCATCACGCCCCCGGTCTGAGGCGACGGGAATATCAGAGGGTTGCCGTCGGTACGTTGTTCCCGCCAACGGCACAAGACATTGAGCGCTGTGTTGTTGAGCGGAAGAACGGCGGCTTTTTTATTTTTCGCGGTCTCGGCGCGCAGAGTGACGGTGCCGACCTTCAGATCGACGTCGTCCCACCGAAGCGACAGCAGCGCGCGCCTGCGAATGCCGGTATTGAGCGAGAGCAATATCACAGGCTTGAAATAGTTTGCGAAGGCCCAGCCTTCCATCGACGGCAAATGTTTGCCCTTCTCGTGCTGGCGCGTCCGTTGCCGCGCTTCGCGCTGTTCTTTATCGTATTTGTCAAGGGCCGCTAGAAATCTGGCTCGTTCGTCTTCTGTGAGATAGCGCGTCTTCGTCGCTGAATCCGTTTCTTTCAGCTTTTTGAGTTTCGCCAGCGGATTCGCTTCAATGAGGTCGTTCGCAACGCCGAAATTGAGTATCGTTTTCAACGCCGTCACTTTGTGGTTGAGGCTTTTATCTTTATTCCCGGTGCGCTCTTTTTCTTTGACGCGCCACGAAGCTATTTCAAGCGGGGTAATTTCTTCTGCGGCACGGTCAAGGCAGTCTGCAAAATTCTGCGCCATTGCGACGGTAAATTTAGAGCCGCCGGCGGCGAGGTAGGCATCGCACAGCGCGCGCAGCGTAGGGCTTTCCTCTCTTTTGCGCTCGCGCTTTATGTCTGTTCCCTCTACCGCCATTTCAGAGAGAAATTTCTTCGCCGCCTCGCGGGCTTGCATTGGCGTGAAAAGTTTCTCGTCGCCTATTTTGTAGGTGTCGCTTTTGCCCTTTGCGTTTTTGTACTTAAGATAGTATGCTTTTCCTTGGCGGCCGACGTAAAGCCGCAGCCCCGGCAGAGCGGCGTCGAGAATCCAGTAGCCTTTTTCCGGCACCGGCAGGGCGTTGATATAACTTTGTGTGAGTTTTACGGTAGCCATCCCATCACGTCCCCGTTTTAACCTCTATTTAACCTCGCGCTTTTAAGGCTATGCGTTGCTACATAACAAATTGTAAATATAACAAAGCAATAAATCAAGTTATAATCAGGCAATACAAGGACGAATTTATTATATCATGTTACACATAGTAATATATAATCCCGTTCGGGACCAAGAGGTCGGAAGTTCGAATCTTCTCGCCCCGACCAGTTTGAGAAAGCCGTCTTATATAAGGCGGCTTTTTTCATATCTTTATGCTTTCACGTACGAGACAATTCAAGAGGCGGCGCGCGGAAATTCATGCGGCACGCGCGCTCGGCGTCAACCGTGTTTTTATCTCTTCAAAAACAGATCGATGATTTCGCGGAGCGAGGAGATTTTGAGCGTTTCTATCGGGTAGGTTTCTTTCGGGGTGCGGCGGCTGATTACGGCTTTGGTGAAGCCGAGGCGGGCCGCTTCTTTTATTCGCAGCGGGGTGCGCGCGCAGGGGCGGACTTCCCCGGCGAGGCCGACTTCGCCGATGAAGCAGACGTCGGACGGAAGTTCGATGTCTGCGGCGGCGGAAGCGAGCGAGGCGCAGATGCCGAGGTCGGCGGCGGGGTCTTTGAGCGTCAGGCCGCCCGCGACGTTGAGATATACGTCGCTCGCGCGCGTGGCGACGCCGCAGCGCCGTTCGAGGACGGCGAGCAGCAGCTGCAGGCGGTTCACGTCTACGCCGCGTGCAGTTCGCTTCGGGTACGGGAAGGGCGTCGGGCAGGCGAGCGCCTGAATTTCCGCGGCGAGCGCGCGCGAGCCTTCGAGCGCCATCGCTATCGAGACGCCGGAGCTTCCGAGGTCGGCGCCGTTCCAGTAGAGGCGGCTCGGGTCGTTCACTGCGGCGAGCCCCTTGTCGGACATTTCGAAGATTCCGAGCTCTTCGGTGCTGCCGTAGCGGTTTTTCTCGGCGCGCAGCAGGCGGTTCGGCGAGTTCTGCTCGCCGGAGAAGAGCAGCACGACGTCTACGAGGTGTTCGAGCAGCTTCGGCCCCGCTATCTGTCCCTGTTTTGTGATGTGGCCGACGAGGACTGTCGGTATCGAGCAGCGTTTGGCGGTGTCTACCGCCATCGCCGCGACGCCTTTTACCTGATTCGGCGAGCCGGCCCAGCCGCTTTCGCTGTCGGCGCGGAAGGCCTGCACGCTGTCGATGACCATGAAGCCGTAGCCGTATTTCTCGGCGGCGGCGAGCGATGATGGCAGGTCGCTCTCGCAGAGCAGGTCGAGCCCGGGCGTCATGAGGCCGAGGCGGCGGCCGCGGAGCGCCAGCTGCCCCGACGATTCTTCGCCGGATATATAAATCACGCGCTCGCCGCGCTTCGCCATTTCGGCGCAGACTTGCAGCAGCAGCGTCGATTTTCCGACGCCGGGTTCGCCGCCGAGGAGCGTCACGCCGCCGCGCACCCAGCCGCCACCGAGGACGCGGTCAAGCTCGTCTATGCCGGATGGTATTCTTTCCTGTTCTTCGACTTCGAGGCCGGAGATAGGTACGGCGGCCTTGACCGGTTCGTTCACCGGCCCGTGCGAAACGGCGGGCTGCATCTCCTGTTCGAGCGTCCCCCAAGAGCCGCACTTCGGGCATTTGCCCATGAAGGTCTGGCTCTGGTAGCCGCATTCGGAACATTTATAAAGACGTATCTCTTTTTTAGCCATTTCTGAAAATTTTACCTCAGCCCCACGGCCACGATATGCGCCGTCCGCCTTCGCCGCGCAGCGCCATGCGTATCTCTTCGAAGGTCGGCTCTTCGAGCATCATCTTCGTGCAGTTCGCGCGCGACATTGTGTCGAGCGTGTGGGAATCTGAGGAGCGGATGAAGGCACGCCCCGGGTAGCGTTCGCGCCATTTCGCTGCCTCGTCGGAGTTGAGGCGGCGCGAAAGTTCGAAAGCGTCGGCGGGATAGTCCTCGGGCATAGGGCCGAGCGCCGCCGTGTAGGAGAATGCGGGGCGGTCGACGTGCGCGAGTATCGCAAGGCCGCCGAGCAGGCGCGCCTTTTCCACAATCTGGTCCACTTCGTAGCCCGCGCCCTGTATAAGCAGGATTTCTTCTTCCTTTACGATGCCGTTCTCCGCGTCGACTACTATCTGGTAGCCGAAGTGGTCGACGTCGTTCTGTATCGGGCGGATGCGCTTCCAGAGCCATTCTTTAAATTCAAGCGCGAGCGGGTATTCCGGGAAGACGCACAGAGTATGGATGTCTTCCGCGCTCTGCGCCTCTATGCACGGAAGCACGAAGGGGACGCCGGGGCGCGCGCCGTTCTGCGCCGCTCCGGCAATCCCCGGATAGTTTTCGCAGGTGTTGTGGTCGGCTATGCCGATTATGTCAAGGCCGGCCTCGCGCGCTTTTTCAACTATCTCCGGCGCTCCCATTTCGAGCTCGCCGCACGGAGAAAGCAGCGTGTGTATATGGAGGTCGACCCAGAAGGGCTTCAGCAACGCGCCGTTATCCCTTCAGCCCCAGCTGCGAGAGCTTTATACAGACCGCGTAAAGCGTTTCCGGCACGGAGAGGATGGCTATCTCTTCCGTCCTGCAGCGCTCGATGAGGTCCTCGGGCGCTTTTCTGCCGGAGGCGATGATTATGAGCGGCAGGTCTTTAAGCACGGCGACGGCGGCGACATTGAGATGCGCCTGCACGGTCACCCACGCCGCTCCCTCGGGAGCCGTCCCCATTACGAAGCTCAGGAGGTCCCCCGCGGTCGCTCCGGTTATTTCGCGCGCGCCGTTCCCCTCGCACTGCACTTCTCCGCCGAGCGCCTTGCATACTTCGCTTACCGTCATTTCGTTCCGCTCCTTCTTTTCAGTGTCTGGGGCTGCGACTCGGAGAGGACCACTATCTTGTTGGCAAGCGAGGCTATGCCCTCGCGCAGTTTGAAGATGCAGTCGGTCACGGAGCCGTGCCCTCTTACTATCTCTTCCGCCATAGCCTGGCACGACGGGCGTCCGCACGAACCGCAGTCTATATGCGGCAGGCCGGAGTATATTTCTTTCATCTGCTGAAGCTTCACCATCGCCTCCGCGACGTTGTTTGACAGCGGCAGCCTCGGCCTCGGCGCATAGTCCTTCGTTATCGTCCAGAAGTCCATCGCGCAGAGCTCCTCCACGCGCCGCTGGTTCTGCGGCGTGACGTTCCAGTCGGACTGTATGTTGTTGAGGCGCAGGCTCGCAAGGAAGCGCGAGTCCGCCGTGCCTACGCCGCCGACGCATCCTGTGTCGCAGGTGCGGCATTCTACGAAGTCCACCTGGCGCAGCCGTCCAAGCTCCAGCTCCTGAAGAACGTCGATAGTGTTTCTCATGCCGGAGACGGCTATGACGTTGAGCCTTTTTTCAGCGAACGCCTGCACATGCTTCGATTCTCCGCCGCGGCGCGCCCACTGTATCCAGCGGTTGCTGCGGATCTTGCGCGGATGCTCGTGCGAGGCTGATACGTTGCTCGCCATGATGCTGCGCGCGACTCGGCGCACCGTCACTGCGAAGTCGAGCGGCGAGCGTTCGCGCCCCTGCGGTTCGCGCACCATGGATATTTTCGCTGAGCATGGAGCGAGCAGGGTGACCGGAACGGGGCTGTTGGTCCGCATCTTCCAAAGATCCGCCGCAAGTTCGAGCGGCGAGCAGATGGGCAGCACCCTGGAAAGCAGCTCCGGAAAGCGCGCCTGAATCAGCCGCAGCGCCGACGGGCAGTAGCAGGATATGAGCGGCAGCGACGAAGGCGACGTGCGCGCTATCATCTGCGCCGTGGCGGCGGCAGACAGATCGAAGGCCTCTTCTATTTCGTCCATCAGGAGATTTACGTCCATCGACGCCAGAACCGCTTCGAGCGCCGACGGGTCGTTGTAGTGGCTGAACTGGGAAAAGAATACAGGGTCGGCGACGATCGCAGCCTTCGGATTTTCCTTGACCGCGTTCCAGTCGTCCTCCTCTATGCCGAGCGCCTGCCGGTGGCACGAGCGCAGGCATTCGCCGCAGTCGATGCAGAGTTCTTCGAGAATGCTTATCTCCCCGTCGACTATGCGTATCGCCTCGGTCGGGCAGACGCGGATACAGTTGACGCACCCCTGGCAGGCCGCCCTTGAGATTTTAACGCTGTGGAGCATGACAGTCCCTCCTCGCGCGTCTATTTTTTATTGAAATATACGGTGCAGGTCAGGGTCGTCCCCTTCCCGACCTCCGACTCTATGTTGAAAACGTCGCTGTTGCGTTTTATATTCGGCAGCCCCATACCGGCTCCGAAACCCATCTCGCGCGCCTGATCGCTCGCCGTGGTGAAGCCTTCCGTCATAGCCTTGTCGATGTCGGCGATACCGGGGCCTTCGTCCTCCGCGATGAGCACCACATGGTCTTCGAAAATTTCCGCCTTCAGCATACCTCCGCCCGCATGGATGACGAGATTTATCTCAGCCTCATAAGTGATGATGGCCACCCTGCGGCAGATGCCGGAGTCTATGCCGAGCATTTTGAGGGTATTTTTTATATTGTTCGAGGCCGCGCCCGCAACCATAAAATCGTTGCCCTCAATTCTGTATTCCAGACAGACAGGGGCCCCCATGGCCTATATCTCCTGTATATCTTGGCTCGGCTTCATGCCCTTCGCGAAAAGTATTCCGCAGGCTTCGAACATGCTGTACCGCGTCAGAAGAATCGGTATGCCGTTTTCCCCCGCGAGCTGGATCGTCTCTTCGAGCGGCCTCTTGCCGCGCACGAAGACGATGGCGGGAATGTCCAGCATCTGCGCCGTGCGGACGATCTGGACGTTCGTCAGCCCCGTGAGCAGAAGCGACCCGGGCGTACAGAACGCCAGCACGTCGCTCATCAGGTCGCAGGCGTAGGCGTTGTTGACAATAATGCTGTTAAGATCGTCCGACGTAGAGACGTTTTGGGCATCGAGCAGGGATGCCAGCTCTTGCAAAGTCATCTTGTTTTCTGCCTCCTGAAAGCTTGTCGTATATGCTGACCCCAGAGTTCAAACTCATTGTGTAAAGAATAACAAAGAGAGATGAGAAAAACAAGAGCGCGGAATATGACTATAAGCGCATCGCGGTGTAATATATTGTGGAATCGTTCGCGGGAGTGGTTTTCATGACTTTGTTCTACCTCTCGGCCTGCGCGCTCCTCGCGCTCTTCTTCGCGGCGGGGCTCGTCCTCGGAAGCAGAGGGCCGAAAAAAGATTACAGCCTCGGCGGAAGGAAGGCCGGAGCGGCGGGCGTCACGGGCATACTGCTCGGCTCGCTCGTCGGCGGCGCTTCGACCGTCGGCACGGTACAGATGGCGTACAGCTACGGCATGACGGCGTGGTGGTTCGCGCTCGGCGGAGGCATAGGCTGCCTGCTCCTCGGCCTGCGCTTCGCCGTGCCGCTGCGCAGGTCGCGCATCACGACGATAGCGGACTACCTCGGCAGGAGCTATGGCGGCGGGCGCTGCGGGCGCGGCATAGCCTTTACGGCGACGGCCGCCTCCTCGCTCGGCACGTTCATCTCGATATGCGCGCAGTTCCTGTCATGCATCGCGCTGCTGCGCGGCGTCCTCCCGCTCTCCGCGCCTGCCGCCGCCGTCGTCGCGGCGCTTTCGATATGGGGCTTCGTCGCCTTCGGCGGTATGAAAAGCTTCGCAAAACTCGGCGAAGCCAAGATTGCGCTGCTCTTCGTCGCGCTCGTCGCCTGCGCCTGCGCGGCGCTCGGCTGGGGCGGATTCTCCGCGATGAGGCAGAACCTCGCCTTCCAGCCCTGGTTCAACCCCTTCGGGCGCGGCTTCGTCCCCGAGCTCGGCTACCTCGCCTCGATGATAGTAGGCGTCTTCACGACCCAAATCTACATACAGTCCTTCGCTGCGGCGAAGAACCTCCACGCGGCGCGGCGCGGCGCATTCGCCTCGGCGCTGCTCATGCCGCCGATGGGGCTGCTCGGGACCGCCGTCGGCCTCTCCGTCCGCGCTCGCGGCATAGAAATCCAGCCGGACCGCGTGCTCTCGTGGTTCATCATGGACTCCTTCCCGCCGCTCATAGGCGGCCTGCTCTGGGGCGGCGTCGTCATCACCGTCGTCGGCTGCGCCGCGGGCCTCATGCTCGGCATAGCCACCAATATTGCGAAAAACATGATACCGCGCGAGCGCCTCGCCCGCTACGCGGCGCGCCCAGAAAACAAAGGCCCCGCCGCGGCGCTCGCCAAGGCCGCCGCGTCCATATCGGAAACCGCGCTCGTCGCGCTCATGACCGCCGTCGCGGCAGTCATAGGGACGGCGACGACCGGCTCGATGATACTTGAATGGAGCTTCCTCAGCATGGGGCTGCGCGGCGCGGGGAGCTTCATCCCCTTCGTCCTCTCCGTCCTGCGCCCGCGCCTGCTGCCGCCCGTCTGGGCGCTCGCCTCATGCTGCGGCGGCCTCGCCGCGATGCTCGCCTGGGCCTTCACGCGTATGCCCGGCGATCCGCTCTTCGCTGGCCTTGCCGTCTCCGCGGCCTTCGCCGGCTTCGGCGCGCTCTTCGGCAAAAAATACCTCTCACACCTCCACGGACGCGGCGAGTAAATTTCACGCGCGCCGCAAATTTCGTGCGCGGAGACAAAACTGTTACACGGCGATATTTACAAACGCGCCGCGCAGTTTTAGACTTAGGCAGGCTTTGGGGTTAAATCCCCAAGAGCGCAAATCTAACAGGAGGTTATGTCTGCAATGCGCATGGAAAGTGGATTTCTGAAACAATTAAGAGGAACTATGGTTACGCCCCCCCGCAAAAGTGTTTTAGTTCACTTACTGATTTTAATTTTCTTCACAGCGGCCTTCGCCGCCAACCTCTCTTCCCCGGCCTTCGCTGAAGGCGGCAATCTCGTCAAAGACACGGACGGATATTATCTCATCGACGACGAGTATGACCTTGAAAAATTCCGCGAGGGCGTGAACGGCGACGCAGTCGACGTTCACGGAAACCAAATTGAAAACAACGCAAACGCTCGGCTCACGGGCGATATTGACCTTTCGTCATACAATTGGACGCCGATAGGCAACGGCACAACGCAGTACACGGGCACATTCGACGGCTGCGGATACTCGATAACCGGCCTCACAATCGACAGCACAGAACAATACGTCGGCCTCTTCGGATACATCGGAGCGGACGGCACGGTGAAAAATCTGACGGTGTCCGCGTCCGAGGACGGCATAAAAGCTAATTACAGTCCAAACTTCGGTTATGCCGGTGCAGTCGCGGGACAAAGCGACGGCACGATAACAAACTGCACGTTCGCCTCAGGCAGCGTGACGGGTTCAGGCAACTACGCCTGTGTCGGCGGCATTGTGGGAAACTTCAGCAATGGTACAATCTCGAACTGTACAAACAATGGCAAGGTTGTCGGCAATAATGATAACGGCAGAAGCGGCGGCATCTGCTGAGTCAACAATAACTCAGGAAATTGTATAATTTCAAACTGCACAAATAACGGAGAAATCTCAGGTGCATATGCCGGTGGCATAGTTGGTATGAACTACGTTGCCGTGTCAAATTGCATAAATACAGGCAGTATAAATGGAGAAATGGACGCCGGCGGCATCGCGGGGGATAATTACGCAAGCATATCAAACTGCGTGAGCACTGGCAACGTAACCGATGGAGCAACTTATACGGGAGGCATCGCAGGAGACGGCTTACACGGCTCTCTGTCAGACTGCGGATGGCTGAACTATGACGGCACTTTAACTAACCCAACAGGCAACGGCGGTAATACTGAAAACGTAGGGGCGTTCACAGAGGACCAGCTGGGCCTCGTCGTCACGTCGCTCACTCTGTCGCCCAACCCCGTCACGGTAAACGGCACTGCGGCGGTAGATTTCATCCTTGCGCCTGCAAATCCTGCCCCTGACGGTGCGTTCGGCTATTTCGGCGCCGTGCGCTCAGGCGAAGTGAAATACACGCTCGCCGACGACGGTATCGCCTCGGCCTCGTACTCCAACGGCAAAATCACGCTGACCGGCAAAGCCGTAGGCGAGACGACGATGACGGTAGAAGTTACGCTCCATACGACTGACTTCTCCACGCTCAAAGACGGGACTCCGGGCTATGTCGATGAGGGCAGCGCCATGACCTTCGCCGTCCCCGTAAACGTCACGGCGGCGGCAAGCAGCGGCTCCGGCTCGTCCGGCTCCGCCGGTGGCGGTGGCGGCGGCGGATGCAACGCGGGAGCGGGCGCGCTCGCTCTTCTCGCGCTGCTGCCGCTCTTTACGCTGAAGCGCGACAAATAAAAAGTCCGTAAACGAAGCGGCTTCGCTTCGCAGACGGCGGCGCGCGGCGGACGGTTTTCCATCCCCGCCGCGCGCGGATAAAATTCCCCGCGGACGGCAGTCCGCAGTCGCGCCCTTCGCGGCGCGTGAGTTGAAACGCTTATGTGCATGGGGATGCACCGGGCAGGCCGGGACGGATTTACCGTTCCGGCTTCTTTTGTACGATGTGGACTGCGCCGCCTCGCCGCCCGCTTCCGCGGACGTAAACTGCGGCGCGCAAGGCCGCGGCAGGCGTCAGGTATAAAAAATCCCGCGGGCGGATTTTCACGCGCCTCGCGGGATTTTTCGTTTTTATTCCTGAATTGCGGGAACTGCTATCTCTTGTATCCGATGATGTCGCGCAGCAGGACGACGCGCCCTTCGGCGGCCTTTTCGTCCTCGACGCCTTTGGTCGTGAATCCGTCGATGACGCCGATTACTCCGCGGCCCTGCGCGCTTTCGGCGACGAGGACCTGAAGCGGGTTCGCGGTCGCGGCGAATATGCGGCAGACTTCATGCACGTCCTTCACCCTGTTGAGAACGTTGATCGGGTAGCATTTGCGCATGACGATGATAAAGGTGTGTCCCGCGTTCATTTTCTGCGCGTTTTCTATCGCGCTCTTCTCCATCTCCGCGTTGTTCCCGTCGTGGCGGATGAGGCAGTCGCCGGACGCCTCGCAGAAGGCTATTCCGAATTCTATGCCGGGGGCGGACGTCACCATCGCCTCATAGAGGTCCTCGACCGTTTTGATGAAGTGGCTCTGTCCTACGATTACGTTCGCGTCCTCCGGTATGTCTATCTGTACCGCGCTTATGTTGAGATTTTCAGCCATAACAGCACCTCCGTCTTGTTTTTGTAACCGCACATAGTATAGCATCACGGCACGAAAAAAGGCGGCCCATGTGAGCCGCCGTGCGTGACGCCTGTTTCAGACCGCGGGGTTACTTGCTGGTCTTTTTGAGCTCGGCGATGACCGCGTCGGTGATGTCGGTGCCGCCGTAGAATACGACGCCTTTATCCATGACTACGGTGAGCTTCTTCTGGTTGGCGACGGTCCTCATAGCGAGGTTGATCTCCTTGAAGAGCGGCTCCATGAGCTTTCTTTCTTCCTGGGCCAGCTCCTGGCGCTTCGCCTGGTAGATTTCGGCCTTTTTCTTGTTGTCGCTCTCCTTGTCAATGGCGGCCTGCGCGTCCTTCTGGAGCTTGTCGGTCACGTCGCGCACCTGGCGCTGCACCTGCTGGAATTTCGGGTGCTGGAACATGACTTTCTGCGTGTCGATGGTTCCCACCGTGTCGGCGGCGAAGGCGGAGCCAGTGAGGACGAGCGCCGACAGGGCGACCGTCATTACCGTAAGAATCTTCTTCAACGTCATCAATTTTCCTCCTCTTGAGTGCAAGGATAAAATCTCTATCCCTTTCGTTTGACTTGTGTATTTTACCCCGTTTTTGTGATTACGTCCACGTTTTTGCAGGGGTTTCAAAAATGGACGGCGATCGGCTTTGTATGGTTGAACAAGAGAGCGCGCCCGCTTATTTATAATAACGGAAATATGTGGTAAAAATATGTGGATGGAAGTAATTCCGCGGAGGGATGCAGAAATGGAATGTCTTGCAACATTCGACACAACTCACATGGCGCTCTTCTTTGAAAAGGCCTGCCGCGCCTCGGGGCTGGACGTGAAGATCATCCCCGTGCCGCGCCAGATTTCGGCGAGCTGCGGCCTCGCGTGCAGCTATCCGTGCGGCGAGCGCGACAGGGTCGAGGCCGTCGTCGCGGACAAGGCCATAGAAGTAGCCGAATACCACGAGCTCGCCTCCTAGAGGCGGGCTTTTTATTCCCCTTCGTCGGGCGGGTCTTCGCGGAAGTATTTGTGCCAGAAGAACCAGCTCATAAAGCGCCACAGAAGGTAGCCGAGGCAGACGACGGAGATGGAAATCCACAGCAGCCCGCCGTAGCTCGAACCTATGCCGCCGAGCGCGGCGCTTCCAGCGCGGCGGGTCTCTTCGCTGCCTGGGCCGAAGAACTTCCACACCCACACCATCAGTATCGCCGCGGAGAGCGCGGTGAGGATCATATTCAGGGCTTTGCGCATCGTTCAGCGCCTCCTTTCGATTATCCTGCTTATCATGCGTTCAAGATAGAATTTCACAATGCGGCGCAGCGATATGCTGTCGAAGCGGCGCACAAGCCGCTCCCCCCGCTCCGTCCGCCGTATGGAGAAGGCGCGCGATTTGGGCGAGAGCAGCACCTGCGTCGGGTAGAGGCTTCTGTGCCCGACGACGAGGTACGATACCGCGCAGGCGACGCCCGCGAAGGCCGCTATCTGCGCGCCGAAGAGCTCCATTGCGAAGAGCGTGCCGGAAATCGGAGTGTTCGTCGAGGCGGCGAGGACGGCGCAGACGCCGAGCGCCGCGCAGAACGAAGGGTCGAGCCCAGTTATCATCGAGAAAAGCAGCCCAGACGACGCGCCGATGAAGAAGGTCGGCGTAATTTCGCCGCCGCAGCCGCCCGCGGCGAGCGTTATGCCCATAGCCGCGATTTTGACGGCGAAGCCGAGCGGCAGGCTCTCCTCCCCCGCCACCATGGCCCATATCGTCTCGCTGCCGAGGCCGAGGAACTCTCCGCCGAAGAGCAGCCCTATCCCAAGCAGCAGGACCGCGCCCGCGACGGGACGCTTCCACCCCGTCACGCCGAAGCGCGCGAAGCCTTTCTGCGCGAGGTGGATTCCCTCAATATTCGCAATTGCGACGGCTCCGAAGAAAATCCCCGCCAGCAGCGAAGCGGCGAGAGCCCACGGCCCGAGCTCTGGCACGGAGACGGCTATGTTGACGCCGTGGCCCGCGCCCATGGCCGCGGCGGTGAAATAGCCGACTATGCCGCTGATTAAAGAAGGAAAGAGGACGTCGTAGAATATCTGCCCGACGAAGAGCACCTCGACGGCGAAAATCGCGCCGGTCACAGGCGTGCTGAAGACGGCGCAGAAGCCCGCCGCGATGCCGCAGATTATCACCTTTTTCAAATCAGATTCGTCGAGGTTGAAGAGCCTGCCGATGACGTATGAAACGCCGGAGCCGATCTGCGCGCATGGCCCCTCGATGCCGACGGAGCCGCCGGACGAAATTGTTACGATGGTCGCGGCTATCTTGACCGGCACGGCCTTCACGTCTATCAGCGTGCGGCGTTTGTTGTGAATAGCGTCGATTACCGCCTCGGTGCCGTGGCCCGCCGACTGCGGCGCAAGCAGGCGCACAAGGAAATAACTTATCAAAAGCCCGGGAAAAAGCAGAAGCCAGCGCAGCCGTCCAAGCGCAGCGGCCTTGTCCATGCTCCAGCGCAGCGCGAGCAGGAATCCGCCGGCGACCAGCCCGACGGCGAGCCCGGTCACGATGGCGAGGACGACCCACTTCGCCACCGCGCAGATGAGCCACACCTCGTCGCGGACGATGTCCGCCCCGTACGGCTGTTCCACGTCTATACGCACCGCGTTGTCAGTTTCTTTATTTTTCAGCCCGTCCATAGCGCATCACCGCATGACATTCTAACATACGGCGCGCAGAAATACTGTATAATACGCTCATGAAAGAGAAGACGTCGAACCTGCTGCAAAAAATCGCAAAATATCTGATCTTCGCCGGAGTGATAGCTTCGCTGTTTTTCATCGGCTGGCGCATCGCAACAAAAGGCGAATACGAAAGACGCGAACTCGCACAGTGCGAGGCGCTCGCCGTAAGCGCCGCCTTCGCCGTATGCGAGGCGCTCGACGCCCCGGAGCTCGCGGCGTACGTACAGGCGAACGGCGCGACGGAATTCGTAATAGACCACATGAAAATGCCTGGGCACAACGTCGTCTCCGTAACGATAACGCCGGAGGCGGAAGAATTCTCCGTGCTCGCGCGCGCGGAGACGAACTGGAACTCGCGCAGCCCGCAGAAAGCCGAATTCACCGCCAGAAAAACCGGTGGCGGCGTGGAATATCAGAGAGAAAATGAAATGGCGAACGCCTTCCTCGCGCTGAACGGCTACGGCGACCCTGAGACGGAAAAGCGCCTGACATTCGCCTTCCCCCACGAACTGAACTGCCCCGTCCCCTTCGACGTAACCGCAACAAAAACCCCCGGCCTCCACAAAACACCGCTGACAGTGCTGCGCCCGGCTGGCAGGCGTTGAATTTACAAAGTCAGGAAACTTTTTACGATAAGATACGATGTCTCCTACTTCCCCACAAGACTACGCGTTTTTACTCCATTTCAAAATATCATGTAAGGCAAATTGAATATATACATGCTTGTCTCGCTGTAACAGTAAGTTACAATTTTCATTATATAAAACATCCACATTAAATTGGTATCTATTTGTAGCAACACGGTATCTTATTATATTGCCACGTGTCTCTATCTGCTTGATAATTCCCTTACTGTATATATGATTACAATCGCGCTCTTCAAACGGTTCTTCTGATAGTGTGATTGATTCAGGACGTATTGCCCAAATAACGTCTTCTTCCTCAAACAGGTTATAATGCCCCATGAAACTGGCCGCAAACGGAGTCTGCGGAGCTAGATATAAATCCATAGGCTTGCCGGACTGCTCGACGCGCCCCGCGTGCATCATGTAAATGCGGTCGGACATCCGCATCGCCTCGTCCTGATCGTGCGTGACCAAAATAGTCGTCATGCGGAGCTCTGTATGAATTTCTTTAATCTTCAACTGCAAAGCTCGGCGCAGTTTCGCGTCTATCGCGCTGAAAGGCTCGTCAAGAAGCAGAATGTCGGCCTGCGTGACGATGGCGCGCGCCAGCGCGACGCGCTGTTTCTCTCCGCCAGAGAGCTGCGACGGAAATTTATTTTCGCTTCCGTCAAGCTCCACCATATTCAGCGCATTCTTCACGCGGCTGCGGATCTCGTCCGGCGCGATTTTTTTCATCTTCAGGCCGAAGGCTATATTGTTATAAACCGTCATGGTCGGGAATAAACCGTACTGCTGGAAAATCATGCTTATCCCGCGGTCCTTCGACTCCGTAAATGTTACGTCCTTTCCGTCGATTATGATTTTTCCTGAATCCGCCTTCTCCAGTCCCGCAAATATACGGAGAAGCGTAGTCTTACCGCATCCAGACGGCCCCAACAAAGTAATAAACTCTCTTCGTTCTATGGATATATTTATATCTTTTAAGACTTCCTTATCCTCAAAAGATTTGAAAATATGGCTGAATGTTATGTAAGACATACGCTTCTCCTGAAAGTCAAATTTTATTTATTCTTGTTCGCGTTGTTTACGAAGGTCATATCGACGATTTCTTCGTAGGGAATCATCCTAGGAATGACGCCGTTCTCCATGCAGTATTTCTGCACGAATTCTTCTTCTTTTTCGCCGATGTAGCCGGTCTTTGTAAGTGATTTCTTCACGATTTTAACCCTGTCGACCAGACCTTCTTTTGTGAGGCCGGCGTAATATGGAACGAGCGCATCCGCCACAGCCTCATCGCTATTTTCATGCATCCATAAGGTCGCTCTGTGGAAAGCGTTGATGAAGGCCTGCACCGTCTCTGGGTTCTCCTCTACGAACTTGGCCGTCGCGACGACTATCTGAGAGGGAAATACTTCTGACTTCAGATATTTCGCGGAATCTTCAGGTCTTGCCGTATCAACAAGGAAGTTCACGTTCAGTTTGATCACGTCGGCATAATTGCTTACGTCCACGTACGACGCCTGAATCTGGTTGTTTGCAAGCGCAGCGGCGGAAGCGCCGTAATCCATATTGATAAACGTTACGTCCTTTTCAGGATCAAGCCCGCCCTCTCTTAAGATAGACGAGACGAAAGAATACGGGGCCGAACCGGGCATTCCGGCAAATACGGCCTTGCCTTTTAAATCAGCGACGTTCTTTATACCCGCCGCAGTCACAAATCCATATACTCTTGTGTCGAGCACCGTATATATTAATTTTGATTTC
>MHCFR05601__coassemble_1393_pt1 | contig 15352 bp, 16 predicted proteins | sample MHCFR05601__metabat2_low_PE_003 | metagenome-assembled genome bin MHCFR05601
GGCTGAAATAATATAACAGCGGGCGCTCGCGGAAAGGAGGTGAAGCGTCGGAGCGCGGGAGCCTGGCGCGTACCTTAGCGTACTTATAAAACGAAAGGAGAGAAACAAAAATGGGAAACAACGAAGAGAAAAGAGCTGAAAAAAGGAAACCTTCGCTCGGCCTGTCCCTCCTGATGCTGGCAATAGCCGCCGCCCTCATACTCTCCGGCGTCGTAATTTACGGTCAGGACGTCCACATCATGCTCATCTTCAGCGCCATCGTAGTCGGCGCGGTGGGTATACTTTATCTGCACTATTCGTACGAAGAGCTGGAAAAGGGAATTATTGAAGGAATCATGACGACGATGCAGGCCTGCCTTATCCTCTACACTGTCGGCGTGCTTATCGGCACATGGATACACTCCGGCGTCGTGCCTTCCATGATCTATTACGGCCTGTCGATACTTTCGCCGTCGATATTCCTTTTTGCGACGCTCATCATCTGCTCGATAGTCTCGCTTGCGACCGGTACGTCGTGGGGAACGTCGGGAACGGTCGGCATCGCGCTGCTCGGAATAGCGATGGGGCTCGGCATCCCGGCTCCGCTGACTGTCGGCGTAATCGTATCCGGTGCATACGCGGGCGATAAGATGTCGCCGCTCTCCGACACGACGAACCTCGCGCCCGCCGTCTCCGGCACTGACCTCTTCCAGCATATCCGTGCGATGTGCTGGACCACTGGGCCGACCTATGTGATAGTCGCGATAATCACGATCGTCCTCGGCTTCCAGTACGCTGGCGGCACGCTCGACTACTCCAAGATCGGCGGCATCCAGGCGGTCATCGCGAAGGAATTCTGGGTCAGCCCGATAGCGCTGCTCGCGCCTCTCGCGGTCATCGTGCTTTCCGCCATGCGCAAACCGGCGCTGCCGTCGCTGTGGGCGGGCGTCTTTATCGCCGCGGCCTTCATGTTCATCGAAGGCTACGACTACGGCGCGGTCCTCAACGTCATGCAGAACGGATATTCCCCGACCGTATCGGCAGAGCTCGCCGGAGCGGCGGACGAAGCGGCGCTGGCCGCGGTGATTGCGAAGCACGCGCTTGAGATCGACGCAGCGATTGCGCAGGAGATAGGCAACGACATCGTCGAGCTCGTCTCCGCGGGCGGTATGCAGTCGATGAACTGGACCGTTTCGCTCATCATCTGCGCCTTCGTCTTCGGCTCCGCGATGAACGTCTGCGGCTTCATCAAGACGATACTCGAAGCCGTGGCCTCGCGCGTCCGTTCCGTCGGAGGCCTCATCCTCTCCGTCGTAATTTCGTGCTTCGTCTGCAACTTCTTCCTCGGAGACCAGTATCTCGGCATCGCGATGCCGGGTACGATGTACAAGGAGACTTTCGACAAGGTCGGGCTGCATCCGAGAATGCTCTCGCGTTCTCTCGAAGACTCCGGTACGCTTACGTCCGTCCTCGTGCCGTGGAACACCTGCGGCGCATACCACGCGCAGCTGTTTAACATGTCCGTCGCCGATTTCGGCCCGTACGCCTTCCTTAACTGGATGAATCCGATTGTAGCGGTAATCTTGACGTACGTCGGAATAGGCATATTCTGGCGCGGAAAAGACGGCGAGCCGGTGCACGGAGGCAAGACGCGCCCAGCGGAGCTTGCGTAGCCGGATGGTATAATATCGGCTGAAGTCTGTTTTTCTGAAAAGGGGATGGTCTATTGGCCGAACTTGAACAACTCGAATGTCTTATCGAATCGAAGTCGAGCCGCACCGTCAACGGATGGAAGCGCTTTACCTTCGGCGCGCTCGCGGCATATCTCGCCGTCACGGGCGTGATGGATTTCATGAGCGAGGGCTTCAGCCAGAAGACCGTGATAAACGCCTTTCTCTGCGTCTGCGGCCTGCTCGTCCTGAAGTTCGAGAAGAAAATATACGCCTCGCCGCTCGGTTTCGTGAAGGACACGCATACGTGGTTCTCGCACCACCGCGAACTGCTGCCGTGGAGCGAGGTGCGCCACGTGACGCTCGTGACTAAGGGCACGGGGCTCACGGCGTTCATCGAAAAGGACGTCATCGGCTGGAAGCTGCTCTTCGAGCGCAACGATATGGCGGCTCTCGACGGGCTGTTCAAGAAATACGCCCCGAAGGTCAAGGTAGTAATCAAAGAGCTGGGGCAGAGGTAACGAACGAAACAAAAAACAAGGGCCGCGGTTTTTAGCCGCGGCCCTTGCCCTATGCGCCCGTTTTATTTTTCTGCTTTAAGCCACGGCTCCAGCTTCTTCATGTCGAGCGTTATCTCGGGACAGCCCGCCGAGCCGGGGGCCACTTCGTACTTGTCGAAGCAGACGACGATGTTCCCGTCCCTGTCGACGTAGAAGTTCTGGTCGGCCTTTATCGACGAGAATCCGCCGGCAGCGGCTTCATCTTTTTTCTGTTCGCCCTCTTCTGGCGCGAGCCAGAACGAACCCTTGTGTTTCTTGTTGGCGCGCCTCATCTCGTCGCGCACAGCCCTGCTCAAAACTTCGACGGCGTCCGCCTTTTCGTTGAAGAAAGAGGCGAGCGTCACCGGCATACCGGTCTCTTTGTCGAAGTTCATTATCGTGCGCTTCGTCGACGAAGAGGCGACGATGTTCGTCTCAGTGACGTCGAGCGTCACGAAGCGCGCGTCGCCGTCGATTACCTTGTAGTCCATGAACCAGCCGGTGTGCGCTCCGTTTCCGGCGAACGGGTCGTTCATGAGCTCCAGCGCCTCAAGCTCGTAGCGCTCCTGCATTTCGAGCGCCTTTTCTGCCAGCTTCGCGTTTATCTCCTTTTCAATGGAATCCATAGCGAGCCCGGTGACTATGGGCGTCACTATGCGCGCCTCGAAGCCTTCGTATTTCGATTCATAAACGCCGAAGGTCGATACCTTCACGTCGATTTCGCGCGCCGCGCACGGAGCCGCCGCTGCCGCCGCGACGGCGAAGGCCGCGGCGCAGGCTATAAGATTTTTTGAAATCTTCATCGCTTACTCTTTCCCGGCGCTCTTTACCGCCGCCGCCATATTTCTGCCGAGCTCGCGGCAGAGTTCGAGGTCCGGCTCCTTCGGGCAGGACTTGACTTCGATCGTCGGCTCGACTAGCTTCCAGTCGCCGCCCTGCTCCGCAAAGACCTGAAGCTCGGCGAGGGCGCCCTTGCTCCAGCTGTACGAGCCGCAGATGCCGAGGCAGCGGTTCTTCATCATTTTGTTCTTCAGAGTGCGGCAGAGCGTTGCAACCGGCGGATAGAGCTCCGTGTTGTATGTGCAGCTGCCGAGCACGAGGCCGCGGTACTTCCATACGTCGCGAACGATGCACGAGAGGTTGGAGCGCGAAGCGTCGTGCACGATGACGTCCTTGACGCCGGCTTCGCAGGCCGCGCGCGCAATCGCGTCGGTCATCAGCTTCGTGTTGCCGTACATCGAGCCGTAGACGACTACGATGCCCTCGTCGGTCTCCTGTTTGCTCCACTTGTCGTAGAGGTCGACTATGTGCTTCGGGTTCGAACGGAGTATTGGGCCGTGCGCGGGGCAGATGACCTTGAGGTCGAGAGTGCGGACCTTTGCGATCGCCTTCTGAGCCGGAGCGGAGTAGCGTCCGACGATGTTGGCGAAGTAGCGCAGAGTCTCGTCCTCATAGAGAGCCATGTCAAGCTCGTCGTCGAAGATTCCGCCTTCGAGCGCGCAGAATCCGCCGAACGCGTCGGTCGAGAAGAGCACCTTGTCCGTCGTGTCGTAGGTGACCATGCTCTCGGGCCAGTGGACCATCGGAATCATCGCAAAGGTGAGCTTGTGGCGGCCGAGGTCGAGAATCTCGCCCTCTTTGACCTCGACGACGCCGTCTTTGATACCGTAGAAGGCGTCGATCATTTCAATCGTCTTCTTGTTGCCTATTATCTTCATGTCGGGGTAGAGCTTGCGCATGATGCTTATCGAGCCTGAGTGGTCGGGCTCCATGTGGTTGACGATGAGGTAGTCGATGCCCTTTCCGGCGGGGAGTATCGAGACGAGACGCTCTATGTAATCCGAGAGCTTGTCCGCCTTTATCGTGTCGATCACCGCTGTCTTCTCGTCGTTGATGAAATAGGCGTTGTAGGCGACGCCGCGCGGGAGCGTCCACAAACCTTCGAACAGATCGGTCTCACGGTCGTTCCCGCCTATCCAGTATATCGAATCGGTAATTTTTATTGCGTTCTGCATCATTGCGCAAACCTCCAGTGGTTTAAGTATTTGCCGTTATTATATAGCAACGGCTTAAATTTGCGCGCCGTCCGCGCGTGAATCACAGTTTTTCATCGCCGCGTCCGCCTATCCGCCTTGCCTTTTAAGAAGAAAGAACTGACTTGTCTGAAATTATCGCTCAAATGTTGCAATTTGCGGAAAGTTGGGCAATAATAGCGGCGTGTGGTATTTTGCATATTCACGTGTGCTTACGGTCATTCCATGCGATGGCCCGATATGTTTGCAAGGAGGCGGAGTAATTGTTCGAACCAACACAGCTCCAGGAAGTAGCAGAAGGAAAGAAAGCCTACGAAGCGGCGGTCGAAAAGGTTCTGACCAAAGGCCCCGAAAGAAAGGCTAACTTCACGACGGGCGGAGGCATCCCCCTCAAGAGGACGTACACTCCCGAAGACGTGAACGGCGTGGACTACGCCAAGGATCTCGGATTCCCCGGCGTATATCCCTACACGCGCGGCGTGCAGCCCACGATGTACAGAGGGCGTTTCTGGACGATGCGCCAGTACGCCGGCTTCGCGACCGCTGAAGACTCCAATAAGCGTTACCGCTATCTTCTGAGCCAGGGAACGACGGGACTTTCTGTCGCGTTCGACCTTCCGACCCAGATAGGCTACGACTCGGACGACCCGATGGCGGTCGGCGAGTGCGGCAAGGTCGGCGTCGCGATAGACAGCCTTGCGGACGCTGAGATACTTTTCGACGGAATTCCGCTCGACAAGGTCTCGACTTCTATGACGATCAACGCGCCGGCGTCGATACTCCTTTCGATGTACATCGCCGTCGCGGAGAAGCAGGGCGTCCCGATGAACGCCCTCGCGGGAACCATTCAGAACGACATACTCAAGGAATACATCGCGCGCGGCACGTACATCTTCCCGCCCAAGCCGTCGATGCGCCTCATCACCGACATCTTTGATTTCTGCTCGCGCAACATCCCGAAGTGGAACACCATTTCCATCTCCGGCTACCATATCCGCGAGGCCGGCTCGACCGCCATTCAGGAAGTCGCCTTCACCCTCGCCGACGGCATCGCCTACATCGAAGCCGCCATCAAGGCCGGACAGGATCCGAACGTATTCGGCAAACGCCTCTCCTTCTTCTTCAACGCGCACAATGACTTCCTCGAAGAGGTCGCGAAGTTCCGCGCCGCGCGTAAGGTCTGGGCGCACATCATGAAGGAGCGCTTCGGCGTCACCAACCCGGGCGCGCAGATGCTCCGCTTCCACACCCAGACGGCCGGCTGCACGCTCACCGCGCAGCAGGCGGAGAACAACATCGTCCGCGTCGCCATCCAGACGATGGCCGCGGTCTGCGGCGGCACGCAGTCGCTCCACACCAACAGCCTTGACGAAGCCCTCGCGCTTCCGACGGATAAGAGCGTCCGCATCGCGCTCCGCACGCAGCAGATAGTCGCCTACGAGTCCGGCATCACCAACGTCGTTGACCCGCTCGCGGGAAGCTACGCCATCGAAGCCCTCACGAAGGAAATCGAGGAAGGCGCCCTCGCCTACATCAAGGAAATCGACGACCTCGGCGGAATGATGGCCGCTATCGAAAAGGGCTATCCGCAGAAGCACATACAGGACGCCGCCTACGACTATCAGAAGTCGATAGAGTCCGGCGACCGCATCATCGTCGGCGTCAACAAGTTCCACATCGACGAAGACATGACGGAGCGCAAACTCCTCAAGGTCGACGCGAGCGTCGGTGAGAACCAGATCAAGAAACTTCGCGAAATGAAAGAAAAACGCGACAACGTCAGAGTAAAGACCACCCTCGACGCGGTGCGCGAAGGCGCTAAGGGCGACGCGAACCTCATGCCGCTCATCCTCGACGCAGTACACGCCTACGCCACGGAAGGCGAAATCTGCGGCGTACTCCGCGAAGTCTTCGGCGAGTACAAAGAGAACGTGGTTCTTTAGAATCGCGAGAGCTTTTAAGGAGGAAGAAAAATGGATCGTAAAATCCGCGTAGTTGTTGCGAAACCAGGACTTGACGGTCATGACCGCGGAGCGAAGGTCGTAGCCAGAGCCTTCCGCGACGCCGGCATGGAAGTTATATACACCGGCCTCCGCCAGACGCCGGAGCAGATAGTCGCCACCGCTATACAGGAAGACGCCGACGCCATCGGCATCAGCATCCTCTCCGGCGCGCACGACTACTGCTTCAAGACGATAATCGAGCTTCTCAAAGAGAAGAACGCCAGCGACATCATTGTATTCGGCGGCGGAGTCATCCCCGAAACCGACTACCCGACGCTGCTCGGTTACGGCGCTGGCGCGATCTTCGGCCCCGGAACCCCGACCTCCGAGACCATCGAATGGCTCGAAAAAGCGGTAGCCGAAAAGAGAGCGAAAGAGGAGAAGTAATATGGAAACTAAAATAATAGACCATATAGGCATAGCGGTAAACAGCATCGACGAAGCTATGAAATTCTGGGAAGGCGCCCTCGGCGTTAAGTGCCACGGCGTCGAAGAAGTCGCCGAGCAGAAGGTCAAGACGGCCTTCCTGCCCATCGACGACTCCGAGATAGAGCTTCTCGAAGGCACGAGCGAGGACAGCCCCGTCAGCAAATTCATCGCGAAGAACGGACAGGGCATCCAGCACATAGCGATCAGAGTCGCCGACATCGAAGCCGCGCTCGCCGAACTCAAAGAGAAGGGCGTCCGCCTCATCGATGAGAAGCCCCGCATAGGCGCGGGCGGCGCGAAAATCGCCTTCCTCCACCCGAAGGCGACCGGCGGCGTGCTCCTCGAGCTCTGCCAGCGCGACTAATCAAGCGGAAAGGTCCGGCGCCGCAGGGCGCTGAAGCCTGAAAAACAACGTAACTGTATGCGGAGGGCCGCCAGGCGGTCACGGAGACGGGAACGCCTCGGAAGGACGGCGGCCCTCCGCTTAACAGATAATGAGGAGGTAAGAGGTAATGGCGGAAAAAACGATTGACGAACTGTGCGCCACTCTCATCGCAAAACGTGAGAAAGCCGCTGTCGGCGGCGGCGAAAAGGCCATCGCCAAACAGCACGACAAAGGCAAGATGACCGCGCGCGAGCGCATCAACGCAGTTCTTGACCCCGGCAGCTTCGTGGAAATAGACGAATTCGTCGAACACCGCTGCACCAACTTCGGACTTGACAAGACGACGTTCCTCGGCGACGGCGTCGTGACGGGCTACGGTACGATAGACGGACGCATCGTCTATGTATTCAGCCAGGACTTCACCGTAATGGGCGGCTCGCTCGGCGAGATGCACGCCCAGAAAATATGCAAGGTCCTTGACCTCGCCCTTACCAACGGCGCCCCCTGCATCGGAATCAACGACTCCGGCGGAGCGCGCATACAGGAAGCGGTAGACGCCCTCTCCGGCTACGGCAAAATATTCTTCCGCAACGTCAAAGCCAGCGGCGTAATCCCGCAGTTCTCGATAATAGCCGGCCCCTGCGCCGGCGGCGCGGTTTACAGCCCGGCGCTCACAGACTTCATCTTTATGGTCGATAAAATCGGCATCATGCACATCACCGGCCCGGCGGTCATCAAGTCCGTCACCGGCGAAGACGTAACCTCCGAGCAGATAGGCGGAGCGATGGCCCACAACTCGCACTCCGGCTGCGCGCACTTCTTTGCGAAAACCGAAGCCGAGTGCTACGAGCAGGTCCGCAAGGTCATGAGCTACCTGCCCAGCAACAACATGGAAGAGCCTCCGTTCGTCGAGACCGGCGACGACGTCAACCGCATGGACATGGGCCTGCGCGAGATAGTCCCGACCAACCCGAACCGCGGCTACGACGTACGCGACGTCATCAAAAAGGTCGTCGACAACGGCGACTTCTGCGAAGTGCAGGAACTCTACGCGAAGAACATAGTCACCGGCTTTGCGAGAGTCGGCGGACGCGTCATCGGAATCATCGCCAACCAGGCGAAGTTCATGGCCGGATGCCTCGACATCGACGCCTCCGACAAAGCGAGCCGCCATATCCGCATCTGCGACTCCTTCAACATTCCTATCGTAACCTTTGAAGACGTCCCCGGATACCTCCCCGGACTTAATCAGGAAATGGGCGGAATCATCCGTCACGGCGCGAAACTTCTCTACGCTTACAGCGAAGCGACTGCTCCGAAGATCACCATCGTCATGCGCAAGGCCTACGGCGGATCCTACCTCGGCATGTGCAGCAAAGACCTCGGCGCCGACGTCGTGCTTGCGTGGCCGCAGGCCCAGATAGCCGTCATGGGAGCTGAAGGCGCGGCGAACATCATCTTCCGCAAGGAAATTGAAGCCGCCGAAGACAAGGCCGCCAAGCGCGCCGAAAAGATAGAGGAATACAAAGAATCCTTCGCTAACCCGTATCGCGCGGCGCAGCGCGGATTCGTCGATCGCGTAATCCTTCCCGAAGAGACGCGCCCGGCCCTCTACCAGGCCCTTGTAATGACGGAGAGCAAGAGCGAACTTCGCCCGAAGCGCAAACACGGCATAATGCCCAACTAAGGCGGGAGGCTGAGAAGCTATGAACGGTCCCATCAGCTCATTCTTCGTCGGAGTGCCGGGCGGCCTCATCATGTCGTTCATCGCTTTCAGCATCGTCTTCATCGTCATCATCGGGCTCATGCTCGTCATGATGGGAATGAAGCACGTCTGCGGAGCGATAGACGGTATGCATAAGCCGAAGCCGAGCGCGCCCGCGGCCCCAGCTCCAGCACCGGCGCCGGCTAAAGCCCCCGTACAGGCCCAGGCCGCAGCGCCAGCGCCCGCCGCAGCAGCCGACGACGAACTGCTCGCCGTCATCACAGCCGCGATAGCGGCGGCCTGCGGCCCCACGGCCCGCGTGATTTCTTACAGTCCGGTCAAGGCCCCCGCAGCTTCCGCGTGGAAGAGCGTCGGCAGGCTCCAGAACACCGAAGGCCTCTACTAAGCCTTCGACGACAACAACAAAAATACTCAGGAGGTATTCTTTCATGGCACGCAAATACAGAGTAACCGTAAACGGAAAAGCATACGACGTAGATGTTGAAGAGCTCGCCGCCGGCGCGGCCCCCGCGCCTGCAGCCGCCCCTGCTCCGGCCCCCGCTCCCGCAGCGGCTCCTGCGCCCGCTCCCGCTCCCGCCCCTGCGGCGGCTCCGGCCCCTGCGCCCGCGGCTCCCGCTCCGGCAGGCGAAGGCACCATCAGCGCTCCAATGCCCGGCAAAGTCCTTAAGATACTCGTCCAGCCCGGCACCGCGGTAACGGCGGGACAGCTCGTTCTCATCCTCGAAGCCATGAAGATGGAGAACGAAATCTACACTACCGTCGCCGGAACCGTACAGCAGCTCTGCTGCAAAGAAGGCGACACCGTCAGCACCGGCGACGCGCTGATCGTAGTCGCTTAATAAAGCTTAACAACAGAATAACGTTCTAAAGTTTTTTCCTGGGGAGGAAAACTTTTTATGGAACTCTACTTGACAGCGCTGAAAGGCGTTATCGAGCAGTCCGGCTTCGTCGCGCTCAACGGGCCCACGCTCGTCATGCTCCTTGTGGCCTTCATACTGCTCTATCTCGCCATCGCTAAAGGATTCGAGCCTCTGCTCCTCATGCCGATAGCCTTCGGCTGCCTGCTCGTCAACCTGCCGCTCTCCGGCATAGTCGACCCGGGCGGATTCCTCTACTTCGTGAAGTTCGGAATAGACCATGAAATCTATCCCGTCATCATATTCATGGGTATAGGGGCGCTCACCGACTTCGGCCCGCTGCTCGCCAACCCGATAACCTTCCTGCTCGGAGCCTCCGCGCAGCTCGGCGTATTCGTCGCCGTCATCGGGGCCATGTGCATGGGCTTCACCATCCAGCAGGCCGCGGGTATAGGCATCATCGGCGGAGCCGACGGCCCGACCGCCATCTACCTCTGCGCGAAGCTCGCGCGCGACATACTTCCGGCCGTCGCAGTCGCGGCGTACAGCTATATGTCGCTCGTCCCGCTCATCCAGCCGCCGGTCATCAAGCTCCTCACGACGCATAAAGACCGCAGCATAAAGATGGAGCAGCTTCGCCCCGTAACGCGCACTGAGAAAATCCTCTTCCCGATCGTATCCACGATAGCGTGCGGCCTCGTCCTTCCGGCCTCCGTCCCGCTCATCGGAATGCTCATGTTCGGGAACCTGCTCCGCGAATGCGGCTGCACAGACCGCCTCTCGCTGGCGGCGCAGAACGAAGTGCTCAACGCGACAACGATATTCCTCGGAATCTCCGTCGGCGCTACCATGCAGGCCGAGACCTTCCTGACCGTTGCGACCATCAAGATAATCTGCCTCGGGCTCATAGCCTTCATATTCAGCACCGCGGGCGGAGTAATCTTCGGACAGGTCATGAAAGTCATGTCCGGCGGAAAGATCAACCCCGTCATAGGCGCTGCTGGCGTCTCCGCCGTCCCGATGGCGGCGCGCGTCTGCCAGAAGGTCATCCAGAAGGAATTCCCCGGCTCCTACATCCTCATGCACGCGATGGGGCCGAACGTCGCCGGAGTCATCGGCACCGCTGTCGCAGCCGGAGCCATGCTCACGCTTCTCAGCAAATAGCGCGAACCGCAAACCAACAGGAAACGAAGAGCCCGATGGCGAAAGCCTCCGGGCTCTTTCGTATATATGAGCGTTAAAATTCACCGGCAGGCCGGCAAAATGACAGAAAATCATGCGAAGGGGGGAAAGCTGTGACAGCAGGCGAATTTATGGATGCAAATGGAATTGCGATATACGCCGAAGCCGGTTTGCCGGCGGGGCCGTTTCGAATCATAAAGCGCGGCGGTGAGCTGGAATCATATAGTCTGTTCGAGCAGCTTATACTGTTTCAAAGCGCTGAAAGTTTGGGAAAATATGCCGAAGGCCAGCTGCTGCCGCGAATATGGACGCAGGGCAGAACGCGCTGCGTCCTCAGCATGCCTGACGTGCACAGGATAATCACGCTATTCTACGACAGTGACACGACGGCCGCCGAAAATTACCGCTTCGCGTTGAAATTAGACGCGGAGCTGCGGGAAACGTCATTCGCGGATACTCCGCACGGCGCGGCGGACTGCGCGGACGTTCGGCGCGGGAACGCTCCGCTATAAATCCTTATAAACCTTCGGGCTGAAGTAGACTATGAGTGCGGCGAGGGCGACGACCGCGCCGTATATCAGGCGGTAGGACCATGTGACGCTGCCGGTCAGGTTTATCGCCTGCTGTATGATTATCGGGCAGAAGAAAGACTGCAGCGAGTAGATGAAGCCGAAGACGACGGCGAGCGTCGTGACGGCGGAGCGGCGGCCTCCTATGTCGAGCGTCAGGCACATGAAGGCGGGGTAGCCGAAGCCCATGCCGATTCCGAAGACGAAGCCGCATAACATAAAGGCGCGCGGGCTTGAGGCGAAGGCCGCCGCGAACATCATTCCAGCGGTCAGCAGCGTCGAGGCGGGCGCGCAGACTTTGCGCGGCAGCTTGTCGACGAGCTTGCCGCACGAGAGGCGGAAAATCATCGCCGTTCCCGCGGAGACGCTGAAGAAGTAGGAGGCCGCGAGGCCGCGCTCGCCCGCGAGCTGGACGAAGCGGAGCTGCGCCGCGTCGGTAAAGGCGAAGAGCGCCGCGGAGGCTGCGAAGAAGAGTACCTGCGGCGAGCGAAGCAGCCAGAGGTAGGAGACCTTTTCCTTCGGCTCATCCTTCTGCGGCGTGTCTCCGCGTCTGGTCTTCGGCAGCTTCATCACGGCGAAGAGCCCCGCCGCGGCGATGAAGGGGAAGGTCGCGGCGTAGAGGTTGTAATGTCCATTCCTTATCAGATATTCCATAGGCGGCACCACTATCAGCGCGGGCAGGCTGTAGGCGACCGTTATCAGCGATACGCAGCGCCCGCGCACATCCGCGGGCAGAAGCTGGTATTCGTAGCTTTGCAGGATTATCGTGACTACGCCCATGCCGATGCCCGCTATCGCGCGGCAGACGATGACGCCCTCTGGCGTGCGCGCAAAGAGCGCGATTCCGCAGGCGCTGACGAAAAATGCAAAGAAGCCCGTGCGTATGACGGCCTCCTTGCCCACGAGCCGCTCCGCAAATGGGACGAGCGGGCGCAGGAGGAACGAGACGCCGTAGCATACGCCCATCACAAGGCCGCCGAGCGTCCCGGCGTCCGCGCCGATGCCTTCAAGGAATGGTATGAGGAAGTAGTAGCCGCTCTCCATCGAGGCGCTCGTGAAGGTGACGGCGAAAAATATGAGTATGTAGCGGATTATCTGTTTCGTATATACGGAGCCCATAACGGCCTAAGCTTCCCGAAGGCGCGCCATAACGACGATGTTTCCGTATCTGCCGCCCTCCGTGTAGGCGCGGCGCAGAAGCCCCTCGCGTTCGAAGCCGAGCGACTCGTAAAGGTGAATCGCGCGCGCGTTCTCCTCAGCGACTTCGAGGCTGACGCGCACGAGCATGAGGTCGTCGTCGGCTATGCGCAGCAGCTCCGCCAGAAGCGCTCTGCCGACGCCCATGTTCTGGTATTCTGTCCGCACTACTATCGCAAGCGAAGCTGTGTGGCGCATCTTCGGCTTTTCGCAGAGGCGTAGCAGCGCGTTGCCGATGAGGATCTCCTCGCCGTTTTCGCGGACGACGGCGCTGAGGTTCGGCGCCGCGGCCGGCACAGCTTTAGCAACGGCCTCCGTAAATTCCAGACTCTCCGACGCGAGCGCCGGGATTGTCTCGCGCACGCCGCGCATTCTTCGGATTTCGTTCAGCCCGCGGATGTCGCGCTCTTCGAACGGCCTTATGAAAAATTCCATAGTCATCGCCTCGCCCGTCTGTCGAATGAGACAAGTATATAACAGCCGCGCCTTTTATAGTTGCTCAAAAGAAGCCTAAAAGCGCGGACGGCCGAAAAATTTCAGAAGACGGCGCAGTCTCGCCTCCGCTACGGGAATTACAAAAATTTGTAAAATTCCGGAACAGGGATGAGACGCGAAGAAGAGAGGCGGCGCGAAGGCTGATTATGAGAAAATATCAGTATGAGCCGAATCGCGGTCGGAAATCCCGCTGCGAGAAATTTTAAAAATATGTATTTTCCAGGCGTGGGAAGAACAACGAAAAAAACGGAGAACGGCGCTTCGCCGTCCTCCGTGTGATTTGTTTGCGTTATTCGCGCCCTAGCCGCAGTATGCGAGCAGCATCTCGCGCAGCGTTTTGCAGGCGAGCGCCGTAGAGGCGCCGGAGTGGTCGTAGTGCGGCGAGAGCTCGCAGATGTCGAAGGCGGCGACGTTGAGCGGGCGCAGCGCGAGCAGCGCGGAGAGCAGCTCCGTGAAGCGCAGGCCGCCGGCCTCGGGTGTTCCCGTGCCGGGGAATTCCGACGGGTCTACCGCGTCGAGGTCGAGCGTCACGTAGACTGGCGCGCCGCCTATCGCGCGGACGGCCTCTTCTATCGTGCCGGCGCGGAATTTTTCCATCATCGTATGTTCGCGGCTCCAGTACATTTCCTCGCGGCTGCCCGAGCGTATGGCGAACTGGAAAATCCTGCCGTCGCCCAATATGTCCCAGCAGCGGCGGATTACGGAGGCGTGCGAGAGCTTTTCGCCGAGGTAGTCCTCGCGCAGGTCTGCGTGCGCGTCGAAGTGGACGATGTGCAGCTCAGGATATTTTTTCGCCGCGGCGCGGACGGCTCCGAGCGTGACGAGGTGTTCGCCGCCGAGCAGGACGGGGATTTTCCCCGCGTCCAGTATCTCGTCCGCGGCCTCCTCTATCGCGCGGAGCGCCGCCGCCGCGTTGCCGAATGGCAGCTCGATGTCGCCCGCGTCGAAGATTTTCAAATCTTCGAGGTCTTTGTCCTGATAGGGGCTGTACGTCTCTATGCCGAAGGATTCGGAGCGCATCGCGGCGGGACCGAAGCGCGCGCCGGGGCGGAACGAGGTCGTCGAGTCGAAGGGTGCGCCGAAAATTACGGCGCGCGCCTCGTCCCACGAGCTTTCGCAGCCTATGAAGCCCTGTATCGAGCTTTTCATCTGCCTCTAGTCTTTCAGCTCCAGAGCCTTCTTGACGTAGTTCGGCAGCATGAAGGAGCCGACGTGTATCCCGGTGTTGTAGTACTTTGTTTCGAGGCCGAGCGCGTTCCACGCCTCGGCGTCGAGGTCTTTGACTGGGTCGTACTTCTTCGAGGCGAAGCCGAAGAGCCAGTGTCCCGAGGGATACGTCGGGATGTGCGCCTGGTAGACGCGGCAGATGGGGAAGAAGTCCTCAATGCGCTGGTGCGCGCGCTTCATCGCCGCGGAGTAGGATTCGTAGTAGGGGTTCTCGTGCTGGTTGACGAGTATGCCGTCGTCGCCGAGCGCCTTGAAGCAGTTGCCGTAGAACTCCTTTGTGAAAAGTCCTTCGCCGGGGCCGAATGGGTCTGTCGAGTCGACGATTATGAGGTCGTACTTCTCTTCGACTGTGCGGACGAATTTGAGGCCGTCCTCGAAATGCAGCGAGACGCGCGGGTCGTCGAGCTCGCAGGCGGTGAAGGGCAGCAGCTTCATGCAGGTCTTGACGACGAGCTCGTCTATATCTACCATGTCGATTTTTTCAATCGTCTTGTAGCGCGTAAGCTCGCGCACCGTGCCGCCGTCGCCGCCGCCGATTACGAGGACGCGCTTGATCTTCGGGTTCGTCGCCATCGGGACGTGGACTATCATGTCGTGGTAGATGAATTCGTCCTTCTCGGTCAGCATCATTAGGCCGTCGAGCGTGAAGAAGCGCCCGAACTCCTCGGAGTCGAAGATGTCTATCTGCTGGAAGGGGCTCTTCTCGCTGAAGAGCTGTTTCTTGACCTTTATCGAAAAGCGCGTAGAAGGTGTGTGTTCCTCCGTGTACCAAAGCTCCATTGAAATTTCCTCCTATTTCACAACGTATAGATTTTCGAGATTCATATCCTGCGGCCCTATGACGAGGCAGCCCTTTTCCTTCGCGTAGAGAATATACTCCAGCGCCTCCGGCGTAACCTCTTCGCCCGGGGAGAGTATCGGTATGCCGGGCGGGTAGCACATGACGGACTCCGCCGTTATCCTGCCGAGGCTCTCTCGCACCGGCACGGGCTCGCTCGGCGCGTAGAAGGCGTCGCGCGGCGTCATGCGCACGACGGGCGTGATGTACTCGTGGTCGAGCA
>MHCFR05601__coassemble_1417_pt1 | contig 15094 bp, 12 predicted proteins | sample MHCFR05601__metabat2_low_PE_003 | metagenome-assembled genome bin MHCFR05601
AATCTATCATGTTGAAGCTCATAGCTCCGCCTCCGCGAGGAAACGTTCCACAAGCAGCGACAGGTCGCCGCCGCAGCGTTCCATTACTTCGAGGACTTCAGTGTGGGTGAGCTTTTCGGAGGTGATGCCGGCGGCATAGTTCGCGGCGCATGATATTCCGAGTACGCGGACACCCATGTGGTTTGCGACGAGCACCTCGGGCACGGTTGACATACCGACCATGTCCGCGCCCATGATGCGCGCCATGCGTACCTCTGCGGGCGTTTCGAAGGACGGGCCGCTGAAGGCCATGTAGACACCTTTTTTGAGCTCGATGTTTTCTTCGCGCGCCGCGCGTTCGAGCGTCTCGATGAATTTTTTGTCATAGGCCTCCGTCATGTCGGGGAAGCGGACGCCCCATTTGTCGTTGTTGACGCCGGCGAGCGGGTTGACGCCCATGAAGTTGATGTGGTCAGTTATCGCGGCTATCGTGCCGGGGCGGAAGTCGAGGTTGACCCCGCCCGAGGCGTTGGTCGCTACGAGCGCCTTGACGCCGAGGCAGGCGAGGACGCGCATCGGGAAGGTTACTTCCTGCATATTGTAGCCCTCATAGTAATGCACGCGCCCCTGCATCGCGGCGACGGTCTTGCCGCCGAGGCGGCCGAGCACAAGACGGCCCGCGTGGCCCGGCGCTGTGGAACGAGGCCAGTACGGGATGTCCTGGTAGGGAATTATCTGCGGATCTTCTATGCTCTCTGCGGCGCTTCCGAGGCCTGAACCGAGTATGACGGCGGCCTCCGGCCTGACGGAGGTCTTCTTTTCGATATATTTGAGCGCTTCTTCGACTTTATCCCAGTAGTACATCGCGTTTCCTCCTTTACTTTGCGCGCGGATGGTATTTGTCGTAGTAGTCGCGCAGGCTTATGTCAAGATGAGTGTATTTTTCGGTGGTCATTATCGAGCTGTGCCCGAGAAGTTCCTGAAGCGTCCTCTGGTCCATGCCGTTGCGTATTAGGACGGTAGCGAAGGTGTGGCGCAGGACGTGCGGATGGAGTCGCTTCGCCGGCACTCCGGCGGCCTCGCCGCGTTTGTGCAGGATCACCCAGAGCGTCTCGCGGTGGAGCTGCTTCCCGTTACGCGATAAAAACAGCCATTCGGCCTTGTTTTTGTCCAACTGCGGGCGATATTCGGCTATATATTCCTCGACGGCGCGGCGCGGAGCGCCCATGTAAGGAACGGCGCGCTCCTTGTCGCCCTTGCCTCGCGCGTACAGGATGCCGCCGCCCGGGTCGAGGTCGCGCAGCCGTAGGCCGCAGAGCTCCGAGGCGCGCATTCCCGCGCCGTAGGCAAGTTCTATGTAGGCGCGGTCGCGTTTGCCGAGCGCCGTGCCGTCCTCGCAGGCGTTGATTATTCTCTGTATTTCGTTCTCGTTGAGTATCTCTGGAAGTTTTTCCTCACGCGCTGGAAGCGGCGCGAGGCGCGGAACTTTATCGGTCAGGCCGTCGTATTGAAGAAATTTTGCAAAGGAACGCAGAACGGCGCCGAGGCGCTGTCTCGAACTAGCCTTGCGTCCCTCTATCTCCGCTTCGAGCAGGAAGCGTGAAACTGCGTCCGCCTGTACGTCGAGCGGGTCGCGCTCTTTGCGGCGGCACCACGCAATCCATATGGAAAGGTCGGATAGATAGGCGCGTTTCGTGTTTTCGCTGCACGCGCGTTCGAGCCTTATGTAGTCGCCGAATCTTTCGGCGGTCCGTTCCAGGTCGTACGCGGCGGCGCGAATCATCTCTGCGCCTTCCGCGCGAGAAGCCAGTAGTAGGCGGCGAGGGTCTTGCCGTCCTTGACGCCGCCCTCCGCGACGAGCGCCGCGAGCTCGGCGGGAGAGAATTTGCGCACCTTTATGTATTCGTCGTCGTCCTCAGGCAGTTTTGAGTCCGAGAGTTCCGTCGCGTAGAACATAGTTATCTTCTCTGTCGTGAAGCCGGGCGACGAATATAACTCCGCGATCTTTTCCATACGCCCCGGCCTGCGCCCTATCTCTTCCTGAAGCTCGCGCGCCGCCGTCTCCTCGGGCGACTCCCCTTCCTCGACGAGGCCTGCGGGGATTTCGTATATTTCTTCGTCTACCGCGTGGCGGTACTGTTTCACGAGGAATATTCCGCCGTCGGCGTCTTCGGCAAGCATGGCGACGGCCGGGCTGTGCAGCGCGACTTCGCGCAGCTTTTCAGAGCCCGACGGGAATTTCACAGTGTCGACGCGCACGTCTATGATGCGTCCTTTGTATGGGAATTCGCTTTTTATTATGTTGCGGAGCGGATTTTTTACTTCCGTCATGATTTTATCTCCTGTTCGAGGCTTTCTCCCTCGTTTATGCGCAGGCCGCGCGCCCAGTCCTCCGCGCGCTGAAGCTTCTTGCCCTCTGGCTGCACCTCGGCGAGACGCAGAAGCCCTTCGCCGCACGCCACGCACGGAACGCCGCCACGCACGGCGTACGTCCCAGGCGCGCCTGAGCCTGATACTGCTTCGGCCCTGTATATGCGCAGCCGCCTGCCGTGCACGGAGCAGAACACCCCGGGAGCGGCGCCGATGCCGCGTATCTTATTCGCAATTTCGGCGGCGGAGCGCGTCCAGTCTATTTTTCCTTCGGCTTTGTCTATCTTCGGCGCGTAGGTCGCGCCCTCATCGCTCTGCGCCGTGAAGCGCCATTCCTCCGGCGGCACGTCGCAGAGGTAATGGAGCAGAGTTTCCGCGCCGAGCTGCGCCGCCTTCTCCGCAAGCGACGCGAAGTCGTCATCGGGCGCGATCGCCAGCTCCGGCTGCGCGAGTATCGGGCCGGAATCCATTCCGGCATCGAGGCGGAATATAGAGACGGCCGTGCTCGTGCGACCGTCCATCAGCACGCGCTGGAGCGGAGCTGAGCCGCGGTATTCCGGCAGCTTTGAGGGGTGGATGTTGAGGCAGCCGTACTTCGCCGCAGTGAGCACCGGCTCCCTGATTATATGGCCGAAGTCTATGACGAGCAGGACGTCCGGCGCGTTCGCCTTTATCCATTCGACGCGCTCCGCGTCGGCAGAAAGGCGCTCCGTCGTGTATGCAGGAACGCCGAGCTTCTGCGCAAGCTCCCATACCGGCGTGCTGCGCAGAGCGAGGCCGCGTCCCGCGCTTCGAGGCGCGTTGGTCAGCACCCATTCGGGGCGAAGCCGCTCGCTTATGAGTTCAAGGCATCTCGCAGCGAAGCGCCCCGAGCCGAGGAAGGCCGCCGTCGGCTTCGTCATTTTTCCTCCGCCGCGCGGCGCGCGATCTTTTTCTTCATGAACTGCCGTTTAAGCGGCGAGACGCGGTCGATGAGCAGCCGCCCCTTGAGGTGGTCTATCTCGTGTGAGAATACGCGCGCGATAAAACCTTCGAGCTCGCGCGTCGTTTCTTCGCCGTTTTCGTCTTTATATGTCACTGTCATTTTTTCGGGCGAGACGACTTTTTCATAGATACCGGGGAAGCTGAGGCAGCCCTCCTCGCCCGTCACCTCTCCTTCCTCGGAGAGTATCACGGGGTTCACGAGCACGTATTTGTCGTCCTTGTAGTCGATGACGATTACTTTCTTCGAGACGCCGACCTGCGGTGCCGCGAGGCCGATGCCGTCGTTCGCATACATCGTCTCCCACATGTCGGCCACGAGCGTCTTAAGCTCTTCGTCGAATTCCGTTACCTCCTCCGTCTCCTCGCGGAGCACGGGGTTGGGATAAACGCATATAGTTCTAAGGGCCATAAATTGACCTCCCGTCGCATTTTTTACGATATTCTAACGTAAAAAACGCCCGCGCTCAAGGGAATGAGCGCGGGCGCTGAATTTACGGCGTTCTGCCTGCGTTAGGCGTCTTCCTTTTCGCGGTTCTTGAGGAAGTCGCCGAGCGTGAAGTTCATCTCTTCCTGCGGGAGCTGGCTGTTGGGGTTCTCCTGTCTCCTGCGGTCTCCGTCGGGACGGCGGCGGCGCGGACGCTCGTCGCGGCGCGGCTGCTCGTCCTGCTGGGCGAAACGCTCGCGCGGCTGCTCTTCGCGCGGCGCGCGCTTCGCAGGCTCTTCGTGCGCGGGGCGGAGGCTCAGACGGATGCGGCGCTCGGTCGGGTTGACTTCGAGCACGCGGGCCGTAACTTCCTGTCCCTCGGTGAGCACGTCTCTCGGGTTCTCGACTCTCTGGCTTGAAAGCTGCGAGATGTGGATGAGTCCCTCGACGCCCTCTTCAAGCTCGACGAACGCGCCGAAGTCGGCGATTCTGACGACCTTGACGGGAACCTCGGCGTCCTTCTGATACTTCTCAGCGGCGTTCTTCCACGGATCGTGGAGCTGCTTGTAGCCGAGGCTGATGCGCTTGCGGTCCTTGTCTACGTCTATAATGGAAACTTCGACCTTCTGGCCCTTCTTGAGCACCTCTTTCGGGTGCTTGATGCGGGTCCAGCTGAGGTCGCCGATGTGGATGAGGCCTTCCACGCCGGGCTCTATTTCAACAAAAGCTCCGAAGTCGGTCAGGTTGGTGACGGTGCCTTCCGTCGTCTTTCCGGGCGTCCAGCGCTCGGCGACGGTATTCCACGGATCGTCGAGGGTCTGGCGGATCGAGAGGGAGACGCGGTTGTTCTCCGTGTCGATGCCGATGACCTTGACCTTCACATGGTCGCCCTTGGCCACGATGTCTTTGGCCTTGGCGTTGCGCTGCCACGCGAGCTCGCTGATGTGGACGAGCCCTTCCATGGCTCCGAGGTTGACGAAAACGCCGAAGGAAGTGATGCTGCTGACGTCGCCCTCAAGGACGTCGCCCTCGTGGACCTGCTCGTAGAAGGCCTGGCGAGTCTTTGAAAGCTCCTCTTCGATGAGGCTGCGGCGCGAGAATACGAGGCGGCGCTTTCTGCGGTCCTTCTCGATGAGCTTGACGGGGAATTCCTGTCCGACGAGGTTTCCGGGGTTGACTCCGCGGCCTTCCTGCGTGAGGTGCGAGATGGGAATGAAGCCCTCGATGCCGCAGCAGTTTACGATAAGTCCGCCCTTTACCTTGCGGAGGCCCTTGACGTTGATCGTCTCGTTGTTCTCCGCCTCTTCTTCGAGCTTGTTCCAGCGCTCGTCGAATTCGCAGCGCCAGCGGGAGAGGCCGAGCTGCGCGTCTTCGCCCTGACCGATGTTCGTGATCTGGACGCGGACTTTCGCTCCGTTCTCAGGCTCGGTAGTCTCCTCCACGAGCACGCGGTGGGTCCACTCCTTGCGCGGGAGGAATCCCTCGCACTTGTAGCCCACGTCTACGAGCCAGCCGTCCTCCTGTGTATCGACGATTGTCCCCTCGACGACCTTGCCACGGTGGAAATCGCCCATCACATCGTACTGCTGCATCATTTCTTCCATTGTTTCTTCTTTTTCCTGCGTTTCAATTGCGTCTTCGTTGTGAAGCTCGTCAACCATACCCAACATCCTCCTGCTTACATCTTCTCTAATTTTTGAATAAGTTCTTTTATCAGCCAATCGGGAGTGCTTCCGCCCGCGGCTATTCCAACGGTGCCTTTATTTTCCAGCCACCTCCAGTCCAGTTCGCCCGCGTGCTCGATCCACAGCGACGGCACTCCCGAAAGGGATGCTATCTCGGCGAGCTTGCGCGTGTTGGCGCTGTTTTTTCCTCCTAGGACTATTATGCCGTCCGCTTCCTTCGCGAGGCGGCAGACGGACTGCTGGCGAGCCAGCGTAGCCCTGCAAATCGTATTATAAACCTTTAGTTCGGGAGATACCGGCACAAAAGCGCCCACCAGCGCGGAGAACGTCTCGACGCGCTGCGTCGTCTGGCTCAGCAGTCCGCACCGCCTGCCTTGCAGTTCAGGCGGGATGTCGTCCGCCGAAGCGAGGACGTGAACCTCCCCCGACGCATAGCCCATAATTCCTTGCACTTCAGGATGCGCCGCATTGCCTAATATTATCACGATATAGCCTTCTTGTGACAGTGATTTTGCCTTTTCCTGCGCCGTTTTTACAAAAGGGCATGTGCCGTCTACCATTTTCGAACTTTTGCGCCGCAGCGCTTCGAGCACCTCGGGGCGCACGCCGTGAGCGCGCACGAACGAAACCGCGCCCTCCGGCACATCTTCGGGCTTTTCCACGACGGCCAGCCCCATTTCCATAAGGCGCGCGATCTCCTGCGGATTGTGTATCGGGCTGCCGAGCGCGTAGACTTTCGAAGTTTTGCGCAGCTCTTCCTCAAGCGTAGTTATCGCGCGCTTGACGCCGAAGCAGAGTCCGGTCGGGTCGGCGATTATCACTTTCACCGTGCGCCCTCCCCTTCCAGATGTGCGAGGCAGAGCGGCACGGCGCGGCGCAGCGCTTCGGCCTTCGAGATTTCGTCGAAGTCGAACCATACGGCCGGTTCAAAGTGCTTGAACCACGTCGTCTGCCTGCGCGAGAAGGCTTTCGTCGAGCGTATGTCGCCCTCAATCGCCTCAAGAAAGGTGCAGCGCCCAGCAAGATAGTCCACAAGCTCGCGGTAGCCGAAGCCCTGCAATGCCGGAAGCGACGGCGAGTAGCCGTTGTCTAGCAGCCACTTTACCTCCTCGGGATAGCCGCTCGCGAACTGCTCCTTGACGCGGCGCTCTATATTTACATAGAGGTTCGCGCGCAGCCGCGTGAGGCCGATGTAGAGGATGTCGTACGGAGATTTCATCTTGCGCTGTTCCTTGTACCACCAGCTCGCGGTTTTGCCCGTTATCTTGAATATCTCAAGCGCGCGCATCGTGCGCACAGGGTCGTTCTGATGTATCTTCGCGCCGGATTCCGGGTCTATTTCCAGAAGTTCGTCGTGCAGCGCGGCGAGGCCGCGCTCTTCTATCTCGGCGGCGAGCTGCGCGCGCACGCTTTCGTCTTTCGGAAGGTCCTCCGAGAGCATGCCGGAAAGCGCGCGGTAATAAAACGGCGTGCCGCCGATGAGCAGAGGCACGCGACCGCGCGCGATGATGCGCCGCGCAGCATCGTCAGCGTCCTGCGCGAAGTCGGCGGCGGAATAAATCTCGTCCGGGTCTGCGATGTCTATTAGGTGATGGATGATTTCGCGGCGCACCTCGCGCGAGACCTTGTCGGTGCCGACGTCGAGATAACGGTAGACCTGCCGTGAATCAACGGAGATGACTTCGGCGTTCAGCTCCTTTGCGAGCGATAGGCTGAACTCCGTCTTGCCGACCGCAGTCGGCCCTATTATCGCTATTACCGGAATTTTTGCATTCGTCATCTTTCAAACCATTCCCGAAGTTTTTTGTTTTCTATTATAAAGACAGTCGGCCTGCCGTGCGGGCAGGTGTAGGGCGTCTCGCAGCGTTCAAGGCGCGCGAGCAGCTCCGCGGCCTCTTCCGGCTCGAAACGCCTCCCGAGCTTCACTGCGTCGCGGCAGGCCAGCCGCGCCATGCGCCACCAGACTTCGCGGTCGCGCTTCGCCTCGTCGCGCTCCGTCTCGATTCCGCGCAGCGCAGAGCGAAGCATATCTACCGGCGAAAGGTGCCCTTTGCCGCGTATCGCGGGCACGGCGGTCACCATTCCGTCCTCCGTCTCAAAGCCGAGCGCGGCTAGCTCGTTTTTATAAAGCTCGGCCTCGGGGCGCACCGCGGCGGGAATTTCCATCGGCAGCGTCAACCTCTGCGTCGCTACGTTGTCTTTGAAGCTCTCGCATATTTCTTCAAAAAGTATCCGCTCGTGCGCCGCGTGCGGATCCATTATCGCAAGCGCCTCGGGGAAGTCAAATATCAGAAATCCCTCCGCGCTCTGTCCGATGTATCTTTTCGGCTGAACCGGCGGAGCCGCGGAGGTCTCTTCCTCCTCCGCAGGAAAGAAGATGCTTTCGACTGGCGAGGCGACACGCGACATGTACAGTGGCGCGGCCTTTTTTGAGACAAGGTTCCACGGCTGCGCGCCGGAAGGATAAAACGACTGTACAGGGCGCGGCGTTTCGTCCGCGGACAAAGACACCGGCGTTTCGGGCAAAGGCGAGGGCTGCGGGGGAACGCCGCCGGAAGTTATCGAATGGCGCTGTGCGCAGACGGCCTTCGCGTTGTCATAGACGATTTTAAAGATTTCCTGACTGCGGCGGAAGCGTATCTCTTCCTTCGTCGGGTGTATGTTTACGTCCACATCGTGCGGCGGCAGGTCGATGAGCACGGCCCACTCGCCGTACGCCGCGCCCTCCGCCGCAGTCAGAGCCGCGCGCACAGCCGCGTCCTGAACGCGCCGTCCGTTGACGAAGAGCATCACGACGACTCGCCGCGAGTCTGGAATCGGGTTCCACCATACACGCGCGGTGACTGCACCCTGCGTCGAAGCGGAATAGAAAATCTTCGTCTGCTTTCCCCAGCGGCGCTCGATGCACTCGGCAATCGAGGCGGCGGCGGAATATTCGAGAATTTTGCGTCCCTCTTCCTGCACGCGGAAGAAGACCTCGGGATGTATCAGTGCGTAGTCGTTGACTATCTGGATGATGCGGCGCAGCTCCGCCGAGGAACTTTTGAGAAATTTACGCCGCGCCGGAAGGTTGAAGAAAAGGTCGTCTATCTGTATCCGCGTCCCGGGCTTCGCGGGCGTCTCAGAGTGAAGCGTAATCCGCCCCGCCTCGCAGCGAAGCAGGCCGCCAGTCTCCACGCCCGCGGCGCGGCTGCGTATCTCCATGCGCGAGACCGCGGCGACGCTCGCAAGCGCCTCGCCTCGGTAGCCGAGAGTCGCTATGTTCTCAAGGTCTTCGAGAGAGCTTATCTTGCTCGTCGCGTAGCGCTCGACGGCGAGCGGCAGCTCCGCGAAGGCTATTCCGCAGCCGTCGTCCTCTATCACGAAAGAGCTCTTTCCGCCCTGCTCCGTGTAAAGCGAAATCGACTTCGCCCCCGCGTCGAGCGAGTTCTCTATAAGCTCCTTCGCAACCGAAGAAGGCCGCTCTATGACCTCCCCCGCCGCTATCCTTGTGGAAATGTCTGGTGCAAGACGTTTAATCATTGGCTGGGAAAATATTCTCCGCTCTAAAAAATTTATTCTATTTTGCTCCCGTCCGGCAGAATAACGTCTTCGTCGCCGCTCGCGTCGAAGAATCCTACTCCGTGCTTCTGCGCGAGATTTCTGACGAGTTCGTAGGCTTCTTCGGCTTGAGACCACGCAAATGCGGCATATATCACGTCGCGGCCGATACAGTAATCCGTCAGACGGCTTTCCAATTCCTCGTCGGCTTCGATTGCTTCGTCGCTCGGCGCGTATTCTCCGTTCATCGGCGGGAAGGTTTCTTTCATCTCCATGAACCAGCTCTGAAGCGCCGGCGAAGCCACGCCGATTGTCTGATAGTCGTGGTCTTCGCCCCACTCAGTCTGCTTTTCATACCATTCCATAAATTCTTTCTTTGTCCTCGGCGCTTTCGTCTTTTCAAAAACCATCAGGTCGTAGCTCATGTACATCTTCCTTTCTTAATTTAAGATAACGAGACGTCGATTATTGCTCTTACTTAAACCCCAGCACATTCCGGCTTTCGTCGCGCAGTCTCATGACAAGTTCGAGAGCCGCGAGCGGCGTCATGTTGTTCGGGTCGCAGGCGGCGAGTTCTTCTAGTATCGCCTCCTGGCGCACGTCGAAGAGCGTGAGCTGGTTCTGCGAGGAATTTTTTACACTTTCGTTACGCACCTCGGCCTTTTCCTCGAACTGCGCGAGGAGCTCCTGCGAGCGGCGCAGCACCGCGGAGGGCACGCCCGCGAGGCGCGCGACCTCGATGCCGTAGGAGCGATCGGAGGGCGCTTCGATTATCTTGTGCAGGAAGACTATGCGGCCGGCGCTTTCGTCGACGCCCATGCTGAGATTTACGATTCCCGGCAGCAGGTCGGCGAGCTGCGTCAGCTCGTGGTAGTGCGTCGCGAATAGCACACGCGGCTGCGCGTGTTCCTGCCCCTGCAGGAATTCGACGACCGACCACGCAATGCTGAGGCCGTCGTATGTCGATGTGCCGCGGCCCACTTCGTCGAGGATGACGAGGCTCCTGTCCGTCGCGTGGCGCAGTATGTTCGCGGTCTCGACCATCTCGACCATGAAGGTGCTCTGCCCGCGCGCAAGCTCGTCGCGCGCGCCTATGCGCGTGAAGACGCGGTCCACAAGCCCTATCTTGGCGCTCTCGGCTGGAACGAACGAACCCATGTGCGCCATTATCGCAATAAGCGCCGCGGTGCGCAGATATGTGGATTTTCCAGCCATGTTCGGCCCCGTTATGAGCGCGATGCGCCGCCCGTTTTCCGCGCTGAAGTTGAAGTCGTTGGGCGTGAATGGATTTTTGCCGAGCGTCGCCTCGATTACAGGATGGCGCGCGTTTTTCACGATGAAGTCCTTGCTCATGTCGAGCGTCGGGCGCGTATAGCCGCGCTCTGCGGCGACCGCGGCGAGCGAGAGCAGCACGTCCAGAACGGAGATGAAATTCGCCGTCTGCTGGATTGCGGCCGACTGGGCAAGTATTTCGCCGACGATGCGCGCGTATATGCGTTCCTCTATCGCGAGTATCTCGCCCTCGGCGCGGAACATGTCCCGCTCGAAGCGCTTCAGCTCTTCCGTTATAAAGCGCTCTGCGTTGACGAGCGTCTGCTTTCTTACGTAGTCCATCGGCGCTTTCGAGGCAGACGATTTCGGTATCTCTATGTAGTAGCCGAATACTTTGTTGACTCCGGCCTTGAGGTTCTTTATTCCAGTGCGTTCGCGCTCCGATTCTTCAAAACGCGCGAGCCACTCGGACGAGTGCGCCGCCTTGTCGCGCCATTCGTCAAGCTCCGCGTCGAAGCCGCCGCGTATAACTCCGCCGTCGCGCACGAAGCGCGGGACGTTGTCCGCGACCGCAGCGCGCAGCAGCGCCGCGAGCTCCGACGTATTGCACTGCGGAACGATGCGCGCGAGCGCGGGATAATCTGAAACGAGCGAGACTATCTCAGGCACGACGTTCAGCGTAACGCCGACGGACTGCACGTCGTACGGCAGCCCCATCTTGAGCGTGAGGCGGGAAAGGGATTTTCCCATGTCGCGGCAGCGCGAGAGCAGCTCCGCAAGTTCAGCGCGCAGCCGGCCGTCGCCGGCGAGCGTCTCTATCATGTCCTGACGGCGCGAAATTTCGTCGACGTCCTGAAGAGGCGATGTTATCCATTCTTTGAGCGCGCGCCGCCCCATCGGCGTGCGGCAACGGTTGAGCACCCAGAAGAGCGTCGCCTGTCCCTTATCTGCGAGTTCGAGGTTCGCCTGCGTGCTCTGGTCGAGGACGAGGTTTTCTTTCGGGAGCATCGGCGTGAGCGACGATATATTTCCGGCATTCGAGAACTGCGTCTCTTCGAGGTATTTCACGGCCGCGGCAGCCGCTCCCGCTGCGAGGTCCCTGTCGTCAAGGCCCATCGCGGAAAGCGAGGCGATCCCCCATTTGCGGCAGAGCCACGCCGCGCCCTGTTCGACGGCGAAGTATCCCTTTTCGCACTCCGTCACGCTGACTCCGCGCGAAGAGAGGCCGGGAAAATTTTTTTCGAAAAGTTCGCGCTGTCCGCGGCGCAGAAGTATTTCGTCCGGCATAAAGGCGGATAGGACGGCGGCGCAGCTTTCCGCCGCGAACGTACCTGCGCGCAGAGTTCCGCTCGCAGGTTCAAGCAGCGACACCGCGGTTGATTTGCCGTCGAAGAGGCAGGCCGCTATCTTCCCGCCGTCGTCGGAGTTCTCCGGCAGCCACGTGCCCGGCGTGACGATGCGCGTTACTTCGCGCTCGACGAGGCTCTTGCCGTCAGGCTCCGTTATCTGTTCGCATATCGCGACGCGGTAGCCGGCCGCGACGAGACGGCCAAGGTACGAATCCACGGAGTGGAAAGGCACTCCGGCCATCGGTATCTTATATTCGTTTTCTTTTGAACGAGACGTTAAGACTATATCGAGGACCGACGACGCAATTTTCGCATCGTCGAAGAACATTTCATAGAAGTCTCCCATGCGGAAGAAGAGCAGGCAGTCTGGATAGGCTTCCTTCCATTCGACGTACTGCTCCAGCATTGGAGTCATTTTCACTCCGGGCGGCAGTTCCAAATTCAGACGTTCCTCCCGCTGTCAAGATAGCTTTGCAGCAGCAGAGTCGCCGCTATCTTGTCTACTTTCTTTTTTCTGCCGCTGCGCGAAACGTCGGCTTCGAGCAGCGCCTGCTGGGCTATCGTTGTGGTGAAGCGCTCGTCCCAGAAGCGTATCTCACATTCAGGGAAGCGCTCCTTTACCGTCTCGGCGGTCGCGCGCATGCGCTCCGCCTCCGGCCCTTCGCTTCCGTCGGTGCGGCGCGGCATCCCTATTAATATGACGGGGTCGCCGTACTGCGCGACTATGCCCGCAAGCTCCGCAAGCCAGTCGCCGCGCGCGTTCAAAACGGCGGCCCCTTGGGCGAACATGCCCAAGGGGTCGCTGACCGCAACTCCGATTCTGACGCTGCCTATATCAAGAGCTACGATACGCCGCATTATTTTCCTTTTGTCATAAGCTCCTCGAAAATCTTCGGAGCGGCCGCGAACGCCTTGTCGAGCTTCTCCGAACTCGGAGCGCCGCCCTGCGCGAGTGTCGGGCGTCCGCCGCCCTTGCCGCCCAGCTCCGCTGCGACGGCCTTCAGCAGAGCGCCGGCGTTGGCTCCAAGCTTGACGATGTTGTCGGAAGCCATGGCCGTCAGCGCGACGTTGCCCTCCGACGCTACGCCCGCAAGGAGCATCATCGCGTTCGGATACTTGTTGCGAATTCTGTCGCCTATCTGGCGCAGAAGGTCCGGCGTGATGTTGTCGAACTTCTCCGCGATGAAGTCTACTCCGTTGACGTTCGCTACCGGCTTGACGCTGTTTTCTATCTCGGACATCGCGGCCTTGACCTGAAGCTCGCGGTTCCTGCGTTCGAGAATCTTCTTCTCGTCCACCATCGTCTCGACTTTAGCCATCAGCGACTCTACGTCGCCGCCGACCATCGTAACAAGCGACATCACCGCGTTGCCGTAAGTCTGGAAGAGCGGCAGAGCCTGCGTGCCGGCGACCGCCGTTATCCTGCGGATGCCGGAGCCGATGCCCTCTTCGCGGACTATCTTGACGAGTCCGATTTCGCCGGTGTTCTTGACGTGCGTTCCACCGCAGAGTTCCGTCGAGAAATCGGAGATTCCGAGCACGCGCACTTCGTCGCCGTACTTTTCGTCGAAGAGCGCGCGGGCGCCGGTCTTCTTCGCCTCGTCTATCGGCATCACGCGCGTCGTGACGGGGCTGTTTTTCAGAACCTGCTCGTAGACGATGCGCTCCGCCTCGCGCAGCTCGTCGATGCTGACGGGCGCGAAATGGTTGAAGTCGAAGCGCAGGAAGGTCGGCGTGACGAGCGAACCGGCCTGACGCACGTGTTTGCCGAGCACGCGCGCGAGCGCCTCGTGCAGAAGATGCGTCGCGGTGTGGTGGCGCTGTATGTCTGCGCGGCGTTCGGCGTTGATTTCAGCCGTAACTTTATCTCCGGTCTTTATCGAGCCGGATGTGACTTTGCCTTTATGCACTATTAGGTCTGCTACTGGGTAAACGGTGTCCGTAACTTCAAACACAGCTCCGTCCGCCGTGATAGTGCCGGTGTCGCCGACCTGCCCGCCCTTTTCGCCGTAGAACGGGGTGTTTGACAGGACAAGTTCGGCTTCTCCGCCGCTGCACACATCGTCGGCAAGCGCGCCGTTTATAATGATTGCCTTTACATAGGCCTCGCACTTAGTATCGGTATAGCCGCAGAAGGGCGACGGGGCGATTTTGTCGGCAAGCTCTGTGTAGACGTTCTTCGAAATTACGCTGCTCGTCTGCTTGCTCGAAGCACGCGCCCTCTCGCGCTGCTCTTCCATCGCTTTTTCAAAGCCGTCTTTGTCTATTGTGATGCCGCGCTCGGCGCACATCTCTTCCGTAAGTTCGAGCGGGAATCCGAATGTGTCGTAAAGTACGAAAGCCACGTCGCCGGGCAGCTCGTTCTTGCCGGCGGCTTCGAGCTTCGCAATTTCAGAATCCATGAGGTCGCTGCCCTGCGCAAGCGTGTGCGAGAAACGCTCTTCCTCCGTGCTGAGCACCTGCTCGATGGCGGAGGACTGCTCGACAAGCTCGTGATACTCGTCGCCTATCGACTCGCGGACGACGGGCAGAAGGCCGGTGAGGAACGGCTTGTCTATGCCGAGCAGCCTGCCGTAGCGCACGCAGCGCCTGATGAGGCGGCGAAGCACGTAGCCGCCGCCGTCGTTGGTCGGCAGGATGCCGTCTGCAATCATGAACGCCGAGGCGCGGATGTGGTCGGAGATGACCTTGACGGCCATATCCTTCTTCGGGTCCTCGCCGTACTTGACGTTGACCAGCTCGCAGGCCTTGTCCATGATGGGACGGAAGAGGTCCGTCTCGAAGTCGTTCGGCACGCGCTGCACGACGGAGGCGAGGCGCTCAAGCCCCATGCCGGTGTCTATATTCTTATGCGGAAGCGGCGTGAGGTTGCCCGCTTCGTCGCGGTTGTACTGCATGAAGACGAGGTTCCATATTTCAAGGTAGCGGTCGCAGTCGCAGCCGACGGTGCATGTCGGCTTTCCGCAGGAGAACTCAGGCCCCTGGTCGTAGATTATCTCGGAGCAAGGCCCGCACGGTCCGACGGGGCCGGCGGCCCAGAAGTTGTCGTCGGCGCCGAGACGGAAAATCCTGTCCGCGGGCAGGCCGACCTTCTTGTGCCATATATCGAAAGCCTCGTCGTCGTCGAGATAGATAGTCGCATAGAGGCGCTCCGGCTCCAAGCCGACGCGCTCCGTAAGGAATTCCCACGCCCACGGGATTATCTCATTCTTAAAATAATCGCCGAAGCTGAAGTTGCCGAGCATCTCGAAGAACGTGTGATGGCGTGCCGTGCGCCCGACGTTCTCGATGTCGTTCGTACGCACGCACTTCTGCGACGTCGTCGCCCTCGTCACCTCAGGCGTCTTGAGCCCGAGGAAATAGGGCTTGAACGGCACCATTCCCGCTATTGTAAAAAGAAGAGTTGGATCGTCCGGCACCAGCGAAAAACTATGATAGCGCTTGCAGCCCTTCTCCTCGAAGAAGCTCAGGTACTTCTCGCGGATCTCCGC
>MHCFR05601__coassemble_1420_pt1 | contig 15039 bp, 13 predicted proteins | sample MHCFR05601__metabat2_low_PE_003 | metagenome-assembled genome bin MHCFR05601
ACCGTTTCGGCTTGTTGCGTGCCTCGTGGCGGCGACAAAAGGTAGTATATTACGCTTCCTTGAAAATTGCAAGCCCCTTTTTATAATTTTTTTGTAAATCTCCGATTTTTATTTTTAGGAGTATTCCATGGGGCGGCGCTGGAGTATCAGGAGGCCGTCGCGGGGCTCGAAGGAGAGGCGCCCCATGAACTCCGTGAGCTCGCTTGTGTAGGTTACTATCACGGGTACGTTCTTTATCGCCGGATGGCCGAGCGCGTATGTGAGCAGCTGCGAGCCTATGCCTTTGCCCTGGTAGTCTGGATGTACAAGGATGTCCCAGAGCGAGGCGCGAAAGACGAAGTCCGTAAGTATCCGGCAGAAGGCTATGAGCTTTCCTTCGTGGCGGATTGAAAAGCACATACTCGTCCCTTCGAGCATTTTTGCTATCTGGTCGAGCGAACGGCTGCGTCCCCAGCGAGTGAAGCGGTAGAGATCCTGAAGCTCGGCGGGGCTGACCGCGAGCTTGCTGTCATAAAAGTAGTATTCAGGATTTAATTTCATCGGGGAGACCTTCGTGTATGAAGCTGTATGCGCCTCGACGCTTCGGCGCGGCGAGCGCGAGGCCGCCGATGATTTTGCGGAGGTCGCCGCGTCTTGCGTCTTTCGCTACGTTTAATTCCATGAGCTGCCCAGCGCCGCAGCGCGGGCAGGTCCACATCGCGCGAGCTTTGCCGTTCGCGTCGGGCGATCCCGGGAGCACCTGGATTTCTCCGCATTTCTGACATGCCAGTATCAACATCGTTTATGCTTCTTTCGTTGTGTTATTTCAATATGAATTTCACGCGCAGGGGGCCTTCTGTGTAGATGTCCCTCGCGGCGACGATTTCAAGGCTGATATTATTCTCCACTTCGGTTATGTGGTCGAGCGCGTCGAGGAATTCCGCCGTGTCTATCGAGCCGACGTTTCCCGATATGGGGTCGCGCAGGATGCCGCGGCTGACGGCGTTCTGGTTGAGCGTTTTAAGGGCCTGGAATACGGTCTCCTCTATCTCCTGCCGCGGCGTGTCCGGCGTGAAGGTGTGCGAATACAGGACTTCGTTTTCTTTGTATATCAGGCCGGAGGGATAGCATTCGAGCTTCGATGCGACCGCCTCGCCCTCTACTGCGTTGCCTTCGGCGACAAGGCGCAGGAGCCAGCGCCCGGGGTCGCGCGTCACGCGGTCTTTGACGTAGCGCTGGGATTCGACGGTTACGTTAGGCAGGCTGACGGCCTCGGGCCTTTTGCCGAAGCGGTAGGCGAGCAGCGCGCGCGCCTCCCCGCGCAGCCTGTATATGTACTGGTCCACCTGCGCGGGATCTATCTCGGGCCCTGTGAGGACGCCCTGTGAGAGCACTTCGCCGGAGAGCGCCGCTATGCGCCCCTCGCGCAGCCTCTGCATGCCGGATTTCAGCGCGTCGGATTCTTTTTTGAGGCTGGCGACTGACTCGGCAAGTTCTTTGCTTTCTTTCATAAGGCGGTTGTTTTCCTTCTGAAGCGCCGCCTGTTCTTTTTCCATCTTCTCGCGCGTTTTGCTCATCTCTTCGAGCTGCCCTCGCGCCTCTTCAAGGCTTTTTGCGCCTTCGGCGAGCTGCGTTTCGATACGCGTCAGCTCTTCCTGTTTTTCCGCCAAATCGCCGCGGCTTTCGAAGAGGTCGATCTCCATCTGCCCCATCGTGTCGCGGTTTTTCTGAAGCTCTACCGTCAGATCCGTGAGCTGGCGCTGCACGAACTGCATACTGAAGAGCGCCGTGCGGACCTGTTCCGACGCGACGCTGAGTATCAGCAGCGTCGCTACGGCTATGCCGACGCCAGTGACGACGGATATTATTCTCGACGTGTATTTCGGGCGCAGTTTCAGAAAGGTGATGCGCTTTTTGCCGAGGCGCATTCCGATGACGTCTCCGGCCCAGGAGACGAGCGCGCTCACGACGATAAGCGAGCCGAGCAGTATCCAGTTCATTTCACGAAAAATTTCAAACAAAGAGCGACCTCGCTGTCAATCCATATTTTTAATTCGTTACCAAAGGTATTATAACAGATGAATGTGTCGTCTTTGTGGAGATGGGCGGCCGGCGGCTCAAAATATTACAGTATCTTAAAATTTCGGAAAAATTGTGAATTTAGTGGTAAAATTACAGTTCGGGCGGACATTTCCGTCTTATACCGGCGTCATTCGCGGACATGCGTCCGATAATTTTTCCGGTTCGGGGCGTTCTTTCCGCATATCAGCGGAAGCGCCGCCGTGCGCCGCGCCCGGGCCGGACGTAAGGAGAAGGAATTATGGAATCTGTTTTATCGCCGCTTCAGACGGCGCGATACGAATATAAGCCGAAGCTGCCTGAGATTTACACGCACGGGATGTGCGGCATCCTCGCGGCGGAGGGCGAGCCGTGCGTCCCTCCGGCGGACTGCGATGCTATCAGGAACATCTTCCCCAACACTTTCGGGATGAACCGCGTATATTTCCAGAATGGCGAGAACTGCGCGCCGAAGAGGAAAATCAACGCAGGCGTCATTCTTTCCGGCGGGCAGGCGCCGGGAGGACACAACGTCATCACCGGGCTCTACGACGCGCTCAAGGAGGCCGATCCGTCGAACAAGCTCTTCGGTTTCAAGAACGGGCCTTCCGGGCTGATTGAAGACAACTGCGTCGAATTCACGGACGAGATGATAGACCGGTACAGGAACACCGGCGGCTTCGACATCATCGGCTCCGGCAGGACAAAGCTCGAAACAGAGGAGCAGTTCAGAATCGCCGCGGAGGTCTGCGCGCGGCACGGAATCTCCGCAGTTGTGATAATCGGCGGCGACGACTCGAACACGAACGCCGCAATGCTCGCGGAGTATTTTGTGCGCGAAAAGACTGGAGTTCAGGTGATAGGCTGCCCGAAGACGATAGACGGCGACCTGAAGAACGACGGCGTGGAAATCTCATTCGGATTCGACACGGCGACGAAAACCTACGCCGACCTCATCGGTAATATTGAACGGGACGCCTGCTCGGCGCGCAAATACTGGCATTTCATCAAGGTCATGGGGCGCTCCGCCTCGCACGTCGCGCTCGAATGCGCGCTGCGCACGCAGCCGAATGTCTGCATCATCAGCGAGGAGGTCGAGGCTAAGAAGACGAGCTTCACCGAGATTACGGAGCAGATTGTGCGCTCCGTCTGCGCGCGCGCCGAGCGCGGCGACAATTTCGGCGTCGTCATAATTCCAGAAAGCCTAATTGAATTCGTGCCGGAGCTGAAGGACCTCATCGCAGAGCTCAACGACGTGCTCGCGGCCAAGTCCGAGGAGCTCGCCGCGCGGGCCGGCTGGAAAAAGTACGCCTACCTCGAAACGCTGCTTTCGCCCGCTTCGTACAAGGTTTTCACTCTTCTGCCGTCGAACATTCAGAACCAGCTTCTTATGGACCGCGACCAGCACGGCAACGTCCAGCTCTCGAAGATAGAGACGGAGAAGCTTCTAATCGAGCTCGTGCGCAAGAGGCTCGCGGAGCTGAAGCACGACGAGGTCTATCACGGCAAGTTCAACCCGCTGAGCCACTTCTTCGGCTACGAGGGGCGCTGCGCCTTCCCGTCGAACTTCGACGCAGACTACTGCTATTCGCTCGGCTACAACGCGTTCATGCTCATAAGCTACGGCTATACGGGCTATCTTTCAACGATTTCAAACCTCGCGCGCCCCGCGGCCGAGTGGCGCGCCGGCGGCATACCGCTGACCGGCATGATGAACCTGGAACGCAGGAGCGGGCGTCTGAAGCCGGTCATTAAAAAAATGCTCGTCGACCTGAACGGCGCGCCTTTCCGTTATTTCGCGGAGCGGCGCGAACGCTGGGCCGTCGAGACCTGCTATACCTTCCCGGGGGCCATTCAATATTACGGCCCGCCGTGCGTCTGCGACACCGTCACAAAGACGCTGGAGCTCGAACATATGGAAAAGAGGGGCTGAGACGGCCCCTCTTTTTTTCGTCCTTTATTCGTATTTGAGAGCGTCTATCGGGTTCAGCAGCGAGGCCTTGTAGGCCGGATAGTAGCCGAAGCCGACGCCGACCATCGCGGAGAATATGAAGGCGAGCATTATCGAGACGAGCGTGAAGACAGGCGGCGCGGCTGTGAATGTCGAGAGCGCGTAGCCCGCGACGACGCCAACTATGATTCCGAGCGTCCCGCCCACCATCGAGAGCACGACCGCCTCTATCAGGAACTGCATACGTATGTCGCGCTCCGTAGCGCCGACCGCCATCCTTATGCCTATCTCGCGCGTGCGCTCCGTTACGGAGACGAGCATGATGTTCATGATGCCGATGCCTCCGACTACGAGCGATATGAAGGCTATCGAGCCGAGCAGCATCGACATTATCGTCGTCGTCTTGCGGCGCGCTTCGAGCATCTGCGAAACGTTGCGCACTGCGAAATCGTCGGGCTCGCCGGGCATTATCCTGTGGCGTTCGCGCAGAAGCGCCTCCGTCTCGTTCTGGATGTAGTTCAGCGCGGTCATTGAAACGCCCTTGATGTAGATGTTGCCTATACGCCCCGCTTCGCGCCAGCGGACGAGGCGGCGCTGCGCCGCCGTTATTGGAACGAGCATAAAGTCGTCCTGGTCGCTGCCCATCGCGGAAAGCCCCTTAGCCTCGAAGACGCCGACGACGGTGAACGGTATCTTGTTGACGCGGATGGATTTCCCTATCGCGCTGGTGTCGGGGAAGAGCTTTTCCTCGACCGTGCTGCCTATGACGATGACCTTCGCGCCCTGGCGGACGTCGCTCTGATTTATGTCGCGCCCGTATGCTATGCTCCAGTCCTGCACATAGGAGTAATCCGCAGTGCTGCCGACGACGCTGGTGTCCCAGTTGGTGTTTTCGTAGACCACCGTGGCGCTGAGGTTTATCATCGGCGCGACGGCGTCTATGCCGGAGACCTCGCGCGCTATCGCTTCCGCGTCTTCGTCGGTGAGGTAGGACCTGCTGCCCATCGTCGAGCGCGAGGAGCGGTCTGGAAAGACCATTATGAAGTTGCTCCCGAATGAGGAGATCTGCTCATCTATGCTCTTGTTCGCGCCGGCTCCGACGGCGAAGGCCGCTATGACGGCGGCGACGCCTATGATGATGCCGAGCGCGGTCAGCATCGAACGCGTCTTGTTCCTGCGCAGCGCGGTTACAGATGCGGTGAATACTTCGGGCAGGGCTATCATACCGGCGTCCTCCTTTCGTTGATTTCGTCCTTCATTATCACTCCGTCCTTAAAATGGAGGATGCGTTTCGCGTAGAGCGCGACGTCGTACTCGTGAGTGACCAGGATTATAGTCATGCCCTCGTCATTGAGACGTGTGAAGAGCGCCATTATTTCGTCGCTCGTCTTGGAGTCGAGGTTTCCCGTCGGCTCGTCGGCCATCAGTATCGGCGCGCGGTTCACGATGCCGCGCGCGATCGCGACGCGCTGCTGCTGTCCGCCGGAGAGCTGCGAGGGCTCGTGGTAGAGCCTTTCTGAAAGTCCCATCTCTATCAGCGCCGCCTTCGCCTTCTCATGGCGCTCCGCGCGCGGCACGCCCGCGTAGAGCAGCGGGAGTTCGACGTTCTCAAGCGCCGATGTCTTTGAGAGCAGGTTGAAGCCCTGAAAGACGAAGCCTATCATACTGTTCCTGATATGTGCCAGCTCGTCGGAGTCCATATCCTCGACGTTCACGCCGTCAAGCAGGTACTCGCCGGAGGTCGGCCTGTCGAGGCAGCCGAGGATGTTCATCGTCGTCGATTTGCCGGAGCCGGACGGGCCCATCATAGCGACGAACTCCCCCTTCTCGACCTTGAGGTTCACGCCGTGGAGTATCTCTACGGGCTCGCCGCCGAGATTGAAGCTCTTGCGTATTTCTCTCAGCTCGACGAGAGCCATTTCCTAATCGTCCTCTCTCGGCAGGATGACGCCCGTTATTACGCGCTGCCCTTCCTCCAGACCTGAGACGACCTCGGTGTTCTGCCCGTCCGTAATTCCGCGCTCGACCTCGGCCTTTACCGGCTTGTCCTTATCGCCGAGCAGGTAGACGGCCGGGGCCGTCACAGCCGCTATGTTGCTCTTGCGTCCCGGGCCGGGCGGTCCGACTTCGACGCTCTGCCCCGTCACTGGCTTGAAGCGGAAGGCGCTGTTCGGCACGACCAGAATGTCGTCGCGCTTGTCGAGTATCAGAGAGACGTTCGCCGTCATGCCGGGGAGCAGCTTGCCGTCTGGGTTGTCGACCTTGACGATGACGGTGTAGGTTACGATGTTGTTTTCAGTCGTAGGAGAGAGGCGCACCTGTGAGACGCTGCCGGTGAAGGAGTCGCGCGGGAACGTGTCTACCGTGAACTCCGCCGGCTGTCCCTCGTGGACGCCGCCGATGTCGGCTTCGTCGACGTTGACCTCGACCTGCATCTGCGTGAGGTCTCGCGCTATCTCAGCGATACTCGGCGTCTGGTAGCTCGCGGCGACCGTCTGGCCCTCTTCGACGTTCTTGGCGACTATTACGCCGTCCACAGGCGAATATATTTTCGTGTATCCGAGGTTGATTTTCGACCTTTCGAGCGAAGCGCTCTGTTGTTTGACGCGCGCCTCCGCCGCGGCGAGGTTCGCCTTCGCCTGGAGCCATGTGCTCGTGTCCGCGTCGATGTCCGCTTTAGCGACAAGGTCGCGTTCCGCAAGCTCGCGCGTGCGGCGGAGGTCCTTCTCCGCCACGGTCAAAGCCGCCTGCGCGTTGAGCACGTCGGCCTTCGCAGACGCGAGCGACGCTTCGCCCTGCGCCACGTCGGCCTCCTGCGTCGCTGAGTCCATTAGCGCTATCAGCTGCCCCGCCTTCACCTCGCTGTTGTAGTCGAAATAGAGCGCTTCTATCGTGCCGGAGATCTGCGTACCGACGTCTACCGTTTCGACCGGGTTCAGAGTGCCCGTCGCCTGTATCGTGGACTGGAGCGTCGTGCGCACTACCGGCACGGATTTGTACTGTATAGCCGGCTCGCGGTTGAGCCACCACCAGCCTCCGCCTCCCGCGGCGGCCGCTATCACCAGCAGCGCGGCCGCGAATTTGAATTTTTTGCCTCTAGTCGGTAGTCTGTTCGCCATAGCTCAGTCCTCCCATTGCTTTTTCAAGGTTTATCCGCGCGTTCTTGCAGTCGTAGAGCGCGAGCACCGTGTTCGCCGAGGCGACGGCGTAGCCGTCCACGGCGTCGGAGATTTCAAGGTTGTCGCCCACGCCGGCCTTGTAGCGTCCGAGCGCGAGGTCGAGCGTCGCCTTCGCGGCGCGCTCCGCCTCTTGGGCGGAGGAGAGCGATTCTTTCGCCTGACGCAGGTCTTCCCACGCCGTGCGCACTTCGAGCGTCACGGAATTTTCAAGCCCGACGAGCTCGGCCTCGGCCTGCCGCAGCTGCGCGCGCGCCTGCTCGACCATGCTCTTCGTCAGGCCGCCGTCGGTAAGCGGCACGGAGAGAGTGAGGCCGGCGTTCCACTGGTCGTGGTCGAAATAGGAATGATTTCCAAAGCTGTACCCGGCAGACGCGGAGAGCGACGGAGACAAGCCCTTCATCTGGAGCGTTACGTTCTCAGCAGCCGATTCTACGCGGAGCCTTCTCGCCACGAGCTCGGGACGGTCCTTCATCGCGCCGGCCACCGCGTCGTCGAGGCTTATGCTCCAGTCTTCATATCCGAGCATATCTTCGACGCCGCTTATTTCCATCAGAGGCACGCCCATGGCGTTTGCGAGTTCGGCGCGGCAGAGCTCTTCGTTGCTCTGAGCGCGAACGAGCGTCAGCTTCGACGATGCGAGGTCCGATTCGGCTTTCGTCACCTCGATTTTTGCCTTCGTGCCCACTTCGTAGTAGGAGCGCGCCCAGTCTAGGCGCTTTTCGTAGTTGTCGTATCTCGTCTGCGCTATATCGACGTCGCGCACGGCGCGGTTGAGCGCGTAATAGGCGTTGTAGACCCGCTGGACGACGAGGTCGACGGTCTCTTCATAGTCCGCCTCCGCAGCCTCGGTAGAAAGACGGGCGCGTTTTATTCTCGTCTCGCGCCGTCCCCAGTCGCTGATGGACTGGTTCACGGAAACGCCGGTGCTGTAACTTCCCTCATGGTCGTCGCCCGAGCCGCTGCGCCGGTACGAGCTGTTCGCCGAGAGCTGCGGGCGTCCGGGCGCCGCGGCCTGGTTGATCGTCGTGCGCTCAGCGTTGAGGTACTCACGCGCAGCCGTGATGTCGGGGTTGTGCTTCATCGCGGCCGCGAGGCAGTCGTCCAGCGTGAGCGTTCCGGCGGACGACGCGCCCGCGCAGAGCAGCGTCAGAGCCGCCGCGAAAAGCGCTGTTTTAAGTTTCATCGGACTGCACCACTCCTTTTACAGATAATTTCTCTTTGGTATCTTCACTGTGAAGCGCGTGCCCTTTCCGGGCTCGCTTTCGACCTCTATCGTGCCGCCGTGCGCTTCTACTATCGCCTTGACTATCGCAAGGCCGATTCCTATTCCGCCGCTCGTGCGCGCGCGGGATACGTCGGTGCGGTAGAAGCGCTCGAAGATGTACGGAAGGTCCTTCGCCGCTATTCCTATGCCGGTGTCGGCGACGCTGACGGTCATTTCCTTTTCTCCGCCGGCCAGCGTGACGGCTACGGAGCCGCCCGCGTCTGTGTAGCGCAGCGCGTTCGACAGAAGGTTCTCTACGACCTGCCGCATCTTCGCGCCGTCGAGCTGCATCATGACGCCCGGCTCTATATCGAGTTTCAGCTCCACACCCTTGTTTTTATAGAGCGGGTCGAAGACGAGCGCAGCCTTCTCGACAACCGACGAGGCGTCTGTCTCTTCTACTGAGAGTGAATGGGCCGCACCCTCTATCGACGTGAGCTTTTCCACTTCGCATATAAGCTGCGAAAGACGGTCCACCTCGCTGACGGTGAGCCGTATCCTTTCCGGCGTCGGCTCCCACACGCCGTCCTCTATCGCTTCGAGGTGCGATTTTATCACAGCGACGGGGTTGCGCAGTTCGTGCGCTATATCGCTCATCAGGCGTTTTCTCAGCTCCTCCTGTTCCTCCAGCCCCCTGCCGAGGCGGTCTACGCTTTCAATCAGCGTTTGAAGCTCGGTTATGTCTGAGGCCGCCTGCCCCTCTACCGTGTACTTCCCCATACTTATCTGCTGCGCGCGCCGCGCTGCGTTGAGTACGGGCGTGCTTATCCTGTATGCCATGAATATGGCTATCATCGCGGCTATTATAAGCATAACCGCGACGGCATAGTACATTATTTTATTGAAATTGTTCAGGAAGTTGCTCTCGGGGCTTTTGTCGAACGGAAGAACCGTGAAGAGCACCTGTCCCACGCGCTCGCCGCGCGCGATTATATCGCGGCTTCTGACTTGAAGGCCCTCGGGAAGGATGACGGGGCCGCGCTGGTGATGCCCGCGCCCGTGCATCGGGCCGGACTTCATCACAAAACGGCTGTAACTGCGGACGAGGTTCCCCTCCGCGTCCTTTATCTGGATCATCGCTATCGGCCAGCGTATAAAGTCGGAGCCGCGCGGGAAGATGCCTCTCGCGCGCCATGTGCCGGTCTCTTCGTAGAGCGAGGCGAAGTAGTCCGTGAATTCCGTCTCGTATTCGTCGAGCCTGTCGTTGAGGAAATTCTTGAACTGCCATTCGAGCAGCTCGGAGATCGCCGTCGGTATGACGAGCATACAGACGATGACGATCACCATATACTGAAATATGAGCTGCGAACGGAGCGAGTGCTTCATGTCCGTTATTCCGAAATCTTATAGCCGAAGCCGTGGACGGTTCTGATGAAGCCGTTTTCGTGCTCCGTGTCCGAAAGCTTCTTCCGTATATTCTTGATGTAGCTGTCTATCGAGCGCTCGAAGCCGTCGTATTCGTAGCCGAGCGCGTAGGTGATGAGGTCGTCGCGGCTCCACGTCTTGTCGGGGCGGGCCGCCATCTTTGACAGAATCATAAATTCGTTGCGCGTAAGCGAGACCTCTTCGCCGTTTTTCTTCACGGTCAGGTTCTGCGGGTCAATCACGAGCGCGTTTCCGACGCGGATGAGCTCCGACGCGGAATCTTCCGCGCTGCCGCTCTTGCGCAGGTTCGCCCTTATGCGGGCCATCAGTATGCGCGGAGAGAAGGGTTTGACTATGTAGTCGTCGGCTCCAGCGTCGAGCCCCGCGACGATGTCGTCCTCGCCGCTTTTCGCCGTCACCATGATTATCGGGGCGCTTGAGCTCCGCCGTATCTCGCGGCAGACGTCGATTCCCGACATGCCGGGGAGCATAAGGTCGAGAATGACGAGGTCGAACTGCTTCTCTCTGAATTTTCCTATCCCTTCGAGGCCGTCCGAGGCGATCTCCGCGGAATATCCGTCGCGCTCTATATACGCCTTTTCGACCTCGGCTATCGCGCGCTCGTCCTCTACGATAAGTATCCTCATGTCGTCACCGTCTCTCGTCAAAATTCTTCGCCCCCCATTATATTCCCTTTTCGTCCGCTTCTACTTATAAGTTTGAGCGGATTTCAGCATCCGCCCAAACTTTTCCCGTTTGTTTACTCCGCGCGCCGGAGTTTCGCTCCGGCGACGGGGTCAGATATTTTAACGCCGCCTAGTAGGCAGGTCCGTCCCAGCAGCGCGGGCCGCCGTGCCATCCGTCAGGGCCGCAGCCGGGGCGGAAGTGTCCGCCGCCCCAGTGGTGGCGCGGAGCCCAGCGTCCGTCTCTCGGCCCTTCGCGCCAGCCGTCTCTCGGGCCGTGCCATCCGTCGCGCGGGCCGAAACGCCCGTCGCGCGGGCCGCAGTACCAGCCGCGCCAGCCGTCGGGATCGTCGAGCATCGCGTTGAAGCGTTCCATTGCAAGCTCGCGGTTGATCTTCTCAGCTTCGCTGAAGTACTCCCACGCACGCACCTTGTTCGGCTTGTCCTTGCTCATCTCATCGATGAACTTCACCCACGCACCGTTGCCGTAGCCCATGCGCCTGTCGTGGCGGGCGATCCATCCGCAGCGTCCTTTGCTGTGGTCGTGGTTCTCGATGCAGTTGCGGAAGCCCTTCTCGCGGAATTCCTGACGAAGGTCGAGCTCCTTGGCGAAGAGCGTGCGCGCGCGCTGCTTGTCCGGCGTTTCCTTCCTGAGTTCGTCGCGCAGTTCGGCGCGTATCTTGCGCATAGCCTCGAAGTGCGCGCGGTCCTCCTGACTCAGCTCCGGCCCGCGGCGGAAATCTCCGCGCGGCGCGGGGCCTCCCTGCGGCTGATAAGCCGCGGCCGCTCCGGCTATTCCCAACACCATTACGAAAGCTCCGATTATCTTTAATTTCATTGCGTCGTTCCTCCTCTGTATAATCTCCGGCTCGCGTCCGGCTCTCTTTGACGAGTTTATGATAGCAATCCGCTATGACGATTTTATGAACGATTTATGGAGATTTTGTGAGCCCACGGTAAACGGCGCAAGTCCGCAGAAAGCCCGAAGCCATGAAAAAAGCCCCGGAACGTGCCGGGGCTTTCATAATTTTGGGGATTGACGCAAGTGTTACGCCCGCGCCGTGAGACGTTTGCGCGCGGCGTTGGCTTCCGCCGTTATCTTCTCTTTGTCGAGGCGCGTGAAGCTTCCGTTTTCGTAGAGCGTTTCGCCCGCGACGACAGTCGCAGTCACGTCCGCGGAGCTTCCAGCGTAAACTATGCAGCCCGGAAGGTTTTCCAAATCCCAGCCGACATAGTGCGGACGGTCGAGATCGACGAGCATAAAGTCCGCCGTCCAACCCTCGCGCAGAAGCCCCGTTTTTTCAAAGCCGAGGGCGCGCGCTCCCGCGACGGTCGCCATGCGGAAGGCGTCGCGCGCGGAGAGCAGCGTCGGGTCGAGGTTCGCCCCTTTCTGCGCGAGCGAGGCGAAGCGCATTTCGTCCCACATGTCGAGGCGGTTGTTGCTCGACGCGCCGTCGGTGCCGAGCGAGACCGCGATTCCGGCCTCAGCCATCGCGCAGACGGGGGCCGTGCCGCTGCCGAGCTTCCAGTTGCTCTTCGGGTTGTGCGCGACTGTTATGTTCGGGCGCGCGTAGAAGGGGAATTTCTCTTTTTCCATCCAGACGCAGTGCGCGAGCAGAAGGTGCTTAACGCCGGTCAGCCCCGTCTTTTCAAGGAACTCCTCCGGGTTCATCGTCTTCGAGCCCTCGGAGAGAGGCCAGTCGCTTTTCGTCTCAAGCCAGTGAAGCTGGACGCCGAGGCCGTTTTCCTTCGCCGCGGCCGCTATCTCGGTCATGAAGGCTGTAGGCACGGTGTAGGGCGCGTGCGGGCCGAGCTGCACGTGTATCAGCCCATTCGCGCCGTCGTAGTCGCGCGCGAGTTTGAGGTTTTCGTCGAGCCTTTCGCGCCCGCCGTCCTGCGACGGCACGATGCCGCGCGAGAGCCCCGCGCGCATTCCGCCAGCGAGCACGGCCTCCGCCACGCTGTCCATGAAGAAATACATATCGGCGAAGCAGGTCGTGCCGGTCGAGAGCATCTCCATGAGCGCGAGCTGCGCGCCTATGTAGGCCGTCTCCGCGTCGAGCCTGTTTTCGACGGGCCAGATTTTCTTTTGCAGCCACTCCATGAGCGGCAGCTCTTCACCGAGGCCGCGCAGCATCGTCATAGCGGCGTGTCCGTGGGCGTTGACGAAGCCGGGGAGCATCGCCGTGCCGCCGCGTCCGTCGAAGGCCGCTTCGCCGCAGAGCGTGCCGGCGGGCGCGATTTTCGCTATCTCCGCGCCCTCCGTGAGCACGTCGCAGAGGCTTGCGCTCTCGCGCTCCGCGTCCCAGAGGACGACGTTTTTATAAAGCTTCGGCATTTTTATTCTCTCCAGCTCGCCATGTACTCTTCCTGCTCGGGCGTGAGCTTCTCTATCGTTATGCCGAGGGATTCAAGCTTGAGCTCCGCAATGCGGCGGTCGAGCTCCTCGGGCACGTTGTAGAGGCCGGGTTCAAGCTTGTGCGTGCTTATGTAGAGCGCGGAAAGGAGCTGCATTGCGAAGCTGAGGTCCATTATTTCGACGGGGTGTCCGTCGCCCGCCGCGAGGTTCACGAGGCGGCCTTCGCCGAGAAGGTGGAGCCTGCGCCCGTCGTCCATGACGTAGGTGTCGATGTTGTCGCGCGACTGGCGGACTTCCTTCGCCATCTCCTTGAGGTCGGGGACGTAGACTTCGACGTCGAAGTGTCCCGCGTTGGCGAGGAGCACGCCGTCCTTCATGACTTCAAAATGCTCGCGGCGGATGACCTTCGTGTTGCCGGTCACGGAGACGAATACGTCGCCGAGCTTCGCCGCGTCGTTCATGTTCATTACTTCAAAGCCGTCCATGAGCGCTTCGAGCGCCTTGTGCGGGTCTACCTCGACGACTATGACGCGCGCGCCGAGCCCCGCCGCGCGCTTCGCCGTCCCCTTGCCGCACCAGCCGTAGCCCGCGACGACGACGTTTTTGCCCGCGACTATGAGGTTCGTCGTGCGCAGTATCGCGTCCCAGACCGACTGGCCCGTGCCGTAACGGTTGTCGAAAAGATGCTTGCTCTGCGCGTCGTTGACTGCGAGCATCGGGAAGGGCAGGACGCCCTCGTTCGCCATCGCGCGCAGCCGCTTGATGCCGGTCGTCGTCTCTTCGCAGCCGCCCATGATGTTCTTTATGAGGTCGCGGCGCTCCTCTATCACCATCGAGACGACGTCGCCGCCGTCGTCGATGATGACCTGCGGGTCCCACTTGAGCATTTCGCGTATGTTGTCGCTGTATTCCTCGGCGCTCATGCCGCGGCGGCTGAAGACGTGCACGCCCTCCTCGACGAGCGCGGCGCATATCGGGTCCTGCGTCGAGAGCGGGTTGCTGCCCGCGGTGACGACTGTCGCGCCGAGCTGGTGGAGGACCTTCAGCAGGCAAGCCGTCTTGGCTTCAAGGTGCAGGCAGGTGCCGACGACGACGCCAGCGAGCGGCTGGTTCGCCGCCTCTTTTTCCGCTATGAGCTTGAGCACGGGCATATATTCCCACGCCCATTCCATGCGCCTGTGTCCTTCCGGCGCGAGAGCTATATCTGCGATCCTGAATTCGTTTCTCATTATGCGTTTCCCCCCGGGAAGATTTTTTCTATATTTTCTTTATACGGCGCGCGAATCACTCCGCGCTCCGTTATTATTCCTGCTATCAGCTCCGACGGCGTAACGTCGAAGGCGGGATTCCAAACTTTAACGTCGGGCGGCGTTATGTATTTTCCGCCGATTTTGCGCACTTCGTCCGCGGCGCGCTCCTCTATCGGTATTTCCGCACCGCTCGGGCAGTCTGCATCGAAGGTCGAAAGTGGAGCCGCGATGTAGAACGGGACGCCGTGGTGCTTCGCCGCTATTGCGAGGCCGTAGGTCCCTATCTTGTTCGCCGCGTCTCCGTTCGCAGCGACGCGGTCCGCGCCGGTTATCACCGCGTCTATTTTTGTGCGCGACATCAGGAAGGCCGCCATCGAGTCCGTTATCACAGTGACGTCCAGGCCGTCCGCCATAAGCTCGTAGGCGGTCAGCGACGCACCCTGAAGGCGCGGCCTCGTCTCGTCGGCGTATATTTTTAGCTTCTTGCCGGCCTCAGCGGCGGCGCGGAAAACTCCGAGCGCCGTGCCGTACCCCGCGGTCGCGAGCGCGCCGGCGTTGCAGTGCGTAATAGCAGCGCATTCGTCGGGCAGCAGCGCCGCGCCGTAACGGCCTATGCTTTTATTTATTTCTACGTCTTCTTCGTGGATTTTAGCGGCTTCGCGTTCGAGAAGCACTGTGAGATTTTTTTCGTTTTCGTGCGCCGCGCGCGTCTCTTCCATGCGCTTTATGGCCCAGAAGAGATTTACGGCGGTCGGCCGCGTCGCGGCGAGGCGCTTCGCGGCTTCGGCGAATTCGCCCTCTCTTTCCGCGAGCGCGAGCCCGTAGGCGGCGGCCACTCCTATCGCGGGAGCGCCGCGCACGGTCATGTCCTCTATCGCCGCGGCTGTTTCCTCGTAATCGCGGCAGATTCTGTATTTCGTTTCGAGCGGCAGCGCGCGCTGGTCGAGCAGA
>MHCFR05601__coassemble_1421_pt1 | contig 15031 bp, 16 predicted proteins | sample MHCFR05601__metabat2_low_PE_003 | metagenome-assembled genome bin MHCFR05601
ATTCCGCGTCCACCGGCGAAAACGCCGCCGGTAGGGTCCGCCCCGTTTCATCGGACGTTAGCAATGCACTAAAGAAATTTGAAATGTTCGCTTGCGCGAACAGTGCATTGCGTCAAAGCGCGGAATGACAATTAACAGGCGTTTCCTTAAAAAGTTGAATAAGTATATTATGCTCGTACAACTGTCTGGGGAAACGCCTGTTGACCGTCATTCAGAGCTGCGGCGTAATCCGGCGGCTTTCTGCGCCGCGGCGCACGGGAGCGAAAAGCCGATGGATGCCGGAACAAGCCCGGCGTGACGGGCTGACGTCTCTCGAAAAAAGTTAAACGGCTGTAATCATCCCTCGTTGTCTGCAAAGCAAAATCTCCGCGGCGCGGTCTCGTTGAATACTTTCGCCCATTGCGGCGCAAAAATTCAGTATCGACGCTTTTCCCGTCCGGCTTCTGTGTTATCATTATGTTGAATATAAAAGCCTGTTTGGGCAAAAGAATTCAACAGGAGGCGCGCGATGGAGGAGATCAGACGGGACGGTTATCTTGAAAGGCTGCTGTCTTACCGTTGGGACGGCCAGGTGAAGGTCATAACCGGCATAAGGCGCTGCGGGAAGTCTTATCTTCTGCGGCGGCTTTTCAGAAATTACCTGCTGGGCCACGGCGTGCGCGAAGAGCAGATAATTTCCGTCGAGCTCGACCTTGCGCGGGACATACGTTTCCGCAACCCGCTTGAGCTGTCCGCCTATGTCCGCGGCATAGCGGAGGGAAAGAAGGACGAGTATTATCTCTTCGTGGACGAGATACAGATGTCCGACGAGGCGGCGAATCCATACAACCCCGACGGGAAGAGGATAACTTTCTACGACGCGCTGAACGACCTGCGGAGCCTGCCGAATCTCGACGTCTATGTGACCGGCAGCAATTCGAAGATGCTTTCGTCGGATATTCTGACGGAGTTCCGCGGGCGCAGCGACGAAATCCGCGTCCATCCGCTGAGTTTTGCAGAATTTCTGCCGGCCTCCGGCTGCGGCAGGGACGAGGCGTTCGAGCGCTACGCCTTTTACGGCGGTATGCCGTTCGTGCTTTCGAGGCCGGACGACGCCGCAAAGATGAATTATCTGAAGTCGCTTTTTTCCGAGGTCTATTTGAAAGATATAGTGGAACGCAAAAAAATCGAGCGAGAGGACGCGCTCGGCATGATTCTCGACCTTCTCTGTTCTTCTGTCGGCTCTCTGACGAATCCCGCGAGGATTACCGGCGCGCTGAAATCGCGCTCGCGCGTCAGCATTTCTCCGAACACGGTGAGGGCGTATATATCTCACCTTGAGGACGCTTTTCTTTTCTCCGAGAGCAGGAGATACGACGTCAGGGGAAAATCTTATTTCGACTATCCGAGCAAATATTACTGCGAGGACGTAGGGCTGCGCAACGCGCGCCTCGGCTTCCGCCAGCAGGAAATGACGCACATAATGGAGAATATAATCTACAACGAACTCGTGTCGCGCGGCTTTTCGGTCGACGTGGGCGTGGTGTTCGCGCGCACGGCGAACGACAATGGAAGCTCCGTCCGTTCGCCGCGCGAGATAGATTTCGTCGTCAATTCAGGAGGGCGGCGCGTCTATATCCAGTCGGCCTACGCGATGGAGACGCCGGAAAAGGCGGCTGTCGAGGCGCGCCCGTTCGCGCTCACCGGAGATTCCTTCCCGAAGATAATCGTGCGCAGGGACACCGCGGGACGATGGTACGACGACGGCGGCGTGCTGAATATCAACGTTATGGATTTCCTGCTGGATAAAAAACTTATCTGAACCGGCGCGCAGTCTCGTTGAATACTTTTGCCCATTGCGGCAAAAGTATTCAACGTAGCGTCAGTTCAGCTGCGGCTGGGGGGCGGCGCGTTTGACGCGCCTTCTGCCGCCGCGTCTTCTGCGCGGCCTGGGCGCGGGGGTTTCGTTTTCCGCGCGCATGAGCCAGTTGTTGAGGCCGTTCGCGCTCATCGCGGTTTCTCTTTCGAGCTGTGCGTCTGGGTTGTGGCGCAGGATGCGCTTCGCGCGGCCCAGCTCGCGCGCTTTGGGGCAGTCGGCGAGGCGGACGTTTTTCTTGCTTTTGAGGCGGCTTATATATTTTTCAAGTTCTTCCAAATCTTCATAGGAGAGCGTATCGGGCAGCTCCGGCTCCGGGACTTCCGGCGGCTGCGAGAGCTCCGCGAGTTTGCGGAACGAGTCTATGCCCAGCTCGCCCGCTATCTTGAGCGCGAGGCGCGCGCAGCCTTCGGCGTCCGACCCCGCGTGGTGCGCGCGCAGCGGCACGGAGTAGCGTTCGCAGAGCGATTCGAGGCTGTATTTGTTGTTTTCGCCGTGGATGCCGGTGCGCAGCGCCAGTTCCAGCGTGCAGATGTAGCCCGCGGCCTTGTAGTCGTATTTCAGTTTAAACGAGCGCAGCGCCGCTTCGAGCGTCTTCGCGTCGTCGCGGAAGCTGTGCGCCGCGAGCGGGCGGCCCTCTATGTCTGGCAGAATTTCGCGCCAGACTTCGGCGAAGGAGGGCGCGTCGGCGACGTCTTCGTAGGTTATGCCGTGTATTTCGACGGGCTTCTGCTGGAAGAAGCAGATGCGCTTCGGCGGCTTCACGAGATATTCGGCGCATTTTACGACGCGCCCGCGCTCGACGACGCAGAGCCCTATCTGGCATATCGAGCTCTGGCAGTTGTTGGCGCGTTCAAAATCTATCGCCGTGAAGGTGAATTCGTCGCTTTTCGGCAGGTTGTCGGCGGTTTTGATTATCATGCGCGCGCCTCCGAAGCGGGCAAACTTTCCGCGAGGTATGGGCGCGTCACGGATTTTTCGCAGGAGAGCATATCGCGCGGCAGTCCCGCGAAGATTATTTCTCCGCCGGAGTTTCCGCCGCCCGGGCCGAGCTCAACAATGTAGTCGGCCTCTTTCATCACGTCTACGCTGTGTTCGACGAGGAACAGCGTGTTACCCGCGTCGGTCAGTTCGTTGAAGAGCTTCATCAGCGTCTTGATGTCGTCGAGGTGCAGGCCGTCGGTCGGCTCGTCGAGGATGAAGATGGAGCCGCGAAGATTCAGATGCGACGCAAGTTTGACGCGCTGGAGTTCGCCGCCCGAGAGCGTCGTCATCGACTGGTTGAGATGCAGGTAGCCGAGGCCCGTGCGGCGCAGCGAGGTGAGTTTTTCGCAGAGCGGGCGGCCTGCGAAGAATTCAGCGGCCTCGTCCACGGTCATGTCCATCACTTCCGCGATGTTCTTTCCTTTGTACGTGTAGGCAAGCGCCTCTTTCGAGTAGCGTTTGCCGCCGCAGAGGTCGCAGACGGTCTCTATCGAGTCCATGAAGGCCATGCCGGAGACTATTACGCCCGAGCCTCCGCAGGCGGGGCAGGCTCCCTTTGAGTTGAAGCTGAACCACGCGGAGGAGACTTTGTTTTCCGCGGCGAATATCGCGCGTATTTCGTCGGCTATTCCAAGGTAGGTCGCGGGCGTGGAGCGCAGGTTGATGCCTATGTTTTTCTGTCCTATGAAGATTACGTCTTCTTTTATCTGATTCTGGAAGGATTCCATCAGCGAGCTCTTGCCCGAACCCGCGACGCCCGCAATCACCGTCATGACGCCGAGCGGCAGCTCCACGCTGACGTCCTTGAGGTTGTGCAGGCTCGTCGGCCCTACGCGGAACCAGCCCTTCGGCTCGCGCAGCCCGGTTTTGAAGGGGCTCTTCATCTGGAGCATCCGCCCCGTGATTGTGTCGGATTTCAGCAGCTCGTCGTAGCTGCCCTCGAAGACCACCTCGCCGCCCTTGCTTCCAGCCCCGGGCCCCATGTCCACTACGTGGTCGGCGAGCTTGACGACTTCGCGGTGGTGCTCGACGATGAGCACGGTGTTGCCGTGGTCGCGCAGCGCGCGCAGGGATTTCTTGAGCAGGTCGATGTCCTTCGCGTGGAGGCCGACGCTCGGCTCGTCGAGAACGTAGGCCATGTCTGTGAGCGCCGAGTTGATGTATTTCGCTATCTTGATGCGCTGCGCCTCGCCGCCCGAGAGCGTACCAGTCCCGCGCGAGAGCGAGAGGTAGCCGAGGCCGATCTGCACGAGCGCGCCGAGCCGGCGGCCAAGCTCGCGCTTGATGTCCGCGGCCATCGGGTCGGTTATCGAATTTACGAATTCAAGCGCCTCGGGCACGGGCATCGCGGTGACGTCGGCGATGTTCTTTCCGTTAATCAAGCAGCTGCGCACACGCTCGTTGACGCGCGAGCCGCCGCAGTCGGGACAGGTGAAGGTCGTCACCATATTGTCGAGGATGTGTTTGAAGCGCGCGCCCTCTTTCGTGTTTATGATGCTGCGGTACATACGCGGGAAAAGCCCCTCGAACTTCGCGCTCTTGGGCCAGTTCGACGGCGGGTTCTTGAGCCGTATCTGCGGCGAGTGGAGGAAGAGCTCCAGCTCCTCCGGGCTGTAATCCTTGATTTTCTTGTCGAGGTCGAAAAGTCCGCTGTACGCATAGCGCTTCCAGCGCCAGAGGCCGCGGCCGAATGTCGGGAAATGTATCGTGTCTTCGTCGTTGAGGCTCTTATCGAAATCCACGAGCTTGTGGATGTCCAGCTCCGTCACCTCGCCCAAGCCGTCGCATCTTGGGCATTTTCCGGCGGGGTGGTTGAACGAGAATGTATCGGAGTAGCCGATGAAAGGCCGTCCTACGCGCGAGAAGAGCAGACGCAGTATCGAATATATGTCCGTGTAGGTGCCGACCGTCGAGCGCGTGTTCGCGGCGGGCTTTTTCTGGTCTATCACTATCGTGACGGGAAGGTTCGCTATGCGCTCGACCTCGGGCCGCCCGTACTTGGGCAGATACTGCTGCACGAAGCTCGGAAAGGTCTCGTTCAGCTCGCGCCGCGACTCCGCCGCAATCGTGTCGAGGCAGAGCGACGACTTGCCCGAGCCGGAGACTCCGGTGAAGACCGTAACGGCCTTCTTCGGTATTCGCACCGATATGTTTTTCAGATTGTTTTCGTAAGCGTTGGTGATTTCAATAAAGTCGCAAAATTCGCGCGGCATTTCCAGCTCCGCTCCCCGTCCTGTCGTTTACCGGATTATTATAACACCCGCGCGCGGCGCGATTTTCGCCCGCTTTGCTATAATAGCGCCGAAGAGGTGGAATTTATAATGAAGAAGGCCGTTATAGATATAGGGACGAATTCCGTGAAGCTGACGCTCGGCGGGGCTTCCGAAGGAGGCGCGGCTCGCGTCCTCTGCGACATGAACGTCATTACGAAGCTCGGCGAGGGGATGCGCGGAAGCGGCGCGCTTTCAGCCGAGGCGATGGAGCGCACGGCGCAGGCGGTCGCAAAATTCGCGGCCTTCGCTCGCGCCGAGGGGGCGGACGAGATTCTCTGCGTCGGGACTATGGCGCTGCGCCGCGCGGCGAACGCGGCGGACTTTTCCTCGCGCGTGCGGGAGCTCTGCGGCCTCGGCGTCGCAGTGCTGCCCGGGGAGGCGGAGGCAGAGCTTTCGAGCCTCGCCGCGATCCGCAGCATCGGCGGCGCGGACGAGGGCTTCGTTACGATTTTCGACACCGGCGGCGGAAGCACGGAGTTCGTATTCCTGCGCGACGGCGCGCGGCTCGAAGCGCTGAGCGTCGAGGCCGGAGCCGTGACGCTGACCGACGAATATTTCGCAAAATCCCCGGCGAATCCGCAGACCGTCTGCTCCGTCACTGCGTCGCTGATTAAAAAATTTACCGAGGCGGGCGTGGGCCGCGAAGAGGGGCGCGTCATCGGCGCTGGCGGCAACGTCACGGCGATGGCGGCCGTCGCGGCGCAGATGACGGCCTACGACCCGTCGAAAATCCACGGCTCCGCGCTCACAAAAGCCGAGGTCATGCGCCAGATCGCGCTCTACGCGCAGTCCACGGCGGAGGAGCGGCGCGCGATTCCCGGCCTCTCTCCAAAGCGCGCGGACATAATCTTGTGCGGAGCCTGTATAATACTCGCCGCGATGGAGGCGGCGAAAGCCGGTGAAATCACCGTCAGCGACCGCAGCCTGCGCCACGAGCTGCTGCGCCGCCTCTGCGCCGGCGAGGGCGCGCCGCTGGCCTAACGCGGGGAGCGCGCCGTGAATTTCGCAGCCTTTTTCTCATACGTCGTACTCTCGACGATTACGCCCGGGCCGAACAACATCATGTCGATGAGCAACGCCGTGCGTTACGGCTTCATGCCGTCGCTGCCCTTCAACTTCGGCGTGCTCGCGGGCAACCTCTGCGTCATGTCGGCCTGCGCGCTCTTCAGCACGCTGCTCTACGAGCTGATACCGACGATAGAACCCTTCATGCTCTGCGCGGGCGCGGCCTACATCCTGTGGCTCGCCGCCGCGGTGCTGCGCTCCAAGCCGCGCGAAGCGCAGACGGGCGACTTTGCCAACAGCTTCGCCGCGGGGACGGCGCTGCAGTTCGTCAACGTCAAGGCGATACTCTACGGCATCACCGCGATGTCATCCTTCATCCTGCCGCACTACCGCGACCCGGTCGACGTAGCGGGCTTCGTGCTCTTCCTCTCCTTCATGGGCTTTGCGGGAACCCTCTGCTGGGCCTGCTTCGGCGCGGTCTTCGAGCTCTTCTTCAGCAAATACAGAAAGCCCTTCAACATAGCGATGGCGCTGATGCTCGCATACTGCGCCGCGACGATGCTCGCTGGGCTGTGGAAGTAACGGAAGGATAGAAAAATGGGCGGGGTCGTCTACACGAAGCTGCCGCCGGTCATGGCGGCTGTCAAGGACGGAGATATAGAGGCGCTGCGCGCTCTACTTGCCGCAGGCCACGCGCCGGACGAGCCGCAGCGCTATCTATGGCAATGCGGAGATATGGAACGCGAAGGCGAGGCCGCGCCGCTTGAGCTGGCCGTCCTCGAACAACGGCAGGATATGGCGGAGCTGCTGATTAGCCGCGGGGCGGATGTTTCACGCTGCGGCGACGAACTGCTCTACGCCTCGCTGCGCGGCGCGCTGTACGGCGGACAGGCGTCGCTTTCGATGTTCGCCTTCCTGATAGACGCGGGGGCGAGAATCAGCGCAAAGCAGGACTCCGTGTCGCGGCTTTTCTTACATCTGGAAAATTACCGCAGCGCGGATATTCTTCCGCTTCTCGACAGGCTCGGCATGAATATGGAAAAATTCGGCGGCGAACCGCTGCGCGCCATGGCCTCATCCGGGAACCGGATGCTGGCGGAATATCTGCTCGACAACGGCGCGGATATAAACTATCACAAGCCCGACATGGTGTTCCCATACGCTTCGACGCCAGTCACGGAGGCGGCGCGGCGCGGGGATTTAGAGATGGTGCGCTTCCTCGTCGAACGCGGCGCGGACGTCGCCATAGCGGATAAATACGGCGACCGCCCGTACACATTGGCGGTGCAGAGCAAAAATCAAGAAATGGCGGACTACGTCAGGGCGCTGGAGCCGGATGACTGGCACAACGAACAGGAAAAGGCGCGCCAGCTCAAGCCCTACAAGCTGCCCGCGGCTATGACGGAATACCTGAAAACAGGGCCTCTGCGCCTTGAGTTCCCGGAGTACGAACTGACCAAATGGGCGGAGCTTTACTCCTATATGGACGTTCAGGAGACCATCTGGAAACGGCGGAAGCTGCTCTCAATCATGACGCGGCTCGACAAATACGACGGCTACATGCTGCTGTGGAGCCCGAAAGACAAACGGCTCTGGTACCTCGACGAAGAACACGAAGAGTTCCACCCGCTCGCCGCGTGGGACGATTTCATCGCCGCCCCGGGCCGCTACCTCAACGGCATGATAGAGGGAGAGTTCGAGGAATAAGACTTACGGCATAGGAAAATACAGCCGTTCGACATTATATAAGAGACGGCACGGCGCGCCGCCGCGCGCTGAGGCCGTCTTTTATGTCTGCCTGCGCGTACGGCATGCCGCGTCAGGCGCGGCATCCAGCGGCTTCAAACTCCGACACGCTGCGATGTTTAACGCCGCTGGATGCCGGGTCAAGCCCGGCATGACGAAATGCCAATCTCTTTTATAAAGTTCAGCGAATATAAGAGCTCACGCCACCCTGCAAATCTTCTGTGCCCGGTGAAACGTGGCAGGCTATGCTGGGCCTCCGTACCGTCCCCCGCAACCTCATACTGTGGATCGCTTCCGGTTTAGTCTTGGTATTTAGGACGGAGGTTCCATGCAGAAGATTTGCGGAACGACGGTGTTTTTGTGTAAAAGTTAAAGCACTATACCGCGCAGCGGCGATGATTGCGGAGCTGTGTAAATAGTTCGGAGCCGTTCAGGCCTGCGGATAGTATATGACCATGCTCAGGCGGCAGACTTCGTCTCCGGTGTTTCTATACTCGTGCGGCACGTCGGCCTTGAAGCGCAGCGACGAGCCGCGCGTTATTGAAAATTTCTCGCCGCCCGCCGATACCGTCAATTCGCCGGAAAATGCCGTGATGAACTCCTGCGTCCCCTGCGGATGCGCCTCCGCCTCGAAGCCGCCGCCCGGGTCTATCTCGATATAGTACATTTCAAAGCGCCGCGCCGCGTCGAAGGGGAAAGCCGTGAAGTTACGGAAGCGCCCGCCGTCCTCAAGCAGCGGCGTCACGCGGCTCACGTCCACCACCTCGGAATCACGTTCGGGGCGCACGGTCAGCGCTGTGAACGAAACTTTCAGGCCGTCGGCTATCTTCCAGACCGTCGAAACGGTCGGGTTCGCCTCGCCGCGCTCTATCTGTCCGAGCATGCTTTTACTGACCCCTGTCAGCTTCGCCGCGGCGTCGAGGCTCAGCCGCCGCTCCTCGCGCAGCCGCCGCAGATTCTCGGCGACGACGGAATTTATATTTTCCATTTCATTTCACGCTCCGCCCTTGACACTATACTGCACGATGCGTACAATATATCTCACAACACGTGCACGATATTGTTCGTTAAGTTTCATTATAGCATACAGCTTGAAAGGCGGTCGTTTCGATGAATTTTGCGGCGTTCCTGTCTTACGTTATTCTGACCTCGATCACACCCGGCCCGAACAACATCATGTCGATGACGAACGCGGGGCGCTACGGATTCCGCCGCTCGCTGCCCTTCAACTTCGGCGTATTCGCCGGATTTCTCGTCGTGATGGCTGGATGCGCGCTCTTCAGCTCGCTGCTATACGAGGCTGTGCCGGCGATAGAGCCATACATGCTCTGTGCCGGAGCCGCCTATATCCTGTGGCTCGCCTTCCACGTCTGGCGTTCCGACGACGGCCCGTCCGAGACGGGCGACGCCTCGAACAGCTTCGCCGCGGGCGCGGCGCTGCAGTTCGTCAACGTGAAGGTCATTCTATACGGAATCACGGCGATGTCGTCGTTCATCCTGCCTTATTACAAAACCTTCGCCGCGATACTCTTCTTCATCGTCTTCCTCGCCTTCATGGGCTTCGCCTGCACTCTCTGCTGGTCCGCCTTCGGCGCGGTCTTCGAAATGTTCTTCAGCAAATACAGAAAGCCCTTCAACGCCGCAATGGCGTTGCTGCTCGCATACTGCGCCGCGACGATGATTGCGGAGCTGTGGAAGTAGGGGAGGTCCCGAAAATAAAAGCGGCGCAGTGAATTTCACGCTGCGCCGCTTTTTGTCTCGTTTTCGTATTTTTACGCCGTTATCGAAACGACTTCAAAGCCCGCGTCCTCTACGGCGCGGCGGATTTTTTCGTCTTCGACGGGGCGGTCGTAGGAGACTACCGCGGTTTCGGATTTGAGGCTTACTGTTGCGGAGGCTCCGTCGATTTTGTTTATCGCTTCGGTGACGCTGCGGACGCAGTGGTCGCAGTGCATACCGGAGATTTTTACCGTTTTTCTGCCGAGGATGGGGCTGTCGAGCTGTTTTTCGGCGGGAGCCTTGATCAGGCCGGAGCCTCCTCCTCCGCAGCAGGGGCTTTCGCCCTTGAAGTGTTTTACAGCGCCGCGCACGGCGAAGAACATTAGCGCGGCTACGAGCGCCAGTATTACGGCGTCGGTCATTCAACGCATCTCCTTTTTGCTTTCATCTTATTTTTTGCGCAGTTTGCCGCTGATGAATTTGTGTCCATAGTAGACGGCCGCGCCGATGAAGTATATGACGAGGAACGCCGTGAAGGCGTAGAACATCGAGCCTGTGGAATCTCCCATTTTTCTAGTCCTTTTTGTCTTTGAAGAGGTTTTCGTAGCGGCATGCGTCACGGCACGCCGAGCTGCATCCCGCTCATCCGCCTCCGCACGCGCCCGCGGCGTTTCCGTTTTTCTTTTTGAGCCTGCGCGCGACGACGAACAGGCAGTATGCCGCTATCGCGGCTATTATCAGGACGTCTGCGTTCACGTGCTTTTCACTCCTTTTTGAAGAATGGAGCCGGATACTTTTTTGTGTACCCGGCCCCGTTTCGGACTTTACTCAGATTATACCAGCCTTACGCGGCCTGCTGCACGGAGCGTTTCGAGTAGACTTTCTGGTTCTTGTACGGGTCGGGCCTGAAGAGCATGTAGGCGAAGAAGAGCGCCACTATGCAGGCGATTCCAGTCCAGACCGTGAAGCCGCCGCCCATGAAGAATGTGCCGAGCTGGTAGACGCAGAGGCAGACGAGGTAGGCGAAGATGTTCTGGAAGAGTATCGCAAACCAGAACCATTTTCTGTCCTGCATCTGCTGCGCCATGGTCGCAATAGCCGCGAGGCAGGGCGAGTCGAGCATATTGAAGAGCAGGAAGCTGAAGGCCGCGAGCGTGCTGGGGAACCAGGCCGCTACCGCCTCCGCGACTGTGACGGCGTCTTCGACGTCGCCGGTTACGTTGGCGAGCACGCCCATCGTAGAGACGATCGCCTCTTTAGCTGTGAAGCCGGAAAGCGAGGCTGCGACGGACTGCCAGTTGCCGAAGCCGAGCGGTATGAAGAGCGGCGCGATGGCTCCGCCGATTTTGGCGAGGAGGCTCGCGGAGCTGTCTTCGACCATGCCGAAGCCGCTTTCGGTGAATCCGAAGCCGCCGAGGAACCACATTACGACGCAGGCGACGAAGAGAATCGTTCCGGCCTTGACTATGAAGCCCTTGAGACGCTCCCAGACGTGCATGAGGACGGTCTTAGCCGAGGGCACGTGGTACTGCGGCAGCTCCATGACGAAGGGCGCGGGCTTGCCGGAGAAGGGCGCGGTTTTCTTGAGCATTATCGCGGCGCAGAGTACCGCGGCGATTCCGATGAAGAACATGAGCGGCGCTATCACTCCGCCGGCCTCGTAGCTGCCGGTCGCGTAGCTCGCTATGACTCCGCCCATGAGCGCGATGACTGGGAGCTTCGCCCCGCAGGGGATGAAGGTCGCCGTCATTATCGTGAGACGGCGGTCGTTGTCCTGTTCAATCGTGCGCGAGGCCATGATTCCGGGGATGCCGCAGCCCGAGGAGATGAGCAGCGGGATGAAGCTCTTGCCGGAGAGGCCGAAGTGGCGGAATACGCGGTCCATGACGAAGGCGATGCGCACCATGTAGCCGCAGTCTTCGAGTATCGAGAGGAAGAGGAAGAGTATCGCCATCTGCGGCACGAAGCCGAGCACCGCGCCGACGCCGCCGATGATGCCGTCTACGACGAGGCTCATGACGAGGTCTCCCGCGCCGACCGCTTCAAGCGCGCCCGCGGCAATGCCCTGCACCCAGCCGACGAAGGTGTCGTTCGTCCAGTCCGTCACCCACGTTCCGACGGTCGTGACGGAGATGTAGTAGACGACGAACATGACGGCCATGAAGATGGGGATGCCGAGCAGGCGGTTCGTCACTATCTGGTCTATCTTGTCGGAGGCGGTCATCTGCTCCTTGCCTTTTTTAACGGCGGTGGAGACTATTTTCTGGATGAACTTATAGCGTTCGTCGGTGACGATGCTCTCCATGTCGTCGTCGTGCTTCTCTTCGAGCTCGCGTCTCGCCTCGGCGAGCGCAGCCGCGCCGTCGCCGGGCAGCGTCATGGAGGCCGCGACCTTGCTGTCGTTTTCGAGAAGCTTTATCGCATACCAGCGTTTTTCGTCTTCGGTGACGGAGCCGGGCAGAAGCGCCTTCACCGTCTCGACGGCGCGCTCCATCTCCTTCGAGAATATTTCGCGCGGCAGGTCGGCTTCCTTTTCCTTCGCAACCTTGACCGCCTCTTTGATGAGCGCGTCGAGGCCGGTCTCTTTGAGCGCTGAGGTCCCGACTATCGGGCAGTCGAGGAGCATCGAAAGGCGCTCCGTGTCGACCTTGATGCCGCGCTTTGCGAGCAGGTCGGACATATTGAGCGCGATGACGACGGGGATGCCCGTCTCGATAAGCTGCGTCGTGAGGTAGAGGTTTCTTTCTATGTTCGTCGCGTCGACGAGGTTGATTATAACGTCGGGGCGTTCCTTCAGAAGATAGTCGCGGCTGACGACCTCTTCGAGCGTGTAGGGCGAAAGCGAGTAAATGCCGGGGAGGTCTGTGATGACGACTTCCTCGCCGGTCTTTACGCTTTTCAGCTTTCCTTCCTTCTTTTCGACCGTGACCCCGGGCCAGTTGCCTACGTACTGGTTCGCGCCGGTCATGGCGTTGAACATGGTAGTCTTGCCGCAGTTGGGGTTGCCGGCAAGCGCGAATCTCATGGTCATTGCTTCTGCCTCCTTGAAAAATTCCTGTAACGAAAAAATAATTCCGCTGTTACCTGACCTGCACGCACTGCGCGTCGTTCTTGCGGACCGACAGTTCGTAGCCGCGCACCGTAATTTCGACCGGGTCTCCGAGCGGGGCGACCTTTCTTATATAGAGCTCCGTGCCCTTCGTTATGCCCATGTCCATGATGCGGCGCTTGTAAGCTCCGTCTCCTTCGATCTTCGTCACGACGACCGTGCTCCCGACCTGCGCATCGCCTAAAGTCATAGCTGCTTCTCCTTTCCGCAAACCGATGAAATATCTATAAATACAACGGGCTACACCAGTATGTGGCGCGCCATGTCCTCGTTGAGCGCTACGCGCGAGTCCTTGACGTTCACAATGACGTTTCCCCCGATTGCCGAAATTACCGTGATTTCCGCGCCGGTGATGATTCCCAGGTTGCCGAGGAACCTTCTCGTATCTTCGTTTCCTCCGACGCGCCCTATTACGTTTTTCTCTCCGATTCCCGCAAGCGTCAGCGGCATCATTTCACATCATCCCACTTTTATCTCTTCGTGCCTGAGCACGTTGTGTTAGCGGCCTCTAATTCCGCTCTCTTCGTTAGTTTATGCTAACATTTCTTTATCGTCAAGGGGGGTTAGCGAAGATTTACTGTATTGCGCGGAGGCGTTTCCGCGCGGACGGAACACGCCGAAGTTTTTGAAAAAGACGGGGGAAAGGCAAAAAATCGGGCCGGAGGGAATGCCGCTCCGGCCCGCAAATCGCGCTTCGTTATTCGGTTTTGCGTTTCGTCCGTTATTTATGCTCCGCCGCGTAGTTTATTATCCAGTCGTGTACTTTTTCGCCGAGGGAATTCTGCGGTATGTCGCGCCAGTGCTTTTCTGAGAATTCGCGGCTCTGGCTGCCCGTCTCCTCGACGCCGTAAACAGAACGCGCCGAGAGGAACTGATCCTGCTTTGTGTCCTTTCTGTATGCGAAGGTGAGGTACAGATAATGCGCGTCGACGCCGCTGTGCTCCTTAAACTTCTCGCGCGCCTCCTTCGTCCTTATCGAGACCTTCGTACCGGCGATCACATATCCGCCCTCGTCGGTTATGGAATCGGTGTCGGCGTATATGACGTTCGGGCCGTTCCGCCCGATTTCGACGTAATTCGCAGCCGTGGCGGCGGCGGATGAACAGAGGACTATCGCAAGCGCGGCGCAGATTTTCAGAAGTTTCGGCATTTCATACTCCCCTCCCAGTCTTTACGCCGTCAATTATAACCTACGGCGCGGCGGCGGCGCGAGCGTCTTTCGCCGGAAATCGAGGCGGCGGCGCGAATCAGACGGGATTTCGCAAAAAGAGCGCCGCCGCGCGTGCCGCGCGCAAATCCGCCGCTTTCGGCGAAAAATGTAAAGCGCCGGAGCGGGAGAAAATTTCCCGTTCCGGCGCTTCTGGCGTCCTTTGGAATTAAATCCGCGCGCCCGCTCTAGTCGAGCACGCTTCCGACAACGCCGCCTATCACGGCTCCGATTACAACGCCGGTCACCAAATCGCCCGTATCGTTATGATGCCGCGGAGCGGGAGGAGCGGGGGCAGGCCTCGGAGCGGGAGGCGCAGGCTTCGGCGGAGGCGGAGGCGTATGCGGCCTCGGCGCGGGCCTGTGCATTCCCGGCCCGCCGTGCGGCCCTCCGGGCGGAGGGGGAGCCGCGAAAGCCGCCGTGCTTCCCGCGGCTACCGCCACGGCTGCAAAAACTGCGGTGATCTTTCCTAATTTCTTCCAAAATGGGTTGGACATCTGCTGTCACCTCGTCTCTTTTTCGTATGTGATTCTATCGATTTTCCATAACGTATCGTCTATTTTCGGCTATTTTCCGGGCCCCGGCCTGCCGGGCTTGCCTTTAGGAGCGGGCCCGGGCTTCGGTCCCGGTTTATGAAACGCGGGCCCCGGTTTGCCCTGTCCGGGCTTCGGTCCAGGTTTATGGAACGCGGGGCCCGGTTTTCCAGTTCCGGGCTTAGCGCCCGGCTTATTGAACTTCGGCCCCGGTTTATCCTGTTTTGGACGGCTTATCCCCGGCCCGGGTTTTACGTGTCCGGGTTTCGGCGCCGTTTTGTGTATCCCCGGCTTAGGCTCCGGCCCGCGCTTGGGCCCCGGCTTCGGGGCCGCCTGAGCCGCGGAGCACCCTGCAACCATCGCCATCGCTATAAAGGCCGCCGTCAGCTTTCCTGCGTTTCTGAAAAATTTTCCGGTCATTCTCGAACACTCCCTTTTGCTCTGTTTGCCGGGGAAATCTTCCTCCGTTGTTAGCATTATAGAAAAACGATGTGGCGGTATTCTGTGTAATTTATGGCTGTTGTCTGGGGATTTTGTGAAGATTTTGCGGGCGCGCGGGCACAAAAAAAGACGGGCGCGAGGCCCGTCTTTTTTCTGTTT
>MHCFR05601__coassemble_1423_pt1 | contig 15004 bp, 21 predicted proteins | sample MHCFR05601__metabat2_low_PE_003 | metagenome-assembled genome bin MHCFR05601
TAATGTGATAGTTGGATATTTCACAATAACGATAAAGCCAATAAATGTAATAGTAGACAGTTCTACAAATAGTAAAATAAAAAGAAAATGCGAAAAAATAAGCATATTGGATGAAAATACAAATACTTATAGACCTGCCGCATATTTAATAGGGCAGCTGGGAAAGAATTATACTAATAAATACAACGAATTGATTACAGGGCAGGAACTGCTGGATTTAGCGCTAAAGATTATAAAAAAGACGCAATATTATGTAGGCGGATTATTGGTATTCTTAGAGGCAAAAAACGAAGATAAGCTCTTATCGTTTTACGCCAAAAACGGATTTAAGATTTTTAATGTGTCAGAAACTAAAATTTCACAAAAACACGGATATGAATTAGTACAAATGATTAAAACTCTATAATTACCAAAATATAACGGCAAGTCAAAAGACGACTTGCCGTTGCGAATTACTATATATTCCGCCCCGCCGCGGGTGTGAAAATCCTGCGGCGGGGGCGGCGTTTTGTCTTGTTGTTCAGCTGCGCCGGTTGATCAGCGGCCTCAGCTTGTCTCTTATTTTTTTGAGGCGGGCGGCTACGGCCTGCTGGCTTATGCCGAGTTCGCGCGCTATTTCTGCCTGCGTGAAGCCTTCCATGAGGGCCTGCGTTATGTCCAGTTCGTCGCGCGTGAGGAGGCGGCGCAGGGTTTCGCGCAGTTCGGCTTCGCTGTATTTTTCGTCTTCAGCGCCCGCGGTTTCTTCTATTTCTTCGAGCAGGACTTCCCCGCCGCAGTCTCCGCGCGTGCGCAGGCGCGCAGCTGCGTCGCGGACTCGGCAGGGCAGGCGGCTTTTGAGGAAGTATGGCAGCCAGCGGCGGTCGGCGCACTGCGGGACGAGGATGACGAGCGCCATGTAGCCTTCCTGCACGAGGTCTTCGTATTCAGCGCCGCGGCCCTGATAGCGCGCGGCCGTGGCTTTGACGAGGGGCGCGTACTGCGATGCGATTTTCGCCATTTCCGACGTTTCAGTCATCGTTTATCTCCAGATGGATGAAGTTTCTTTCTGGGTAGAGGATGATTTTCGTGAATCCCGCTTTGCGCGCGAGTTCGCGCAGCCGCTCCTGTTCGGCGCGCGGCGCGGCTATGTCGGCGGCGAGGCCGCGGGTGTGGCGGCTGCGCGGGACGCCGCCTACTTCGGCGTTGTGGCGCGCGCAGCGGTAGCCGCTGGTTATGACTACGGGTTTTCCGCGCGCGCAGCGCAGTTTCTGGAGCGCGGCGGCGAGGCGCGGGTGGATCATTACGGCGTGGCAGCAGGGGCACTGGAATTCCCGCAGGCTGAAGTTTTCGCTGATTTTTATGTCGTTCAGGCTCATTTGTTTTCCTTTCTCCGATTTTGCGCCGCCGCGGTTTTTTCTCGCGCGGCGGCGGGCTTCGCGGCGCGCCGTCATTCATGGCGCGGGGCCGTTTTTTCCATTACTGTGCCGAGGTTTACGACGGCTTTGGTGAGTTCCTCAAGCCGCCTGTCCATCCTGACGAGGAGGTAGGCGGCGACTGCTACGGAGAATCCGTTCTGTATCATGTTCGCTGTGAGTTCTTCCATTTTTTATCGTCTCCTTCCGCCGAGCAGGCGCGCGGCGAATGCGAGCGCCCCGAGCGCGGCGCGCAGTATTTTCCTGATTTTCTGCATTTTGGATGGGGTGTTCTCCTTTTGTATGTTTTCCTGCCAGTGGGGTTTTTATGATAGAAAGATTATAGTATTTATTTTATGAAAAGCAAATACTGATTGTTGTTGAAACGGGGAGGGATGTTCCCTCCCCGCGCCGGTTTACGCGCCCTGGGAGATTTCGATGGGCGTGGAGGTGCGGTCTATGAGTTCCGCGCTCTCGCAGGAGAGCAGGACCGCCGCGAAGGGCTGTTTCTCGAGTATGAGGTCCGCCGCCGTCTGGACTTTCGCCGCGCCTTCCGGCTCGGTGAGGGATGGGGCTGCGTAGTCCATGCTGACGTAGAAGTTTTTGCCGGCCTCGGTTACGAATTTGATTTTTACCGTTTTCATGTTTTTCGCCTCCTTTCGTCTGTTTCGCTGGTTTTGCGCCGTCCGTTAGGCGCTTTCGATGAGTTCGGTGTCGTATTTCCTGACGGAAGCGACGGGGTATTCGAGAAGCTCGCCGAGCGCCGCGGCTACCGCCGAGAGGTCGTCCGCCGTGGCCGCGCCCGATATGTTTGAGAGCGAGACGGTTTTGGTTACGCTTTTGCCCTCTTCCTCGCCGAGGGAGATGGTGAGGCGGAGCGAGCTGCTTACGTGTTTGAACTGTGCCATTTCGTCGTCCTCCTTTCTTCGTTTGATAACAATAATAGTGTATGGTCGGCATATATTTTACAAACAGATTTTCTTTTTATTTTTCGCGGGGGCTTCGGGCGGGCGCGTCGTGATGATAGAATAAAGCTGCGAAGTACAGCGAAAGGAGAGATTTTTATGAAGAAGTTTATCGCGGCGCTGCTCGCCGTGCTCGTTGCGGCGACTTCCGCCGCGGCCTATCCACCGCCTCCGCCTCCGAGAAGGTACGGCCCTCCGCCGCCTCCCCCGCCGCCGCACCATCACCGCCATCCGCACGATTACTGCGACGACGCTGGGCTTTTCGGCGGGCTCGCGGTCGGGCTGATGATAGGCGCGCTCGCGAGCAGCCAGCAGGAGCAGGCCGCCGCGCAGGCGAACGCGAAGGCCGAGGAGGAGCGGCGCGCCTATGAGCGTGAGGTTTCCGAGATCCGCGACGCTGCGCGGCAGCTCGCCGAGGCGCAGAGCGTGAATGTGATGCAGATTATTTCAAAGCTCGGGCCCGACCACGCGCTTGAGGATCTCGATAATTACTGGCAGGCGAACGGCAGGCCGACGCTTCAGGATGTGAACAGGCCGCCGCGCAAGCTGAAGATTGCGGGATTTTCGCAGAATATGACGCTGCTTTACGACATCAACCGCGAGCAGAGCACGGTGACCGTCACGGTGAGCGCGCCGGATTACCACGTCTCCGAGAGCCGCACGATGCCTTACGTCTACGCGCCTCCGGCGGCTCCGGCTGCGGGCGGCGGCGTTGAGAAGCTGCTGGGCTTCACCGTTTCGGACGATTCGCGCAGCCGCGAGGGCTTCCTTGTGGTTACCTCCGTCGTCCCCTCGACGGTCGCGGCCTACGCGGGAGTGAAGAGCGGTTCGGTGCTCTGCGCCGTGGACGGCAACAGCACGGCGAACGTGAGCGCCGCGCAGATGGAGGCCTACGTCGGAGGCCGCGCGGCCGCGGGCGCGGCTGTGAAGCTTACGATCGCCGACGGCGGCGCGCGCCGCACGCTGGAGCTGAGGCCGTAGAGATAAAATCCGGCAAACGGACGAACGCCGGCCGCCGCCCCAAGACACGGGCGGCGGTCTTTGTTGTGCTTGTCGCAATATATTTGCTTGCGTATGCTTGCGTTTACAATATAATTGTAAAAAAGGAGAGTGAACGATATGGCTAACACTACGGCGGTCTACGCGCGCATCGACACGAAGCTGAAGGAAAACGCGGAGGATATTCTCGCGCAGCTCGGAATTTCGCCTTCGAGCGCGATACAGATGTTTTACAGCAAAATCGTACTGACGCGCGGGATGCCCTTCGAGCTGCGCCTGCCGTACCCCAAGCCGACGGCGATAGGCGGCATGACGCGCGAAGAACTCGACGCGGAGCTGGAGAAAGGGCTCGACGATATAAGAAGAGGCGAAGTATATTCTGCCGAAGAAGTTGACAGAGAACTGGCAGAGGAATTCGGGATATGACGGCAGGCAAATACTGCATTCGCTATTCCACGCAAGCGAAAAAAGACATTAAGGCGATTTTTTCTTACATTGCATATTCACTCGAAGCACGGCAGACGGCGGACCGTCAGGCGGGCAGAATAAGGGACGCCGTCCGCGCGCTTGACTTTTTGCCGGAAAGACACCCCGTCGTCGATTGGGAGCCGTGGCGTTCGAGAATGATTCGCAGGCTGTCGGTAAATATAGTCACTTATAGCCTCTTAACTTTATAAGAAAAAACAACGTCATCTCGTCATGCCGCGCTCCGACGCGGCATCGAGTGGCTTTCAGTTCCGTAGCAAATGGGAATTCAAAGACGCTAGACTCCGCGTCAAGCGCGGAGTGACGAATGGCTTCATCTCTCTCTGAAGTTAAACAAGCATAACCAAACAACTAAACAAATTATGTCATTCCCGCAACCTTCTGGCTGGAATCTCCGTGATAAACGTTAGAGACGGCAAAGTATCGTATGCACTTCGTTTCAGCCTCTAACGGTTCATGACGGAGATGCCAGCCAGAAGCATTGCTGGCATGACATAGTTTTTGTTGTGTAGTTAAGTGTCTATAATTACGTCGTTTATTATCGTGTCGAGCCAGAACAAAGCATCGTCAAAATAATGCGCATCACTTACGGCGGAAGAGATGTCAAAAACATAACCGGCGCGGAAGAGCTGTAATTTCCCGTTTTGCAGACAAGCAGCGCCGCCTGCCGTGCGAACGCGGCCGGCGGCGTACTGAAGCGCGCGGCGTTACGTTAATACCAGTCGTGTTTTTCGTTTCTGTCGAGCGCGTTTATTTTCTCCATTTCTTCGTCCGTCAGCTCAAAGCCGAATATGTCGAGGTTTTCGCGGATGTGCGCCGGATTCGACGATCCGGGGATTACGGCGACGCCTTTCTGGAGGTTCCAGCGCAGTATCGCCTGCGCCGGCGTGACGCCGTGGGCCTGCGCTATTTCTTTTATCGTCTCATTGCCCAGCAGTTCCGCCGTCCAGCCGCGCCCTCCGAACGGATACCAGCCCTGCACCGCTATGCCGATGCTGTGGATGTATGGGATTACGTCGTTTTCCTGATAGTATGGGTGGATTTCGTTCTGCACGAGCGCCGGCTTGATTTTCACCTTAGGCAGGAATTCTTTCAGCTCTTTCACGTACCAGTTGGAGAGGCCGAGCGAACGGATTTCTCCGCGCGCGGCGGCGCGTTCCATCGCGCGGTAGGCTGCTGCGTCGCCCGCCCCCGGGTGATGCAGCAGCATCATGTCTATGTACCCTATGTCGAGTTTGCGAAGAGCTTCCGCTATGGCTTTTTCCGCGTCGCCGAACTGGCTGGGATAGAGCTTCGTTATGACGAAAATCTCTTCCCTCGGCACGCCGGAGTCGCGCACTGCGCGGCCTACGGCGGCTTCGTTGTGGTACATGTAGGCCGTGTCTATCAGCCGTCCGCCGGCTTTAAGCAGCGCCGTGACGGAATTGTAGCATTCTTCGTCCGATAGGCTGTATGTGCCGAGGCCCGCTATGGGCATTCTGCGCCCGTCGTTGAGCGTTACGCTCTTCGTCTCAAAGTCGAAGCCGCCGGGATTTTTTATATTTTCCCGCGCGGCGGCGGGCACGGCGTTCAGTATGAACGGCGCAAGCGTCAAAACAAAAAACAAAATCGTCAGCTTCATAGTCTTTCCTTTCTGCAAAAATTCCGCCGGAGCGCCGCGTTTTGAAGCAGAGGCGCTCTATCTAATGAAGTTCGTCCAGCCATCCGTCTCCGGCGCGCGCGGGGTTATGCCGCGCTCGCGGCCGGCTTCTATACATTTGAGCAGCCATGCCATATTATGGCCGAGGTTGCGCATCGTCTGAAGCCCTTCTTCGTCGCGCTCTATCTCCTCCGGCGCGGTGCCGTGCGCCATGTTCCAGTAGGTTGACGAGACGACCGGCATGCAGGCGTCTGTGAAGTATTTGTTAAGCACGTCGAGCGACGCCGTCGTTCCCGCGCGGCGCGCCGTTACTATCGCGGCTCCGGGCTTGAATTTAAAATGTTCGCCGCCAGCGTAGAACATCCTGTCGAGCAGGGCGAGGAACTGTCCCGTGGGGTGAGCGTAGTAGACTGGCGAGCCGAAGATGAAGCCGTCCGCCGCGGCCGCCTTTTCCAGCCAGCCGTTCAGCATGTCGTCTTCGTAGACGCAGCGCCCGTTTCCCCCGCTGTGGCAGAAGCCGCAGCCCATGCAGTCCCACACGGGGCTGTCGCCCATCTGGAGAATTTCCGTCTCTATCCCTTCGTCGTTCAGCGCAGAGGCCGCTTCCGAGAGCGCCCTGTATACGCAGCCGTTTTTCCGCGTGCTGCCGTTGAGCAAAAGTACTTTCATTGTCGTTCCGTTTCCTCCCGTTACATCTCTTTTTCCCATTCGCGCAGAGTGCTGACTTCGGCTTCGCCGCCGAGCGCTTCAAGCCGCGCCGTCTCCTCTGCGTTCAATTCTACATTTGCAGCCGCCGCAGCCTCTTCGACCTGTTTCACCTTCGTTACCCCGATTATGGGGAGCGTGCCTTTCGCTATGGCCCAAGCAGTGGCCGCCTGTGCGGGGCTGATTCCATGGCGGCCGCCTATTTTTTTCAGCTCGGAGACGAGCGCGTCCAGCTCCTTCAATCTTGCGTTGTACGCCGCGCCTCGGCCAGAGCCTTCCGGGAACGGGTGGGCCGCATCATACCGGCCGGTGAGCGCGCCCTGTTCAAGCACCATGTAGGAGAAGAAGATTATTCCGTTTTCTTTGCAGTACTCAAGGATTCCGGCCTTCTCCGACGAGCGGTGCAGAAGGCTGAAGTGATTTTGTACGGCGGAAATTTTCAGCCCCGCGCCGGCCAGTATCTCGCCCGCGCGCTTTATCTCCGCTAGATTATGGTTCGAGACCCCTATCGATTTTATGCGGCCGCTCTTGGCGAGAGGGATGAGCTGCGGCGTCCAGCGTTCGACGTCCATCGGGTTGTGAATCCAGTAAATGTCGATAACGTCAGTGTGCAGGCGCGCCATGCTTCCATCGAGCATATCGCGCATCGCTTCCGCGCCTTCTCCCGCTATCTGCGGCGTGAATTTCGTTGAAATAATCACATCGCCGCGGCGCGCGTTCTTTATAAAATCTCCCAGTATCCTCTCCGAGCTGCCTTCTCCGTACACTGCGGCGGTGTCCCATAAATTCAGGCCGAGTTCCATCGCCCTATCGAAAACGGGCTTCAGCTCGCTCTCGGAAAGATTGTTTCCAAACACTTGGTCTCCCCCGGCCGCGCCGGCTCCCCACGCCCACGCGCCCAGAGCTATTTTCGGTAATTTGCAGGTCATCAGTTCAATTCCTCCTAAGCGTCATAAGTTATTCATCACGCCTTATTATCTCCGTGCAGGACATAGTATGTATAATACTTATTGCCTATCCCAAAATATAACTTTGAGGCATAGCGCAGGCATCGGCAGTAAAAGGCGAGTGGACGAAACGCAAAACATAAATCGCACGATATTGGTATAATTATTGTACGATTTAAGGAGGGAATGGCATGCCCATCACAGCAACGGAATTGAAGGCAAATCTTGGCAAGTATCTTCAAATGGCCGAAAAAGAAGACGTTTATATAACGCGCAACGGCAAGGTGGTCGCGCGGCTCACAGCGCCTTATAAGAATAAAAGGGCGATTGCGGAATCGCTTTTCGGCATCATCCCGGCAGATATAACGCTTGAGGAAGCGCGGGACGAAAGACTGAACGGGATATAAGATGCGCGCTCTGATAGACACCTGCATAATTATCGACGCGCTTCAGGACCGCAGGCCGTTTGCGGACGACGCGCGGGCCGTTTTCTACGCCGCGGCGGACGGCCTTTTCGACGGATATATTACGGCGAAATCGACGGCGGATATTTACTATCTTACGCACAGACACACGCACAGCGATAAAAAGACGAGAGATACGCTGAAAAAACTCTGTGCGCTTTTCGAAATTCTGGACACGGCCGCGGCGGACTGCATAAACGCCGTCGATTCCTGTATAAGCGATTACGAAGATGCAATAATGGCGGAGAGCGCGGCTCGGTCTGGAATGGACTGCATCGTCACGCGCAACGTCTCCGACTATTCTCTCTCCAAAGTTCCTGTATATACTCCTCAGGAATTTCTAGCGGCGCTCGGCTGACGGCGGAAGGCGCTGCATCTCGCGCGCTTTACTCCGCCGCGCCGCTGTTTTACAATTTAATAAATAAAAAATCGGAGGAACAGCCTATGGACAAACCTCTTCTTCATATAATCAGCCACACGGATCTCGACGGCGTCGCGGCGGCGGCGCTTGCGTGGCATGCGAAGGGCGGGCGCGTCGCGCGCGTTTCGCTCACCGGCTACGGCGATGTGGACAATCTCATACTCGAAACGATAACGGCGGGCAAAGAGCCGCTCGTGCTGGACCTTTTCTGTCAGAAGGAGCAGACTATCGACGAGGTGGACAGGCTTTATGACGAAACGCGGCCGCCTTTCCTTTTCGACCATCACAAGAGCACTTTCGAACGCTACGGCAACAGGAAGTGGGCCGTCATAGACACGAACTTCTGCGGCGCGCTCGTCTACTGGAACTGGATGTCCGAGCGCGCGCAGGACTCGCGGACGAAGGAGGCGCTGGCGCGGCTTGAGCCGGTTGTGAGGATAGCGAACGACCGCGACCTCTGGCTCGGGCAGATTCCCGAGAGCCGTCTGTGGCAGGCGCTCGTCACGATGTGCGGCCACTGGGGGATGTTCGCGCGGCTCGCGGCGAACCCGAGCGCGGAGCTGACGCCCGAGGAGTTCGACGGCGCGTCGGAGTTCACCGAGCGTCAGGAGGCGCGCTTCGCCGAGGCGAAGGAGCATATTTGGCGGCACGGCGCCGAGCTGGCCTTCCTCTGCGACGGGATTCTGGAATACGGCGACGTTTCCGACTTCTGCGGCCTGCTGCTCGACCGCGACGAGAATCCGCCAGAGGTCGCGGCTGTGGCAGCGCGCAGGCTCGGCGGCGACTGGGCCGTCTCGATGCGCAGCCGCGACGGCCTTGCGGGGCGCGTCCTCGCGCTGCTGAAGGACGGCAAAAAGGTGCGCGGCGGAGGCCACGGCGACGCTTCGGCGCTTTATTTCCCGCGCAACTACACGCAGGAACAGATGCGCGACTCGATACTCGCGGCGATAAAAGTCGAAAAGGAGCGCAGCGCGGCGCCGAAGGTTACGCTCGGCGACCTCTTCAAGGGATTGGCGTAGCTATGAAAACTTTAGCGATAATATATGCTTCAGAGGGCACCGGACACAAAAGCGCGGCTTTCGCGCTGCGCGAGGCGTTTCTCGCGGCGCAGCCGGATGGGAACGCATTCTGCCTCGACATACTCGACTTCGTGCCGCCCTTCATGAAAAACGCGCTCTCCGGCGGCTACGACCTGATGGCGCGCAGCGCGCCGTGGCTCTGGTCGCGCTTCTACTGGGGCTCGGACAAGCGCGGCGGTCAGGCGTTGGCCTTCGAGTGGATTCACGGGCAGTTCTGCCGCGCCTGCCTGCCGAAGCTTCGGCGACACCTCGCCTCCAAAGGCGCGGAGGCGGCGATATTCACGCACTACTTCGGCGCGGCCGAGTTCGCCGCGATGAACGCCGGGCGCGCGCCGGTATATTTCGCCGACACGGATTTTGAGACGCACCGCTTCCAGCGCAGCCGCAACTTCACTATGAGCTTCGCGGGCAGCGCGCGCGCCGCGCGCCAGCGCATCGCAGAGGGCGTCACCAACGTCATAGCGACGGGAGTCCCCGTCGCGCTCAAATACGCGCACATGCCGTCGAAGGCCGAGGCGCGAGAAAAACTCGGGCTGCCCGCGAACGAAAAAATAGTCCTCGTCAGCGGCGGCGGCATAGGCGCGGGGCCGGTGCAGAAAGCGGCGGAATCCCTAGCCGCGGCCGGATTCTACGTCCTCGCCGTCTGCGGCGGCAACGAAAAGCTGCGCGCGCGCATGAAGGCCTTCTTCATGTACAAAGACAACGTCCGCGTCGAGGGCTTCGTCCCGGACATGGAAAACTACTACGCCGCCGCCGACGCGGCAGTGATGAAGCCGGGCGGCCTCTCTGCCTCCGAGGCTCTCTGCGCGGGGCTGCCGATGCTGCTCACCGACCCGATTCCGGGGCAGGAAGAGCTGAACCTCTCCTACCTCGCCGCAAACGGTGCGGCCCGCCCGCTCGTCATCCCGCAGCGCGCGGCGGAAGCCGCGGCAGAAATCTTCGAAAGCGGCGAAGCGTGCAGAATGAGCGAAAACGCGCTCGCCATAGCGCGCCCGCGAGCCGCGGCGGAGATAATAGAGATAGTGACGCAGGGCGCGGAGGCGTGGTAGGAAGTAAGGCCGGAGCAAAAACCCCGATATTTCACACAACCTGATAAGTTTCAGCAATCATGGCCGCGGCAACGATATTCACGCCGCGGCTTTACCGCGCTTTGCACAAAACAAAAAAACGCCCCGGGATTCCCTTTTCGGGAACGGGGCCTAACTGAGGGGTTTTTGTGAAGATTTAAGGAAGGTTGTTATTTTCAACTGCCGCGCCTTCGTGCAAGCTCCGGCGCGCCGTGTAGCCGTCTGTTTTCCGTCCGGGGCCGCGCCCCGTCCTTCAACGGTTCATATGATAGCGCGCGTCAAGCGGCGCGTGTAGATACAAAATTGGAATATCGATATATAAATATCTATATATCCCCCGCGCCGAAAACAGCCCGGCTTTCTATGCGTTCTGCTCCAGCTCCGCCTTCACGCGCGCGACGGTCTCATGCAGCTTCTCGACGAAGAGCTTGTCCTCGGGCGTGAAGCGGTAGTTCTTGCGGTAGATCAGCAGGTCGCGGAATGAGTTGTCCGCGTCGCGGCAGCGTTTCTGCACGAGGCCGAAGCGGTCGAGCGTCGCGCGCGGCATCGGCGAGACCCAGATGTAGGCCGCGGGAAGGCTGCACAGCAGCTCGAACTGGATTCCGCGCTCGCAGACCGCAATCTTCTTCTTTTTCTCGTGCTTCTGCGCGAGTATGCGCGCCTCGGAGACCGGCATCGCCGGTATCGAATTGTCGTCGTGGACTATTTCCGTGTAAAGGCGCAGCTCGGCGTATTTCAGCTCCGGCTCCGCCGCGAGCGGATGGCGGCGCGACATGAGCGCGAGGTACTCGAAATCCCAGACGGGTTCGTATTTGAGCGAACGCTCTTCAAGCGCGGCTAGGAAATATTTTTCATGCTCGCTCTGGCAGCGCAGTATCCCGAGGTTTGAGACTGCGTCGCCGACGTTTTTTAGCACCTGCGTAGCGTTCGTCTCGCGGTATTTTATGTCGAGCCCTTCCGCGTCGTCGAGCGCCGCGGCGAATTCCGAAAATGCGAAGGCCGCGTAGCTGGCGCGCGGGAGCGAGAGGCTGAATTTTTTCACGCCGGAGGGTTTGTACAGTGATTCAAGCTCGTCGACCTGTTCGAGTATGCGCCGCGCGTATTCGAGGAACTGCCCGCCCTGCTCCGTAGGCTCGACGCCCTTCGGCGTGCGGCGGAATATCGTGATGTTCATGTCCTCTTCGAGCTCGCGGATGGCTTTGCTGAGATGTGGCTGCCCCATGAAAAGGTTCTCCGCGGCCCGCGAAATTGAGCCCGTCTTCGCCACCTCGACCGCGTAGCGCAGATGCTGGATATTGTTCATTAAATTACCCTCCGTCGTTTTTTCGGCACTTCCCTATGATACCAGAAAAATAAAAAAATGTGTCCTCGATTTATGCAAAAGGAAACATTATTCCATTTTTATCACGTTTCATATCGCGCCGCGAAACTCCGCGCGCCCGGTGCCGCAAAGGCGCGGACGCGGTATAATTTGCAGGACGATACCGCCGTCGGGAGGGGTCCCCTATGCCGGAAAGGCTTCACGATATTGAAAAAACGCGCTCGCCGCGCGCGCTCGACTACGCGATGGCGCTGTGCGCAGTCACGATATGGGGCGGCAGCTTCGCCGCGACGAAGTACGCGCTCGTGCAGGCCGAGCCATCGCTTATACTCTGCCTACGGCTGGCGATGACGCTGCCGGTGCTCGCTGCGGGCTGCGCGCTCGGGGGCGAGCTGCGGCTGCCGAACAGGCGCGAGGCGCTGGTCCTCGCCGTACTCGGTTTTCAAGGGATATTCTTTCATCAGGGGATACAGGCGATAGCGATGAAGACGGCGGGAGCCGGCAACGCGAACTGGATGATGGTCGCCTCGCCCGCGGTCGTCGCGGTGCTCGGCTGGCTCTTCCTCAGGGAGAAGATTTCGCGCCGCGCCGCCGCCGGCCTCGTCCTCGCATCGGCGGGCGTCGCGCTCGTCCTCGCCGCAGGCACGGTCAAGGAGACCGCTGAGAGCGCCTCCTTCGGCTCGTGGGGGGACTTCCTGATGCTCGCCTCCGTCCTCAACTGGGGCATATTCCTCGTAATTTCGCGCAAGCTGCTGAGATTTACGATGACGCCGGGATTTTCGATATTCTGGGAGCTCGTCTTCGCCTCGCTCTTCGCGTTCGCCGCGACGTTCGCCGTAGGGACGGACTACTCCGCAATCCCGCGTTTCACCGCCGGCACGTGGGCCGCGATAATATTCCTCGGCGCGCTCTCCTCCGGCCTCGCCTACCTCTTCTGGTACAAAGCCCTCGCCGCCATCCCGGTCGCAAAGCTGACCGTCTTCCAGTTCCTCCAGCCCGTCGCCGGCATGGTCATCTCCTACCTTCTGATCGGCGAACGCTACACAATATGGCTCGCCCTCGGCGCGGCGATGATAACGGTCGGAATCTGGCTGGTGAACAGGCGGTAGGGCGCGGCAGTCAATTCTCGGGCTGCTGCGGGGCAGGGAAATCTTTCAGAAGCTCCATATAGATCGAGAAAATATCAGGGAAGACGAAGCCGTTTTTGCTTATGGGCTTCCCCTCGCCGGCTTCAGCCTCCGCTTTCCGTTTGATACGCGCCCATACCGATTTTGCCGCGCGTTCGACCGCGAGCCGTTCCTGTTTGCGTATCGCCACAGGCAGATTGGTCGACTGCTGTATATAAATATCAGCGATATATTGTTCTACCGCGGGACACATATTCTGTATCAGAAAGGCCGCGCGCCGCCCAAGCACCATGCCGAGTATTATGGTGTCGCAGCGCCCGTATAAGCGGATTTTTCTCTGAATGACATCCTGATATTTATTCATTTTTGTCGGCCCGCGAAATAGGCACCAGCCACATAATATGCGGATGCAGCGTGTCTCTGAAAGTGAAAAAGAACGGACGTCCTCCGCCGTCCTCTTTGCTCCTCATCAGGTACGGATCTGTAAAGCGTATGTAGTACGACGGCGTCAGAAAACAAAAACAGCCTTCCTGCATTTTCGCCTCACCCCTATATATGCGCGAGGCCCGCCGTAAAGCGGGCCTCGCGTTGACGCTATTTTTACTTGGCCTTTTATATCCCGCGTACCAAGAAGCGGCAAATATTTTGGCTCGGCCTTTTATATCCCGCGCGCCGGGAAGCGGCAAATATTTTGTTAAAGCCTACGCTTTAACTTCACCGTTAGTATAGTATAAAAGCCGTCCCCGGGCAATGTGCGAAGCGATATACAACCTATGCCGCCTCCGTGTAACAGTTTTGTAACACTTTCCGGCGCGCTGCGGCGGAGTTTTGTTTTGCCTGATATTATCTTATTATCGGCAATATATACTTGTTTCGCGCCGTGTCGCGCAGGGCGGCGGCGCGTCGTGAAAGGAGTTACGCTTATGAAGAAGAAAAACCTGACAGTGCTGCTCGCGCTTCTGCTGGCGGCGGGCGTCGCTTCGTGCGCCGCGCTTGAGAGCGCCTCCGCCTGGCCCGTAAGCTCCGGCGCAGCCCCTTACGGCGCTTCGAACTACGACGACGGAGGCTCGGACTACGACCCCGGCGGCTCCGGCTACGGGGATTCCGCGCACGGCGGCGGGCGCTCGAACTACGGCGATACGAATTACGGAGACTCGGCGCACGGCGGGCGTTCCAACTACGGCGACACCCGCTACGGAGACTCACGTTACGCGCGCTAGAAGCCGGGGGCGCGCCCTTCCGGCATGAACTGAAATTTCTCGTCACGCGCGGCGAGAGCTTCGCGCTTTCGTCGCGTTTTGCCGCGCTTTTCGCGCGGGACAGGCACTCCGGCGCGGACGGGCGCTATGAAGTCCACAGCCTGTATTTCGACACGCCCGACGACCGCGCGCTGCGCGAGAAAATTTACGGCCTGCGCGATAAGGAAAAGTTCCGGCTGCGCTATTACGGCTGCGACCTTTCTTTCGTGCGGCTTGAGAAAAAAATAAAGCGCGGCTGGCTCTGCACGAAGTTTTCCGCCGTTCTGCCCGGGGGCGGCGCGGAGGCGCTTCTCGCCGGACGTTGGGATTTCCTGCTTGAATCGGACGAGCCGCTTTTTGCGGAGTTTTACGCGAAGCTGCGCGGCGGCCCGCTGCGCCCGAGCGCCGCAGTCAGTTACAGCCGAGAGGCTTTCGTTTACGCGCCCGGCTGCGTGCGCGTGAATATCGATAGGAATCTGCGCTGCTGCCTCGACGCGCGGGAGTTCTTGAACCCGAACCGTTTCGGGATAGCAGCGGACGGCGGTTTCGATCTGCTCGAAGTCAAATACGGCGCGTTCCTGCCCGACGTCGTACGCATGGCGGTGCAGACGGCGGCCTGCGGCCGGAGCGCCTTCTCGAAGTACGCGGAGTGCCGCCGCTTTGAATAAACGGACGGGAGCGATTTTCGCATGACATTCAGGGATATTTTCAAAAGCGGCTTTCTCGCGCGGACGGCGGAGCTTTCAGTCCTCGGCATGGCTGTCTCCATGCTGCTCGCCTTTGCGATTGGGCTCTTCATTTTTTACATTTACAAAAAAAGTTACCGCGGCGTCATGTACTCGGCGAACTTCGGGACGTCGCTCATAGCGGTCGCGCTGGTCACGACCTTCGTAATGCTCGCCGTGACGAGCAACGTCGTACTCTCGCTCGGCATGGTCGGCGCGCTCTCGATCGTGCGCTTCCGCACCGCAGTCAAGGACCCGATGGACATCGCCTTCCTCTTCTGGAGCCTCGCCGCGGGCATCGTGCTCGCCTCCGGCCTCGTCCATCTCGCGGTGCTCGGCAGCCTCTTCATCGGCCTTGTCATGCTCGTCTTCTCCGACAGGCGCGACGAGGAGCGCCCGTACATCCTCGTCGTCCACTGCGCGGACGAGA
>MHCFR05601__coassemble_1427_pt1 | contig 14889 bp, 11 predicted proteins | sample MHCFR05601__metabat2_low_PE_003 | metagenome-assembled genome bin MHCFR05601
CACCACTTGCGGTCCTATCGTCCAGAGGCCTAGGACACCGCCCTTTCAAGGCGGCGACACGAGTTCGAATCTCGTTAGGACCGCCATTTTTATGGCTTAAATGGAAATCCGGCGTAAAAACCGGATTTCCATTTTTTTATATATTCAGGACTTGTTTCCAGCTTCTGAAAAAATTCTGCAAATTTCCCGTTCCGCCGCGTAATGCCGGAGGCGGAGGCGCTGCGCGCCGGTTATCCGAGCACGGCACGCAGCGCCTCTCTCGCGCGGATTACGGCTTCGTCTATCTCCTGTTCGTTTATTATCAGCGGCGGGTTGAAATATATGACGTCGCCGAGCGGGCGCAGGATCAGGCCGCGTTTCAGCGCTTCTCTGTAAATGGCGTAGCCTAGGCGTTTTTCGCCGCTGAACGGCTTTTTCGTTTTCTTGTCTTCGACCAGCTCTATCGCGTTTATAAGCCCGATGTGCCGTATCTCTCCAACGTTCGGATGCGCGGCGAAGGTCTCGTTCAGCAGATTGTTCAGATATTCTGCGCGCGGCGCGGCTTTTTCTATTATCTTTTCCTCTCGCAGTATCTTCTGCACGGCGAGCGCCGCGGCGCAGCCTAGCGGGTTGCCGCTGTACGTATGGCTGTGCATGAAGGCTTTACCCTCGCTGTAGCCGGCGTAGAAGGCGCTGTAAATTTTATCTGTAACGACGGTTATCGCCATAGGCATATAGCCTCCGGTCAGCCCCTTCGATATGCACATTATGTCCGGGCTTACGCCTGCGTGGTCGAAGGCGAACATCTTTCCAGTGCGTCCGAAGCCCGTCGCTATTTCGTCGGCGATGAGCAGGACGTTGTATTCGTCGCAGAGCGCGCGAAGCTTCGTCAAATATTCGGCGGGATATATCCTCATGCCCGCGCTGCCCTGAAGCAGCGGCTCGACTATGACGGCGCAGCATTCGGCGGCGTGCTCCTCGAAGAGCCGCTCCGCGAAGGCGAAGCATTCTACCGCGCAGTTTCCGCGCTCTCTGCCGCAGGGGCAACGGTAGCAGTCAGGGGCCTGAATGCGCTCTACGTCCATGAGCATCGGTTTGTATATCTTCGCGTATAGGTCGAGGCAGCCGACGGAAAGCGCGCCTATCGTCTCGCCGTGATAGCCCTCCGTCAGACAGATGAATTTCGTCTTTTCTGGACGTCCCGTCTGATGCTGGTACTGGAAGGCCATTTTGAGCGCGCATTCGACGGAGGCAGAGCCGTTGTCGGAGAAATTGAACTTCGTCAGGCCGCGCGGCATAATTTCAGAAAGTTCCTCGCATAGCCGTATTGCAGGCTCGTGTGTGAAGTTGGCGAATATCACATGTTCTAGGCGCTCTATCTGCTCAATGACCGCGGCGTTTACCGCCGGGTTGCAGTGCCCCAGCAGGTTGCACCACCACGAGCTGATTATGTCGATGTACTCTTTGCCGTAAACGTCGTAGAGGCGCACGCCGCGCCCGCGCTCTATCGGAATCGGCGGCAGCTCCTCGTAGTCTTTCATCTGCGAGCACGGGTGCCAGATGTGCCGCAAATCTCTCTCTTCAAGCGTCAATTCGCCGCCTCCCTGAAAAGACCGCAAAGTTCATCAACGGGAACGTCCAGCTCACTGTCGCCGCGCTTTACGCAGGCTGTGACGCGGACGCCCGTCAGGGCCTCTATCATGTATTTGTTGTCTCTGTGCATAATTTCTCTTTCGTCGTAGTTGTTCATGATTATTCCGCGGACTTCGATACCCGCGGCGCGCGCGTGTTCGACGGTCAAAACTGCGGAATTTATGGAGCCGAGGCCGGAGGGCGCGACTATTACGACGGATAGGCCGCAGGTTTTGATTATGTCTTCGAGCATGATTTTCTGTCCGTCCCAGCGTATCGGGCAGACGATTCCGCCGCAGCCCTCGACGCAGAGATAGTCGTATTTTTCAAGCGCGCGGGTGAAATCGCGCTTTATTACGTTAAGCTCCGGCGGATTGCCTTCGATCTGCGCCGCGAGGTGCGGCGAGAGCGGTTTTTTGTAAACGTAGGAGACGAGGCTCTCGGGCGGCTCCCTCATGCCGCTTGCGCGCGCTACGAAATCCGCGTCGCCGGGGACGAGTTTTCCGCAGCGTTCTTCCGCTCCGCTGAGCGCCGCCTTGTAGTAGCCCGCGTCGATTCCCGCGTCCCGCAGCCGCTTCACAGCCAGCGCCGTAACGTAGGTCTTACCCACGTCCGTCCCGGTCGCCGTTATGAAAAGCGCGCGGCTCACGGCCTTTTTACCTCGTAACCGAGTTCTTTTACCATCTTCATGTCCTCCTTGGCGGATATTCCAGCGGTGGTCAGCATATCGCCAGATATTGCGGCGTTCGCGCCCGAGCGGAAGGCGGCGCGCCCCCTGTCTGGGAGCAGGCCGCGCCCGCCCGCCATGCGTATCGCCGCGTCGGGAAGCACGAAGCGGAAGAGCGCAGCGGCGCGGCGCACATCGTCATATCCAAGCCGCGGAAGATTTTCGTAGGGCGTGCCGGGAATCGGGTTCAGCACGTTGAGCGGCACGGACTTCACGCCGAGGCCGCGCAGCTCGAAGGCCATATCTATGCGGTCCGCAAAGCTCTCCCCCATACCAATTATGCCGCCGCTGCAAACTTCCAGCCCCGCCTGCACAGCGGCCTTTATCGCGGCGATTTTGCCGTCGTATGTGTGCGTCGTGCAGACGTTCGGGAAGTTGCGGCGCGAGGTTTCAAGATTGTTGTGGATTCTGGTCACGCCTGCCGCGTGAAGCTTCACAAAATCTTCGTAATCGAGAAGGCCGTGCGAGGCGCAGAGGCTGATTCCGCATTTTTCGCGCAGAGCCGCGTATATCTCGCAGACTTTATCAACTTCAGCCGCGCTGAGCCTTCTTCCAGACGTCACCAGCGCGACACGTCCTATGCCCCGCTCTTCGTTGCGGCGCGCCTCGCGTAACGCTTTATCCGTGCTTATCAGCGGATATTCCTTAGCACCGGAATGATAGGCGGCGGATTGGGCGCAGAATTTGCAGTTTTCTGTACAGCGGCCGCTCTTCGCGTTGATTATCGTGCAGGCGTCGAAGTTTCCGCCCGCGAAGCGTCGGCGTATTTCGTCGGCCGAGAGCGACAGCTCTTCAACGTCAGCGCTTTCGAGCGACAGAGCCTCATCCTTCGTTATGCTTTCGCCCGACATTATTTTTTCTTTGAGCTCTTCAATTTTCATTACAGACCGCCGCCTCCGATGCGTGGGAGAATTTTCGCCGCAAGCGCCGCCGACACAAAGCAGAGCGCAATATCGCCGGGCGCGGCGAGCGCAACGCCGTAGAGCAGGAGCGCTGAAACGGCGACGGGCGAGCCGGCGAAGTAGGACGCGGCGAACCAGTAATAAACGACGCCGAAAAGGTAGACTACGGCGATGTTCGCAAAGCTCGCGGCAAGAAGCAGGGCGAAGCTCTTCTTTTGGCATTTTTGGACAATAAAGCCCGCGAGCCACGCGCCAGCCGCAAAGCCGGCGATGTAGCCGAAGGTCGGATTCATCACGTACCACGGCCCTCCGCCCTGCGTGAAGACGGGGACGCCCAGCAGACCAGCCGCCATGTAAACGCAGGCGGCCGCCGCGCCGCGCTTCGCGCCGAGCAGAAGCCCTGCGAGATTCGTAAACAGAAATTGCAGCGTGAACGGCACCACCGGCACGGGAATTCTGATGAAGGCCCCGACCGCAGTCAGCGCCGCGAAGAGCGCGACGAGCGCCATATCCCTGCTTCTGTTTCCCGCGTTCGGCATTCGTCACCCTCCTTTGTCAACTTAAATGCTGCGATAGTATGACACAAGGATATTATGGTGTCAACTATCTTATATTTTTATAGTTGACGTTAGAAAAATTCCGATGATGTATAATTTCGTCGAAAGATTATGTTTGGAGGTATCGTTTTGTCCTTCGGTCCAGAACTTATATGGAGTTGGAGCCGCGAGCTGTCGGCGCTTGCGGGCCGCCGCGTCCAGCGCGTCGAGGGCGGCGGAAGCGCAGTGATAATCTCTCTCGCTGGCGGCGCGGAGCTGCTGCTTTCGTGGGGCGCGCAGAACTGCGGCGCGGCCGCGATAGGCGCGCGCGACAAAAAATCGCTGCTCGCCGCCTCGCGCCAGACGCCGCCGATAACTAACGCAGTCAAGAGCCACCTGACCGGCGCGCAGCTCGTCTCAGTCGCGCAGCTCCACCGCGACAGAATTCTCGAATTCACCTTCAGAAAGACGATAGGCGCGGGCTTCTCGACTGAGCGGCGGATCGTGCTCGAAATAATGGAGCGATTCAGCAACCTCGTCATGACGGACGAGAACGGCCTGATAATAGAGACGGCGAAGCACATCCACCCCGCAGACAACAGCTTCCGCACCGTGCTGCCCGGCGTGCCGTACCATATGCCGCCGCTCTTCGGAGGCACGGCGCTCGAAGAATGGCTCGCCGCGCCGCGCGAGGACACGCTGACGAAGGTCGCGGGCGTCGGCAGGCCGCTGCTGAAAATCCTCGCCGCCTACCCCGCAGGGCTCGCCGCGGAATATCTTCGCGGGCTTTACGACGATTCGAGCGCGCCGATGACGGCGCAGAAGATTGGCAAATACGTTACGGCGCTGCCGGAGCTTCTGCCGGAGGCCGAAAAACTGCCCGATAGCTCGACGGGCGCGCTCATCGCGCTCGCGCCGATGAAGGACGGCACAATCGAAAACCGCCGCAAAAATATAGTCAAGCACATAGAAAAAGAGATAACGCGCCGCGAGCGCCAGCTCGGCGACATCAACAGCCTGCTCGCCGACGAAAGCCCCGCGCGCTTTAAGCTGTGGGGCGAGCTCATCGTCGCCAATATGTGGAATATCAGACACGGCGTTTCTGAAGCGGAGCTGACCGGCTACGACGCGGAGGGGAATGAAATTTCTCATAGAGTTCCGCTCGATCCGCGCATATCGCCGTCGCAGAACTCGGCCGCGTATTTCGCTAAATACAAAAAAATCGTCTCGGCGCAGGAGCGCGCCGCGTCGCTCGTACAGAAGGTCGAGGAGGAGCTCGACGACCTGCGCGAAGAGCTGGCTCTCGCATCGTCGGTAGACGACGCGCAGGCGCTCGTGATGCTCGAAGAGGAGCTAGGCATGGCGAAGCCACAGCAGAAACGCGGAGGCAAAAAAGAGCCGCAGCTTCCGCCGCACGTCCGTTTTGAATTTGAAAAGGCCATCGTATGCGCGGGGCTTTCCGCAAAGGGCAACCGCTGGCTGACATTCCGCTTCGCCTCGCCCGAGGATTGGTGGTTTCACGCGCAAGGCATCCCCGGCGCGCACGTCATAATGCGCGCAAACGCCGCGCTGACGGACGGAGAATTTGAAGAGCTCGCGGCCTTCTGCGCCTCGCTAGCAGTTTTTTACAGCAAGGCGAAAAACGAGCCTCGCCACCGCGTAGACTACACGCGACGCAAATATGTCAGCCCGATACGCGGCGGCGAAGCGAACGTAACCTATAAGGAATTTTCAACGATTACCGGAGAACCGGCGCTGTGGAGCGAAAAAGCGCCTAAATAGAGGGCGTCCCCGCGCGCAGCTCTTTGAGATAATTTATAAGCTCCGGCGGCAGCGGCTGGACGAAGTTCATCTCCTTGCGAGTGCGCGGATGTGTGAAGCCGAGCCTCCACGAATGCAGGAATACGCGCTCAGTGCCGAAGGGCGAAGGGCGCGACGGCGCGTAGAGCCTGTCTCCGACGAGCGGACAGCGAAGCGCCTGCATATGCACCCTTATCTGGTGAGTCCGTCCACTGTGAAGGCGGCATACTACGAACGATTTCCCGCCGAAGCTCCAGAGCTTTTTATAATCAGTCCAGGCCTCGCGTCCGTCCTCGACGCAGGCCATTTTCAGGCGGCTGTACGGGTCGCGCCCTATCGGATATTTTACGGAGCCTTCCGCGCGAGGCGGCTGGCCCCAGCAGAGCGCGAGGTATTCCTTATGCACGCGCCTTTCCTTGAAATCCTTGAAAAGCCCTTCCTGCGCCAGGCCGTTGCGCGCGACGACCATCAGCCCCGAGGTCGTCGCGTCGAGCCTGTGTACTATGCCGGGGCGCTGAACGCCGTTGAGCGCGCCCAAGTCGGGATAGCGGAACAAAAGCCCGTGGACGAGCGTACCGCTCCAATGGCCCGGCGCGGGGTGGACGACGAGTCCCGCGGGCTTGTTGACGACGATTATATCCTCGTCGTCGTAGACCACATCGAAGGGCACATCCTGCGGCTCAAGGTCGAGAGTTTCCGCTGGGGGCACGACGACGCCGAGTGCGTCGCCTTCTGCGACTTTGACGGAGGGCTTTATGCGCCGCTCTGGCGTCAGCTTCGCGTTCCCCTCCTTGATAAGCTTCTGCGCGTATCCGCGGCTTACGCCCATTAGGCGCGAGAGCGCGAAATCCAGCCTGTGGCCGTCAAGCTCCGCCTCTATCGCAAATTCCTGAAAAGAAGAGGGAGCGGACGACGCGCCCTCCCCCTCTTCTTCTAGTCCGTTATTTAACAGCTCTTCGTTATTTTCCGACGACATCGGCGCAGCGGTCGCAGATGCCCTTTTCCGCGACTTCGTGACGGTGCTTCCAGCAGCGCGGACATTTCTCGTCCTTCGATTTGCTGACGCCGACGGTGAGGCCCGTCGTCTCGTCTTCGTAGACGTTCTCCGCGCCGGAGACTTCATCGACGACGCGGCAGCCGGAGACGATTAGGATGTTCTCCCAAGTCTCGTCGCTTATCTTGCCCGCGAGCGGCTTATAGTAGTCGCTGAGCTTCACCTGAACGTCGGCGTCGAGCGGATGGCCGATGATGCCCTTGCCGCGCGCCGCCTCAAGGCCGCGCAGAACGCCCTGGCGCGCCATAAGCAGAAGGTCCCACTCCTCCTCGACGGCGGGGTCGATGCCCTCCGCGAGCGGCTCGGGCCAGTCGGCGAGCAGGACACTCTTCGGCAGCGTCGGATCCATCTCGCGCATCTTCTGCCAAATCTCTTCCGCAGTGAACGAAAGGACCGGCGACATCATCTGCGTGATGGTCTCCAGCACCTGCCACATAACGGTGCGTATCGAGCAGCGGCTCTTCGCGTGCTCCGCGTCTGCGTAGAGCTTGTCCTTGCTCACGTCGATGTAGAACGACGAGAGCTCGTTGTCGCAGAACTGGTGGATCAGCGTCATCGGCTGATGGAATTCGTAATCGTCGAAGCCAGCCGTCACGCGCGAACGCAGGCGCTCAAGCTTGAGCAGTATGTACTGGTCGACCGGCGCGAGCTCGTCGTGCGGCAGCATATCCTCGGCCGGGTTGAAGCCGGCGAGGTTCGCCAGCAGGAAGCGCGCGGTGTTGCGGATTCTGCGGTAGGATTCAATGAGGTTGCGGAATATCTCTTCGGAGATGCGCACGTCGCCGCGGTAGTCGGACGAGGCGACCCACAGGCGAAGTATGTCCGCGCCGTTCTTTTCGATTATTTTCTCCGGCTTCATGACGTTGCCGAGAGATTTCGACATTTTCTGTCCGTCTGGGCCCATTATGAAGCCGTGCGTCAGGACCATCCTGTAAGGGGCCGTGCCGCGCGTGGCGACGCTGTTCAGCAGCGAGGTCTGGAACCAGCCGCGGTGCTGGTCGCTGCCCTCAAGATAGAGGTCGGCGGGCCAGCTGAGGTCCTCCCAGTTGTCGAGGACGGCGGAGTGGCTCGTGCCGGAATCGAACCATACGTCCATGATGTCGGAGTCTTTGCGCAGATGTTTGCTCCCGCACTTCGGACATACAGCGAGGTCGCCGACGAGCTCTTCCGGCGTCATTGTCCACCAGCAGTCGCTGCCGTGCTCGCGCACCTTCTCCGCGACGCGGCGCACGCGGTCGCCCGTGAGGATGACCTCGCCGCAGTCTTCGCAGTAGAAGGCCGGTATCGGAACGCCCCACGTACGCTGGCGGCTGATGCACCAGTCTGAGCGGTCGCGCACCATGTTCGTGATGCGGTCCTTGCCCCAGTCGGGAATCCATTTTACTTCGTCGATGCACTTGAGCGCCTGATCGCGGAATTCCGAGACGGCTACGAACCACTGATCCGTCGCGCGGAAAATGACCGGCTTCTTGCAGCGCCAGCAGTGCGGGTAAGAGTGCGTGATTTTCAGTTTTCCGAGCAGGCGGCGCGATTCTTCGAGAAGCTCGAAGACCTTCTTCTCGCCCTCGGCGAGCGACATGCCGCCGAAAATCGGAGTATCGGCGTAATAATGTCCCGTCGGGTCTACGGGGTTGTAAACCTCTATGCCGTAGCGGACGCCCGTCTCATAGTCGTCGCTTCCGTGGCCGGGGGCGGTGTGGACGCATCCGGTACCGGAGTCGAGCGTGACATAGTCGGCGAGTACGAAAGGAACAGCTCTGTCGTAGAACGGGTGTTTTGCAAGCGAAAGCTCAAGCTGCTGTCCCTTGCAGACCAGGACAGGCTCGCCGAGCTCAAGCCCCGTCGCCTTCTCGACCTCGGCCTTGAGTCCGACGGCGATGAGGTAGACCTTGCCGCCGCACTCGTAGAAGCCGTAGTCGTAGCGAGGATGAACGGCGACCGCCATCGAGGCGGGAAGCGTCCACGGCGTCGTCGTCCAGATTATGACGTTGACGTCCTTTCCGGCAAGTTCAGGGAAGACCTTCGCGGCGTCGGTGTACTCGTAAGCGACGAATATAGAGGGCGAAGTCTCGTCGCCGTATTCGATTTCAGCGGCGGCGAGAGCCGTCTGACAGTCGGTGCACCAGTAGATGGCCTTACGTCCCTTGTAAACCAGCCCCTTGTCCACCATCTCGGCGAGGCCTTCAAGCTCAGTCGCCTCAAAGGCCGGGACGAGCGTCATGTAAGGATGGTCCCAGTCGCCTATGACGCCGAGGCGCTTAAACTGCCCAGTCTGCACATCGGCGAACGAACGGGCATAGGCGGCGCATTTCTGGCGCAGCTCGACGGGCGAGATCTCGTCTTTGCCGACGTTCAGCTCCTTGAGGACCTTGAGCTCGATGGGGAGCCCGTGCGTATCGTAGCCCGGAACGTAGGGTGTGAAATACCCACGCTGCCATTTATACTTAACTATGAAGTCCTTGAGAATCTTGTTCGTAGCGGTTCCGATATGGATGCTCGCGTTAGCGTAGGGCGGCCCGTCGTGAAGGATGAAAGAAGGCTTGTCCTTGTTCTTTTTCTTCAGCTCGCCGTAAACGTCGATGTCGTACCAGAATTTCAGAAATTCCGGCTCCCTCTGCGACAGATTCGCACGCATCGGGAAATCCGTCTTGGGCAGGAACAGCGTATCCTTATAGTCGTTCGCCATAAAAAAACCTCCGTCTAAAGAGAATGGAATCCCCGCGGAACTCCACAATATACAACTTTGTTATTATAGCGAAACGCGGACAAATATACAAACGCCGAAGGGAGCCGACGGCTCATTTTTATACCCAACTGCAAATATACCGGCAAGGGACGCGGCGCAGTCTGCTATAATTAGCGCCGAAGTCCTGCGACGGGGGTGTGCGTGTTGGAGCAGTGGAAAAACGGCAATCTATTCAACAAGACTCTGTACTCGCTGAACGGCCTGCGCGTTTCGTTCATTACAGAAAAGGCGGTACGCAACGAATTTCTGACCGCCGCGTGCCTGGTCGCGCTCGCTCTGTTTTTTGACTGCGATCTGGACGACGTCTTCCTCGTCTTTCTAGCCTCGCTCTTCCCTATCGTCGTCGAGCTCATCAACACGGCGGTCGAGCGAAGAATCGACACAAACGACGGCCCCGCCTTCCGCGAGGACGTGCGCATCCAGAAAGACACTCTCTCCGCCGCCGTATTCCTGAGCCTGGTCATAGGTTACGGATTGTGCGCGATGATTATTTTCTTTTAGAAATCAAAATTTCCGCGCTGTACAGCGCGTTCAGGCTGCAGACAAAATACCGGCCGCTTCGCTGAAAGCTGAGCGGCCGGTATTTTGTCTTGTAGCTGTGCTGCTTTACGGGCTATCTTCCGCGCTGCGTTATTATTTTGAAGGCTTCTTCGTCGCCGTCATCGTCGTCGTCTTCGTCTCCATTTTCGTCAGGTTCCTCGGAGTCTTCTTCGTCGTCCGCGTTTTTGCTGTTTTCTGTGGATTTAGAAGATTGGACTGCGGCTATCAGCGCGGCGAGCTGTTCGTCCGTCATCTCTTCCCCGCCTGCGTCCGGCTTTATTTTGATGAAGGTGCGCTGGACGCCGTCGACGTAGTAGTTCGTGTCGGCGATGACCATAGCGCCGGATTTGATGCGCTCGGCTTTGATTTCGCTGACGAAGCGGTCTTCTAGCAGGTCGGCGGGCGAGAATGATTCTTTTGCGTCCTTCTTGCCGCGCTGCGCTCCGGCCTTGTCCTTTCCGCCGTCTTTATCCGCCGTTGCGTTCGCGGCGAGCTTGCCGCGGCTCTTGCCGGCGTCGGCCTTTTCGTCCTTATCCCCGCTCGGGTCTTCCGGCCCGCCTATCTCGACTATCAGCTGGTTGTTTGCCTCTTTCGCGTTCAGCTCGCGGATGAGTTCCCTGAACGACGTTATCGCGCGCGTTCCTGTCACGAGCGGCTCCTGCACAGGTTCTTCTATGCCGCCGCCGCGCGCGGTGACTTCACAGAAGGCCATCGCGTTTTCGGGGACTGTCAGTTCGAACGTCTTGACTACCGCGTCTTTGCGCCACGGGCGGAATGTGACGTCGACGGTCAGCTTGTCGCCGGGGTTGTAAAGCTCTTTCTTGTCACGGATTTCGATTTTTTCAACGTAGACTATGCGCGGCTCCTGCGTCAGCTCGACGTTCACCGTCACGCCGTATGGGGCTATCTCGCGGAATTTGTTGTGCGCGATGATTTTACCCATCGCTTCGACCTCTTTCTGGAGGGATTTGACTACGTCTTTCTCCGAGAAGAAGATGTCGCGGCGCGTCCACGCGGGGTTCATGTTGCCACCGCGCACTGAATATGTGAGCATAGCCGTGCCCTGCCCTTTGCGCGACCATTCCGCGTCGACCAGCCCCAGTATGCCAGTCGTGCCGAGTTCGGGTCCGACGAACGGATCTGCGACGGTCTGGAAACGCTTCATCGCGCTGCGGCCGGAGTCGGCGTCTTTGAAGTTAACCGTGTAGCTGTTGGCCGCGGCAAGCCGTCCGAGGCGTCCGCCTATGGCCTGCGGCCTGTCCTGCGTTATTATCCCGGCGATTGAGCCGATATAGCCGAGTTTGAAGGAGCTCGTGAGGCTCGGGATTATTTTGACGATTCCCGCTTCGGTCATCGCGTAGGAAACCGCGCCGCGGTTGAACATCGGGTGCGCGAAGGCGATGAAGCGTCCGTCCTCCGACAGCGCCGTCAGCGTGCCTATTCCACCCACGGAGAAGTCTCCCCACGCAAGCGCCGCGCCTATCGCAGCGCCCGGCTCCGGCTTCCAGCAGAGGTTGACGGGGCTTTCAGCTTCCGCCTTAGCGCCGAATGGAACGACCTCTACGCCGAACTGCTTTTCAAGGCGCTTCGACATTCTCTCGCTTATGCCGTCGACCATGAGCGGCATCATTTTCTTTTCCAGCCCGCCTTCAGCCGGGATTTTAGGCTCGCCTGCGGCTTCTGGCTTTTTGTCAGTTTTAACTTTCTGGGCAGTTTTATCATCCGCTGTAGGCTTCGGCTTCACGTCCGCGCTCAGCGGTTTTTCCAGCGGCACTGGCGGAATTTTAAAATCCGGTATCTCGTCCTTCCAATCCATCGCCTGCGTCATCTCTTCTATCGGTGTTACCATGCCGAGGCTGCTGTCCGCGAAGGCCCATCCGTAGCCTATAGCGCCGATGAGCTTGCCGTTTATATAGACCGGAGAGCCGCTCATGCCCGCAGCTATGCCGCCGTGGGAGCGCACATATTCGTCCTTTACTTCTATGACGATAAGGTTTTTCGGGCTCGTCTTACGCGGCAGTATGCCTATGACTTCTATTTCAAACGGCGTGATTTTCGTGCCGGAAAGAACCGTCTTCGCGTAGCCCTTCATTCCAGGCTTCACCTGCGAGAGCGGCATAACCGGCTCTGTCGGGACGAATTTCCGCGGTTTTTCGGCGGCCGCGGCGCCGGTGCAGAGCGCGAGGGCGAGTAGGAACGCCGCCGTTAGTGCTGTAAATTTTTTCATCTTGTGGAATCTCATCTCCGTTATTGTTTTTTATCGCTTTTGAGGAAGCGCAGGTATGCGATTATCAGCTCGTCTATGCTGCCGTCAAGGACGGCCTGGACGTTGCCTATCTCGCAGCCGGAGCGGTGGTCCTTCACAAGCTGGAAGGGCTGGAGCGTGTACGAACGTATCTGGCTGCCCCACGCTATCGACCTTTTCTCGCCCTGTATGCTGTCCAGCTGCTCCTGCCGCTCGCGCATCATGCGTTCGAAGAGTTTGGAGCGCAGCACCTGCATAGCGGTAGCGCGGTTCATATGCTGCGAGCGCTCGGTCTGGCACGATACGATTATTCCCGTCGGGATGTGCGTGATGCGCACCGCGGAGTCGGTCATGTTGACGTACTGGCCGCCGGCGCCACTCGAACGGAAGGTGTCCATCTTGAGGTCCTCGGGCCGTATCTCTATCTGCACGCTCTCGGGCAGGACCGGCACGACTTCGACGGATGCAAAGCTCGTATGACGGCGCTTCGCGGAGTCGAATGGCGATATGCGCACGAGGCGGTGGACTCCCTGCTCTCCCTTCAGGTAGCCGTAGGCGTAGTCGCCGGATACGGAGAAGGTTACGCTTTTGATGCCGGCCTCCTGGTCGGGAAGCTCGTCTATGACCTTCACGGAGTACCCGCGCGTTTCCGTCCAGCGCATGTACATACGGCAAAGCATCTGCGCCCAGTCCTGCGAGTCGAGGCCGCCGGCTCCAGCGTGTATCGTCATTATCGCGTCCCCCGCGTCGTACTCGCCGTCGAGAAGGACGAAGGTCTGGTAGTCTTCTATCGTTTTTGAAAGTTTTTCGGCGCGCGCGTAGAACTCTTCCTCAAGCTCGGCGTCGGCCTCCTCGGCCAGAATCTCCGCTATCGCCGATATTTCGTCAAGCTCGCCGCTCATTTCAGAGACTTTGTCGAGCTTGGCCTGAAGCCGCGAAAGTTCGCGCGTGACATCCTGCGAGCCTTCGGAGCCCCAGAAGTCGGGCTTTTCAGTTATTTTGCGAAGTTCTTCGATTCTTGTCTCTGACACAGGCAGGTCAAAGACTCTCACGCAGCTCATCGAACGATGAACGCAGGTTTGTAATGACGGTCGACGTTGGAAGCGAAACCATCGATTACCCCTCCCCAATATACAAATTAACCTTTATTATAACCTCACCGGCGTAAAATCGTATATAATCTAGTGGATTTTAGACGAGGAGGAAGCGCGCGATGGCGAAAACCGCAGGCGAGGAGACAAGCAGGACGAAGCTCTTTGAGCTGCTGATCAAAAACCCCGGCGAGGTCGTTTCGAGTTCGCGCGTGACGGAACTGCTCTCCGCGTCGCGTCAGGCCGTTTTCAAGGCTGCATGTTCGCTGCGCGACGAGGGGCTGCCGGTCGAATCGCTGCCGCAGAAGGGCTACCGCCTCGGCGATATGGAGGCGGTGCAGGCGCTTCCGCCCACCGCGGTCGAATATTTTATGCGCGCTAATCCGCTTTTCAAAAAATTCCTTTATTTCAAAGAGGCAGACACTACGCAGAGTGTAATAAAAAGCCTCGCGCGGCAGGAGGCTCCGGCGGGGATAGTGGCCTGCGCCGAAACCCAGAACGCGGGGCGCGGGCGGCGCGGCCGCAGCTGGGCGGGAACGCCTGGGAAAAATCTCACCTTTTCCGCGCTCCTACGCCCGAAGCTCAAGCCGGGCGAGGTGCAGCTGCTTAACCTAGCGGCGGGCCTCGCGGTAAAAGAGACGCTGCGAGCGATGTACGGCATACCGGCCGAGCTCAAATGGCCGAACGACATACTCTGCCGCGGACGCAAAATGTGCGGCATCCTCAGCGAAGCCGCGGGAGAGCCGGACAGGATATATTACGCCGCCACCGGTATCGGCCTGAACGTGAATATGGAGCCGGACGACCTGCCGCCGGAGTTGCGCGCAACCGCGACCTCGGCGCTGATTGAGAGCGGCAGGATACTGCCCCGCTGGCGCGTGCTCGTTACGCTGCTCGGCGCCTTCGCGCGCTACGCGGAGCTGCTTGACACGAAGTCCGGCGGCGCTGAGCTGCTTTCGATATACAGGCGCGAGTGCGACACGCTCGGCAAAGAGGTAAAGGTCATACAGGACGACGAGACCTTCACGGGGCGCGCGAAGAGCGTAACCTCCGAGGGGGCGCTCGTCGTCGAGATAAATTCCGAAGAAAAAATATTCGCCGCGGCGGACGTGCATCATCTGCGCGCGGTATAGGAGTGGTGGAAATGCGGCTGACGGAACGCGCGCGCACAAGCGGCTGAGCGGCGAAGATAGCTCCGGCGGAGCTTGACAAAATTCTGAGAGGGCTGCCGGTCCTCAAGACCGACAGGCTGCTCGCGTCGTGGAACCACGGAGAGGACGCGGCGCTGTGGAAGATAACCGAGGACAGGATCGGCATACTGACGATAGATTTCATAACGCCTGTCGTCGACGACCCGAGGCGCTTTGGAGAAATCGCCGCGGCGAACTCGCTGAGCGACGTCTACGCGATGGGCGGCGAGCCGCTGATCGCGCTCAACGTCGTATGCTTCCCGACGTCGTGCGAGCCAATCTCCGTCCTTCAGGATATACTCGACGGCGGCGCGCACAAGATAATAGAGGCCAACGCGATGCTCGCGGGCGGCCACAGCGTGCAGGATGAAGAACCGAAGTACGGCCTCGTAGTATTCGGCGAGGTGGACGCTAAGGCGATGTGGACCGTAGGCACGGCGCGGGAGG